>Ga0209187_1000212_pt1 | contig 126533 bp, 109 predicted proteins | sample BantaG_FD_187430 | JGI IMG/M metagenome (GOLD analysis project Ga0209187, IMG submission 187430) | Marine algal microbial communities from Bantry Bay, Ireland - BantryBay_4 metaG (SPAdes) (version 2) | ecosystem: Host-associated > Algae > Red algae > Unclassified | place: Bantry Bay, Ireland...
GGCTTTCGGGGTGGGACAGCGCGGCGTCAACATGCTCGCGCCAGTAGGTTTGGCGTTCGGTTTTGGTCATACGCCATCCATAGAAGGCGAGCCGTCGAACGAGAAGATGGGTTCACCGAACGCTTACATTGGAAATGCCAAGTGTCCGGCCCCGAACCGCCACCGGCGCGACCAGACTGAACGAGGCAGAGAGCCGCCGGGGGCGAAATTTCAACGTGAGGGAGTGACAAAGGCGGAGCTATGCCTTGGTCTGGCCAGCGTGCGCGTCGATTTGCATTTGAGGAGTGGTTCTGGTTGAAGTTTGGCAATGAGAACCGCTCAAGAACTCAACACAAGCCCACGAATGGCTATTCGTGCGGAGTCAATCAATATTTCCAGGCGACATCACATTTATTTCAGAAAGATGGTGTGTCCTAGTTCGCGAAGCGAACGCCCGGGAGTTAACTTGGGTGAAGAATGAAACCTCTTGTAATATAAACGCCACGATCACAGGAAAGTTGAAGGCAGATGCGCATGCCATGTGGTCTGTTGAGATTCCATTATGGTGGGATAAATGTGAGGAATATGACGTAACGGTCGAATTAGATGGAACTTTCACCTTCGCGAGTAATGGTGGAAGCGAGACCTTGGACCTTTGGGGTTCAGGGAAGTACATCGCCCAGCCCCCCGCCAACAGTCGTGATGAACCGAAAGAGAAGACGATCTCTCCAAGATATTTCAAACTTAAATTTTAATCATGAAGCATTCAATTATACCGTTAATTTTCTGCCTCTTCACAACAAGCCTGTCCGCTGGCCCCATTCGGCTCTCGACTTCGTTTGACTCGATAAACGTGATCACAATCCCCGAATGGTCCGCTGACATGCGCGGGTACAAAGTCGAGCGACGTAGTGAAACATCTCCAAAATGGCGTTCACTGACGAAGGAACCCGTGTTGCCCGGGTATTTTCCGAAGAGGGACCTCTCTCCGTTCGGGGGGCGGCATGCTGGTGAGCTTGCGGCATATGGGGACCAGATGAACCGCGATGGGAAGCTGAAAACCATCCCGGAGAAAGAGGTGCGCCAAATCATGGATAAGACGCCCAAAGATGCGATATGGATGCATCTAGGCTTCTACATGCGAGGTTTTGAGGTGGCCCAATTGATGGGTATTGCCTACGCCGACGAGGGGCTGGTCGAAGGGGAAAAGTATGAATACCGTTTGCTGGCTATTCAGTCTAACGGTTCTTCGAGGGTCCTCGGTCAGGCGGCCATTGTCTGCGGTCAGCCCGATCTTCCCCGCCCGGGCATGTTCAGGCTGACAGATAACCGCGAGAACAGCGGAGGGGTAATCCTGAAGGAGCATGGGACGAACCTTTTTGACAGCGCGATTATGAATATCAGTTTTTCTACACGGTCCGGTAAGGTTGTTACCAAGCCACGAAGAGTTGGGACAGACGGACGCTACAACGTCCCGCGCGGAAATCTTGAAGATCTCGTCTGTGTTTTGCAAGGATGGGATGGGGCCGTCTTCACCGTCCCGTTATCAAAGATCGAGGTAGAGCGAATTGCGGCAAAACCGCTGATCCGAAGGATGCCAGAGATTGTTTCATGTGAGGCTGCCAAAGACTCAGTTCATGTGACGTGGGCTTTCAATCGGGCAGAACTTCCCGGCACAACCAATTTGCTCATGCTGGTGCGGTCTTCGTTTCACGAGGATTACAACGTAATCCAAAAACTGGGTTTAGTCGGGAACTCGATCAAGATCCCCGTCTCAGCTTTTCCTAAAGTTTCTTGCGAACTCGCTATTGGCGCAATGGGTTCCGGGAAATTGGGCGTTGGCCATACGGAATCGATCAATCTCCATCGGTTGGGTTTATTTCCGCCCAAGCCACAACTCATGCTGGCAACAAACCGCATGAATGGCGCCTCCCAATCTTTCGAGTTCCAGTTCAAGAATATGGATCGTCTTGGCGATTGGGAATATCATGTCGTGGTCCAGGAGAAGACGCCATCCTTTTGGGCAGATGTGTCTAGCCACAGGGTTCGTCATGAAAACGGGGCCATGTTGTTGCGCCCAGACTCGGGAATCCCACAGGCAACGCTGAGATTCCAGCTAGAGGCACGAAAAAAGACAGGGAGTCGGTTAAGGAGCAAGCCAACGGAGGCGCAGGTGTTTACACTGCCGACAAAAGCGCTAAATTCGCCGCTGTATCTCAAGGGGGCGTACCAAAATGGGGTCGTTTCGCTTCAATGGCGGCCATTCCCTCTGCATGATTTGCAACGGGCATCCGTGTTCGTGAATGGCAGTCAGTCCGGAAAATTCCCGCTTCAGGCAGGCCACCTCAAGCTTAAACATAAACTTACTCCAGGGCGGCATTTAATTGATGTCGTCATTCTAACCAATTTTGGATTGAAAAAACGCTACTCCACAACCATAGAAGTTAAACAAACACCCTGATGAAAATTCCTATCCTTTCTATATTTCTGCTTCTCTCCATTCTCCTGAACCACTCTGCGTTTGCTCAAAAAAAGGTCGACTTTGTCAATCCCACGATAGGGGCGCTCGATATCGATGGCTGGGCGCTCAAAATTAGAGAAAATCAAGTCCAAGCCAATGCCTTGTTTACAAACTTTGTCGCCGCCGTTGCCAAGGAAATGGGCACAAATGCTCCGCCAATCACCCTCAAGCCCAAAACCTTCGTTCCCTCGGGAAGCAACATGGTGGCCAACTTGGGTAGCTTGAAGCTGACCTTGGACATTTCTCCTTTTGAGGGAGAGACGGTTTCTCGGTTGAATGTGTTGATTCGGATGATGGAGCATCCAAGCATTAAACCGTTTTATAAATTTGATTTCGGCCATCCCGCAGAAGCAACAATCTGGAAGGAGGCGTTGAAGGAGCACTTTGGCGAGGAGGCGAGGGCTGGGAGGACATCTGCGTGGGCAAATTACCATCACACGAAAGGGTTTCGACAGTTCTCTCTACAGCATGGTTTTAAACGCGAGATACTACTCAATGTTGAATTTCGAGGTCAATGAAATCGTTTCTATTGTCACCCTGCTCTTGTTTTATCCCAGCCCTTTCCCTCGATAGGCTCTCATGAGAATCAAATCCATCTTCATTTTCCTTCTGTGGACTCCCTTCCTTCTCTTGGGGAAAAACACCAATTTCGATGCATGTGCCGTTCCTTCTTCAAGAGGCAACAGTATGCATAATTTTGAATTTATTGAGGAGAGGGACTGTGAACGAAAAGTGCCATTGCGGCAAGGTCTCCATCGTTGTTGTATCCCTCAATACGAATGGCATCACATGATGCCCCAGAGCACGAATGGACTTCCTTACAAACTGCTAGCCAAGGCGGGTATGGATATTCATGACAAGAAAAATGGCGTCTTGGCCCCTTATATTGTTCACACTAACGGCGACCGTGGCAAAGAGGCCGCTAAGAAAGTCAGGAAGTGGCTTTACTTTAAACTCGCCTACACGCACGAACGAAAAATTACCAAAAAAGTGTTGAAGGAAGCAAACGATGGAAATCCTGTTCTTCCTAGAGATTTCCCTGAATTTTACGCCAAATTTTACAATACTAAATATTGGTCGGGTTTATCTGGTCCGGAACAAGCCAAGCTCGATGAAGGGCTTTTGTTGAATTCTTCTGTCTATACTCCGGCGGAACTTCAGGATGAGCTAGTTGAGATCTACGAAATTCTGCGCGCTCATGAAATTTTCTTCTACGACGCGGCTGGAGTTTCGGCACCTGCAGCGGGAAGCCGGAGTTGGAAGTGGACACGAAAGGCTTGGTCGGATTACAAAACATGGGGCAAGTATGGCAAGGTGAGGTGGGCGAAGCACAAGGAGGCACGCAAGCAACCCCATCTTTCTTGGGCCGCGTTCAAGGGGAGTGCCTGGTGAAGAAACTTTTAATCGGGATTCTATGCTTCAGTGTTTTGTTCTCAGTACTCTATTTAATGCACCGCCTCAATAACACGGATAAAAGGTCTATTATGCCCCCTGCCTCCTCATCATCTGACACTGAATCTTCCTACGAAGGTCGAGTCATTGAAGTCGATATTTTCAACCTGACTCTGGATGGAAGTCCGGTAGCGGAGATATTGGATTTTAATCAGGAGGCCGACTGGGAGGCTTTGAAGTCTGGTTTAGTGGAGCGAGCACCCCGATTGAATGAGCAATTGCCTTATGGTTTTGAAGTTCGACCAAGTAAGTATCCAGAAGCCTTAAGTGCCTCGGGAGCCGGGATCAGCGTGGGAGTATCTCAGGACATTGATGATGAATTTGACTGGGATTTTGCCGCGATACTCGTCATGACTACCGCATTCTTGGAGGAGGACGCCTTTTTGGCAGATCGCGCCGGTTATAAAAATGTATCAGTGCCCTTTCTTCCAACCCTGGAGGAAGCCAAAGGCTTGGCCAAAGATCGAGAGGGGTTCTCCGCCTCAGATGATATTCTTAGAGTCTTGCGCAGCAAGATGTAGCCAATTTGCAAACATAACGGCGTGAAATGTTTCTAAGGAAATGGAATCAAGCAACTTATATGGATCTCATATACTCCTCATGGTAGTGAATCTCATGGCAGCGTAGCAGGGTGGTCATCACCGCATGGCCTTTTTTCGTGACCATCCACCGCCGCGAGTCCCTGACTTTCCGGATGAGACCGTGGACATGGAGCCACTTGAGGTCCCGACTGGTTCGGCCCCGGAGGGTCGCCTGCTTCCGTTTGCTGCGCTTGTTCGGCCCGTAGAGGATTGCGACGAGCTGCCGGTTGGTGAAGCCCTGGATGACCCCCGCCCCCTTGAGGACGGCCCGGAACAACGCGCGGTCGCGGCCCGCCGCGGGATTGACCGCGCGGTACCCCCGGCCTTTGTGTTTTCGTCGGCGTGTCGCCTCGCGGATCTGTTCATCGGCCTTGCGGGGATCTTCGACGACCGCGAGCGCTTCGAGGTAGCGCCGGTTGGCCGCATGGGCCACCTCGGCGAATCGATACAAGTACCCGACGCCCTTGTTGAGCGGAAACCACCCGGTCACCGTCTCCCCGTTCTTCTTGCCCTTGCGGCGCACTTTGAAGTCGTAGGGATGGTTGATCACGGTTTCCACCCGCAGGACGAGACCCTGCTTGTCGTACATTTTGATCCAGTTGCGTTTTGCCCGGTGTTTGATCCGGCGACCGTACCAGCGGTCTTTGAGATCACTGACCAACTCGCCCTTGAACCGGCCATCAAGCTTCTTTCCCAAGAAGCCCATCACGTCCTGTGCGCCGAACTGGAGCATGGCGTGGTGGAGGAGTTTTCGGTATAGCGGCGCAAGCGACTTGCGGTCGGTGAAAGCGATGTCGGTGGCGTACTCGAACTGGTCGGCCACCCAATAATAGCCCATGCCGGAGAGTTCGGTGCCCAACAGGGGATTGACCCGCACGGCCCACCCGGAAAGCAGACCCGGCCAGTCGAGTTGCAGGAATTGATCAGCCAGTTCCTGCGCCCGGTCCCAGTCGTCGATCCGCGCGAAGCTGTTCTCGACCATCTCGTAGCCGATGTCCTCCTTGTCGAGTTGGAGGCGCAGCCATTCATGACCGTTGAGGCAGACCTGCACCGGGTAGGGCAGCCAGCTCTGCACGCGCACGTGCATCAGGCCGAACTCCGCGTCGAGGTAATAGAAGTACAGGCACTTGCACTTGCGCGCGGTGTTGGCCAGGCGCGGGCGGCCCTTGCCGGAAGCCACCCGAAAGCTCTGGGCCCCTTCCACCACGCCGAACACCGCCACGAGGCCGTCGGTGATCCCATCGCGTTCGGCGATCTCTTTGGCCCGCTGTTCCTTACGGGTCCGGTAGGAGGCAAGGTATTCGTAAGGGCGACCGGCCTCCTCGGCGATCCGTTCGCCCGCGGAGCAGATTTCTTTGGAGAGTTGCTCCGCGAGTTTGCCGAACTCTTTGATCAACATGCCCTTTCTCGCGAGCAGTTGTTCGACGCCTTTGCCGTAACAAAGCTGTTTGAGGTGGCCTTTAAACACGACCCGGTCCACGCTGGACAGGGTCCCTTCGATTACTTCAGAATGCTTGTCGTGGAACGGTGTCATCGACGATAATTATATCGGCTTCGGCCACCACGGTAAATCGTTTCGGCGGTTAACCAATCGGTCGGTGCACCGTTTCACCCTCTTGGGTTGCGGGCGAAGCCTGCCTTAGGTTCAGGGACGGCGAAATCCAAGTCAAAATACTCTTTGATGAGGGTGTTTATAGTGGTGTCTCATTCACCAGAGGTTGGTGATATATGCGAACGCCCTTCGCGAACCGGACAGACCATCTCCGTGATTCTGTTGGCGTGATCGGCCGGTCGATCCCCGCCCAATGATCGGCAGTGACGATTCTGCTCCGCCCAATCCGCGAAATAAAGTGATTCCGCCTCAGGCATTTTATTGACTGAGAGTAGGCTTTCCATCCCAGTTTACGAACTTGGGACAAGCCCCCTCGCTAATACTTGAGTTGATGCCGCCCCGAACGCTCCACCGCTTGACCAAACTCGAACCCCTTGGCACCGATGAGCAGGTAGGAATCCCGGTAGGGGGCACCGAGCAGGCCTTTTTCGGCACCGAGCGAGAACAAGGCTTGTTGGGCGGCTTCGGTGAACGCACGCGAGCCTTCGTCTTTGACCGCGCAGACCACGAACGCGCCTTGGGGCAGTTCGCCGATGGCTTTGGCCAGGGCGGCGGACTCGGTTTCGTAGCCGTAGGTGTCGAAGGTGCGGTTGATCAGAAGTTCGTTGTGGTGGAACGCGAGCACGGCGAGGCCACGGGTGCCGACAAGCTTTGGATGGCCGGGGCAGCGGATGGCGGACTGGCTGCCGGCGAAGTGGCCTTTGGAAACGACATCGACTTGTTTGAGGAAGGCTTGAAAGGCGTCGGACTCGGGGCTGAGGGCGGAGGGAACGCGGTTGGTTGGCAGTTCGGCGTAAACGGCGGCGGTTTTGTTGCTCCAGGTCCGAACGTCGCTGATGAGGGGATCGCCTTGGAATTCGATCAGGGCGTCCTTGGCCTCTTTGCCGAGCTCCAGCTTGTCCCGAACGGTGGCCTGCTTGGAGAGGCCGGTGAGGTTTTTCTCGTGCTCCTGAGCGAGGGTCAGCAACTCCGAGCGGTGTTTGAACTGGGTGCTGCGGTAGCGGTTGAACAACTGGCCTTGGAGCCGGCGTAGTTCCGCGGGGCGTTCGACCACGTCGGGGCGGGTGACAACTCGCTGGATTTCGAAGCGCAGGATCTCTTGTTCGACCGCGAGCGCGTCGTGAAACCGGTTTCGTTTGGTCAGATCGCCGACCATCTTTTCCATGGCTGCGATATAGGCGGGGGCGAAGGCTTCCCGGTCTTCGGCGAGTTTGTCGAGGACGGTGTCCTTTTTCTCCTTGTAGCTGTCCTGCAAGTCCTCAAGTTCGCCGCAGAAGGCCGTCGAGATGGCGGCAAGAGTGATGCCAATTGGGACCAAAATGGAATGTAGATTCGTGTTCATATTCAACCTTGTCATGGTGTTCTCGTGCATCTTGCTCGTGAGTGCAAGTGCAGAGACGCCCTTGGAAAAGGTGAAGCCGTATCTGGCTGCAAAGGAGTCGGTGCACGAGCAGCGGATGGCCAAGATCGAGGCGAAAGTGGATGAGGAGAATGCGGAATTGCGCAAGAAGTATCTCCGCCATCTGGGAGAATTGAAGAAGGTTGCCCAGTTCAAGTTGCAGGACGCGGATCTGGCGATTCTGTTGAAAAAGGAGATCGAACTGACCGAGGTGGAGAACGAGGCGGAGGGGTTCGATCCGGCCGATGTGGGCATCCGTGAAGAATACCGCAAGGCCAAGGATACCTTTTTGGATGGATTGAAGGATTGGCAGGACAAGGGGAAGGCGCAGGAGGAGAAGGAGCGCAAGCGCTTCTTCGACGAGCTGGAGGCGGAGGAAAAGTCGCAGTTGGCGAAGGGCCAGCTCGAGGTTTCGGCCTTGATCAAGAAGCGGCTGCGCGAGTTGAAGGGCGGAGAGGCCGTCGATCCGGCTGCGGTGGCGGAGGCGGTCGAACCCGTGGAACCGCAAGGACCGCCGGCGGATTACACCAATTCATTGAAGATGGATTTTAAGCGGGTGGCGGATGTGTCGGCTTTGGTGGGCATGTACGAGGTGACGCGGGCACAATATGACGTCTTTGCGCGGGCAACCAAGCGGGAGTGGTCGGTGCCGTCATTTGGTGAAGACGAGGCGGAGTTGGAGCAGCATCCGGCGGTTCATGTGAGTTGGAAGGATGCCACCGAGTTCGTTGATTGGCTGAACAAGAAGGAGGCGGTGGCGCTGCGCCGACGTAAGTTTCTCGGCTACCGTCTGCCGATGGACCGTGAGTGGAGCCGGGCCGCCGGTTTGGCAGCGGACATGGGACAGGCCAGGGACAGACCATCTTTTTGAGGTGAAAATGCCGATTTGTTCGGATTTCACCTAGGTCTTTAATCGATGACGATGTCGTCGAGCCCTTCTTCTTCGCTGGGGAATTGCGGGTCCATGTCCTCAAGGGTTTCGACGAGGATGTTGGAGATGACGTAGTTGCGGTACCATTTGCGGTTGGCTGGAATGACGAACCAGGGCGCGTGGTCGGGGTTGCATTTGGAAATCGCGTCTTGGTAGGCGGTCATGTATTTCGGCCAGAGCGCGCGTTCGGCGAGGTCGCCTTTGCTAAACTTCCAGCGGCGGGTCGGGTCGTCGAGGCGGGCTTGCAGGCGTTCTTTTTGCTCGTCGAGGTCGATGTGTAAATTGATTTTTACGATGCGGGTGCCGTTGTCGCTGAGCATGCGTTCGAAGTCGTTAATGTGTTTGTAGCGTTTGCTCCACACCGAACGCGGCACGATGCTGTGCACCCGGACCACCAGCACGTCCTCGTAGTGCGAACGGTTGAACACGCCGATGATGCCGCGCTTCGGGGTGACTTGATGGCAGCGCCAGAGATAGTCGTGCGCGAGTTCGACCGGGGTGGGGCGCTTGAAGGAATTGACCACGCAGCCCTGTGGGTTCACCTTGCCGAGAACTTTGCGGATGGTGCTGTCTTTGCCGCAGGTGTCCATGCCTTGCAGCACGATGAGGAGCGATTGTTTGCTCTCCGCGTAGAGCTTGTACTGCAACTCGTTGATGCGTTCGGCGAGTTTGGCGGTGGCCGCTTCGCACTTCTTCCGGTCAGGTAGGCGCGAACCGCCGTCGGCACGGATCTTGGACAAGTCGAGTTTCCCTTTGGTTGGGGCGCGGAATTTCTTGCTAAATTTCATGGCGAGAAGGTGGATGAATCGTCTCGCTCTGTCCACGTCAAATACGACAACTTCGAACTCCAACCGGTCCCCTTATTCTATTTGCGCACATCGTGACACAACGAGTCCAACATTTAAACACCTTGGCAAACCATTTGCCGCGAAGCCAGCCGACGGCCTTGCCGCCGGGACTCGATGGCGACCACGATGACGACCACGACTACGGTTTCGCACTGACGAATCGTGGTCGTCATCGTGATCGTTTTCGTCGTCGACTTCGTTTCGCCGCTTGTCGGAAACCTCAGCACTTTGGTTATCTGACCCGTTGCCGCCAATTGTTGATCCTGCCACTCCTGATTCTCCCGTTGACTTTACTCAGTTCGGTGGCGCAGCAGCCGCGCGAACGTCCGCGTCCGCGGCCGATGCCGCAAGCGCAACTGTCGCAGAACCTGCAGACGATCGCAAAGGACCTGCCTCCCTCGGTCACGGCACGTGCCACGACCCTGCCGCCATCTTCCAGCTTCGATCTTCCTCCTTCCAAGGCGCGCCGGACCATCGGACTCGAAGAAGCCATCGGCTTTGCGCTCACGCAGAACCGCACGCTGGCGCGCCGCAGCAGTCTGTTGAAAACCCGTGACCTCGACATCGAATCGGCAGAGGCCGCGTTCGATTACCGCATCCGGCCCGCCGGCACCGCCGGGATCAGCGATGGCTCGGAGGACCTCGGCGGCGGACTTGGCATTGCGCGCAAGTTCCGCTCCGGCACCGATGTTGAAGTGCGCGGTCGTTACAACCAAAGTACGATTAACGACCTCAAAGAAAACCGCGGCGGGCTCGCGGTGGAGATCAGCCAACCACTGTTCCGCAACCACGGACGCCTGATCCACGAGGAACCATTGATCGCCGCGCACGAACGACTGAAAGCCGCCCGCCGGGTGTACGAAGGGCAGAAAGCCGATCTCGTCCTCGAGGTGGTCGACAGCTTCGCGCGCTTGATCGAACTCGAAAACCAAATCGACGCCGATCAGGCGTTTAGCCAGCGGATGGATTTGTTGTTCCGGCGCAGCCAGGCCTTGGAGCAGCTCGGCAAGAGTTCGAAACTGGACGTGTTGCGGGTTGAGCTCCAAGCCGGTCAATCCGAAGCGCGCCTCGCCAACACCCGCGAACTCTATTTTTTCAACATGCGCGAGTTCGCCGACCTACTCGGCTTTCCGCCGGCCACCGACTTCGAACTCAGCCCGCCGCCGCGCCTCGAACTGCGTCCGTTCACCACCGAAGAAGCGGTTCGCATCGCGCTGGCCAACCGGCTCGACTACGCACAGTTGATCGAAGATCTCGACGCGCGCGAACGCGGGGTGCTGATCGCGCGTCGCCAACTCAAGCCCGACATCTCGCTGGTCTCGCGCTACGAACGCTTCGGCGAGGGGCCGCGTTCGGGCGACGCGTTCGAGTTCAACGAGGACGGATGGTTTCTCGGACTGCGGGCCGGGTCCGATCTCAACACGCGCCGCGAACGCACCGGGATCGACCGCGCCAAGATCGAACAGGACGTCGCGATCGACGACATCCGGCTGCGCGAAATCAATATCGCTCGTTCGGTGCAGCAACAAATGTCGGTACACCGACGCAGCCAGGCACAAGAGCGGATCGCTAAGCGCAACGTCGAACTCGCGAAGAAGCAGGCGGATCTCGCCAAGCAACAATACAAACTCGGGACCATCGACAACTTTACCGCGACCGACGCGGAGGAACAATGGATTGAGGCGCAGACAGCGCTTGCCGGCGCCGAGTCCGAGGTGCTGCGCGCCGGTTACCGGCTGTTGCGTATCCTCGGCGTGCTGATCGAGTATCCGGACGGCTTGCGTCCCGAACTGCCGGGGGCTGCAGCAGTGAAGCAAGCGAAGGAGAAACGATGAAGACCCTGCTGACAACGATTTTGCTCCTTGCCGCCGCGGCCGCCGCCGTGGTGCTTGGTACTGGCTTCTTCAAGAACCCAGATGGCCCGAACGCAGCGGGCACCAGCGGGGCGAATGCGGGTGCCGCGAAGGCAAAAACGGTAACCGTCGAACGCGGACCGCTCCATCAATGGTCGATTTATGACGGACGCCTTGAAGCGCGCAAGGTGCAGTTGGTGATGAGCGAATTCAGTGGTAGCGCCGTGGTGGTCGCGCTTGCACCCGAAGGAAAAAAGGTGCGGATGGGCGAGATGCTGGTGCAGTTCGACAAGGCCAAGATCCAGAGCGACTTGGTCCGCTTCGAACGCGATTTCGCCCTCGCCGAAACCGATCTCGAAAGCCTCGACAAAGCGAAGCTGCCGCTCGAACTGCGCGACCTCACCTTCCAGTTGCTGGAAGCCGCGCAAGCCGTGCAGGAGGCGGACAAGCAACTCGCGATCACGCGTCGGCTCAACCAGTCGCAACCCGATACCATTTCGCGTCGAGACGTCGACGAACAACAGCTGATCGCCGCCAAGCTACGGAGCAAAATGGAGGGTATCGAAATCCAACTCGAACTGACCCGCAACTTTCTCCACCCTGGCGCCCGTGCCCGTGCCACCGCTACGCGCGACGCGGCCAGTCAGGCACTCAAGACGGCGCGTGAGCAACTGGCAAAGTGCACCATCAGCGCGCCGGCGGACGGCACCGTCGTGTACCGCCCGCTGCACATCGGCTCGGAATTTCGGACGGTGCGGGTCGGCGACTCGATCTACAAAAATCAAGTGTTTCTGGCCTTGCCGGACCTCAGCGACATTATCGTGCAATGCCATGTTCCCGAGTCCGAACTTTCGCTAGTGGAGCAGGGCGTGACAGCGCATGTGACGCCGCTCGCGTTCCGCGAACTCAGCCTGAACGGGCGGGTGGAGAAGGTCGGCTCGATGGCCCAGTCACGCCAAGGCCAAGCCGAGTGGCAGAAATATTTTGAGTTACAAATCGCGGTGGAGAAACCGGATCCGCGACTGCGTTCGGGCATGTCGGTGTTCGCCCATGTGCTCTCCTATCAAAACGACAATGCCTTGCTGTTGCCGCGCGGCGCCGTGCGCTGGAACGACGACCAAGCGTTCGTGCAGCGCGATGGCAAAGCGGTCGCGGTGCGGGTTGGCCGCGCCGACAAAACACGGATCGAGGTACTCGAAGGGCTCGCCGCAGGCGACGAGGTGGAGTTGCCGTGATGGCGGTGATAGCCGTGATGGTGATAGCCGTGATGGTGATAGCCTTGATGGTCTTGATCGAGGACGAGCTGCCGCCCGATCTTTGGGGGGTGTCTTCGTGATCGCCTTCTCGAACGTGGACAAATCCTTTCCCGGCCCACGCGGTCCGGTGCCGGTTCTGCGCGATATCAATGTGGAGATAGCCGAAGGCGATTTCGTTGCGATTACTGGTCCGAGTGGGTCGGGCAAGACGACCTTTCTCAATCTGGTTGGATTGATGGACCGGCCGAGTGCGGGAACCTTGATTTTTGATCAAACCGATGTCGGCACGCTTTCCGAAGGCAACCTCAGCGCGTTCCGCAAAACTCGGGTTGGTATGGTGTTTCAGAAGTTCAATCTGCTGCCGCACCGGAGCGCCTTGCAGAATGTCGCGTTCCGCTTTCGCTACGTCAACGAACCTGCCGCTACCGTTCGTTCGCAGTGCATGAAGGCACTCGCGGCTGTCGGCATGGGTCCGCACCGGAACCAACCGGCACGATTGCTGTCTGGCGGTGAAATGCAACGCGTCGCGATCGCCCGCGCGGTCGCGTTGCGTCCGCGCCTGCTGATCGCCGACGAACCGACCGGCAACCTTGACGCCGAGTCGGCACGCATCGTCATGGAAATTTTTCAAACGCTCAATCGCGACGAGGGCATCACGGTCCTGCTCGCCACGCACAATCTTTCGCTGCTGAAGTACGCTTCGCGGCATGTCGTGTTCGCCTCCGGACGCGCGTCCGAAGTCGACCTCGAACCGATATCAGTCCCTTCATAATTCTCGCTACATTCCTATCAACGACATCTCCATGAAAACATTGCTCCATCCCTTTCGTTCCCTCCTCCTGTCTCTCCCCCTGATCCTGTTTTGCGGCTGCGGTTCATCCTCCTCCACCGTGGATAACAACGCCGACTGGAGCGCCAAAGTGAAAACACATCTCACCGCGAACGAAGCCGGGGCGCTGGTCTGGGAGTCGCTCGAAGCCCACGGCGGACTGGCCAATTGGCTGGATGCTGGCACGCTCGAATTCCGTTGGACCTATAGTATGCGCGACATGGGCACCAATGCGGTGGTCGACACCATTCAGCAAATCGAACCGTCCACCATGCGGGCCAGCGCGCAGATCCCCGACACGGAGACTCGCTTTGGCTGGGACGGCGAGGCCGCGTGGATCATCCCGCCAGACTCGAAAGATCTGATGGTCCCGCCGCGCTTCTGGGCGCTCACGCCCTACTACTTTGTCGCGATGCCGTTTGTGTTCGGCGACCTCAACGCCCGCTTCGCCGCGCTGCCGGATTTTGAGTTCGAGGGCACAACCTACCAGCAGGTAAGAGTCACCTACACCCCCGAGGCCGGCGATGCACCGGACGATTACTATATCTTGCTAATCCACCCTGAAACGAAGTTGGTGGATGCGTGCCGCTACATCGTCACCAGCAAACTCGTGACCGAGCAGCCTAAGCCAGAAAAACTGATCACCATGGAATACCGCAAACCGGTCGGGGACTTTTCCTTGCCGACCTTCCATCGTTCGTTCCCGATGGAGGGCGAAGAGGTGGGCGGACAAATCCGTGATGCGCTAGCTACCGAGTATAAGTGGTTGCCGAACGCGCCCGACTTCAGCGCGCCCGCCGGCGCCAAAGCGCTATAAGTTTCGTTCGAATACTCGTTGCCGATGAAAACCGCGATCGACATTTGGGACGGACTGCGCGCGCGCCCCGGTCGCGTCGGTCTTTCCGTGCTCGCGATCGCGATCGGCCTCGCGGCGCTCACGGTTTTGCTCGCGGTGCTCGGTGGACTCTCCGACCAGTCCAAACGGATTCTGTCCAATCTCGGCGCGAACGTGTTCGCGGTGGTGCAAGAAGGCGAGAATCATCGCGGCCAGGTCCTGCAACAAAAACATGCCGAGCTGCTGCGCTACAACCTGCCCGGCTATGGCATTGCCGGTACGCGCGAACACGCGGCCGCGGTACCGGGACGACGCGACAAGATCACCGTGGTTGGCGCGGACCCGGAACTCGCCATGCTGCGCGGCTGGGACGTGGTGCGCGGTCGCTTTCTCGACGAACTGGACAGCGCCCAAGGTCGGCGCGTGGCGGTGATTACGCCGGCGCTCGCGCGCGCGGGCGAATCGAAGGGCGACGGATTTGGCTGGCAGGTGGGCGACACCATTCAGTTGGGACGTACCGCGTTCTCGGTGGTCGGCATGGTGCGTCCTGGAACGGGTTCGGGGATGGATCAAACGGGGGCGAGTGCCGCCTTGGTGCTTGGCGAACAAGTCGTGTTTGTTCCAACTGGCACGCCGCCGTATTGGGAGTCGCGTGGTCGCGAATGGAAGAAGCGCATCGACATGGTGTTCGTGAAAGTGCCCGAAGGCGTGTCGATGGCGGCGGGGCAGGGGAGCGTTCGGTCTTTGTTGGCGCAACCCGATCTGGCGCTCGACCAGCTAGGTTGGATCACTCCAAAACGCCTGCTCGAACGCGTGACCCGCCTGCAGCGAACCATCAAGTGGACCGTTGGCAGTATTGCGATTCTTTGCCTGATTCTCGGCGGCACGACGCTGATGAGTTTGATGGTCGCCAACGTCAACGAACGCGTCACCGAGATTGGCCTCCGCCGTGCTTTGGGTGCGACCCCCGGTGACATTTCGAGTTTGTTTGTGTTGGAGGCCTGTCTGGTCACGGCGCTGGCGGCTCTGGTGGGTTCGGGGGTGACACACGCGGTGCTGCGGGCGACCGCGAGCCAGTTCCCTGTTCCCATTCGGCTCGGTTGGGACACGTTACTGCTGCCGCTTGGCGTTGCCGTTCTGCTCGGCATGATATTCAGTTGGTGGCCGGCGCGGACGGCGGCGCGGATTGCACCGTCGGAAGCCTTGCGCAATGACTAGGCCAAAGAGATTTGAAATTATGAAGGTAGGGCGAACGACCACTAGAACCAGCGCCGACCTCTCTGGAGAGAGGCGGCCCGACACCGCTCGGAGAGACGGTGCCAGCTGCGACAAATGCTTCCCGTCGCACATATATCCGACGAACCTTTCTGGAGGCATAACTATCGTTTGAGGTGGATCTGCCACAGGACATGGAAGCGGATGAACAGGCATCCGATCAAGGTGCAGATGCCGCCAAAGACGGGAGCCAAGGCCGTCCGCGAATGCTCCATCATCATGCCCGGATTCGTCGCCGCGCCGATGTGTGAGGTAGCGACGAGATAGTTTGCCAAACTGGAGAGCAGGCTGAGGACCAGCACCACAAAGCCAACCCAGACGAGTTGCTGTGAGAGCGGTAAAAGACGTTCGGGAGACTGCTGGCGCAATGCTTGAGCCAGTAACGTCTTGGCCATGAGGTACACCGCCAGCATCGATGCTACCGCGGTGGCGACATGGAACAGCGCGAACCAGCTACGCGGCAGGACCAATCCGAGGGTCAGATGGAGTTCGAGGAGCATCTGGTAATGTAACGCATTTCCTCGCAGTTTCCTTCAAAAAGTTGAATGAGTTCGATGGCTTTTCTTGAAGAGATCCACAATTTTAGTTACCTGAATTCGTAAATAGGGAAGACTCGGCTCCACTTTACTTTAACTCTCACCACAACTCTCACCACAACTCTCACTGCAACTCAAACCCCCGCAAATTCACTGCAATAAACTGCTTTAGGAACCACCATGAACATGATCTCAAAACCTGACGCCAATCCAGCCGTCGCCGCCATTGTAACCTACTTCGCTTTTGGCTTGGGCCATGTGATGAACGGCCAAACCGACAAATGGGTCAAAACACTTATCATAACCTTGATCGGCATGTTCCTGTGTGTCCTTCCTGGTATCATCATCTCGATTCTTAGCACTGTCGACGCGTACCAGACCGCCACCCGCCTGAAAAATGGCGAGTCTATACCGGAGAACGAGTACAGCAACGGCTTGCTCTACAAGATCTGCAAAATCATCGACAAAAAAGCGACCTGCAACACGGCTACCCCAGTTGGTTGAAACACCAAAGAGAATGCCTCGGTTTACCGGGGCTTTTTTCTGTCCATGTAAGACGTCTGTTTGCCGCTTGTCCTTCCACGCGTTACAATGGCAACGTTGCAAATCGGCAAGACTTCGTGTTGGTCTGAATCATGTCCGAACACCGTCTTTCCCTTTCTTGGTCTCGTGGCGAACATGCGTTCACCTACGACACGTATCCCCGCGAACATGTGTGGTCGTTCGACGACGGCACGCCCGACATTCGTGCCTCCGCCGCGCCCGGTTATCTCGGCCACGCCGACGCGCTCGACCCCGAACAAGCCTTGGTCGGCGCCATCGCCAGTTGCCACATGCTCACCTTTCTCGCCATCGCCGCCAAGAAACGTTGGGTGGTCGAACGCTACGCCGGCGATGCGGTCGGCACGCTGGGTAAAAACGAGGGAGGCCGCATGGCGATTCTCGATGTAACGCTCCATCCGGAAATTGAGTTCGGCGGCGACAAGATTCCGGACGCGGAGGAGATTGCTGCGGTCCACGAGAAGGCCCACAAACATTGCTTCATCGGCAACAGCGTGAACTTCCCGGTTCGCGTCGTTCATGCTGTTTGAAGTAGACCACTTTGGTTTTATTACGCGCGTTCGGAGAGCGTTTCCCAACGAGCGTAGACCTCGTCTAGTTCCGTTTGCAGCGCTTGTTGCTCTGCGGACTTCGGACCAAGTTCGTTCGGGTTGGCGCTGGTCCAGGCCGCGTCGGCAAACAGCGCTGAGATCGCGGCGATCTCGGTTTCGAGTTTTTCAATCTGCTTCTCCGAACGCGCCAGCTCCTTCTGCTCGTCCCGGCTCAGCGGCACGCGCTTTTCTTTGGCCGGTTCGACCGGTTCGGCTTTAACCGGCGCAGTGGCTTCCGCCGTCGCGCCCGCCGAACTGCCGGTGGCTTTACTCGGCTTCGCCGGTTTGGTCGGTTTGCGCGTATCAAGCCAGTAGGAATAATTACCCACCGCGAGATCGGCTGCACCATCCCCGTCGAACGCGATCGTATGCGTCGACACGCGATCCAAAAAACGCCGATCGTGAGAGACCACAAGGAGTACGCCGCGAAAGGTTTCCAGCGCATCTTCCAACACCCGCAGCGTCGCCAGATCGAGGTCGTTAGTTGGTTCGTCGAGAATCAACACATTACCACCGCGCAGCAACATCTTGGCCAACAACAAACGCGAACGCTCTCCACCGCTCAAGTGCGACACCCGCGAGATCAGCCGGTCTTCGCTGAACAGATAGTTTTTCAAGTAGGCGCGGGCGGAGATGTGCCGTCCGCCGAACGGGATCATCTCGTTGCCGTCGCCGATGTTTTCGAACACCGACTTGTCATCATCGAGTTGCATGCGTTCCTGGTCCATCACATTGAACACGATGTTGTCGGCGACTTCGACGAGGCCGGTGTCGGGTTCGAGGCGCTGCATCAACACTTTGAGCAGGGTCGACTTGCCGGTGCCGTTCGGTCCGGTGATGCCGATGCGCATGCCAGCTTCGATGGTCAGGTCAAAGTCGCTGAACAGACTCTTGCCCGCGTAGCTTTTGGACACGCCTTTTAGATTGATCACTTTGTTGCCGAGGCGTGGCGGTGCTGGCAGCAGCATGTCGACTTCGTCTTCGCGCAGCAGGCCGTCGGCGTTGGCTTGGTCGTAGTAGCGGTCGAGCCGCGATTGCGATTTGGTGGTACGCGCGGGCGGGCCGCGCCGAACCCACTCGATCTCCTTGCGCAGAAAGGCTTGCCGCTTCGCTTCGTGTTTGGCTTCGGCGGCGAGCTTCTCGGCTTTGCGTTGGATGAAGTCGGTGTAGTTGCCGTTGTAAATGTCGAACTGGCCGTCGCGCAGTTCGACCATACGGGTGCAGACTTGGTCGAGAAAGTAGCGGTCGTGGGTAATCAGCATCACCGCGCCGGGATAATTTTTTAGCCAGTTGGCGAGCCACTCGATGGCGGCCATGTCCAGATGGTTGGTGGGTTCGTCGAGCAGCAGCAAGTCGGGTTTGGCGGCGAGCGCGCGGCACAGCGCGACGCGACGTTTTTCGCCACCGCTGAGCGGATCGACAATCGCGTCGTCGGGCGGCGCTTCCAATTTGGATAGCAGTTCGTCGATGCGCGACTCGAGGCGCCAGGCATCGAGCCGGCGCAGTTCGGGTTCGAGGTCGTCTTCGCCGTCTTCCTCGTAGCGGCGGATCAGTTCGAAGATGTCGGCGGCGCCATCGCAGACGGTTTCGCGGACGGTGCGCCCGGGGGTGAGGCTGACGTCCTGCGGTAGATGTCCGGTGACCGCGCCACGGCGGAACGAAACCTCGCCCTCGTGCGCGGTGTCGATCCCAGCGGCGACTTTCATGAAGGTCGACTTGCCGGTGCCGTTGCGGCCAACGATGCCGATGCGTTCGCCGCGGTTGACGGTGAGGGTCGCGCCTTTGAGAATCTCGTGGGTGCCGATATGCACGTGAAGATTGGAAACAGATAAGATGGGTTCGGCCATGGCGCAGGGGCTTGGGATGTTTCCGCCACAAGGTCCATCTTTTCCGTCTCTTGAAAGAATGAACCGTTGACCTATGGTGTAGAAGGCCTCAGGCCTCCGACCGACTTTTCCGCCGTTTAGGCACGTAACACCTCCCACTTTATATTTCCTCCCCAGCTTTAATGAAAAAGACTTTTGCCGAACTCGGCCTTTCCGATTCCGTTCTCAACGCCGTCACCGACAAAGGCTACGAGACCCCATCTCCGATCCAGGCCCTCGCGGTGCCGGCGGTTCTCACTGGTCGCGACGTGCTCGCCGCCGCTCAAACCGGTACCGGCAAGACGGCTGGCTTCACGCTGCCGATGGTGCAGATGCTGAGCAAGTCGATGCCGAAGAAACCGTTTATTCGCGCCTTGGTGCTCACGCCCACCCGCGAACTCGCGGCGCAGGTTCAGAAGAGTGTGGTCGACTATGGCAAGTACCTCGAACTTGAAAGCATGGTGGTCTTCGGCGGGGTGAACATCAAACCGCAGATCCGCATGCTGCGCCAAGGTGTCGATATCCTCGTCGCCACCCCCGGTCGCCTGCTCGACCTTTGCAGCCAGAAGGAGTGCAAGCTCGACCGGGTGGACATGCTGGTGCTCGACGAGGCCGACCGGATGCTCGACATGGGCTTTGTCCACGACATCCGCCGGGTCGTCGAACTGGTGCCGAAGAAGCGTCAGACCCTGTTGTTCTCCGCGACTTTTTCGAAGGAGATCCGCCGCATGACCCGCGAATTTTTGCATGACCCGATCACGGTCGAAGTCAGTCCGGAGACGCCGGCCGCCGAGCTGGTCGAGCAACGGGCCTACCGCTGCGACCAAAACCAAAAAACCGCGCTGACGATCCGTCTGATCAAAGACGGTGACTGGGAGCAGGTGTTGGTGTTCACGCGCACCAAACATGGTGCCAACCGCCTCAGCCAGAAGTTGGACAAGGCGGGCATCGAAAGTCGCGCCATCCACGGCAACAAGTCGCAGGGGGCGCGGACCAAAGCGCTGGAAGGGTTCAAGGCGCGCAAGATCCGTGTCTTGGTGGCGACCGATATCGCGGCGCGTGGACTCGATATCTCGCATCTGCCCATCGTGATGAATTACGAGTTGCCGAACGTCGCCGAGGACTACGTCCACCGCATTGGGCGCACCGGTCGCGCCGGGATGGAAGGCAAAGCCATCTCGCTGGTGTGCAATGACGAACGCCCCTTTTTCACCGACATTCAAAAATTGGTGAAACAGAAGATTCCGCTCGATGTGCTGGACGGTTTCGAACCCGGTCTCTGGCCGGACAAACCACCGACGACGAAAGAAGTCATGCAGGCCGCCGAAGCCCGCAAGAAGGCGGCGCGTGCCGCGCGCGGTCCGCGCAAAGGTGGCGGCGGTGGCGGTCGCGGTGGTCGCTACGGTGGTGGCAAAGGCGGCGGCGGTCGTGGTGGCAGCGGCGGCAGCGGTGGTGGAGGTGGCGGTAATCGCCGTCGCTCGCAAGGGCGTCGTTCGTCGAGCGGTCGCAAATAGTCCGGCAGCGGTAATTTTCAAGTTTCTGGATGCCGAGTCCATTGCGGATCGTCGCCCGGGCGGGGCCGGCCTCCCACTTTAATCTCCGGCACCGCGTAGCAATAAACGATTAAGTAAGTATTAGCTGAGTAAGCGGACGAGGAGGTCGTGCCGGCTCGTTTTTCCTCGCCTCCTCCGATGGACTTGGCAATTACCAGCCAGAGATGGATGTTGTCGATTCACATACTGGTGGCGAACCAACCCGGTTGATCATTCGGGGCGGTCCTGACTTGGGTTCGGGCTCGCTCGCCGAACGTCGCGCCGTGTTCGCCCGTGACTTCGACCATATCCGACGCCGTTGCATCAACGAACCGCGTGGTTCGGATTTCCTCGTCGGGGGCTTGCTCTGCGAACCGATCGATCCCAGCTGCGCAGCCGGCGTGATCTTCTTTAATAACGTCGGCATGCTGCACATGTGCGGACACGGCACCATGGGCGTGGCGGCGACCTTGATCCATCTCGGGAGAATTGGGCCGGGGGTGCACCAACTCGAAACCCCAGTCGGTGTGGTCACGATGGAGGTGCATGATGCCAACCGAGTGACGATCCAGAATGTGCCAAGCTGGCGCTACCGTGAGGCCGTCTCCGTCGACGTTCCCGAACGCGGTCAAGTCACCGGCGACATCGTCTGGGGCGGGAACTGGTTCTTCTGTTGTAACGAACCGCCCTGTGAATTAGTACGGAGCAACGTGCGTGAACTCACTGACGCGGCGGAGGCAGTGAAGGCGGAATTGGTCGCCCAAGGTATCACTGGCGCGCAGCACGGCGAAATTGATCACATTGACTTTTTCGGTCCGGGCCAGACGGACGGCGCAGATAGCCGCAACTTTGTTTTATGTCCGGGCGGCGCGTATGATCGCTCGCCCTGCGGCACCGGCACCAGCGCCAAGCTGGCTGCTCTTGCCGCGACCGGCGCGCTCGAACCTGGGGTCATCTGGGTTCAGGAGAGCATCATCGGCAGCCGGTTTGAGGGCCACTATCGCTTGGCGAGCCAAGCGGAGGCTGCATCGGTCATGGCGCCAAAGGGCAGTCCGGTCATCATTCCGTCGATTACCGGACGCGCGTTCATCACGGGTGAAGCGACGATGATTTCTCAAGAGGGCGACCCGTTCGCCAATGGAATCGTATGAAGAAAACTGTCGTGATCGTTGGTGCGGGTGTCGTCGGGTTGGCCTGTGCTCACTATTTGCGAGAGGCTGGTTACGGTGTCACGGTCGTCGACAAAGGGACCATTGCCGGGGAATGCTCGCACGGTAATTGCGGGTATATTTGTCCGAGCCATGTGCTACCCCTCACCGAACCCGGCGCGTTCAAAGTGGCCATGACCTCCTTGTTCAAGGCGGACGCGCCGTTCCGGGTGAAGCCTCAGGCGCGCCTCGATTTGTTTCGCTGGATGTTTCAGTTCGCGAAACGCTGTACTCACGAACAGATGCTGAAAGCTAGTGTCCCGCTCAAGGCCATTTTAGATAGTTCGATGCGCGAGTACAAACGCCTCGTGTATGGGACGGGGATCTCCTGTGAGTTCCGCGAACTCGGCCTGCTGTACGTCCTGCAAACCGCAAAGGGGATGGAGGCGTTTACCAACACAGACCAACTACTCCGGGACGAGTTCGGGGTGGGAGCGACGCGCATCGATGGGGCAGATCTCCCCGCGTTGGACCCCGCCTTGAGAGACGGACTCGCAGGTGCCTTCCATTACGAGGGCGACTGCCATCTGCGGCCCGACATGCTCAACCGCAACTGGGCGGCCTACTTGCGCGGCTGGGGCGTGACTTTCATCGAGAATTGTGCGGTCGCGTCGGTAGATCGTGGTTCCGGCAAGATCTTCGGACTCAATACAAGTCGCGGCCCCTTGATCGCTGACGAGTACGTCTTCGCGCTCGGCGCTCGCAGCCATTTATTCGCCGAACAGCTCGGCTGCCGAATCCCGGTCGAACCCGGCAAAGGCTATAGCGTAACCATGGCGCGTCCGGGTTTGTGTCCGATCTATCCGATGCTGTTCCCCGAACACAAAATCGGCGTCACCCCGTTCGAACGCGGCTACCGACTGGGGTCGATGATGGAGTTCGCCGGGTTCGACACGAGTATCCCCGAACGCCGGATTCAGCAGCTGCGCCGATCAGCCGAACCGTATTTGCGCGAGCCGCATACCGAAGTCGAAAAGGAACGCTGGTACGGCTGGCGTCCGATGACGTGGGATAGTCTGCCGATCATCGGCCGCGTTCCGGGAATGGCCAACGCCAGCCTGTGCACCGGCCATAACATGCTCGGACTCAGCCTCGCGCCGGCCAGCGGCCGACTGCTTGCCGAGATTGTCAGTGGTGACGAACAACACATCGCGGCAGAGGCGTTTTCGCCGACGAGATTTTAAAGGGCCGCCGAAAAATCGGCCGTGTGGGTAACGCCGAATCCATTCGGCGTTCGTCGTGCCGGAATTCATTCCGGTCGCTGGTTTGCCTCCGTCTATCTGCATAGAAAAAACGTTGGCCATCGCGGCAGGAGAGTTGCCTCGCCACTCCGGACACCCAGAGGCGTCTCCCTGCCCGAAACGTCTGGAAAAGCTTGACCTAGATTCGGATTGCGCAAACCCGCGATCATTGGAATACCTGAACCAATGCCACCGCCGAGCCATTCCTCGCCGCCCGTTCAGTCGGGTGAAGCCGCGCCCGTTGTCGCGGTAGTTCGCGAGGTTCACTGTCTCGGTTTTGCCCACAACGAGGCGGCAAAAGAATTCGACCGGCGGTATCCAGACAACGCCAAATACTTCAAAGCGTTCTTTGACGCGGGCAAGTTGGAACCGGGCAAGATCCACCTGTTCGATCGCGGTTCGAAACAACAGCCACGATATATTTTTAACGTGCCGACCAAGGTCCATTGGAAGGCACCGACCAAGATCAGCCAGATCCGGACAGCGATCACCAGACTGTTGGAGAAGTGCATGCTTTGCCATGTGAGCGTGTTGGAACTGGTCCCGTTCGAGGACGAGTCGGGTTCGGTGAGTTGGCCACAAATCCAACTCGAATTTCTCACCTCCTTCGCCCGGGTCCCGGATATCCAGTTGCGCTTCGGGACGGCTCTCCGGCCAAATTCTGCCGAAATGAAACAGGTGACAATTTTCACCGATGGCGGCGCCGAACCCAATCCGGGGATCGGTGGCTTCGGTATTGTTTTGCAGTTCGGCAATAAGCAAAAGGAACTGTCGCAGGGCTTCGAACACACCACCAACAACCGCATGGAATTACTGGCGACCATCGTCGCCCTCGAATCCTTGAAGGAACCCTGCGCGGTCCGCTTGTATTCCGATTCGCGCTACTTCATCGACGCCGTCAACACCGGCAACGTGTTCCGGTGGCGGGCCAAGGCCTGGAAAAATGGAAAAGTCAAAAACGTCGATTTGTGGGAGCGGTTCCTGCTGGCCTACATCAATCACAACGTCGAACTGATGTGGGTGAAAGGCCATTCCGGGATTGCCGGTAACGAGCGTTGTGACGCCCTCGCATCTGCGGCGATTGCCGCGTCCCAATATGAGGTCGATCAGGGATACCTTGATTATCTCGAGCGGAAAGGAACGAGCACGTCCTCGCCGGGAGCGAAGAAGGAACAACAGACGGCAAATAAAAGGCCGGTGGGGAAACGCGGACCCAAGCCCAAAAAGATCGGCGATCCCTGCCGCAACTGCGACACGCCCTTGGTTCGGCGCGAGACCAAGAAGAGCAAAAAAGATTCGAATTACTACTATCCGTGGCACCTTCATTGTCCGCAGTGCAACCGAATCTTTCATTTGGAAGAGGCAAAAGTCTACCGGACTTGACGAACGAAGCTTGTCAACCTGACCGCCTGCCTGTTTCAATCCAACCCGCCGATGCGCCTCTCCTACGATCTTCTGTTCCTCATCCCGCTGACGGCCCAACTGCTTCTGCTGCTGGCCGCCGCGTGGTACTATCGTCGTCGGCGTCCCTTGCGTGCTGCGCCGCGCCGCGCGCTAATTTTTCGTTGCACGCGTTGCTGGAAAATCTACCTCGATCAACGCCGGATTCCACTGTCACGTTGCCCGGTCTGTTCGGTGCTCAACGAACCGATCAAACGATAAACGTTGACCACGCGTCGACTCTTTCTACGGTCCCGCTCGTTTAACAACGTTATCAACCAATGAAAAACAACATCCGTATTCCCACCGCGTCGTGGACGCTGGCCAGTCGGTCGCGCGTCGTTCAAGACTTTCTCAACCGTCCCTCGGTTTTCGAGCATGCGGAAGAGGCGGCGCATTCGGTGTTGAAGGACATTCGCAAGAACGGAGACAAAGCGGTGGTGAAGTACGCGAAGAAGTTCGACGGCTTCAAGGGCAGCGCCAAGGATTTTCGAGTGAGCGATGCCGAGATCGCGGCGGCCACCAAGCAGGTCGACCCTGCGTTCAAGCGGGCGGTTCGTGAAACCAAAAAACGGGTGACCACCTTTAGCAAAGCCGGCCTACGCAAGGACTGGAAAATGAAAACGCCACGCGGAGGCATGCTCGGGGAACAATTTATGCCACTCGACCGGGTGGGCGCGTACATTCCCGGTGGCGCGGCACCACTCGCCTCGACGGCCATGATGACGATTGTCTTAGCTAAGGTTGCGGGTGTCCCCGAAGTGGTCGCCTGTACGCCGGCGAATCCGAAGACCGGCATCGATCCGTTTTTGCTCTACGCCGTGAGCCAAGCTGGCGCGGATGAGATTTATCGAGTCGGCGGCATTCAAGCGATCGGCGCGATGGCCTACGGCACCGACACGATCAGCGGCGTTCAGAAGATCGTCGGACCCGGCGGCCCCTACGTGACGGCCGCCAAGCGATTGGTCTACGGTACCGTCGCACTCGACTCTGTTGCGGGTCCGAGTGAGATCGCGATTTTGGCCGACGACAGCGTACCGGCCTCGTTCGTGGCGGCCGACATGCTGTCGCAAGCCGAACACGGTACCGGCGCGGAGAAGTCGCTGCTGGTCACAACCTCGAAGAAGCTGGCAGCGGAGGTGAAGAAGGAGTTGATCCGCCAAACCGCCGAACTCAGCCGAACCGAGATGATCGAAGAAGTGCTTAACAACGGCACGCTAATTGTGACCGTTCCTGATTTGGACACCGGCACCGAACTGATCAATCGCTTCGCCGCCGAACACTTGGAACTACTCACGCGCGACGCGACAAGCCGGGCCAAAAAGATTCGGTGCGCCGGGGCAATTTTCATCGGGCCGTGGTCGCCGGAAAGCGCCGGCGATTTTGCTGCGGGTCCGAGCCACGTTCTGCCGACCGGTGGCACGGCCGCGTTTTTTAGTGGGCTGACGGTCGATGACTTCCGGCGCCGTTCGAGCATTATCGCTTTGAGCGAACGCGACCTGAAGGAAGTTCTGCCAGTGGTTGAAGCCTTTGGCCGAGTTGAGGGACTGGACGCGCACGTGCGTTCGGCGCAGATCCGTTTCGAATAAGGAGCTGTGATGAGTCTGATTCGAAAATCTGTCGAAGCGATGCAGGGCTATGTCCCGGGTGAGCAGCCGAAAGATCCGGAGATCTTAAAACTTAACACCAACGAGAACCCGTATCCGCCGAGTCCGAACGTGGCCGAAGCGCTGGTTGGCGCGACCGAACGGTTTCGTCTGTACCCCGACCCGGTGTGCATGAAACTGCGCGAGGCGATTGCCGAGTTGCATGGTGTCACGGTGGAGCAGGTGATCGTCGGCAATGGTTCGGACGAGACCCTGGCCATGTGCACGCGCGCGTTCGTGGAGAACAACGGCAGCATCGGCTGGCTCGAACCCAGCTATTCCCTGTATCCGATTCTGTCCGACATCGCCGATGTAGAAACGCGTCCGGTCCCACTGACGCCCGACTTCAAGTGGGCCGTTCCGGACGATTTCGAAACCGACTTGTTCTTCCTCACAAACCCGAACGCGCCGACTGGCATGATGGTCGAGAAGGGGACCTTGCTCGCGTTCTGTCAGCGTTTCCCCGGTGTGGTGGTGATCGACGAAGCCTACGCCGATTTTGCCCCCGAGAACTGCATGGATCTGGTCGACCAAGTCGACAACCTGATCGTCATGCGCACCTTCTCTAAAAGCTACGGCTTGGCCGGCCTGCGGGTCGGTTACGCGGTCGGCGCGCCGAAGTTGATCGAGGCGATGTACAAGATCAAAGACAGCTACAATCTCAACCTGCTGACCCAGCTGGCCGCCGAAGCGGCGATTCGTGATGACGCGTACAAGCGTGCTACGGCGGAGAAGATCATGGCGACGCGCGAACGCACCGCGGCCACGCTGCGCGAACGCGGTTGGCACTTGGAAGACAGCCACACGAACTTTCTCTGGGCCAAACCGCCCGCGCCGGCCACGGCGGCGGACGTGTTCGAGGCGCTGCGTGAGCAGAAGATCGTGGTTCGGTATTTTCCCGCGCCGGCGACGGCGGAGTTCATTCGGATCACGGTTGGTACGGATGCGCAAATGGATCGGTTCCTGGCGGCGGTTTAAGTCCGAGAGAAGAACGTATCACAGTCCTCCTTGGCGGTGTCGGAAGTTTGGCTTCTAGCCGGGCGTCGACGAGAGTCTCCAAAGAATGGAAACGCCATCAACGCGGAATCCCCATTTACAATGAGCACCCCATGTAGTAATGTTGCTACTTATGAAGGAAGAAACGATGACCAGCCGTGAATTTAACCAAGACTTGGCCCAGGCGAAACGTGCGGCCAAAATTCGCCCGGTGATCATTACCGATCGCGGACGTCCTGCTCATGTCCTTTTATCCATTACTGAATATCGTCGCTTAACCGAACGGCAGCCTTCTATCGCAGAACTTCTTCGCGATGATGAATCTGCTGACATCGAGCTTCCTCTGCCTGAAAAAATCGACGCGAAAGATTGGGTTAGAATTCCCGATCTCGAAGCATAGTCCGCGATGTTTTTGCTGGATACCAACGTGGTTTCCGACATGCGGAAAGTCGGTAAGCGGAGCGAATTTCGAACGTTGGGCGAATGGGTTTCGGCTCAAGAAAATTCCACACTGTTCATCTCTTCAATCACGCAGTTTGAACTCGAAATCGGCGTCCAACGAATGGAGCGCAGAGATCCCAAGCAGGGGAATCGATTACGCCAATGGTTGTCCGTTCGGGTGGCCAAAGCCTTTGATGGACGTGTTCTGCCTTTCGATATCGATGCCACAAAAATTTGTGTATCCTTTCACGTTCCAGATCCGGCCTCCTATCGTGACGCCTTTATCGCCGCCATTGCAGCGACTCATCATCTGACGATTGTCACTAGAAATACCCGCGATTTCAAACCGATGGGTGTGGCTTGCTTGGACCCTTACGACCTTGGCCAATAGTGCAGCGTCAATTTTATATTTCTGGATCAGTTTAGAATCAAAAACCTTGGAGGGCGAGAGGCCTCCCGAGCCGGTGCGGTTGAGGACGACCGAGATGGGCGCAGACGTTGGTTCGGGTCATCCCATTCACTTGAGATCAAAGCGTGTCCGTAAATATTAAAAAACCAGAACTTTAGAGAGTTAAGCACGTCTCGATGAATCGGCTTGAGGGGCGAAAAGAAACAAGCCGAACGAGAGGATAATGAAGCTAAACCCCATTAATGAATTCGGGGAGAAGACCCTAGTCATAATCGGAAAATGAAACATGATGATGGTCAGGTCCCATATCAACAGGAGCGTTAGTCCGCTCAAGGCGCTGAGTAGGACCAAGAAGGTTCCCGAATTTCTGATGCGACGGAATAGAAGTATTGCTCCTATGAACAATGCCAATTCGCCTAGAAGCAGCCAGATCAAGAATTCATCCAGCCACATCGCCCACAAATATCCGAGTGGCAACAGCAGTGGGGTGGATCCAATGACGAAGGTCTCGAAGCGATTGGGATTCTCGAGTTCCCCGGATGGCGACCGCATCCCAAGGACAAAGAAGAACAAGCCTGTGCCGATTCCGAATTGAGCGGTTTCAAGGCACCAGAAGGGAAAGTGGGCCATGATATAATGCCCGATCCCAGCCGCTCTCAGATGCAATGACAGGTTCACCGCCGACCAAGCCCCCATGATGAAGATGGCAAAAGAACTCAGGGTCATCAGCCATGCGGAACGTGATTTGGTGCGTAGGGCAAACCGCAGACAGGCCAGGGTTAAGAGGAGGGCTCCAACGCTCAGAATCGCTGGTTCAACAATCAGCCATGGGGATCTCGGTACACCGCTCATCTCGTGTTCGAGACGATCCGTGGAACGAATTCCTTCAATCGTTCTAAGGAATGCACAAAAAAAACGGGACCGCGAACGGTCCCGTTTTTCATTGGAGGTCGAACGGCGAATTATTCTTCTTCGCTGCCGCCCTCGTCGTCGGCGCATTCAGCATCGCCGTCTCCACCGGGTTCGCCTTCTTCGGCGATCGCGGCTTTGCGGCTGAGGCGAACTTTGCCTTTCTCGTCGACGTCGATGCACTTGACGCGCATCTTGTCACCTTTCTTGCAGATGTCTTCGGTCTGTTCGACGCGGTAGTCTGCGAGTTCGGAGATGTGCACGAGGCCTTCGATGCCGGGCAGCACTTCGACGAACGCGCCGAAGGGCTTGGTGCCGGTGACCACACCGTCGTAGATGACGCCGACTTCGGCTTCGGCGGTGCAGGCTTTGACGGCCGCGATGCCGGCATCCATGGCGGTGCCATTGGTCGCGTAAATGGTGACGGAGCCATCGTCTGCGATGTCGATTTGAACGTCGTTCTCTTCGGTGATCGCGCGGATGTTTTTGCCGCCGGGGCCGATGAGCGCGCCGATCTTTTCGGGATCGATCATGACCACGGTCATGCGCGGTGCGTATTTCGAGTAGTCTTCACGCGGTGCGGGGAGGGTCTCGGTCATGTGGTCGAGAATCTTCATGCGGCCGTCGTAGGCGATACTGAACGCTTCTTCGACTTGGTTCCAGTCGAGGCCGTTGATCTTCATGTCGACTTGCCAGCCGGTGATGCCGTCGCGGGTGCCGCAGACTTTGAAGTCCATGTCGCCGCAGTGGTCTTCGGTACCGAGGATGTCGATCACGAGTTTGCTGAGGTTGTCAGCGGGGCGGGTGAACAGTCCGACGGAGATGCCGGCCACCGGTTTGATGGCGACGCCGGCGTCGAGCAGGGCGAGGGTGCCACCGCAGACCGAGGCCATGGAGGTGGAACCGTTGGAGCTCATGATCTCGGACACGATCCGAACGGTATATTCGAAGTCTTCCGGCATCATGCGGGCGAGCGAGCGCTCGGCGAGGTTGCCGTGACCGATTTCGCGGCGGCTGGTGGCGCCGAGGCGGCCAGCTTCACCGACGGAGTAGGGCGGGAAGTTGTAGTGGAGGATGAAGAACTTTTCTTTCGGTCCGCCGACGACACCGTCCATGCGCTGCGAGTCTTTCTTGGTGCCGAGCGTGATGGTGGCGACGTTTTGGGTTTCGCCACGGGCAAACATGGCCGAACCGTGCACGCGCGGCAGGAAGCCGACTTCGGAGGTGAGCGGACGCAGGTCGAGGGCGCCGCGTCCGTCGATGCGTTTGCCGTCGTCGAGGAAGTTGCGGCGAACGAGTTCGATCTCGACGTCGTCGAAGACGTGGAAGAAGTCGTTCTCGTCGAGTTCGGGATCGTCTTCGATGAACTTGGCGTGGATCTCTTCGCGGATCTCGCGCACTTTTTTGCCGCGAGCTTTTTTGCCGGGGGTAAGCAGAGCTGCAGCGAGTTCCTTGCCGCGGAACTCAATCATCTTGTTGAACATGCCGGAATGGTCGGGCTTTTCGAACGGCACTTTGTCGGCGAGGCCGAGTTTGGTGCGCAGTTCGTGATGGGCGTCGATGATCGGTTGAATCGATTCGTGCGCGAGGCGCATGGCGGCGATCAGGTCGGCTTCCGAAATTTCGTCGGCTTCGCCTTCAATCATCATCGTCTTCTCGCGGGTGCCGGCGTAGACGAGGTTGAGATCGCTTTCGAGGATTTGCGATTGGGTCGGGTTGACGACGAACTCGCCTTCGACGCGGCCGACGCGGCAGGCCGCGAGCGGACCGTTGAACGGCAATTCGCTGATGTGCAGCGCGATGCTGGCGGCGTTCATGGCGAGGATGTCGGAATCGTTTTCACCGTCGGCGGAGAGCAGCAGGCAGTTGATCTGCACGTCGCGGTGGAAGCCTTTGGGGAACAGCGGACGAATCGGGCGGTCGGTGACACGCATCGTCAGCACTTCTTTTTCGGACGGGCGGGCCTCACGTTTGAGGTAGCCTCCGGGGAATTGACCGGCGGCGTAGAACTTTTCGCGGTACTCGACTTGGAGCGGGAAGAAGTCGATGCCCGGACGCGGTTCGCGGCTGGTCGAAATGGCGCAGTGAAGCATGGTCTCGCCGAGCGTGAGCATAACGGCGGCATCGGCCTGGCCGGCGAGAGCGCCGGTTTCGATGTGGATGTCTTTGCCGCCGACATTGGCGGTTATCGTGGTTGCATTTTTCATGAGATTTAGGGGGTATTTTGGTACGGACGGGGAAGGGACCTGCGACGGGTGCGTGCGCGTTCGCAGCGCCCGTGATGCGTGGATACCAAACAACCAACGGAGAACCCGTTGGTTGGTATGTGGTTGGTATAAACCGGTCGCTAGCGGCGGAGGCCGAGCTTGGCGATCAAGTCGAGATAGCGCTTATTGCTCTTCCGCTGCAGGTATTTCAACAGCTTGCGGCGTTTGCTTACCATCATCAAAAGTCCGCGCCGAGTGGCATGGTCTTTGTGGTGGTATTTCAAATGCTCGGTCAGGTAAATAATGCGGCTGGTAAGGAGTGCTACCTGTACTTCGGGAGAGGCGGTGTCGCCTTCCTTGGTTTGGTATTCCTTGATAATCGTGCTGGTCGTCTCTGCGTCCATAGTATCTCCGTAGCCTTTCTACGGCTTGTGGGTTCTGTTCTATTTGTTAATTGAGGCGTGACATTGTTCGCGAACGTCCCCTTGTAAAGGGTTTTTTGCAGTTTTTCTACCAATTCCAAGCGAACCCTCCACGGACTTCCCGAACGCGCTCCGAACGAATGGCCGCGTCGAAGGTAAGATCGAGGCGTGGCGCGAGCCGGAACCGGCTGTTCCAGTGGAGTTCTGGATGCCAATCCGAACGCGTTCCAACGTGGTAGGCCAGCGACGCGGACAAATGGCTGCGCAGGCCCCGTCCCGGCGCGACAGTAAATGCGCCGAGGGTGAGTTCGGGTCCGAGCAGGGCTTCATTATGGAGATCGGTGCGCAGTTCGGCACCAGCGAGAACGTAGAACGGCCCCGTCGCTCTCCCCACCGATCCCTCCAGCAAGCCGAGAAGCGCGTCGGCTTGATCGGACGCAGACGGATGAAAGCGTTCCATCCCGGCGCGAAACTGCCAGCTTTTGCGCTGAAACACAGGTTCGTGAGGACTCACGGAGAGCAGTTCGAGCAGCGTGAGTTCCTCAATCTTGATCTCCTCCTCGAACGCACGAAGTCGCAGGTGTCCGAGTTCGAGCTGCGAACCCTGTCCTAGTTCGGGTCGGTCGAGAACGTCGTGGCCGAGTAGGCGGAACTGGAGTTCGGCAAAATTTTTGTCCGCTCGTTCGCCATTGTCGGGGGTCCCTTCGATCAGGCCGCCGCTCAAGCCGAGCAAGCGGGACCGGGGCATTTCGTCTGGTGGTATCGGCGGTCGGTCGGCTGGATCGCGTCCCGCCTTGTTTTCTTCGGCAGGCGACGGGCCGAGTTCGCTGCGTCGGGCGAGGATCGCGTTGTAGCGCAGGTCGAATGACTCTGGTTCGATACGCTTGCTGCCTTTCCACGCTTGTAAGATGAGGCCTGCGGTTTCGAGCGCACTGCGCTCCTGAACGCGTTCCGCCTCCACTTCGCCGCGCGCCAGTTTTAAGGCGTCTCTTCGACCTTGCGCGGAACTCGCTTTGAGTCCGGCGGCAATATCGCGCGCGAGAGCCGGTCGGAAGGTGCGTTTTCGAACCAGCCCCGAGCGTTGTAACAGGCTGATGACGTCACCAGGCAATACGGTGAACTTGGAGGCTTGTTGGCTCAGCGACTGGGCATGCGTCGGGGCAGGGCGGGCGACGTCGAGCAGCTGGAGGAGATTGAAGGCGCAGTTTTCGTCGAGAAACCAGTAGTCCGAACGAATGCCTTCGAGTTCCCAGACGTGACGAAACAGCTGACGAACCTCGGCGGGGTCGAGATCGAGTTCGTATTCCCAGATGTCGCGCTGGGCGAGGTCGTTGTATTCCTTCACCTTTTCGAAGGTTGGCAGAATCTGGTATTGGCCGGGAAGCTGACCCGTGAGGCCTTTCCATGCGTTGCCGGCGCTGCGTGTGTCGACACGCGCGGCGTAGCTCACCGCTTGGGATAGCAGGCGACTGCGTCCGGCGCGTTCGAAGACCAGAAAGGTGTGGCCGAACGCGGAGGATGGATTGCCGAGATATTCGCTGGCGAACATCACCACGGCGGTGTCGGGTTTTAGTTTGTCGAGGGCTGCTTCGAGTTCGGGACAGGTGATGAAGGTGCCGGGGTCATGAGGAGGTGAGTTCTGGGTGCCTTGGCCCCAAGTCGACTGCATCCAATGTGCGCGCGCCGGAAATCGGCAACAGTAGTTGGTCGGTGTTTGGTTAAAGTTGCGTAGGTTCTCGGTGAGTTCGCCTTGGGAATGATTTGGCCCCGCGAGAAAGAAGTCTGGATCATCGACTCGACTCCTTCCAGAGGCATCCGCGTGAAGCAAAGCGAGCCAAGCGGACGAATCATACGCGCGGTCTCTGCGTTCCATCGGGTCGGTCTCTGCTGCAAACGATGACGGGATAGAAAAAAGTACGATGAGGAAAATGAATCGCATGTTTGATTTGTTATCACTAAATATAACGCGGAATCGCAATTTTAATAAATTGGGGACGACCGTCGTGACGAACGAAACGTAGGTTGCCGAACGGTTTGTATCACCCGTGAAATCGCCTTCAATTCTTCCAGTGACGTAAACTTGGTATGGCATCTGCATTTGAGGATGCCAACAATGACGCATACAACCTCACTTCCGAATCGCCGCCGCTCCACTGCAACCGTTTGGCGAAATCTTTCCATCCGCTCTATCTGGCTCGGCTTTCTGGTCGCCACGATGGGCACCTGCTTCGGCTTGGACTTCAACATCACCTACCATGACAGTATTCCGGCCGATGTCCGCAGCGATGTGATCCGGGTAATCGATGAAGCCGCCGCTGCCTGGGAGGAGATCCTGTTGGATGACGTCACGATCACCTTTCAACTCAAGTGGGTGGACAGCTTCCAGAACCCGGCTGAAGGGGGACGCGCAAGTGTTTACTACATGCCGAGCACCTACTCGGATATTCGCACGGCACTCATCAACAAAGCCAAAACCGAAGCCGACCGCGTGGCCATCACGCATCTTGAACCCGGCGCGCTGCGCATCCTGCTCAATCGCACCAGCGACAATCCGAACGGCGCAGGTTCGGCGACGCCGTACCTCGACGCCGACAACGACGCCAACAATCACAGCATGCGTATCTCATTGGGCAACGCCCGCGTTCTCGGCTTGTTTCCCGCTGGTTTGGAGTTCGACGACGGACGCATCACGATGAGCGGCCGCCCCAACTGGGATTACGACCGCAGTGATGGCATCACGACCGGCAAGGCGGACTTTTACGCAATCGCCCTTCATGAAATTGGCCATCTGCTCGGCATGAGTTCGCTCATTGACAGCCGTTTGTCGGTGAACCCCGGCCAAGCGGACGACTACTACACCTTTTTGACGCCCCTTGATCTGTTTCGCTATTCGAAAGAAAGTGTCTCGGAAAATGCGGTCGATTGGACCTCCGATGCCCGCGGAAAGTTTCTTTCCGGTGACGGAGGTCAAACAGCCGTTGCTTCGTTCGCCACTGGGATGTTCGGCGACCGTGGCGATCCCTCGCACTGGGGACGCGACAGCGACATCGACGGCATTTTCGAAGCCGCAGTCTACCCGATGCAAACGATCGAAGCTGCCGACATCCTCGCCCTCGACCTCGTCGGCTGGGAGGTAGCGGAAGCATCAAAGGAGCTCGAAATCACCAGCGCAAGACTAACCGGTTCCGGCCTTTATCTCGAGTGGACAACCGTGCCTGGGTTCAGCGGATACCGAATCATGGTGTCCAATTCTCCCGACAAAAACGCTAAAAGTGCCGCCCCGAAAGTGCTCGCGGAAACCAAAAAGAATTCTTTTGTCGCTCCCTTTGCCAAAGGCACGAAAGCACTCGACACCACGCGTTTTTACTACGTCGAAGCGTACAACTAAGTGAAACGGCTCGCGAGGCCGCTCGCCCTCCAGGTGTTTTTTCAGGTTGCCGTAAAGTATAACTGGAGGGATGCCGGCCTCGGCATCCGTGGGGTTTCTTCGATTCCAGATCGGAGAAACGGCTCGCGAGGCCGCTCGCCCTCCAGGTGTTTTTCAGGGTGCCGCAAATTGAAAACTGGAGGGATGCCGGCCTCGGCATCCGCGGGGTTTCTTCGATTCCAGATCGGAGAAACGGCTCGCGAGGCCGCTCGCCCTCCAGGTGTTTTTTCAGGGTGCCGCAAAGTATAACTGGAGGGATGCCGGCCTCGGCATCCGCGCGGTTTCCTCGATTCCAGATCGGAGAAACGGCTCGCGAGGCCGCTCGCCCTCCAGGTGTTTTTTCAGGGTGCCGCAAATTGAAACTGGAGGGATGCCGGCCTCGGCATCCGCGGGGTTTCTTCGATCCAGAGCGGAGAAACGGCTCGCGAGGCCGCTCGCCCTCCAGGTGTTTTTTTCAGGGTGCCGCAAATTGAAACTGGAGGGATGCCGGCCTCGGCATCCGCGGGGGTTCTTCGATTCCAGATCAGAGAAACGGCTCGCGAGGCCGCTCGCCCTCCAAGTGTTTTTTCAGGGTGCCGCAAATGAAACTGGAGGGATGCCGGCCTCGGCATCCGCGGGGTTTCTTCGATCCCAGATCGGAGAAACGGCTCGCGAGGCCGCTCGCCCTCCAGGTGTTTTTTCAGGGTGCCGCAAATTGAAACTGGAGGGATGCCGGCCTCGGCATCCGCGCGGTTTCCTCGATTCCAGATCGGAGAAACGGCTCGCGAGGCCGCTCGCCCTCCAGGTGTTTCTTCAGGTTGCCGCAAAGTTTAACTGGAGGGATGCCGGCCTCGGCATCCGCGGGGTTTCTTCGATCCAGGTCGGAGAAACGGCTCGCGAGGCCGCTCGCCCTCCAGGTGTTTTTCAGGTTGCCGCAAATGAAACTGGAGGGATGCCGGCCTCGGCATCCGCGAGGTTTCTTCGATTCCAGATCAGTGAAACGGCTCGCGAGGCCGCTCGCCCTCTAGGTGTTTTTCCAGGTTGCCGCAAAGTCTCTGGAGGGATGCCGGCCTCGGCATCCGCGGGGTTTCTTCGATTCCAGTTCGGAGAAACGGCTCGCGAGGCGCTCGCCCTCCAGATGAAATACAGGTCGCCGAACCTTACTCTATGTTCCCGCGCTGAAGCCTGGTCCCTGAGTCCACGCCCAGGCGTCGGCGACAGATTGCCGCACGGAAATTTCCGGCGCCCAACCGAGCAGTTCTTTGGCGAGGCTGGCGTCGGCCACCAATCGTGGCGGATCGCCAGCGCGGCGCTGGCCTTCGACCACCGGAATGCTTTTGCCGGTGACTTCCTCCGCGAGGTCGATGATTTCGCGGACACTGGTGCCCGTCCCGGTGCCCAGGTTACAGGCGAAGGACGCTTCGCCGGACTCCAACCGTTCGAGCGCGGCGATGTGTGCTTTGCCGAGATCGACGACGTGGATGTAGTCGCGGATGCAGGTGCCGTCGGGGGTGTCGTAGTCGGTGCCAAAAATGGTGATGTGTTCGCGTTTGCCCATGAGGGTTTCCAGCACCAGTGGGATTAAATGGGTTTCCGGGTCGTGCTCTTCGCCCAGGCCGAGGTCGGGCAGACCACCGCAGGCGTTGAAGTAACGCAGCCGCGCCGACTTCAGCCCGAACGCGGTATCGCAATCGACCAAAATTTTCTCCAAGCAAAGTTTACTCTGACCATAGGCATTGATCGGCGCTTGCGGGTGTTTTTCGTCAAGCGGCATGTACTCGGGGTTGCCGTACGTGGCACAGGTCGAACTGAAAATGAAGATGGGGCAGTTGTGCCGCTGCATCGCGTCAAGCAGTACCAATGGGGCCGCGGTGTTATTGCGGTAATACTTGATCGGGTTGGTGACCGATTCGCCGACGTAGGCGTAGGCGGCAAAGTGGATGACGGCACCGATGTCGTGATCGGAAAACAGCGACTCGATCAGTTCGGCGTCGGCCATCTCGCCTTGGACGAAGGCAACGTTGTCGTCGATGATGGCTTCGCGGTGGCCGTAAACAAGATTATCAAGAACGACAACATGTCGGCCGGACGCGGCAAGGAGGTGGACCGTGTGGGAACCGATGTAACCGGCACCGCCGGTGACGAGGATGGATGAGGGCATACGGCTAATCTAAGACGCATGTCCGGCTTGTCAATCGCTCGTGGGTTCGAGCAGTTCGAGAATGTAATCGAACACGGGATCGGGGGAACCAGCGCCCTCGTTGAACTGGAGCCGGTGGCCGAGCACCGGTTCGAGAACGGCGCGTACATCCAAGCGAAGAACAAGGCGGCGGCCGTGGATGAAGGCGTGGGCCCGCGCGGCGTTGAGCAGGTGGCGTCCGGCACTGGGGCCAGCGCCGGCGTGAAGCAGTTCGCGAACCACATCCGGGGCATCCGGGTGGTCGGGCCGCGTTCGGCGGATGGCGGACACGACGGTCTCGAGCAACTCTGCGGGGAAGGGGATGGTTTCGAGCACGTTCCGTAATTGCCGAACTTGGTCGAACGGCAGCACGACCTCGAGCAAATCTTCCTCGGTAAGCCCGGCAATCATGTTTTGCTCTTGTTCGCTGGTCGGGTAGCTCAATTGGATGTTCATCAGGAACAGGTTGAGTTGTCCTGGACTCAGCCGGATCGACTCGCCGTCGTTGTGGATGCCGAGCACCAGCAGCGGATGGTTGGGTTCGGTCTGGTTCTGGCGCATCGACGAGAACAATTGCGTCATCGTGGTGCGCGACATGTCGTCGAGACCGCGGGCCACGACCACGCCCTCGGTGTCGGGATGGAGCGCGTCGGCACCGTGGAGTTCGAGGGTGGGCAGGCCAAGTAAATCGGCGTAAGCTTGGGCGCTGCGCAGGCGTCCGATGCCAGTCGGACCCGAGAGGATCGCGTGCCCGCGGCACAGCGTTGCGATCAGCAGCAGGTCGACCATCCGGTTGTCACCAATCAGGTAGGGAACCATGCCGCAGTGAAGTTCGGCGCGGTGTTTTTCCATGTATTCGAAGGCGTCCACTTCGATGTCGCCTTCCTCAATCATGGTGGAGTCGAGTATGACGAGCTTGGTTTGATCTTTGGAGTGCTTGTGGTCGACGCTGTTGAGCGGCGGCGCGGAGTCAAAACGGAACTGGATATCGCCCACACCGATCCGGTCGCCGGGACGAACGATGGCAAGCGCGGTCGGGGATCCGTTCAACGTTGTGCCGTTGGCGGTGCCCATATCGCGGATGCTCCAGATATTGCGTTCGCAGCGCAGCTTGGCGTGAACGCCGGAGATGGACAGATCATCAATGATCAGGTCGCATTCTGGGCTACGGCCGACGGTGAAGGGTTCGGTGACGACCGGAATGGATTCACCGGCCCGATTACCGGCAAGAAAGACGAGGGTTGGCACAGTTCAGGAGAGACGATGGGCGTTCGTGGTGCCCAGTTCAGCGGGTTGAGTTACATTCGGCCAACTGTGCTTTCAGGCTGGCAACGTTGATCGGTTTGGCCACGTAGCCAGTGGACGGCAGATCGGCCTTGAGGGATTTTTTATCGTATCCACTCATGATGAATATAGGTGCCTTGCAGCCGGCTTCTTGGAGCAGAAGCAAGGTTTCCTCGCCGCCCATAATCGGCATATTGAGATCGAGCAGCACGGCGTAAAAATCCGATTCCATCGCGTCGAAGGCCTCGATGCCAGCCTGGCCGTTTGAAGCGGAAATGACCTCGTATCCTAGTCTCTCGAGAAGGCGGGTCACCAGCTTTCGGACACCATCCTCGTCGTCAATGAGGAGGATGGTGCCGTGTGGGTCGTCGGACGGTTGGGTCACGTCGACAGCTTAGTCATCGGATTTAAGTTTGTCAGCGCGTTTGGCCAGCACGTCGATCTGGATGTTGCTCGGGCACGGGGCGTATTTTTCGAACTCCATGGAGTACGTGGCTTTGCCCTGCGAAAGCGAACGCACAGTGGTCGCATAGCCAAACATTTCGGCGAGCGGCACCGAGGCAGAGACCACCACGCCGTCGGGGGTGTGACCGACGTTGTTGACGATCCCGCGGCGGGAGCTGAGGTCGCCGACCACCGAGCCTTGGAATTCCTCGGGGGACTCGACTTCCACTTTCATCACCGGTTCGAGCAACTGCGGGCTGCCCGAACGAATCGCCTGACGCATGGCTTGGCGAGCGCAGATACGGAACGCCATATCGGAGGAGTCGACATCGTGATACTTGCCGTCCATCAGCGTGGCGCGCAGAGCAACCACCGGGAACGCGCCCAGCGGGCCTTCTTCCATCACGTCGCGGAAGCCTTTTTCAACCGCCGGGATGTACTCGGATGGAATGTTACCACCTTTAATTTTGTCGACGAACTCGAGGTTGTCCTCGGTTTGTTCGTTGGCGTCGAGCGGCTCGATTTCACCGATGACCCGACCGAACTGACCAGAACCACCGGACTGTTTCTTGTGCGTGTAATCGAACTTGGTGACTTGGGTGATGGCTTCGCGGTAGTTGACCTGCGGCGGACCTTTCTCAACGTCAGCGCCGTATTCGCGCTTCATCCGTTCGATGTAGATGTCGAGGTGAAGTTCGCCCATGCCGGAGATGATGGTCTCGCCGGATTCCTCGTCGGTACGGACGCGGAAGGTCGGATCTTCTTTAATGAAGCGGCTGAGCGCCTTGGACATCTTGTCGTAGTGAGCGGACTCGGGACAGCTGATGCTGTAGGAGATCACCGGGTCGGCGACGAACATCGATTCGCAGGTGACTTCGATGTCGTCACTGCAGAACGTGTCGCCAGACGCGCAGTCGATCCCGACCATCGCGATAATGTCGCCGGCGGAGGCCGAGTCGATGTTTTCGCGGTCGTTGGAGAACATGCGGGTAAGTCGACCGAGGCGGATCTTTTGGCCGGTACGGCTGTTGATGATCGACATGCCTTTGGTCAGCGTGCCCTGATAAATCCGGGTGTAGGTGAGCTGGCCGAATTCTTCGTCGGCAATTTTGAACGCGAGCGCCACGGTGGGCTTGTCGGCTTCGGGGAGCAGGGTGATGGTTTCGTCTTCGGCACCGACGATTAGGGCTTCTTGCTTCTCGGCTTCGATCGGGGTGGGCAGGTACTCGACGACCGCGTCGATGAGTTTTTGCACGCCGACGTTTTTGAACGCGGAGCCCATGTAGACGGGAACGAGTTCGAGGTTTTGCACGCCCTTTTTGATCGCGGCATGGATTTTCTTCTCGGGGATTTCTTTTTCCTCGAGGACCATCTCCATGAGGTCGTCGTCAAACATGGCAGCGGCTTCGAGCAGCTCGCCACGTTTTTCGGCGGCGAGTTCCTTCATGTCGTCGGGGATCTCGATCTCGGTAAGGATCTCACCGTTGTCGCCACTGTTCTCGTAGGCTTTCATGGTGACTAAATCGATCGCGCCCTTAAGGTCGCCTTCGGCACCGAGCGGGATCTGCGCCATGACGGCGTTGAGTCCGAGCTTGCCGGTGATGTCGGCGGTTACTTTGAACGGGTCAGCGCCGGTGCGGTCGAGTTTGTTTACGAACGCAAGACGCGGCACGCGGTAGCGTTTCATCTGGCGGTCGACGGTGATGGACTGCGATTGAACGCCGGCCACGCCGCAGAGCACGAGGATGGCGCCGTCGAGAACGCGCAGGGAGCGTTCCACTTCAACGGTGAAGTCCACGTGACCGGGGGTGTCGATGATATTGATCTTCGATTTCTGACCCTTCTTCTGCCAGAACACGGTGGTTGCGGCGGAGGTAATGGTGATGCCCTTTTCCTTCTCCAGTTCCATATGGTCCATGGTCGCGCCTTTATCGCCGCTACCGCGAACTTCGTTGATCTGGTGAATTTGGCCTGTGTAGAACAGGATCCGTTCGGTGAGGGTGGTTTTTCCACTGTCGATGTGCGCAGAAATACCAATGTTCCGCGTGATGTTTACTTCACTCATGCTTTGTTCCGTTACTTAGAATACGTTTAGAAATCGTGCTGGTCGGCTTGGGGTAAAAAGCCGAGAGAGGCGCCCGCTTAGGAGCGGGAAGTTGGTTTTACAAGCAGAAATATCAAGTTGCAAAGCTCGCTTTTTTGAACCAAGAGACATCTTCATCGATTCCAATGGAACAACGCGTGATTATTTGGTCCCTCAATGAGGGTGTTGGAATCCCTCTGATGGAGGGGTTGGGCGGAGCGACGATGCAATCCCAGCATGGTGACGTGGCCCTCCATCATATCAACGGCGAACACGCCGAACTCGAGGAAGCCTCTGCCATCGCGATGGTGGTTGAATACGTGGATGCACAAACGCTGGGATCCGTTCGCGGCGCCATGGGCCGCCTGCCACGTGACCGCAACCTGCCCATGGCCTTTTTGGTCAATCGTCCCGAAGGCAAACAGGACTTCAAGATGAGTTGCCCCAGCTGCGGCCAAAAACTTTGGATCCGTGATTCCGACGTTGGTAAACGCGGTCGCTGCCCCAATTGTAAAAAGGCCTTCGATATCCCGGCCCAGATCGCTCTGCTGCGCGAACAGTTGTTGCTCCCGGAGTCGGTTCAAGTTCGAAGCGTTTCGCCCGGCGACTCCAAGCCGGTTCGCGATGTGCTGGAGTCCCTGATGGCACAGGCCATCCGCGGGACGGCTGCGTCTTCCGAGGCCTTAAAGAACCAAACTTCGGTCATCGAACTCGATATCAGCGACTTCGAAGAACTCGATTAAGCAGTTGGTCGTAGCCACTAAGTAGTAGTCGGGATTTAGGAATCAAATTGGATACAAGCGACTGGATTCGAACGGAACCGCCGACCGTTCCCAGCGACCAACCACCCGCTACTGACCGCGACCTGCTGACTATTACCTGCTGACTACGACCTGCTGACTACTTTGGCGGATTTCCCGCGCGTTTGACTCGCCAAAGACTGCGTCACAGGTTTCATTGCCTCCCATGAGTAAAAAGAAAAAGAAACGGTCGCTCGAACCTCTTCTGTTTGCCAGCCCCGATAGCGAGGGCAACATGCAATGGTTTACCCGGTTCCACGCCTGCGATCCCTTTCTCGCGTTCGGTTGCGAAGGCAAACGCATCGGTTTGACTCATATTCTCGAGTACGGACGGATGAAAAAGGAAGGTCGGTTCAACATCGTCGAACTCATCACCGACGTTCAGGACGAGATCTCCAGCGGCAAAAAGAGGAAAAAGAAGGGCAAGAAATCCAAAAAGTCGAAGCGCCCCGAGATGGCTGCGATCATCGGCCACTTGCAGAAAAAATATAAGATCGACGGCTTCAAGGTCGGTCGCAATTTTCCGGCGGGATTACTCCTCGAACTGAAGGCCGCCAAGGTGCATGTCGAAGTCGTCAAGGGCAAGCTGTTCCCCGAACGCGCCGTCAAGACCCGCGCCGAAATCAAGATGCTCACCGACGCCAACACCAGCGCCGCAGCTGGACACGCCGCCGTGCGCCGGATCTTGCGCGCGTCCGAAATCGGACGCGGCGGAGTCCTCAAATACGAAGGCAAAACGGTCACCTCCGAGAGCCTGCGCCACGCCGTCAACATCGCCTGCCTCGAAAAGGGCGGCGTCAACAATCTCACTTGCATCGTGGCACCGGGCGACCAAGCCGTTGATTGCCACTGCGTCGGCTCGGGTCCGATCAAGGCCAACGAACTCATCGTGGTCGACATCTTCCCCCGCATCGCCGCCACCGGCTATTACGGGGACATGACCCGCACCTACCTTAAAGGAAAGGCCAGCCCCGAACAGCGCAAGCTCTACAACACCGTGAAAAAAGGCCACGCCATGGCCATCGCAGCCGTCAAAGCCGGAATCAGCAACCGCGCGCCGTACAAGGTGGTCACCGACTATTTTGAGGAGCAAGGCTACGAAACCGACCGCGAAAAGGGCACGGGCTTCTTCCACGGGCTCGGCCACGGCGTTGGCTACGATATTCACGAAGCGCCAAACCTCGGTAGCCGTAAAGGCGACAAGCTTCAGTCCGGGAATGTCATTACCATCGAACCGGGTCTCTATTACCCTGGACTCGGGGGCGTTCGCGTCGAAGATGTGGTTGTTGTAACTGCTCGCGGTTGCAATCTTATCTCCAAGTCGCCATATTCCTTCCAAATCCCTTGACATACAGGGGATTGGCGTTAACCGCACATTCCCTATAGATTTAGTAGAGATTAGAAAAGAATGACAGGACCTATCCAGATAGGCTCCGGGCCCTTGAGTCCAGAGCAAGCCGCCGCATTGAACCACGTTCTCGCGACCATGTCGCCAACCCAAGCCGCTTGGCTGGGCGGATATCTTACCGCTGTCGCCAGTGGCGCGGGCGGATCCGTCGGCGCTGTCGCAGGTGCCTTACCCGTAGCTGCCGCTCTCGGTGGGGCTGGAGGGGAGAAGCTTACCATCCTCGTCGGCTCGCAAACCGGCAATGCGGAAGGCGTCGCCGAGGAGGCGCTGGGCAAAGCCAAGGCCAAAGGCCTGAACGCGGCCATCGTCGCCATGGACAAAATTAAACCGGCCAAGCTGAAAAACGAAGCCAACTTAATGGTGATCGTCAGCACCCACGGGGAAGGCGAGCCGCCGGACAGCGCCGAAGACCTTTACGCATACATCAACAGCAAGAAAGCCGATAAACTGGAAGCAACCCGATTCACCGTCCTCGGACTCGGCGACACCAGCTACGAGCAATACTGTCAGATGGGCAAAGATTTCGACGCCCAGCTAGAGAAGCTCGGCGGCAACCGCGTGTCCCCACGCGTCGACTGCGATGTCGATTATGAAGACGACGCCAGCGCTTGGGTGGATGCCGCTCTGGCCGCGTTCGACGATGTGATGGAAAAGGGTGGGGGCGCCAACGGCGTCACCGCCGGCGCGTTAGGCTTTGCCCCCGGTGCGGTCGCCGCGCCTGCGTCGCAGTTCGGCAAGAAGAATCCCTTCCAAGCGCCGCTGCTCGTCAACATCAACTTGTGCGGACGCGGTTCGGCGAAAGAAACCCGCCACCTTGAAGTCTCCCTTGAAGGCTCCGGACTTGTTTACGAACCTGGCGACGCGCTCGGCGTGTACGCGACCAACAATCAGGAAATGGTCGAAGCCATTCTCGCTGAGACCGGCGTCAGCGCCAACGAAGTTGTCGATGGCATCTCCGTGGCTGACCAACTCGCGACCAAGCTCGACATCACAACGCTCACGCGTCCGGTGATTGAAAAGTACGCCGCGCTCGACCCAAAGAGCCGTTGCAAAGCTCTGCTCGACGACAAAAACAAGAAGACCCTCTCCGCCTACATTGACGGCCGCGAGATCATCGACTTGCTCGAAGATTTTCCGGTTGAAGAGATCTCCGCAGAACAGCTTGCCAGCATCATGCGTAAGATGCCGCCGCGCCTCTACTCGATCGCGTCCAGCCTCAAAGCCTGCCCGGACGAAGTACACCTCACCGTCGCCGTCACCAAATATGAGACCCACGGGCGCGAGCGCCTCGGCGTCGCCTCTACCTGGCTGGCTGCGCTAGCCGAAGACGACACGATGCCGGTGTACATCGACACCAACAAGAACTTCAAATTGCCCGCCAATCCGAACGCGCCAATCATCATGATTGGACCCGGCACCGGCATCGCGCCGTTCCGTTCGTTCGTCCAAGAACGCGAGGCCATCGGCGCCGGCGGCAAGAATTGGCTGTTCTTCGGCGACCAACATTTCGCCACCGACTTCCTCTACCAAGTTGAATGGCAGTCCTGGCTCAAAGACGGATTGCTCAGCCACATGGACGTCGCCTTCTCGCGCGACCAAGAACAAAAAGTCTACGTGCAGCATCGCATTCTCGAACAAGCCAAACGCTTCTACGAGTGGATTCAAAACGGCGCCGCCATCTACGTCTGCGGCGACTCCGAACACATGGCCCCCGACGTGCACGCCGCCATTCTCAAGGTCCTGCAAGACCAAGGTGGACTCAGCGCCGAAGCCGCCGAAGCCGAACTCAAAATCATGCAGAAAGACAAGCGCTACAACCGCGACGTATACTAACCTCCCGCCCGCCCCCGCCGAGTCCTCTGACTACCCACTCCGCCCGTCAGGGCGAGTCCCCCTCTGACCACTCACTACCGACTACTGACTACTGATCATGTACGATCCAAGCGCCCCCCCCAAAGACGACTTCTCCGACGTCGAACACATCAAGTACAACTCCAACTTTCTTCGTGGCACACTCGAAGAAGGCATGGCCGACCGGATTACCGGCGCGGTCGCGTCCGACGACACGCAGCTGACCAAGTTCCACGGCACCTACCAGCAGGACGACCGCGACCTGCGCAAAGAACGCCGCAAACAGAAGCTCGAACCGCTGTATTCGTTCATGATCCGCGTGCGCGTTCCGAGTGGCACTTGCACCGCCGACCAATGGTTGAAAATGGACGAACTCTCCCACTCCCACGCCAACGGCACGCTCAAGCTCACCACCCGCCAAGCCTTCCAGTTTCATGGCGTGTTCAAGGACAAATTGAAGGGCACCATGCAGGGCATCGCTGATGGGCTGATGGACTCGATCGCGGCCTGCGGCGACGTCAACCGCAACGTCATGGCCACCGCCGTCCCCGAACAATCCGCGGTCGCCGAAGAAGTGCTCGAGTGGGGGCGCATGATCAGCGACCACCTCACGCCGCGCACCACCGCCTACCACGAACTCTGGCTCAACGGCAAAAAAGTCGACAGCTCCAAGCCCGACGAAGAACCGATTTACGGCAAGTCCTACCTGCCGCGGAAGTTCAAGATCGCGATGGCGATTCCGCCGCGCAACGACGTCGACGTCTACACCCAGGACCTCGGCTTCGTCGCCATCGAAAAAGACGGCAAGCTGCAAGGCTTCAACGTCACCGTCGGCGGCGGCATGGGCATGACCCACAGCGTCCCCGAAACCTATCCGCGCCTCGCCGACGAACTCGGCTTTTGCAAACCCGATCAGTGCGTCGCCGTGTCCGAAGCGGTGGTCACGGTGCAACGTGATTTCGGCAACCGGGTGAACCGCAAAAATGCGCGACTGAAATACACCATCGACCGCGAAGGCCACGGACTCGAGTGGTTCCGCGATCAAGTGCAAGCACGTCTCGATTTCAAATTGGGCAAGCCGAAGAAGGCCGCGTTCGAGACCAACGGCGATGCCTTTGGTTGGACCGAAGGCGTCGACGGCAACTGGTACTACTGCTTGTTCATCGAAGGCGGCCGGGTAAAGGACACCGAAGATTTTCCGATGATGACCGGACTGCGCGAGATCGCGAAGATCCATAAAGGCGACTTCCGTCTCACCGGCAACCAGAACGTGGTCATCGGCAAGATCAGCAAGTCGGCCAAACCGAAAATTCAGAAGCTGCTCAAGGAGTACAAACTCGAAGGCAGCAACTTCCAAACTGGGCTCCGCTTGAACTCCATCGCCTGTGTCGCGCTCGGCACCTGCACCCTCGCGATGGCCGAAGCCGAACGCTACCTGCCGAGTCTGCTCGACCAGCTCGACACGGTGATGCGCGATGCCGGACTCGAAGACGATCCGATCATCATCCGCATGACCGGTTGCCCGAACGGCTGCGGCCGCCCGTACCTCGGCGAAATCGGTTTCGTCGGCAAAAGCCTCGGACGCTACAACATGTACCTCGGCGCGTCCTTCGCCGGCGACCGGCTGAACAAACTCTACAAAGAAAACCTTAACGAGGAACAAATCCTCGCCGAACTCACCCCGATGATCGGCGACTACGCCAAGAACCGTAAAAAGGGCGAACGCTTTGGCGATTTCGTCATCCGCCAGGGCGTGATAAAGGCCACGATCCATGGCATGGACTTCCACAGCTAGGATGAAGCCCGCCACGTTCGGGGGATCGATGAAAAACGTCAATGCCGCCGCGATCACCGAAGCTCGGAATGTAAGCTGGGTGGAACTCGGGTCGATGTTGGAGATTGGCAGTAGCTATGAGTAGGCGGCTGATCCTAGCTGAAGCCCCGCCACTTTATGGCGGGAAGCCGGGATTCACAGGTTCGGAATGGCGCTGAAGCGGGTTCGGGTTCGATATCAGGGGCGGGTGCAAGACGTTGGCTTTCGGTTTAACGCTTGCCAACAGTCCAAGGGGCTGGATATATCGGGTTTTGTAAGAAATGACCCCGACGGAAGCGTGCTGCTTGAAGCCGAGGCCGACGAGCGCGTGCTTAAAGAATTTTTAGACAACATTCGAACCTCACGTCTCGCCGACTTCATCCGAACCGAACACACCGAGTGGTGTGACGCCCAAGGAGATACGTCGTCATTCGTGGTCAAGCGCTAGTACGATAATGAAGTTCGCCATTTTTGGAGACATACATGCAAACCTCGATGCCTTCGAGGTGGTCCTTGATGACATGGAAAAGCAGGGGGTCACTCACCACGTTTGTCTGGGTGACATCGTCGGCTACAACGCCAATCCCTCGGAGTGTCTTGAGATCGTGCGCAACTTTGATTGCCCCGTTGTCCGCGGCAATCACGACCACTATGTCGGCTTCGACATGGACCTCACCGGCTTCCAGCCAAACGCCGCGCTCGCTGTCGACTGGACGCGCAAACGCCTGACCGAAGAACAGCGCGAATACCTACGCGATCTCCCGTACTCGAAACGCGTCGAAGATTTCACCATCGTGCACAGCACCTTGGACAGTCCGGAGAACTGGGGCTACACCTTCGACAAGTTCGACGCGGAAGCCAACTTCAACTACCAGCGCACCGCCGTCTGCTTCTTCGGGCACACCCATGTGCCGCTCGCGTTCGAACTGGGCGAGAACAAAATCCGTCACGGTCTCTACTCGAAAATTCGGGTCCAGTCGGGCCGCAAGTATTTCATCAACGTCGGCAGCGTCGGGCAACCGCGTGACGGCGATCCCAAATGCGCCTACGTCATCTACGACTTCCACAACAATCTCATCGAGCTGCGGCGTCTCGAGTACAATATCGACGCCGCCGCCACCAAAATTCTCGCCGCCGGTTTGCCGGAGAAATTGGCTGAGCGACTCAAAGTAGGACGCTAACGATATGAACTTTTCACGCTCTCTAAATCTGCCACTCGTTCTCGCCTTCGGCCTGCTCCTCACGACCCTTGCGGGTTCGGTATCGGCGCAGATGAAAGTTGCCGTCGAAATGGAACACGACGTCTACCTCCGCTTTCAGCCAACCGTCCTGAAGGTCACGGTTCTCAACCGCGCGGCCAAGCCGATGAACATTCGCGAGATTGGCGGAACCATGCAGATGAAAGTCGTGGTGAAAGGCTCCGACCAACGGCGGATCGACCGCCGCGAGGACCGGATGCTGTTCGACAAACTGTTCATCGTACACCCGCAGGAAAAAGGCACCAAGGCGATCGACCTGTTCCAAGCCTACAAAGTTTCCAAGTCCGATAACTACACTGCGTACGTGTTGTTCACCGTCGGTTCGCGGCAGTACAAGTCCGAGACCGTCAGCTTCGAGGTGCGTAACGGTGTGCTGGAAAACAAACTCGAACTGTTCGAACCTGCCCGCACCTTCAAACTGCTCCGGCTCGACCGCGACAAAGGCCAGTTTCTCTGCCTGTCCGTGTTCAACAGCCGTGAGACCCTCGCCTACGGCGTCTACGAACTCGGCCGCATGGTCCAGGGCCGTACGTCGCAAATCGAAGTCGACGGCAACAACCAAGTCCACATCCTCCACGCCTCCGCCCCCGACCGTTACATCCACAGTGTCTTCACCTCGAAAGGCCGCCCCGTGGATCAAGATCTGCACAAGACCGAGTTCGGCGAAGCCCGACTCAACATTCGTTCGGGCAAGGCGAAGATCGTCGGCACGCGCGGCGGCACGACCCGCTAGGTGTAGCAATGTGGTACGGCCATCCTTGGCCGTACCGTCACGACAGCCTTCTAGGAGTCTGTCGGACTTCGGTTGCACAACTTGTCAACCGCAGTGGCTGGATTGCGCCAAGCCCCGACGGGGCGAGACAACGTAGCCCGCGGGTGAAGTGAGGCACGAACGAAACCCCGGGGATTGTCCGGAGTGACCGAGGCGCCCCAACGGGGTGCAACAAAAGCTCGGGTAGAAACCAATCCTATTGTTGTCCCCCGTTGGGGAACCTCCTCACCCCACCACAACCCCGGGGCTGCGCTCATCCCGCCGAGGCGAGATTCGCTTTCCCCGGGCTACATTGTCTCGCCCGCTTTGGGGCTTTTCTTCCGCCAGCTAGCTAGGCTGTCGGCTTGTTTAGAGCCTACCTAAAACGTTCCTGTTTCAATCCGATTTCTCACCCATAAACCAACTCTCGTTGTCCGGGATCTGTGTGTCTAAAACATACTGGCTTTCCCAGCGGATGGTGCGGATCTGATCGATGGAAATGGCGTGTCCGAACAGGATGCCGATGACCCAGAAGGTGAGGAAAAACAGCACCCAAGGGAGCATGGTGAAGACCCCGATGCCGAGTTCCAATACACTCAGACAGAGAAACGTCGCCAAGCCGATGATCATCAACAAGCCGCCGAGGGCGAGCACGTAGAAGAACCACTTGATGTAACTCGGTACGCGCATGACCGACCAGAACAGCACCCAGTAGATCGCGGAGACCAGCATGAAGAAGGTCATCAGGATACAGGCAAGCACCCCGAACAGGTCGACCCCGCGCATGAAGATGCTCAGCAGCAAAAATGGCACTGCGATACTTAGGTAAAACAAACCAAGCACCAGGCCCGAACTCACTTTGCCGAGAATGATCTGATGTTCGGAGAGGGTAGTGGCAGAGATCAGTTCCAGCATACCATTATTGCGTTCACTGACCACATTCCCAGCCACATAGATTGGGACGAACAGAAACACCGGGATGATGAATAGGGTGAACAAACTGGAGAAGTACCGCTGGCCCGTGGCCGAGTGGTAGGAAAGCCCCCCACCGGAATAACCCTGTACCGAGTTCACTGTACTCAGGCCGAACGCGGCGGCGATCAGGAGCAGCGCGAGCAGGAAGAACAGGATGGAAATCACCACGCGGCTACGTACCGCTTGGCGGAGTTCTTTGACTAAAATCGCTGGGGCCCGGTCCATGAGTTCTCTGACAGATTTGGTCGGATTTCGTTCAGAGAAGCTCAGGATAGAGTGACGCGACATCGAGCGGGTCGGCCATCGTTTCTTGCAGTTCGAGGAATTCCGAGAACAAGGTTTTCATCCGTTTATCGGCGTCGGGGTTGCTGGCCAGATCGGTGAGTTCGAGCGGATCTTCGGCAATATGGTAGAGACGCTTCACCTTGATCTTCGGATAAAGGATGAGCTTGTAGCCCTCGGCGGTGACCATGCGTTGGGTCATGGTGTAGCCGCCGTAGATCGGCCGGTCGCCGCTATCTTCGCCGCGCAGTTTGGGCATGACACTGTCGAACTGCACCTGTTCCGGCTTGTCCATGCCAGCCAGATCGAAGGTGGTCGCCATCACATCTTGCAGGTAGATCGGCGTGTCGATTTTCTTGCCCGCTTCAATGCCGGGGCCGTTGATGATCCACGGCACGCGCACGCTGTGGTCGTACATGTTTTGTTTGCCCAGCAGGCCGTGGTGGCCGCAGCCGAGTCCGTGGTCGGCGGTGAAAAAGATGTAGGTGTTGTCTTTTTTGCCGGTGGCCTTGAGGGCGTCGAGCATGCGGCCGACTTGGGTGTCGAGGTGGGTGATGATCGCGTAGTACTCTTGGCGATTCACTTGGATGGCGTGTTCGGTGCGCGGGAACGGTGCGAGTTTTTCGTCACGCAGGCCTTTGCCCGCCCCCATCCCTTCGCAATGCGGGTAGATCGGCAGGAAGCTCTCGGGAACCTTGATGTCTTTGGACGGATACATATCGACGAACTCCTTCGGGGCTTGGCGGGGATCGTGCGGCGCATTGAACGCGAGGTACATGAAGAACGGTGCCTCGGATTTTTCCGCCATGCTGAGATACTGAACCGCATCGTTGCCGAGCACTTCGCTCCAGTGGGTCCCGCCTTTCCAGAACCCCTCGAACGTCGGATCGTAGGGCGACCAGACATCTTCCTGTCCGTCGATCGGTCGGTTGTAGCCTTGCTTGGTTTGGTTCGGCATCCCGGGGCGCACGTTGGTGCAGTGGGTGAAGGCTTTGTTGGCGTCCATCTTCACGTGCCACTTGCCGGAAAAGTAGGTTTCGTAGCCCTTGCCGGACGCGAGCAACTGAGGCCAAGTTTTGTTGTTCTTCTGGTACTCATCGGACTTCGGATAGTCTTTGTGCGCGTGCCAGAGTTGGCGTCCGGTGACCAACATCATGCGGCTTGCCATGCATACCGCGCCGCCCCAGGCACCAGAGTTGTAGGCGCGGTTAAAGGTGGTGCCGTTCGCGACCAACGTGTCGAGATTTGGGGTGTGGATCTCGTCGTTGCCGAGCGCGCGGATCGTGTCAGGGGCTTGGTCGTCGGCAAAAATGAACAAGAAGTTCGGCGGTTCGGCGGCGGTGGAAAGACCGACGACGGAAAGCAGAGTAAACAGAACAAAGTGGGGCAGGGGGCGTCTCATGATGGCTGGGTTAAAAGAGTGAAATGATGTCTGCAAGAAGTACGTTGGCAGCTGCCGAGCCCTGACCTTGCATGAACCTTATCCCGACGGCCCAAGCACTTCCGAGCCCAAGCATTCCGAACTCCGCCTTCCGAACTCCGCCTTCCGAACTCAAGAAAGGTCGTTGATCGAGTCGTCGGCCCGATTCCACCAATGGTCTCCGGCGGGCAGAATATGGCTGGGTTCGCCTTCGAACGTAACGGCGTTGGTCGGGGTCTCATCGATTTGCACTTTGAGGCAATGCAGTCCGAGGCCGCTGTCGGTGAGAAAGGCGTCGAGTTTTTGCATGTAGCAGGCGGCGCGGATTTCGGTGGTGGGATCGCCGGGCGTGATCAGCAAACGGGCGAGCACGTCCGGTTCGTGTTCGCGAAAAAAGCCGATCAGCGGATCGGTGTCGCACAGATGGAACGAGTGATCGACCTGATCGTCGATCCACGCAAACCAGCGGCCTTTCACCGCGCTGAACTCGGCCAGCATATTGGTCTTCGGGTCGAGTTCACCTCTGTCGCCATTGCCACTTGAATCGCTGGACGCGATCTCGACCGTGACGACCTCGTCGTGTCCGTGCGGCACGCCACACTTTGGGGCGGCCCCGGACGTGAGGCGATGGGCCATGCTGTAACGGCGACGGAAAATCAGAGAGAACATAATGTTTTGTTCAGACCTGACGGAAAAAGACCAAGAGTCCAACGAGAACAGAGGCCAATACAACGCCAGCGACCGCAGGCTTGAACCACGCCGGTCGCACGGTCTGCGAGTCTGCCGTTGCGTTCGTTGCGTTAGCAGATGGGCCGGACGATTCCGGGACCAAGGTTCCCCCGGTTTTTTCGAGCAGCATGGCCGTCCGGGTTTTCTTCGGGTCGAACTCGGTCGCCTTGGCATCGGAGATGACGAAGATGAATTCCTTGAACACGTCGTGTTTTTCCTCGGGCAGCCAGCCTTCAATATCGAAGGTCCGTCCGGGCTTTTTTAGGTTCAGCGTGCCGCGGACCTTGGTGATCCCTTCTAAGAACGGCGGCGGCTTTTTGGTCAGATCCACCTGCACAAACACAATCTCTTGCAAGCGCGGGATGGCGCAGAAATTACAACCGGTCGGAAAGTTCACCAACATGAAACGCTTGAACTCGTCGATGCTGTCATACGGCGTCATAAAACCCATGAACTCCACCGTCTTGCCATCGAGCGCGGCTAATTCGGCGGGGTAGTCCGGATCTTCGTCGAGCGCGTTGGTGGTGAGGTCGAGTAGTTCGAAGTCGATTTGACCGTTGGCGTAATCCTTGAGACCGTTCTGACGCAGCACTTTACTTTGATGGTTGGTGCTGTTCGCCGAGGTATCCTGAACGGCAGCCCCGTAGTCGGTTGGATCCGCAGGCTGGGCCGCGGCCGTCACAAGCAGACCGACTGCGATGCAGCCGAAAAGAAACAATCCGGGAACCAACCCGGATAAAAAGCGCAGGAGACAGCTGGGTCGCTTCACTCGTTCGGGTCCTTCCAAGGGCGGACTTCGGCGTTCTTGATCACCACCAAAAACTCGTCGAGCAAGTTGTCGCCATTTACGGGGTCGTCGCCGAGAACCATTACCTTCTTTCCCGGCAGCCGGAGATGCAGCGTGCCTTTAACATGCACGATGCCGTTATAGGGTGGCGGTGGCCGTTTCGGGTCGGACTCGACAAACAGAATCTCCTGCAAGCGATCCACTTCGCAGAAGTTGCACTCGTTCGGAAAATTGATCAGCAAGAAGCGTTCATAGGAGGAGGTCTGATCGTACGCCGCCATGAAGCCGAGCATCTCGAACTGCTTGCCATCGAGCGCCAAGATTTCGGCCGGGTATTCCGGCAGGTTGGCCTTGCTGCCTTTGGGGGCCAGGTTGTCGTATTTGATTCGGTCCAGATGATCGAAGCCGATCCGCGCGTTTTCCGGATCATCAAACGCAGCCCGAGCCAGCGCTGCACTCGAGTGGCCGCCGCCCGTCATCGCAATCGTCTTCAACACGCCGAGGATCAGCAGGAGGTTGACGCAAAAGAACAGAATGAATTTACCGAAGGTTTTCATAAGCGTCTCCTGAGAAGCAAATTTACGGGGAAAAGCGGAGCTTAATAATGGGGCGGGGGTTCGTTTGAGGGGGCTGCGGTTTTCGAATCCTCGATCTCATTTTTCAAGCCGGCAAGCTGGGACTGCAGTTGGTCGATCCGTCGGTCTTGGTCGACGATTACGCCATTGAGTTGGTCGACCGTCTCCTCCAGAAAGGTGAGTTTGATTTCGAGATCAGTGAGTCTCTGTTCGCTCATAGTTGGTTGCTCATAAACCGAGATTAAGGAGCATCCGCGTCTTTGTCTATCTATGATTCGACACCGCGAACGGGGCTGCCGTTCAATCGAATTTAGGGTGTCCGCAACCAGCGCTTGCCAAAGCCGAGCCGATTCGCGAAAGGAGGCGCATGAGAATTCTCGCCATTATTGACCACATCTACGAAGACCTCGAACTCTGGTACCCGAAAATCCGCCTCGAAGAGGAGGGCTGGGAAGTCGTCGTGGCCGCGCCGAAAGCGGGCGAAACCTACGCGGGAAAACACGGCTATCCTTGCGTGTCCGACGCGGCCATCGCCGATGTCGAAGAGTCCGACTTCGACGCCTTGTTGGTGCCCGGTGGCTTCGCCCCCGATAAATTGCGGCGTGACCCCAAGGTGTTGTCGCTGGTGCGCGCGTTCGAGGCCTCCGAAAAAGTGATCGCCCATATCTGCCACGCCGGCTGGATCCTGATCTCCGCCGACATCCTGCGCGGCCGCAAAGCCACCAGCACGGTTGGCATCAAAGACGATATGGTCAATGCCGGTGCCGAATGGCTCGACGAGGCCTTGGTGGTGGACGGTAATCAAGTGAGTTCGCGAACGCCAAAAGATCTGGCCGTGTTCGGGGCGGCGATTGTCGAGGAAATGAAGAAGAGGAAACAGTAGTCGGTAGCCCGGGTCGCTCCCAACTCCCAGCTACTATCTCCCAACTCCGAGCTACTACCTCCCAACTCCCAGCTACTACCTCGCTACTACCTCGCTACTGGCTCCCGACTACCGGCTACTTTTTATGACACAGTTCGCAGGTTGCCTCGCGTACCCCGCGTGTTAAAAGCGATGCCCATGCAAGACGTCACAACCCAATTTCATACCTTCAATTCCGCCGAGGACCCGTTCCATTTGTTCAACGGCCAACACCTAAACAAGGTCACGGTCGCTTATGAAACCTATGGCGAACTCAATGCCGCCAAAGACAATGCGGTGCTATTGTTCCACGCGTTCAGCGGCAGTCAGCACGCCGCCGGACGCAACGAGGCGGTCGACGGAGTCGCGCTGTGGCGGGACGATTGCCATGACGGTTGGTGGCACGATTTCATCGGCCCCGGCAAAGCGCTAAACACCGACCGCTTTTGTGTGATCTGCTGCAACTACCTCGGCGGCTGTTACGGTAGCACTGGGCCGCGTTCGATCAACCCGGTGACAGGCCAAGCCTACGCCGGCGATTTTCCGCACGTTCGTTTTGCCGATATCGTCGATTCCCAAATGCATCTGCTCGACCACCTCGGCATCGACAAAATCCACGGAGCGGTCGGCGCTTCGCTTGGCGGTATTCTCGCCTCGGTTCTCGCCACGCGCTATCCGCAACGTGTGAACGCGGTCGTCTCGCTCTCCTCCGGCGTCGAAGTCCCGGTGCTCACGCGCATCCAAAACTTTGAACAAATTTCCGCCATCGAACGCGACGCCAACTACAAAGGCGGTCACTATTATGGCGGCGAGGTGCCCAACGGCGGCCTCGCACTCGCACGTATGATCGCACACAAAACCTACGTGTCCCTTGGCACGCTGGTCGACCGCGCCCGCAAAGAAATGAAAGCCGGCGTGCACTTCGCCTTCTACGATTTTGCCCACTCGATCGAGTCGTACATGTATCATCAGGGGGAGAAGTTCGTGAAGCGCTTCGACGCGAACACCTACCTGCGGATTCTCGATGCTTGGAACCACTTTGATCTCGCCGGTGAGGCGGGGGCCGAGTCCATCGCCGAAGCCTTGGCGCCCTGCGGCGACCAGCGTTGGCTGATTTTCAGCATCGATTCCGATGTGTGTTTTTATCCCTCTTCACAAAAGCATCTCGCCTCGGAGTTGAAGGCGGCGGAAGTGCCGTTCCAACACATGACGGTACACAGCGGCAAGGGACACGACGCGTTTCTGCTTCAACCCGAGCTATTCACGCCCCACCTTTCGTACTTCCTGGAGAACGGCTCGGCTGGCTGAGCCGTTCATCCCGGGCGGGCATCGCCGCCACGGGGAAGATGGAAATCAGCACGCGGTCAGGCTTGCAACCGGCGACTCTAATACTAGGTGTGACCTGCTATGTTCGACAATTTATCAGAGTCCCTCGAAAAAACATTTAAGAATCTCCGTGGCTTCGGAAAGATCAGCGAGAAGAACGTCAAAGACGCGCTTCGCGAAGTTCGCATGTCTCTGCTCGAAGCCGATGTGCACGTCGATGTCGCCAAGGAGTTCATCGCCAACGTGCGTGAAAAGTGCCTCGGCGAAGAAGTGCTACTCGCCGTCAAGCCGGGCGAACAAATCGTCAAACGCATCCACGAAGAACTGGTCGCGACGCTCGGCGGCGAACGCAGTGATTTCTTTCTCAACGCTCGTCCGGCGATGACCATGCTGCTCGGCCTTCACGGCGCGGGTAAAACCACCACCTGCGGCAAGCTCGCGCTTCGCTGGAAAAAAGAGGGCAAGAAGGTCCTGTTGGTCGGTTGCGATATTCGCCGTCCGGCAGCGGTCGACCAACTTGCCGTGCTCGCCGACCAATCCGGCGTCGACATGCTCCGCCCCGAACCCGGCGAGAGCGTACCGCAGATTGGCCGCCGCGCCCGCGAACACGCCGTCCGCAACAGCTACGACATGGTGATCTTCGATACCGGTGGCCGTTTTCAAATTGACGACGAACTCGTCGGCGAACTCGCCGAACTGAAGAAGATGGTCGAGCCCCACAATATCGTGCTCGTGCTCGACGCCGCCATCGGCCAAGAGTCGGTGAACGTCGCCAGCCGCTTCAATGAAGCCGTCGGCCTCACCGGCTTGATTCTCACCAAGCTCGACGGCGACGCCCGTGGCGGTGCTGCGCTCTCCGTTCAGTCGGTCACCAAAGTGCCGATCCACTTAATCGGTGTCGGTGAAAAGGCCGAAGATCTCGAAGTGTTCCACCCGGACCGCCTCGCCAGCCGCATTCTCGGCATGGGCGATGTCGTCACCCTCGTCGAAAAGGCGCAGGAGAATTTCGACGAGAAAGAAATGGAGGGGATGCAGAAGCGCTTGATGCGCAATCAGCTCAACCTCGAGGATTTTCTGGTGCAACTGCAACAGATGAAAAAGCTCGGTTCGATGGACAAAATGTTCGAGATGCTGCCGGGTGCGGCCAAGATCCCGAAGGACGAACGCGCCAAGATCGCCGAGCAAAGTCAGACGCAAAGCAAGAAGTTCGAGGCCATCATCCAAAGCATGACCGTGCAAGAACGCCGTAAACCCCACATGCTCAAAGCCAGCCGCCGACAGCGCATCGCGCGGGGTAGCGGCAACAAAGTCAGCGACGTGAATGCGCTTTTGAAACAATTCAAGCAGGCGCAGAAGATGACAAAAAAGCTAAAAAAAGTGCAAAAAAAGTTGCTTCGCTTTTCAAACTGACTACGCATTCCACCTGCTTTTACCTACATTTTAACCGATAAACCTCTTTCAAACCCCGATTTAACCCATGCCAGTACGTCTCAGATTTGCCCGCCAAGGAAGCCGCAACCGTCCTTTCTTCCGCCTCGTCGCGATTGACGGACGCCGTGCACCCACCGGTCGTTACATTGAAAACCTCGGGTGGTACAACCCGGGTAACGATGGTGTGAACTACCACATCAAACTCGACCGCGTTGACTACTGGACCGGCTGCGGTGCGCAGCTGTCCGATTCTGCCCGTAGTATCGTCAAGAAAGCCCGCAAATACCAACCGGCCGATGCCGAAGCCAAAGCCGAACCGGCTGCCGATGCAGATGCTCCCGCAGCCGAAGCTGCCGCTCCTGCTGCTGAAGCCCCGGCCGCGGAAGAAGCTGCACCCGCAGTCGAAGCTGCCGCACCTGCTGCTGAAGAAGCTGCTCCGGCTGAAAAAGCTCCGGCTGCCGAAGCCGCGTCGGCTGCTGAAGCGACTGAGACTCCGGAAGCGTAATGCGCGATCTGCTCATCAAGAACCTGAGTGCTTTGGTCGCTGACCCGGCCGCGCTCAGTGTCCAGCAACTCAACGGCGAGAAGACCCTGATCTTCGAACTCCGTTGCGCCAAAGACGACGTCGGTAAAATCATCGGCAAAAGTGGCAAAACCATCACCGCCTTACGCGCCTTGATGAATGCCGTCGCCTTGACCCAGACCGGTCAGCGCGTGGTGATTGAAGTGGCCGAGTAACTCTGCTTCGTTCGCCCGATGAAAAAGACGTCTTCAAAGGCGTCTTTTTTTGACGACAGAGCGCGCATGTAGCGCCGTCTTCTAGGCGGTGTCGGTACGCCTTCTTCCAGAAGGCAGTCTTTGAAGAAGCACTGAGGTACCCCCCAACCTAAGATGGCAATCTATTGCCGGCGAACTGCCGGCGAACTGCCGGCGAACTGCCGGCTAGAAGCCGGCGTACCGACACCGCCAAGGAAGGCGGCGCTACCACCGGGCGGCGCTACCTACCGAGCGGCGCTACCATCGAACGGCGCTACCATCGGGCGGCGTCGACTGGAAGGTCGAAAGAAGTAGAAGGATCGCAGTGGGATTTCCGCTCGTGCGACGATTAGAAATCAGTCAGCCGAGGAAACGGCTTGCAGTTTCCACCGCCATTCCGTCATTCTAAGGCATTTCCCAACGAGAGAGACTCTATGATGACTGCGACAACCTTCCGCCCCTTGTTTGCCTGCCTTTTCATGTTCGCAGTTGCGGCGTCGGTCTGCGCGCAAGACAACGGAAAAGCGGATCCGAAACCCGAAGATAAGGCCGGACATAACAAAGCCAAAGACGTCGGAGCAGCCGCTCCCGATGGCGCCGATGTGCCATTCGACGGAACGATGAAATCCGTGCAAGCCAACTTCCAGATGTGGCCGAACGCCGATATGCCAATCACCTGGAAACTGGTCGACGACCCGACCAGCGACGAGAAAGTGCTGATGACCGACGGCGGCAAACGCTGGGGGACGCACGATCTGTGACCAAAAAGAAGTACAAGGACTTCGAGGGCCACGTCGAGTTCATGCTGATGGGCGCACGCGGTGATGACAAAGCCGAAGGCTATGCCAACAGCGGGGTCTATCTGCAAAACCGTTACGAAATCCAAATTGAGTCGCCCAAAGGCAAGAACGCGGAAGATCCGTTCAACTGGAAAATCGGGCCGCATGGCATTGCTGCGTTCTGCATGGAACGCGTCCCGGATGTCAACGCCTGGCGCCCGAATGGGCAGTGGCAGTCCTTCCACTTTGAGTTCAAAGCGGCGACCTGGGACGGCGATAAAGTAAAACAAGATGCTCGCGCTACCGTCTGGTGGAACGGCGTGAAAGTACACGACAACGCCGCCATCAAGAAAGTGAACGGCGGCGAGAAACTCAGCCCGAGTCCGGAAGGTCTCAAGTTGCAAGAGCACGGCCAAGACGTTCGTTTTCGCAACGTCTGGATCGTCGATCGCAGCGCGAAAAAATGAATCTGTAAAATCATTCGAGATTTGAGATCCTTTGGAATTTTAATTCCGAGATCTGAGATCAACGTTACGCGATCGAACCAAGCCCAATCGGCCCAGGACCCCTCGCATGTAAGCTTAGGGACACCTTTTAGCGGCATACGAGGAGCAGTGAATCATGCCAGTGACGAACTCCGTATCTCTAAGAACTCAGGTTGCTTCACTGCTCGTGTCCGGCCTTCTCAGTGGGATTTTTTGGCGACTTGAGATTGAATTGCGCTTTGGCTGGCACGGACTCCATTGGCTGAGTAGCATGCACATTTCGAGTGTCGTTATTCCCCTCTTGGCGGCAGTCTGGCTTTGGTTCTTTGTCCCGTCGAAAACATCCGGCCAGCGAGTGATTCGTTCCCTGATCGCGGCGACCGCAGGCTTCGCTGCTTATGTCGTCTACGCCGGTGGTTTTTCCACCTTCTACAGCCGACTCTTCTTTTCCCAGAGCTTGCGAATCGCCCTTGTCGTTGCCGCCATCGTGGCCGTTCCCTGGATCATCACCTTTTTCGGATGGTGCTTTACCCCGTTCTTTTCCCACTGGCTCTGGCTTGCAGTTCCCGTTCTCTATTTCGCCGCGATACAATTCTCCATATTCCTGCTTTGGATCACGGCACACCGAGGTGCCCCCGATACGATTCATGCCGTAAAAAGCGGATTCCTGATCACGATGTGGTTTTGGGCCGCTGGCGTTCCGTTTCTATGGCGGTTGAAGCATGAGAAAGGAGGAGGAAGAACATGGCGCCGCAGCCAGAACTCGAACCTGCTACCTACAGATTAGAAATTGATTTAATTAAGCCGAGCTTTTCCCGCCGAACAACAGCTTCATGTCACTCGGCGCAAACAGTCCGCTTGCAAGCAGGATCGCGACGCTGGCGATGCCGTTGATCCCGAGAATGAGCAGGCTATTCACCGTTGGTGCTTTCGCCAAACGCGGCAGGTAGTGGGCTGAGAGCGCGTACACCGCGACCGACAAAGTGCAACCCAGAACAATGCGCAGAAAGCGCAGGGCGTCCCGGTCAATCCAGCGCCACCCCTTTACCGCGATCCCGCTTGCGGCGGCAAGAATGGCCAGGCTGATGCCGGTGGCGATGGCCGCGCCGAGTCCGGCGCTTTCGTGACGGGGAATGAGGATGGCATTCAACACGACGTTGAGCAGTCCGGCTGCGAGGGTGAGCGCTCCGACCAATCCCGAACGATCTTGAGCGATCAGCACGCGGCTAAACACGATGTGCAACAGGAAGAACAACGAAATCGGCGCCGCCCAGGGAAGGATGTAAAAGGCGTCGCGGAAGTTCTCGCCGACCAGAATATTGAGAACATGGCCGCCGAGAAACACCAGCACCGCGCCACCACAGATAGACAGGACGAGAGCGTAGCGGAGCATCACCGAAACGATCCGCTGCAATGGCGGATGGCTGGCGGGATCGGTTCCCTCGGGACGCGTGTTCATCTCCCGGTTGAGTTCTGGGAAGATCAGTCCGAGGACGCCTGCCCCGACGCCGTAAACAATCGTCGCGACGCCCATCGTCGCGGTATATTCACCCATCGCAGCGGCGCCCGCGAAGCCGGTAACGAACAAGCGGTCGGTGATGCGAATCAGCAGCTCGCCAAGGATCATCGGCAACAGCGGCACCGAGAACGCGAGAATGGCGGCGAGACTTTCTGGCGAGGCGCGGCCGAGCGGCACCGCTTTTTTGATCGAGGCCCAGCTCTCAGTAAACAGAACGACCACGGCCAGCCAGCCAGCCCAGATCCAGAGAACGACCGTGACCGCCGTGCCACCGGACGCGCCAGCCGGTAGAAAGGGCAGGGCGGCCAGCACGAGAAAGAACCACAGGTCCATGGCGAGAAACTGGCAAAGCCGGAAGCGCAGCAACTCGCTGCGTCCGAGCAGGAAGTAGATGCGAAAGTTCATCACCGCGTACATTACTAGCGCGACACCGGCAGCGAGCGCGTCCAGCAAGGTGAACTCTGCGCCGCCAAGAAAGAAAAATGCCAGCGGCGAACCGAGCACGGCCAGTCCGAGAACAAGGGGGAGAAAGACGCGCAGCACTTTGCCGTAGACCGCCTGCTGATACGCCTCGTCGCGTCCGGGCAAACGACGGACGAAAAACTCGAAGGTCCCAAGCGAGATTGCGAACACGAGCGCGTTCACCACCATGATCACCAGATTGATCAGGCCATATTGCGCTTCGGTAAAAAATTCCGTGAACAAGCGCAGGCGGACTGGGGCCAGCAACATCTGCAATCCAACGTAACCGAAGGAGAGGAAGAAAAATTCAAGAAATTTGGCACCAGGGCGGAGCATGGCCCACTTCCGCTACGCACCTTGACCCGCTCTTGCAACCTCCTTGAACGCCTTCCTCGGTGCGGTCTCCACTTGTCTACCCCTTGCAAAGCACCGAACCGCATGCAACGTTTGGTTATGTCATTAATACTCCAAGATTTTATGCCGGTCGACTTGGCCAAGGCCATCGACCAACTGAAAAAAGAAATGAACGCCGTCGTTCTGGCCCACTATTACCAGATCGGTGACATCCAGGCCGTCGCCGACTATATTGGTGACAGCTTGGGCTTGTCCCGCCAAGCGGCCGAGTCCGAAGCGGACGTGATCGTTTTTTGCGGCGTTCACTTCATGGCCGAGACCGCCAAGATCCTCTCGCCCGACAAGAAGGTCATCCTGCCCGATCTCGAAGCCGGTTGCAGCCTCGCCGAAAGCATGCCGGTGGACGAGTATATGAAATTTCTCGAACAGTACCCGGACCGGATCGTGGTCAACTACGTCAACTCGACCGCCGCGATCAAAGCCCTTACCGATTACTGCGTCACCTCCTCGAACGCGGTCGAACTGGTCGCCTCGCTGCCCAAGGGCAAGACCATTGTGTTCGGACCCGATAAGTTCCTCGGCGATTGGGTCATCCAAGAAACCGGTCGCGATGACATCGTGCTCTGGGAAGGCACCTGCATGGTGCACGAGATCTTCAGCGAACAAGCCATCGTCGAACTCCAGCAGAAGCACCCCGAAGCACAGACGCTGGTTCACCCCGAGTGCCCGAAAAATATCCGCGATCTGGCCGACACCATCGGCAGCACCAGCAAGTTGCTCGGTGCCGTGAAAGACGACCCCGAAGGCACCTTCATTGTCACCACCGAAGCCGGCATCCTCTACTCGATGCAGCAACACGCGCCCAAGGCGAAACTGATCCCCGCGCCCGCGTTCGTGAAGGGCAACGAGAAGGGGAGTTGCACCTCCTGCAACGACTGCCCGCACATGAAACGCAACACCCTGCAAAAACTCTACTTCTGCATGAAGAACGGCGCCCCCGAAGTCGAACTCAGCAAAGATCTGCTGCGCGACGCCCGCAAGCCAATCGAGCGCATGCTCGAGTTCGGGTAAAAAAAGAGTCAATCGCTGAAGAAACCCGCGTTTTCGGGCGTTTGTGGGGTGAAGAGCGATACTTCACAGATAAAGTAGCAGACAAACTGCCGCTCTAAACCCATTCATAACCCAGAGAAAAGCCAACAAACCGTGAAGGTGGAGCAAGACATTTCAACGGACAATCCAGAATTTGACGCCGTCGTGCGCGAGTTCGAAGGCCCGTTGACCGGATATGTCACGCGCATTCTGAACAACCCCGAAGCCGCGCGCGACGTGGTCCAGGACACCTTCCTCAAATACCACAAACACTGGACGTCTCAGGGCGTCGAATGCCGCGAAACCTCCGGCTGGCTCTACCGCGTGGCCCACAACCAAGCGGTGGATTACATCCGCAAAGAAACCCGACTCAAAGACCTTCACGAACGCAACGCCGTCGCCGAACGACTCTCCGACCGCGCTGGCGAATCCAAAGAACGAAACGAGAAAATGGCCATCGCACTCGACCTAGTAAACGAACTCGAAGGCCCCGAAAAAGAAGTCATCCTGCTCCGTCTTCGGGACGGACTCAGCTACCGCGACATCTCAAAACGAACCGGTCGGTCCGAAGGCAATGTCGGCTGCTTGCTCCACCACGCGGTCAAACACCTCTCCGAAAAACTGAAACGCCAAGGCCTGATTTCCAGCTAACCCATTTTTTAATATCCTCACTTGAACGCAGCCACTTTAACGTACCCTTTCGCAACACCCCAAATTTTTCTACGGAACCTTATCTGATGAACCCCACCGAACTTGAAGAGTTGATTACCCCGTTTTTGCTGGGCGACCTCGACGCCGAACAAGCGGCTGAAGTAAAACAACTGCTGGCGACGGACCCGTCCGCCCAGCAGGTTCGGCGTGACGCCGAAGCAACGCTCGCCTTGCTTGACGAAGCGTTCGCCGACCGCGAACTCGTCGCTAAAAAAGGTCTCGCCCCCGAACCCGTTCTCAAAGCGCGCACCACCGCTAAAGCACCCCTGCGCATTCCCGTCCGCCTCTGGGCCCACGCTGCCGGCATCACCATCCTCTGCGGCTGCATCTATTTGCTGTTCCGGTCGATGCTGCCGCTGGTGAACCATCAAGCAGCGGTCCCCAGTTTCCCAATTGGCGAGGCACCCGATTCTGCAGTTGCCGCAGCTCCTTCTTCACTGGCCGCGGGAGGTACTGCCGATGCGCCCAAACTCGCCTCAGCAGACGCCGCAGCGTGGCAAGATTTTACCACCGGACGCCTGCGCATCCTCGACGGTTACGCCGCCGACAGCGAACCAGGATCACTCGTTCTGAAAAAGGACGGCGTGTTCGTCCATGTCACCACCGGACTCGAGTCGGGCATGGTCATGACACGCAAGTCCAAGACCGACTGGGTTCGCGAACAACGCACCGGCAACCGCCATTGGATCCTTGGTGTGTCCGAGGTTGACGGCGATACCCACGCCTTGCTCACCATCGTTCCCAGCAACGGCGACTTTGCCGCCAACCCCACTGGCTGGCCGGCCAACTTCAAGATGACCGCGTCCGAAAATCCGGCTGCCATCGCCGATCTCCTGCTGTTAGCCACCAGCTACCAGCCAGCGCCCTCGTCGGAACTGTCTCGGATCAACACCATCGACGCCGACATCGCCGCCAACCTCGTTGCCGGTGGCACGGTCGTGAGCATCAAGAACGCACGCGGTGATGAAAAAGGATTCGTGCTGCAAACCCGCGATGGCTTCGATTATCACGTACCCACGCTCTCCACCGAACAAGCCAAAGCGCTTGCCGACAAAGCGGCCAACGACATCGATCTCGATTTTTGAGGGTGTATCACCGTCTTCCGGGCGGTGTCTGGGCCATGTCGCTGAGTCCCGGAGGACGGAAGACAGTAGCCGGGGGTGGAGCGTGGCGCACCCCCCGGAAGCACGATCAAGAACAGGGAGTCCCGGAGGGACGGTCACAATAAACATCCCGCCCTCCTTTGAATGGCGAACCTGAAATATGGTTTTTCCTAAGCACTAGTGTCATGTCACTCGTATAATGTTATCTATTGACCTCGCTATAGAGGTCTTGGCATCATGCCAGCATGCCTAGAACATCATACCGACTCGACTTAACCGACCCCGAACGCGAAGAACTCCAGAATATCGTCTCGAAGGGAAGCCACCGCAGCCAAAAAGTACTCAACGCTCTGATTCTGCTCAACAGTGATGAAAAGGGCTCTGATCAACGTCCCGAGGATCAAGTCATTGCACAGGTTCTCCACACCTCCACGATGAAGATCCATCGTGTGAAGAAACGGTTCGTTGACGGTGGCCTGGATATGGCTCTCCATGGGAAGAAGCGCGAACGGGAGTACGAAAGGAAGGCCGACGGGGACTTCGAGGCGAAACTCGTGGCCCTGTCATGCGGCGATCCGCCCGATGGTTTCGGCACTTGGTCCTTGCGCCTGTTAGCCGACCAAATGGTGGAGCTCGGCTATGTGGAAAGCATCTCGCACGAGACCGTCCGGCGTGTCCTAAAAAAAACGAAATTAAACCGTGGCGGAGCCTCAGCTGGGTAATCCCGCCGAAGTCCAACTGTGAGTTTGTGGCGTGTATGGAGTCTGTGCTGGAAGTGTATAAACGTGCCTATAACCCTCGGTTTCCAGTGATCTGCATGGATGAGGCCTCCCGCCAACTGGTCTCGGAAATCACCGAGCCGATTCCGGCGCGTTCTGGCAAGCCGGTCCAATATGATTACGAATACAAGCGTATGGGAACCTGTTCGATCTTCTTAGCTTCTGAGCCCTTGGCAGGCTGGCGCATGGCTCGGGTGAGAGAGCGCCGAACTAGGATCGACTGGGCTGCGTTTATCCAAGAACTCTCGGAATCCCGTCCACAGGCGGAAAAAATCACGCTGGTGATGGACAACCTCAACACCCACAGTGCCGGGTCCCTCTATGAAGCGTTCCCGCCAGAACAGGCAAAGCGGCTTTCGGAACGATTCGAGTTCGTCTACACACCGAAACACGGCAGCTGGCTCAACATTGCGGAAATCGAACTAAACGTCCTCGCCACTCAATGCTTCAATCGCCGCATAGCAGAAATCGATGTTATGCGCAGTGAGGTGGAGGCATGGGCGAAGCGCCGAAATGAGATGGAGGCGACTGTCAATTGGCAGTTCACAACGGAGGATGCGCGGATAAAGCTTCGGAGACTATACCCAACAATTCAGGAGTGACGTGACACTAGGTAGGTAGGTAGGTAGGTAGCCGGTAGAGAAAGATCTGAGGCAGAGAAGCCAAGTTCCGGCCGTCCTTCCGAACGAGGTGCATTCGCCAAGCGCCCGCTTGCATTCGACGCGTCAACAGTCCAAAATGCAGCATGAAGAACTTGCATCGTCGGACGGTACTACGGGGAATCGGCGGAGTTGCCGTCGGACTCCCGTTCATGGAGGAAATGATGCTAGGCACCGCGAACGCGGCCGCCGCTGAAGTTCCGACGCGCGCCTTCAACCTGTTCTTCGGACTCGGAATTCCCGCACCGCTCCAAGACGAAGGCTTCAAGGGTGTTCTCGAACCGCTGAAGCCACTGTCCGAAAAGCTGCTGATCATGCGCAAGGTCGACCATGTCGACTGCGACAAAAGCGGCATTAATGCGCACTTCGATGGCTCCAGTGCCGCGTTCACCGCTGCCGCGCCCGACGGTGAAGCCAAGTCCGGCGGTGCTTCACTCGACCAAGTTCTTCGTCGCCAACTTCACCCGGACGGCCAGCCTCCCAGCATGGTGCCCACGCTCTGCGCTGGCACTTTTTTTCGCCGCTCGCGCATTTGCCGCTACGTCCATTCCTGGAATCCCGACGGTACCGCCGCCGCGCGCATGCAGGAACGCCCGCGCGACGTCTTCGAACGTGTGTTCGGCAGCATCCCGCTGCCGAAAGACACCGATGCGCGCAAAGCCCGGCTCAAACATAGCGTGCTCGACTCGGTCCTCGAACAATACAAATTCTACACCGGCAATCGCTCCCCGCTCGGCGCCGCCAGCAAAGCCCGCGTGGCGGACCACTTGGATCGAATCCGCGAATACGAACTGCGCGCCTTCAGCCAGACGCGTCAGAAGAACGGCCCCTTTCTGCCGCCGCGTTCGAGATTGGCGCACGGAGGCGAAGCCGACCCGGGAGGGCAGGGGCTCGACATGGCGCTCGACGACCTCACGGAGGAGTGGCGTTTGATGGCCGACCTGTACGCGCTGGCGATTCAACTCGACCGCGTTCGTTTTGGTTCGCTCACCTTTCTCGCCGCCGGCGAACGCCTGCGGATCAAAGGTGATTACATGTACGACGGTCGCAAAGTTTGGTCGTTCGACGATGCCAAACAACTCAACGCCAGCGGCGACAAAGGCTGCAGCCACGAGTGGTGGCACAAGTACAACGAGAACAGAAAGAACGAGCAACTGCGCGCCCACGCCCACATGAAAATGCGCGAACTCGCTTACTTCTTAAAAGCGCTCGACGGCGAAAACTCGCGCGACGCCAATGGAAAAACCATTTTGGATAACGCGCTGATCACCATCTCCACCGAGTCCGGCGACGGTCGACACAACGATGTGAAACGCGAACTCTCCGGCGTGTTCCACGCCATCACCGGCGCCAACGGCCGCTTCAAAACCGGTGGGATCGCCGACGTTGGCGCCGCCGGATTGGATGTGTACAACACCATGCTTGGTTCGATGGGCGCGAAAACTCGACTTGGTTCGAAGGATCGCGAACACCGCCGGGTCGACAGTATTTTGGCCTGATGGGTTGACCGTGAGGTCGCCACACCAAGCAAAGCTGTTCGTTGGGACGAGATGACAGAATCGCAAATGTTCGTTTATAGCGGTGTGCTTTTTCTTTTCTCCGTGGCGGGTGGCATTCCCCTGGCTCGTCATTCAAAGGCGAATTTCTGGACGATGGCTCTTCCCTGCCTCGTCACGGCAGTGTTGTTCGCGCTGATCATGATCCCCCCAGTTATCCAGAGTGGAGGGGGGATGCTCCAGGTTCTGGCATCAATCGGCCTGTATGGAACTGGCTTTCTACTCTTTTTCGGAGGGCCAGTGGGAATTGGACTTTGGATCGGACGGGGGATTTTCGGGATCTTTAAAAGACGTCGCTGATCCCCTTCTGCTCGGTGCTGTCTGCCAAGGTGCGTGACGTGGTTTACTCTTCAGCGATACAATAAAGCGAGGATTTCCCGCGCAGGAACAATTCTTTGCCGACCGCCACCGGCGAGGCACTGAAACGTTCGTCGAGTTGATTGATCGCCAAGGTTTTCAGTTCCGGACCACCGTGCTGCAACACGATGACGGTGCCGTCCTGATCGGCGATGTAAATCCGCTTGGCCGCGCCGAGCGGACTGGCGAAAGTTCGATTGATTTTTTCCAGACGATACGGTCCCTCGACCACCTCGCCGGTCTTGATGTCGGCCCGACTCAGAACCCCAGACAAGTGACCGAGGAAATACAGCGAGTTGTCATAGAGCAAAGGACTCGGAACGTAGGAGGTGTTCTTGCGGATATACCAGGCAACTTGATCGGTCTTGGAGATGTCGCCGGTCGCCCCAGCCAGTTTGATCGCCATGATCACCCGCCAATCGTAACTGTTGGAGACATAGACCACGCCGTCGGCAGGAATTGGGGTTGAGACCACGTTCCGTGAGAGTCCGGCGCACTGCCAGAGTTCTTTGCCGGTAGCCAGGTCGTATCCCCGAATCCGCTTGGTCGCCGCGACGATCACTTGCGCCTTTCCGTCCACCTCGACCACTACGGGCGTGGACCAGGAGGTCATCTCATCGCGTTCAACGCGCCAGCGTTGCGTGCCGGTTTTCTTGTCAAAGGCATAAAGATAGGACTGACCCTCGTGATCCCAGTTCACCACCAGCGAATCGCCGAACAGGGCAGGGGAGGCGCCTTCGCCGTGGGCGTGTCGGGTCTCCATCTGTCCGAGATCTTTTTGCCAGACAATGGTGCCGTCGCGGTCCAAGGCGTAGAGACCGCGCGAGCCGAAGAAGGCGTAAATGTGCTCCCCGTCGGTGACAGGGGAGTTGGACACGAGCGAACCGGTGAAATGCCCGCCCTCCTTCGGCCGGGTCTTGATCACCGTCGTGTCCCACAAGGTCTTCCCCGTTTTCCGGTCGAGACACAGCACGACGAACTCGTGGTGCTGCGTGACGCCGCGGTTGTCGTGCGCCCCCTCGGCGGTGTCCGGCAAGGCCTTGAACGGTTTGCCATACGGAACTGCAGCGGTGAGGTAGATCCGGTTGCTCCAGATAATTGGCGTCGCCAAGCCCTCGCCTAGAACGGGGACTTTCCAGCGAATGTTTTCCTTCTCACTCCAGGACACCGGCGGATCCGCGTCCGGGGCTACGCCGGAGAGCAAGGGGCCGCGCCAGTTCGCCCAATGGTCTTGGCAGTACACGCTCGTTACCGTGGCCGCGAGCAGGAGGACAACTGTGAGGGCAGATTTCATATCCGGTTGTAGAGTGTTCCCAAGGAATTGTCCAAAAAGACCGCGAACGGACTAGTGACGATCAGCGGAACCATTCATTTGAACAACACTTTGAAGGTGGCTTCAATTTTGTAATAGACCGCAGGGAATTCCACGATAAAGTCAAATAATGCACATCAAACTCTCCATCCTTCTGTTTTCCGCCCTCTTGTTCGCCGGTTGTGGCAATAACAACAAAGGTACTGGCGATGATGCGCCAGTCTTCTCCCTCGCTTGGAGCGAATATCCTTCTTGGAGTGTGTTCGGAGTGGCGCACGAAAAAGGCCTGATCGAAAAGGAGAAGGGCAAAATGGGCAGCGTCGAAAAGAAATGGGGCGTCGATATCGAACTAAAAGAAGCGGACTATGACACGTGCCTTACGCTGTTCGCCTCGGGTCGCTGCGATGCGGCTTGTCTGACCAACATGGATTCGCTTGCGCCCGCGCGCGGCCGCAGGGCGGTTGGCATCCTACCAACCTCCACCAGTTTTGGCGCCGACGCGCTGATCGTGGACAAATCGATTACCGATGTGAAACAGCTCAAGGGTAAAAAAGTCTACGGCCTCAAGGCGACGGTCTCCGAATACACCTTTGCCCGAAACCTCGAACTCCTCGGCGAAGACGAAAAGGACTACGACTTCAGCAACATGGATCCGGGTGCGGCCGCCATGGCCATGCAGCAAAAGCAGAAAGACTACGATGCGGTTGTTGTCTGGAATCCCTTTGTCCTCGAGACACTTAAAAAACGCGACGATGTGACCGTGCTGTTCGACTCTACGGCCATCCCGGGTGAGATCATCGACATGGTAACGATGGCAACAGACGCCTTGGAAAAACCAGGTGGTGACGCTTTTGCGCATGCCGTGATCGATGCCTTCTACCAAGTCTCCGCCATGATTGAAGATCCAACAACACAGGATGCCACCCTGATCGCGCTCGGCGAAAAGTTTTCCAGCCTCGAACTCGACGCGATGAAAAAAGTCGTCCAGCAGACGAAATTTTACGGTACCCCCGCCGAGGGGATTGCGCTCTTTGAAGGGACCGAGATCAAAGACACCATGAAGAAGGTTTCAGGCTTCTGTTTCGATCAAGGGATCATTGATGCCCCAGCCAAACTGGCGTTCGGAGAAGAATCCCAAGAGGATGACGACCTGCTCTTCGACGCGTCCTACATGAAAGCGGTCCAGGCGAAGAAATAGTCGTCGGACAATAGCGCCAGACAATAGCGCCAGAGACTAGCGCCAGAGACTAGACTACACAGTGATCCGTTCCTCCATACCTTTTCGCACGCGAGCCGGACTCGGCGTCGTTTCCGTGCTCCTTCTCCTGCTCGGCTACACCGCCTTGTCGTGGAATCAGCATCGCATCAATCCAAGGGACACCACCATCCCGAACTGGGGACAACTCGCCGACGGGGTGAAAAAGTTCACCGCCGCGAACGACCGCGGGGAACGCTGGATCATCGAGGACGTCGTCGCCACGCTTGGCCGACTGTTCCTTGGCCTGTTATTGGGCGTGATCCTGGCGATCGTCCTTGGGATTCTCATGGGCAGCGTCAGCTGGATCGAGGCCTTGCTCGGTCCACCCTTGGCATTCTTCGCGAAGATTCCACCGACCGCGAGCATGGCGGTGTTCTTTGTCCTGTTCGGCACTGGGCAGAACATGTTTTCGGCGATGATCGCGTTCGGGATTGCACCGACGATGGCGATGTCGGTGTTTCTCTCAGTGCGGGCGATCCCGGACGAACTGATCTATAAGGCCTATACGGTTGGGGCGAGTCATCTGGAAGTGATTTGGAACGTCATCACGCCGAACGTTCTGCCGCATATTATTGACGCGATCCGTCTCGCGATTGGTCCGGCCATGGTCTTTCTCATCGCGGCCGAGATGGTTGTCGGCGAACCCGGCTTTGGCTACCGCATCCGCTTGGAGTATAAGAAATTGAACATGAATGTGGTGTATCCCTACCTCGTGATGCTGGGGATGTTCGGCTTCGCGATGGATTTGGCGATGCGTTGGTTGCAGCGCAAGTGCTGCCCGTGGTTCGTTCGGGGGAGCGCCTGATGGAATCTCCGGTCATCCATGTCGCCAACATGAGCCACTGGTTCGGCGACAACAAAGTGCTCTACGATCTCGATTTCACGGTGAACCGCGGTCAGATTGTCGGCCTTGTCGGCCCCAGCGGCTGCGGCAAGTCGACGCTGCTGCGCGCGATCGTCGGCACCCACCCGCCACGGGCCGGAACGATTAGACTGGTCGAACCCGACGGCACGGAGAACCCGGTGTACCGCCCCGGACGCGATCGCGGCATCGTCTACCAGCGCTATTCCTTGTTCCCGAATCTAACCGCGCAGGAAAACGTCGCGTTCGGACTCAAGCTCGACGAATCATCGATTTCCAGCAGGCTGTTTGGCTACTTCACCTGGCGGCGAAAGCGGGCGCGCCACATGGCGGCGGCGGCGGCGTTCTTGGATAAGGTCGGACTCGGTCATGCGATCAAAAACTATCCGCACGAAATGTCTGGCGGCATGCGCCAACGGGTTTCGATCGCGCAAGCGTTGATCATGAAGCCGCGCATCCTGCTGCTCGACGAACCCTTTGGTGCACTCGACGAGGCGACGCGCGAGGACCTGCAACGGATGTTGCTCACCTTGTACGCGGAGAATATCGAAGCCGGCCAGAAAGGCGACCCTCCGCCGTACACGATTTTGATCGTCACCCATGAACTCAATGAAGCGCTGTTCGTCAGCGACCGGATCCTCTGCCTATCGCAGTATTGGGATTGGCAAGCCGCCGGACTCGACGCAGCTCCAGGGGCGACGATCGTCTACGACGAACCCGCGCCCATCTTTCATCCCGGCGACGAACGCGAGACCGCCGGGTTCCTCGAACAAAAACGCGCGATCCTGCATTCCGCTTTTGATCCGGAGCATCGGCAGAAAGTGAAATAGACCCTCGGGTTGATTTCAAATTTCGAATCTCAAATTTCAAACCATTGGTGGGCGAGGGGCCGCCCGAGCCGATTGCCCTTGGTTTGGAGATTTCAAATTTCAAACCATTGGAGGGCGAGGGGCCGCCCGAACCGATTGCCCCTGGTTCGGAGATTTCAAATTTCAAACCGTTGGTGAACGAGGGCCGCCCGAGCCTATTGCCCCTGGTTCGGAGATTATAAATTTCAAACCGTTGGTGAACGAGGGCCGCCCGAGCCGATTGCCCTTGGTTCGGCGAGTTCAAATTTCAAACCATTGGAGGGCGAGGGGGCGCACCAGCCGATGGCCTTTGGTTCGAGAATTATATATCCCAGCTCTTCGCCGCGCAGGTAGCTCACGCTTCCATTCGGGAGGCCGAGCGTGTTGTCAGGCAGGTCGCCGTTGAGCTTGTCGCCGACGTCTACTAGCACAGCTTAGCTAGCACAGCTTCTTCCACGATAGGCATCTGCCGGCTTGGAAGGGCCAAGGGGGCAAAAAGAAAAACGCGGTGGACGTTCGTCCACCGCGTTTCGCGTAACCAGATCCGACCGTTTAGGTCGGAGGTGTGTCGTTCGGGTCTTAAACGAAGGTTTCGCCGACGTCGCTTTGCGTGCCGCCACCTTCGCCATTGTGGTCGAACTTCCCGGGTTGCTTGTAGGACTTGTCGAACAGGTTGGACGGGTTAGCGCCGAGCCAGTTCTGAATGACGGTCGAGTAGACAGCGCGGAAGTCGGTCGCCTTGTCGTTCCAAGGTAGGTCGCCACCGACTTTGCTGATGTCGTAGGCGCTGTTGCCATAGACGCCGCCGTTGACGCCGGGGCCGAAGGCGAACATTGGTGCGATGGTGCCGTGGTCGGTTCCTTGGCTGCCGTTCTCGTCGACGCGGCGACCGAACTCACTGAAGGTCATCAGCACGACTTGCTTGTCGAGTTTCTTGGCCTTGAGATCTTTATAGAAGGCGGAGATTGCTTTGGAAATCTGGGTCCAGTTGCCACCGTGGCGGGCCACTTGGTTGGCGTGGGTGTCGAAGCCGCCGGTCTTGGTGTAGTACACACGGGTGGGGAACCCTTTGGCGACGAACGAGGCAACGTTCTTGAGCGAGCGTCCGAGCCCGCTGTTGGGGTACTGGACGTCGGCGTTGTAGCCGGACATAATCGCGTCCATCTTTTCCTTCTCCACGAAGGCGTCCATGTAGGAGGAGGAGAGGTAGGAGACGAGGGAGTTTTCGGCTTTCATGCTGCCTTTCACCGTCTTCTTGAGCAGCGCCATCGTGGCCGGGTCGTCGAGCATCTTACGGTCGACGGCGGCAGCTTTGATCGCGTCGTCGGCACCGGTGCTGTTGGAGTAGACCTTGTGCAGTCGCTTAGAAGCGAAGGAAAGCGGCACACTCTCACCCATGTTGATCGCCACGGGGAAGGAGCGGTCGAAGCCGACGCAGGCATTGTCCATATAGCGTCCGACCCAACCGGTGGGGGTGCGAACTTTGGATCCGTTGTGGAAAATATCGGTGGCACGGAAGTGCGAACGATTGGGGTTTGGGTAGCCGACGTTCATGATCGTGGCCATGTTGCCATCATCATACATGTCCTTCAACTCGGTCATGGCTTTGTTCATGCCGAGGTAGTCGGTCATCTCGTGGAAGTCTTTTTGCGCGATGGTCGGACGGCGGCTGTAGTACGCGTCATCCTCGTGTTGGATGATGGTGTTAAGGCCGTCGTTGCCGCCAGCGAGCTGGAGGACGACGAGGATCTTTTGGTCCTTGGCGGCACCGGGCGCTTGGGCACGGGCGGCGTCGATCAGGAAGTTCGGGGCGAAGGACGCGAAGGAGACGAGTCCAACGCCGGCAGCGCCATTGTTGAGAAACTCACGGCGAGTCAGGGGATGTTTGGAATTATTCATGGTTACGCGATGTGTTTAAAATGAAGAATTGAAGGTAACGTTGGGTTTAGTGCAGTTGGGTTTAGTGCAGTTGGGGCTAGTGCAGTTGGTAGTACGGGGACTGCAGGATCGCCATGATGGACTGGCGCATGCGTTCCTCTTTCGGCGCTTTGCCGACACCGCCCATCGCCATGTGGACCATGACGGCGCTGCGGAATTGCCCGTCAACCGGGATCGGCAAAAAGTACTCCAGCATGCGGTCGATGATGTCGTCGTTGGAGAGTTCTTTGATGTTGCCGATGCGGTCGAGGCTGACGAATAGGTTGGCTTTGTTCTTCTGCTCGGCTTTGTAGAATTGCTTCTTCTCGACCGCGCTTAGCACCCGCTTGTCGACGGGGATGAAGTGCGACTCGATCAAGGTGCGGCGAATTTGCACCGTCGAGTTGGTGATCCACTCTGCGCCACCGGTCCAGCCTTCGACGTCCGGCGGATCGAGGAAGCGTTGGCCCATCAGGTCGAGCATCTGAGTGACGCGGCGCGGGAAGGGCGAGACGTCGAGACGCAGGTCTTGGAGCAAACCGACATAGAGTTGGATCGGGCTCTTGATCATGTTGCCGCGGAAGGACGGCGTGAAGAAGGCCCTCGAAGAGAAGAAGGTTGTGTAGAGCCACTCAAGCGAGAACTCGTTCTCGGCCCATTGTTTCCCGAGCGCTTCGACGTAGGGTTCGGGGATCCCGTCTGGCGTCATGAAGTACTCGACCATCTTGCGTGGCAGGTAGGTCTGCGCCTCCGGGGTCTTGAAGATGATGTCGACGATGTCTTGGCCGGTGAAGTTACCGGTTTGTCCTAGAACGGTCTTTTCGCTGCTATCCCAGTCGGATTTGTTGAAGTTGAACTTATAGTTGCCGTCGTAGCGGTAGCCGGTGAGCGCACGCGCAGCTTCTTTGATATCCTCTTCGGTGTAGCCATTGCCTTCGCCCATGGTGAATAACTCCATCAACTCGCGGGCGTAATTTTCGTTGGGATTGCCGGCGGTGTTGTCGGGCAGATCGAGCATATTCATCATGCCCGGATTGGTGGAGATCCCTTTGACCAGTTTGGGATAAGTCGCGAGACGGTTGCGGCGCAAGGCATCCTGATACTGGTGCATTGTCGGCGGATAATCCTTCATGCCGTCGGTGCGGTTGACCACCAAGACGTTGGCGAGGAACATCGTGAGTTTTTCCTGCACCGAGTTTTCGTGGTTGGCGGCAAACGTGATCCAGTCCTGCGCGTAGTCGGCGAACACGAGTTCGAGGTAGTTTTCCACTTCCATCTCGGCGGCGCGTACCGCGTCCTGCTTTTGGTTGTAGAGCTTGCGATTGCCAGGCTTCATCATTGCCCGGTCGCCACCATACTTCTTGGTGAACTCCCGCATGTCCGCGCGGGCAGCATCCAAATTCCCTTTTGCAACATCCTTAACGGAGTTGAAATTTTTGACTGTGTCAGGAATCGGATAGGGGTTCCCGGTCCCCAAAAGGGTTTTGACCGCATCCTGCGGACTCTTCCCTTTGATTTTCTCCACCGTTTCAAAGGTGGCTGTGAAGGCGATACGACGCAGCAAGTGGCGCATGGCCGCTCCGTCAAACTGTTGAGGGGAAATAGGTTCCCAGATGGCTTCGGCTTTAGATGGCATGGTTTAATAATGCTGAATTTTCACGGTGTTTGCAAGCGGGTTTGGTATGAAATCGAGGCGAAATTTCTGCGCAAATGTGCCATTTGTCGGTCCTGCGCATGTGCAATCGTCCGATTGAACTCCAACAATTTGAGAACGCCTCCGGAGCGTGGTTTCTTCAGAAAAACGAACCTATTTTTTGCAGGGCCTACATTGCACCGGATTGTTGCCGTAAAACGCCGAGTTCGTTGAAGTGATTAACCGCCCGAGCCGCTTGGATTGTTTTCAAGAAGGCCAAAACAAAGAGCAGCAACAAGCCGAAACCGCAGGGAACCGCTAACGCGACAATGCTGGCAACGGCATAGAATAGAAACAAGTTCTCTGCCATCTTGGGGGCCTTGTCCAAGCTAGCCCGGTGAACGAACTGGTTGTAATCCATCGACCACCGCCAATAAGCAACGAACACCCAATAGAGATTGAAAAATGGCAGGAATAGGTACCCGACTGCCTTGTGCGGCGTCGCTCGAACGCCCGGCCCCTGAATGATCTGCCACATTCGATAAAGAATGATCAGGGAGTAGACTGAGCCTGCGAGAAAGAAGGCAACGGCGCCCACACCGAACCCAAACATGGCAGTCAACTGCACGGTTGTTGCAGTGTAGAATGGCGTGAGCTCAAAATATAAAAACATGCCAGCGATGAACGCGCTGCAACACATGCCCCACAACACAAACCACAGCCGGACGCTCACCCGTTTGACCATCAGATTTTCCAGCGGTAACGCTTCGCCAGCATGGTCCAGTTTGTCGGCCCGGCTGATCGGTGCGGCGTAGGGGTTGTTCGCGTCCCAGGTGGCCCGGGCCGCTGCGCGCTGTTCGTCATCATCCTCCACACCTTCAACAAACCGCTGCTGAACGAGTAGTGGATCTGGATCCGTCAACGCTTGCGGCGGAACATGCTGGGGGAAGGCCTGAGAGATCCGAACCCATTCCGGCAAGCCCTCACGCCAGCAATGCTGCTGTCCAGACAACGTACCGTCGAGGACCAAACCCAAAAGCATACTCTCACCGACCGGTCCTGCTCGTTCGGTTTTACCGGTAGCTCCCGTATGGGTGTAGTACCACTCGTTCTCCATGACTGCCCTTTAGTAGGGATCGCGGGCGCGCTTGCCAGCCGGAAGATTATAAATACGAACGCATGATGCGCCGCGCCTGACCCGCGTAGCTACCGCCGAACAAGTTTACATGGTTCAACACATGGTAGAGCATGTACAATGGCAGGCGTTCGGCGGAGCCCGCCGACAGCGGGGACACCTCCTCATACGCGCGATAAAAGGCTGCAGAAAAACCGCCGAACAAATACGTCATACCAAGGTCCGCCTCGCGGTGGCCGTAGTAGACCGCCGGGTCGATCAACACGGGCGCACCTTGTTCGTCGCACAAAAAATTGCCGCTCCATAAATCGCCGTGCAACAAACGCGGCGGTTCCTCGGAGCCCGCGAGCAGTTCGGGGAGACGCGTCGCGAGCGCGTTCATATCCGCCATAAAATCGAACCCTGCATCCACCGCCAAACGGGTTTGCGGTTCGAGGCGATGGGTCCAGTAGAAGGTGGGCCAGTTTTCGGCGGAGTCACCCGTGACTACGTTGTGTTGCGGAGTTGCGCCGATGAAGTTGTCTTCGACAAAGCCAAAGGTCGAACCCGTAACCTGGTGGAGTTCGGCGAAGCCTCGACCGAAGTCCGCCATAAAATGCGCAGGAGCCAGGGAAGTCGAGATGTGTTCGAGAACCAACAGATCCGCTTCGGCATGCAGCACCTCGGGAATCCGGATCGCTTTGGCCCGCGTGAGTTCTCTCAGGCCGTTCGCCTCTTGCAGAAATCCGTTGCCGCCGGTTTTGACAAACACCGAACGCCGGTCGGCCAAGTCGACCCGTTGCGTGATGGCGATATTGCCGCCGCCGACCGCCACCGCGGACTGCACGGCGGAACCGAGGGCGTCTTCGAGGCGCTTGGCGAGCGGTGGATTCATCGAAAATCTGCGTCCACAGATCCGGGTTCTACGTGAGTTCGTCGAGCAAGCCGGCGCAGGCATCTTCGAGCAGATCGATCACGCGTTCGAAGCCCTCGGCGCCGCCGTAATACGGATCGGGAACGCCGTCGGACTTCTCCTTGCGACAATAGTCCGTCATCAGTTTCAGTTTGTCGCGGTGGGTTCCGGACGGATCGAGTTCGGCGAGGTCGCGGAAATTTTGCCGGTCCATCGCGAGGATCAGATCGAACGCCGTCCAGTCATCCGGATCGGCAAACTGACGCGCCCGACTGGTGCTGTCATAGCCGCGTTTTGAAAGATGCTCGCGCATGCGCGGATCGGCCCGGTTGCCGACATGCCAGGCGCCGGTGCCAGCTGAGTCCACCTCGAACGCATCCGCCAGTCCGCGTTCGCGCAGCAGCGCGTTCATCACCGATTCGCCGGTCGGCGAACGGCAAATATTTCCAAGGCAAACGAATAGTAGTCGGGTCATAGGCGCGGTATAGCGTTCGTGGCGTCCCCTGAAAACCACGAACTGGGTTTGAACGGATGTTCCGGATGTTCCTCATGCTCTGTTCATACAAAAAACGCCCGGCCAAAGCCGGGCGTTTCAAACAATGTAAAACGAAGCGACCGCTTACTTTTTTTCCACGTTGCCAACCGGATGCGTTTCCGGCAGCGCTTTCGCAATGGCGACTTCTTTGCCAACGCATTCGCTATGACCGAACCCGCCCGCGCTTTTACCATCGGTGAGGTCGTAAATAATGTTGTCGTCGCCGGTAGGGCTGACGCCGCCCGGGATGTAATCTAAGTCGAGCGCGTCGCGAAGTTTCCACGCGATATTGTGGTCGGCGCAGGAACTGTCACCGCTGACGCCGAGGGCGCCAATGAGTTTACCGCTTTTATTATACAACGCGAGTCCGCCGCCGAACACATTCACGCCACCGATCTTTTTATCGACCATGGGATCGTCGTCTTGGCCGTATTTAGCGGCGTTGCCGGCGTAGGCGACACGAACGTCGACCGGGTTGCTGTGCTGCAAGCCGTAGAGGCTGCCGCCGGGTTGCACGGCCGAGAACAGGTTCGCGGTGGAGAGCGAAAGTCCGGGCAGGCTGAAGGCGTTGGCGGTGTTGGCTTTTTGTGCCGAGATCACCCGACTGCCGGGCCATTGATCGCCGCGGTCGTCACCGGAAAAAGTGACCCGACGAACGCGGCCGTCGCGATCGACAATGGTCGCCCACATGTTAAGTCCGAAGCCGCCATTTGATTCGGCGACGATTTTTTTCAAGGCCTTGCGAATATCGCTTTGGCGGGGGATGTCATCCGCGAACAGCGTCGTAGCGGACAGGGCAAACAGGGTGAGCAGGATGATTTTCATGGTGAGCCTTTATCAGTTTTAGATCGATATTAATAAGGAGTGTTTCCTTATGCAGATCGAAAACATGTTCCCTCCGCAACGTCAACCACGACCAAAATATTGCATGTAGCATTCTGAAGATTCGAAGCGATTGAACACGATAAAATCGTCATCCGATGATCGCTTCACGTATCCTGCTCGTCGCCGGGCAAGACCTCGGGCTCGACGACAATGGTCCAATCCCCAGGTTCCGCTTCGCTCGGCGATGCACCCTGCGAGGAAGAGCCGGCTGCTTCCGGCGTCTCATCGGCCGTCGCAATCGCGACATCTTCTGCCGCACCCGGCGAACTCGGTTCGTCATCCGGCAGCACCTTGTCCTTGGCGCGTCCGAGCAGATGACAAACCACCTTGAACGCGATCGCCAATACTAGCGGAATGCCTGCGCCGAGCAGCCAGCCAAGCCACCAGTTGAGTTTGGTCGTGGTCCGAACATATCGCATCGACTCGGTTTCGGCGTGGGTGATCGCCTTGCCGATGGCGGCACCCATCGGCGCGAGGTCCGGATTTTCGGCGATGTAATCGTTATAAGCTTGGCGATCTTTGAGGTACAAATAGACGGTCGAAAACAGCACCTTCCCATCGTCGCCGTAACTGCCCAGAATCTTATCCTCGAACCCAGACTCAGCCACCGCTTTCAAAATGAACTTCTGCCAATGACCCAGCTTTCGTTCCTTCTTCTGCGTTGCATACATCTCCTCAATCTTGCCGCCGAGTTCCTCCTTGGCGGTCTCCATCAGCAGGGGCGAGTTCTCAAATAGCGCCACCACATCGTCTGCCGATTCGTCGCCGCGCGATTCATAGTCAGACCCGTCCAACGCGACCGCCGTGTAAACGTTCGCGACCACTTTGCGAACCACCCCGTCCTTCACTACCGCTTTGTCGATCGCCTTCTCGCCGCCGCGCCACATGCCCGCCCAGCCGCCACCCAGTGCCATCGAAAGGACGAACAGCGGCGCCCAAATCCAGCCGATGTATTTGTACCAGGAAAAGTCGAGCGAGATGATCTTCAACTTTTTCAGAATGAAATAGAACAGGAAACCGAGGAGCGCGCCGAGCACCAGAAACATCAGTCCGCTCATCACAATCTTGCTAATGAAGCCCAGGCCGAACAGGCCAACATCCTTCCACGCCCCGTCCATCAAGGCCGACATATTGTCGGTGACCGCCATCACCTTGCCCGTCACCGCCGAGATCACATCCCCGGTTTCATTGGTCTGAGCAAACGCCGTCGAACCGCCCGCGAGCAAACTCGCACCCCAAACCATCCGCCTTGCACCGCTCTTCGATCTCGTCATGTTGGTCTCCATCATACGCGCAACGTTGAACAAGTTCGGCGCAAACGACAACGCAAAGAAACGCAAACTTGCACCGGGCCTTAGATTTCTGGGAGGGTGGGGGAGTACCCCGCCGCCTTCTTTTACCATGACCGAACCAACCACCACAAACCGGCTCCCTCGCTTCTGCGGCCTGCTCGCCGCCACGCTCACGCCGTTCAATGCCGACGGCAGCGTCGACCTCGGACCCATTCCCGCCTACGCGGACCGCCTCGTCAAACAGGGGATCGTCGGTATCTACATCAACGGCAGCACCGGCGAAGGTCCCTCGCTCACCGCTGCCGAACGCCGCCAACTCACCGAAGCCTGGATCGCCGCGATCAACGGACGCATCCCGGTGATGGTCCATATCGGCCACACCAGCATCGAGGAGTCGCGCGCCTTCGCCGAACACGCCCACGCCGCCGGCGCGGACATGCTCTCGGCTTGCGCGCCGTTCTATTTTTCCGTGGCCAGCGAAGAACGACTACTCGCCAGCATTCAGGCGATGACCGCCACCGTCCCCGAACGCCCCTTCTACTACTACCACATTCCCCGGCTCACCGGCGCCCGACTCGACATGGCGACGCTCCTCCGCGCCGTTGCAGCCGATGGACCAGCATCTTTTGCCGGCATTAAGTTTAGTGATTTCGCCCTGCATGATTTCATCGAATGCCAACACGTTTGCGGCGGGCAGTTCGAACTGCTGTGGGGCGTCGACGAGATGTCGCTGGCGGCGTTGGCCACGGGCGCGCAGGCCTTTATCGGCAGCACCTACAATCTCGCCGCGCCGCTGTATCAGCAACTGGCGACCGCGTTCGAGGCGGGCGATCTCGTGCGCGCCCGCGTGCTTCAGTTGCGTTCGGTAGAGCTGGTTCGGGTTCTAAATCGGCACGGTGGCTTTCACGCCTCGCTAAAACATTTGCTCGCCGAACGCGGCCTCCCGCTCGGACCCGCCCGGCTGCCGCTTCCCGAACTCCGTCCGAGTTCGGCCGCCGCGCTCAGCGCCGAAGCCGCGGCCTTGCCGTGGTACGAGGAAGCAGTGGGACCTGCGCTCTAACCGAGCGGGTGCACGCAGATGAGGATTGACCGCGGAAGGGCGCGGAATACGCGGAACCTCTGCGGTGGTTTCAAAGATCCTCGCACCGCTTCCGACGGCAAAATCCTTATGGCAAGGCTTTGCCATAGTGTGGCAAGGGCCTGCCATAGTATGGCAAGAGTTTACCACACTATGGCAAGAGCTTGCCATACGCCGCAAACCGGTCCAAACGCGGTCGAACGATGCCGAACAACAAACCATGAAGATTCAACGACCATTTTTTATCGGGGTAGTGCACCTCAAACCGCTGCCCGGCTCGCCACGCTATGCTGGCAGCATGAACGCGGTCGTAGACGCGGCCGCCGCCGATGCGCGTGCGCTCGCCACGGGGGGCGTCGACGCGGTGGTGGTGGAGAACTTCGGCGATGTGCCGTTCACCGCCGGACGCGTTGCGGCCGAAACCGTTGCCGCCATGGCGGTGGCCGGCGCGGCGGTGCGCGAGCAGCTTGCCGCGACGAGATCGGGCATTCCCCACGGCTTTAATGTGCTGCGCAACGACGTGATTTCCGGACTCGGTTTGTGCGCCGCCGCTAACGGCGCGTTCGTGCGGGTGAACGTGCACACCGGCGCGATGGTCACCGATCAGGGGCTGATTCAAGGCGGGGCGTTCGAGACGCTTCGACTGCGTCGCACGCTCGCGCCGGACGCGCTGATCTTCGCCGACGTGCACGTCAAACACGCTAGCCCGCTTGGCGGCGCCGAAACCTTGGAGGACGCGGCGCGTGATTGCCATCACCGCGGTTTAGCCGACGCACTGATCGTGTCTGGAACCGGCACCGGCGCGGCCACGCCGCTGGAAGATGTGCGCCGGGTTCGGGCCGCTTGTCCGGACGCGAACATTCTCATCGGCAGCGGCTCGACCGACCAGAGCGCGGCCGAGCTGTTGACGTTCGCCGATGGCTTGATTGTCGGCACGTGGCTGAAAGTCGACGGGGTGCTGGCCAATCCGATCGACCCCGAACGCGTCGCCCGACTGCGTTCGATCATGGATCAGGCGGGAGCCGGCGAGGCCTCGTGAGGATTCTGCATCTCAGTTGGAACTCACCGCCCGCGGTCGGCGGCATCGAGGCCGTGGTAAAATTTGTCCACGAGGGGTTCATCGCCGCCGGAGACGAAACCACCTTGGTCACCACCTTCGCGTCGGAAGAACGTCTCGCGGGTTCGAGCGCGGGCTGGGTGCTGGATGAGTCGACGGTCCGCCGGGCGCCGCGTCCGGGACTGAAGGCCTATGCCTGGTTCGCGCTGCGTGAAGGCTGGCGTTTGATGAAAGCCGGCCGGGGCAGGGGAGCGATGCCCGAGGTGATTTTCTGTGGCAGTATTCCGAGCGCGCCGGCGGCGTGGGTCTTGTCGCGTCGGTTCGGCGTGCCGTTTGTGGTGTTGATGCACGGCACCGACATCATGAAGGAGGGCTGGTTGTATCAGCGCATCGTCCGCTTCTTCATCAAACGCGCCACCGTGCTGTGTTCGAACTCGGAAAACACCGCGCGCATCTTGCGTGAGGCCGGCGTGCGCGGCGAACGGATTCGGGTGGTCTATCCGGGCGTCGACACGACGCCGTTCACGGGGGCGAACCCAGCGCCACCTGAAGATGCGACCTGGATCGAACCCGGTCGCGAGCGCAAGGTGATGGTGTCGGTCGGTCGTCTGATTAAACGCAAAGGCGTGCTGGAGTTTGTCGATCAGGTGATGCCCGATGTCGTTCGGCGGATGCCGGACGCGCTGCTGTGGGTGATCGGCGAGGACGCCACCAAGAGTCTCGGCCATCACGAACGGCTGAAGGATAAAATCGCCGAACGCGTGGCCCACCACGGTCTCGGCGACCACGTGAAACTGCTCGGCAGTGTGTCCGACCAAGCCCTGCACGCCTCGCTCTACGCGGCTGATGTATTTCTCCTGCCCGGTCTACATATTCCGAACGACGTCGAAGGCTTCGGCATCGTGTTCCTCGAAGCCGCACTGGCTGGAACCCCCGCGATCGCCACCCGCGCCGGCGGTATGCCCGAAGCGGTCGGGCAGGGCGAGGCCGGCTTGCTGGTCGAAGCCGCCGATCCCGAGGCAATGATCGACGCGGTGGTGCTCATGTTCGAAGAACCCGGCTTGCGCGACCGCCTGGCCGAGCAAGCCGAACGCCGCGCCCGCGAAGAGTTTGCCTGGCCGGTGGTGGTCGAACGCTACCGTTCGGTTTTGGCGGATGTGGTGCGTTCTCGATAGTAGTAGTAGTAGTAGTAGTAGTTGTTGTTGTTGGAATGCGTCCGTTCCCTCTCTTAGCGCGTCCGGAATGAATTCCGGACGACGAACGCGGACTGAAGTCCACGTTACCCGGCTTCTACTGCCGCCTCTACTGCTGCCTCTCCTGCCAGCACCGGTTGTATTTGCTTCGGTCGGTTGAGGAGATACAGATTCAGATCGTGAAGTGGTATTATTCCAACCAAAAGGAGGCGGAGGGTCCGGTCGCTGAGAATATCCTGCGGCACTTGATCGAGGCGGGCGTGCTGCCTGGAGACACCTTGATTTGGCGAGAGGGCGAGGACACCTGGCAGCCCGCGCATCAGAAGCTGACGGATATGAATCTGGATCCTTTCCATCCGCCAAAGGTTCCGGAGAAGAAGCTGGCGAAACTGGACTCTGTCGATGCTCCAGCGCTTCCGGTCGACCACTCGCAGCCCGACGACTGGCGACCCGTTATCGAAACAGATTCCGGACCGCCCGCGGTTCCGCTGTACAGCGATGACAACCATGGAAACCGCCAGAAGTATCATGGGGTCCGTTCTGGCTACTGCGGTCGTGGTGGGTGTGTTGACGGTGATCGGGAGTTGTGAGTCACCAATGTGAAGTGGTACTATTCTAACCAGGGGGAGGCCGAAGGGCCAGTCGCCGAGGATATCTTGCTGCACTTGATCCAGACGGGCAAGTTGCCCGAGGACACGCTGATTTGGCGCGAGGGTGAGAACGCATGGCAGCCCGCTTATAAAAAATTGGGGCTGGATCCTCTCAATCTGCCGGACTTTCTGGCCCGCGATCCGGCGTCCGACGACGTCAATCTCGTCCCTAAATCGGATTCAGAGTTGCCTCCACAGCACAACAAAAAATCGATGGCCTCAAGGGTGGTAGACATCTTTATGGCATGTATGATCCTCCTTGGAGCATTTCTGGCGTTCGGCCGGGGCTGCTCGTGAAAAACGGTTCCACGCCGAGAATTCGCCATCCACATCGCTGTCGTAGCCAGTCGGTATTTGCTCCGGTCGAAGATGGCAAATTGTGAAACAGGCGCTATGGCATAGCCAAAATACAGTATCTATGGCTTCCAACGGAAAACTAAAAAAAGAACTCGGCTTGTTCGATGTGTTCGCGGTGAGCACGGGCGCAATGTTCAGTTCGGGCTTCTTTCTGCTACCGGGTTTGGCGGCGGCGTACTCGGGTCCCTCGGTGATTCTGGCCTATTTTGTTGCCGGCATTTTAATCCTGCCGGCGATGTTCAGCGCCTGCGAACTCAGCACCGCGCTGCCGCGGGCCGGCGGTGCTTACTACTTTCTCGACCGCAGCCTCGGGCCGATGTTCGGCACCATCGGCGGACTCGGCGTGTTCGTCGCCACCACGCTGAAGACCGCGTTCGCGCTGGTCGGCATCGCCTTCTATGCGGAGCTCTTCTATAAAGATATTCCAATCAAAACCGTCGCGGTGGTGCTCACCTTTCTGTTCATGGGGGTCAATATATTCGGTGCCAAGGAGACCACCTGGCTGCAACGTATTTTAGTTTCGGTGCTGCTCGCGGTGCTGTTCTTGTTTGTTGCCGCAGGTTTGTATCATCTACTATTTGTCCAAGAATCCAGCGTGACCAGCAGCCGCATGAGTCCGTTTCTCGCCCACGGAATCGGCGGCCTGCTCGCCACCGTCGGCATGGTATTCGTGTCCTACGCCGGGCTCACCAAAGTCGCCAGTGTCGCCGAAGAAGTGAAAAACCCCGAACGCAACATCCCGCTCGGCATGATGTTGTCACTCGGGATCACCTCGGTGGTCTACGTGGTCGGTGTGTTTATCTTGGTCGCCTTGATCCCCGAACCCGAATTAATCCTCGATGAGACCCCGGTGGCCACTGCGGCCAAATCGCTGTTCGACTGGCTGCCGGGCGGGGTAGGGGTCTTGCTGGTTGTCATTTCCGCGCTCGCCGCCTTCGCCTCCACCGGCAACGCCGGATTGCTCGCTTCCTCGCGCTATCCGCTCGCCATGGCACGCGACAACTTGATGCCCAGACGCTTTAGTGGGATCGGTCGCTTTGGCACGCCGGTGCTGTCGATCGTTGTCACCACCGGCATGATTATTTTCTTCATCGTCGCGTTCGACGCGAAGGGCATCGCCAAACTCGCCAGCGCCTTCATCTTGTTTATTTTCGTGCTCACCTGCTTTGCCGTGATCGTCATGCGCGAGAGCAAAATTTCCTCTTACGATCCGGGCTACAAATCGCCCCTCTACCCGTGGATGCAAATCTTTGGCATCTTAAACGGCATCGTGCTGATCGCCTACCTGGGCTGGATGGCGGTGGCCTTCACCGTCGGCGTGGTGGTGGCGTGCATCGCTTGGTACCGCTGGTACGCGGTCGGGAAAGTCGAACGCCACGGCGCGATCTATCACTGGTTCCGCCATCTTGGTGGGCTCCAAGACGAAGGGCTCGACCGCGAGTTCCGCGGAATTTTGCAGGAAAAAGGTCTGCGCAGCCAAGATCCGTTCGAGAAGATTGTCGCGCGCAGCCAGGTAATTGATATCGACCACGCCCAGGTCGACTTCGAAGAGGTGGCCGGTCTCGCGGCGAGGTCGTTGGCCGAACGCCTGCCGATCCCGGAAACCGCCATCGCCGAGCATTTCATGAAGGGCACCTTGACGGGGCACACGCCGGTGGCTGGCACCGTCGCCTTGCCGCACTTCCGCACGGCGACGATCACCGAGCCCGAACTGGTTCTGTTGCGTTCGCGGCATACCATCCGCATTCCGTCCGACGACCCGAGTACCGAACAAATCGAACCCGATCAAAAGGTGCGGACCGTGTTCTTTCTGGTCAGTCCGGAACTGGATCCTCAGTTGCACCTGCGTATTCTCGCGCAGATTGCCAGCCGCGTCAGTAAGCCCGATTTTGAAGGGGAATGGAACACGGCGGTGAACAAGCAGGCCCTGCGCGAAGTGCTCCTACGCGACGATCGCTTCTTTACCTGGGTGGTCACGGAAGCGTATCTGCAAGGCAAGGGCGGCATTGCGGTCAAAGATCTCCAACTGCCGCCGGATATCCTGCTCGCCATGATCCGTCGAGGTACGGAAATCATTATTCCCAAGGGCGGCACGGAGCTGCGTCCGGGCGATCAAGCCACGTTCATCGGCGATCCGGCGAATATCCGCGAGTTGAAGAAAAGCGTCCAGTCGGTCAAGGCTTAGCAAGCAACAACGACAGAGCGGCGCTTGAAGGTGCCGCTCCACAATTTCTTATTCGGACGCTGGCTTAGAAGAACATCGATCGGTAAAATTGGCCGGATGAAAACCAGCCGTTGCAACATCCGGACCTTTTAGACGGCTGTATCCCTCGATTGCGGGCTGTGTGATCGGCCACGATCAAGTCATGCCATTAATTGGTCATAATATATATTATACGACGTTAAGTGTGGCGGAATCCAGTGGTATTCGCATAAGGCGCTTGGTATCCCCCTTTTCATGGTAAGAGGCTCGATATCTAAAATCTTTCTGTTCTTGGTCGTCCTAGTCCTCGTGGTTGCGGGGCTGTATCTGTTGGTATCTAAAGCACTGGACTGGAACGCAGACCCGGAGGACCGGGCCGCGACCGTCGAGGAACGAGAAGACTTGGCAGTCTACGTTGCGACGTTTCTTAAGATCGTGGCCGATGATGAACTCAATGCGCTCTCGCTGATCGACTTCAATTTCTTTGGCATGGCAGAAGAGATCGCATTATGAATCGCCCCACCTTCCCCTTGGACGCGAAAGAGATTCGCGCCCGCAAATTTTCTCGTACCATCGGCCACCCGCTTACTTGGGTCGTTCCAACCGGTGTGTTTTTGGTGCCAACCCTGTTGATGCGCGGCCATCCGATTGGCCTGCTTGGCGGCGTGGTCGCGGGTTCGGTGGCGCTGGCCGGCATGCTCTTCTACTGGATGGGACGCGGTGCGGTGGTCGAGCAGCGGGTGGTGGAAAACATCATTCAAGAACGCCACCAAGCGCAGGATGCCGAACTTCTGGAATCGGTTCGTGTGCTGCGCACCGGCGGTCAGGAAAACTATGCCGCCACGCTCGAACGATTTCTGGCCATGAAGCAAACCTTCACCAAGCGTTTACACGAAGACCGTGTGCTCACCGACAAGAAGAAGGAATTGAACAACCTGGTCGACACCGTCTGCTTCCATGTGCGTGATCAGCTGAACGAGGTGGTGGCCCTGGAAAAACCCTTGAACGCGCAGACCGCAGACCCAGTCGCTCGCGACAAACTTCTCACCGGTCGGCGGGAAATCTTGTCGCAGGTGGTCGATGCGTTCGAGACACTCGAAGAGACGTTCGAGAACCTTGGGCAAATTTTAAACCCCGAGATTCTCGATCCGGATTCCGCACGTCGGCGCGCCGACGTGTTGCAGTCCGCCATTGATTCCTTGCAGCAGGAATCCAAGGTGGCGAGTACGGTGAAGAACATTCTGGTTCGCGAGTCAGACTCCGAGGATCTGCCCTTGGATCTGGATTTGGAGTAACCGCACTGTAGCTCGGGAACGCCGCCCGATGGTAGCGCCGCCTTCTTTGGCGGTGTCGGTACGCCGGCTTCTAGCCGGCAGTTCGGCGGCAATCGTAGGTTGGGGCGTACCTCCGTGCTTTTTCAAAGACTGCCTTCTAGAAGAAGGCGTACCAACACCGCCTAGAAGACGGCGCTACACCGCCTAGAAGACACGCGCTACATAGACAATTCGTAGAAATTATAGCTCTGACCCCATATTTCATTATTTTGTATGACCCTTCAATGTGTTAATAAAGTGTTGATATCTCTCCGTTGATTTGAGAAATTTTGGCTATGAAAACTACTCGCTCGTTTCCCGGACTGGCCGCGTTTGTGTTCGTTTGCTGGTTCTCCTCATCCCTGTTGCCTTCTGCGGAAGCCAAGGCGACCGATGGTCTGTCGATCACGGTCACGCGTTCGGCACGGGCCAACTTACATGACACGAACGGCAAGAAGACCGGGTCGACGGCGTTGCAGCCAGGCATGCAGTTCGAACTCACCCACTTCGACGGCAAGTATTACACCGTCCAAGTCGGGCCCTATTCCGCCAAGATTCCGGCCAAAGCTGCGCGCATGGACGGAGCCGTCCAAACACCGGCTAACGCTACAAGCGCTACAAGATCTACAAGCGCTACAAGCGGTACAAGCGCGAAAAACGCCAAGCATCGCGAACGCCGTCCGCGCAAAGTCCAAACGCCTTGGCGTACCGTTGGCGGAACCACCATCATGCCGTCATCCTATCGGAACAGTTCGGCGGGGAGCCGATACGGGGTCGGATCTGAAACCTTCACCAAGTCCAGCGAACGAGCATCGGAATGGCGTTCCGTCGGCGGAGCCACAACGATGACTACTCCGGTTCCGCGACGCGGTAGTGTGGTGAGTTCAACGCGCACGCACAACTATTCAGGCACGTATAGCACTGGCGGAACGCCCGGCCCATGGCGTTCGGTCGGTAGCTCTTACACCCCGCCCACCCCGCCCACCCCGCCCACCCCGCCTACCCCACCGCTACGCCGCTCATCGTTCTCGTCCTATTCGCAAGACGCGCCGTATTTCCCGCAGCCACTTGGAGCGAACGAAATCGCAAGCGAATGGAAAACCCTTGGTGATCACAGCGGCCGACGAGCCCCATCAATCGACCCCAGATCCGTTACCGGCAACCGTGACCCAAATCTTCCATTGGCGAAAGGCCCGGGCGAGCAGCCACCGCCGAGGGCGACGTCGTGGCGTTATCTCGGAGCGCTTCCAGACCTGCCAAAAAACTCCAACGCGATCCAAACGGTCCAATCGGATGACAACCCCGCAGCGGAAGGATTGATCGAGACCATCGAACCCATTCCGCCAGACATCATCCAGGAAACCATCATGGCTGCGCCAACACCCAGACTCGGCGCGCCGGCATCCGGACCAAAGCAAATCATCGAACCCGGCAGCCCGCATCCCTCTACCCATTTGCGCATGCCCAAAGATAACCACCGCAACCCAATGCTGCCTGCGACCTTGGCCAATAAAAACGGAGGAGTCGTACAGTCCACCACGTTGAACGGCAAGATTATCGGCTTCTACTTTACCGCCTCATGGTGCGGACCGTGCAAGGTCTTCACTCCGCCCCTGATCAAGTTCCGCGACCACTATAAAGATCAGTTCGAGATTGTCATGGTCGGTAGCGACCGCTCCCCCGAGGACCACGCCGACTACATGAAAAAGTACAATATGCCTTGGCCGGCGACCGAGCACGGCAGTTTCGCCTCCCGATTTCTCTACGAACGCTACGGCGTCGCCAGCGTTCCGACGCTGGTCATCGTGCGCGCCGACGGGTCGACGATCACCACCGATGGTCGAACCCAGCTGCTCGACGATCCCGAAGCCGCGTTCAACGACTGGCAGGCGCACAGCAAGTGATTCCCTTTCGAATTTCGAAACCCAGCATTCCTAAATCACCATTGCCATCGCGACTCGTTTGGGTCACCTTTGTGACGTCTCGTTGTCAAATGATGGTTGCAAACTCCGAACGCCCGAAAACCTCCCCAGGGAGACTCTTTGCCATGTCCGCTTGTATCGCGGCAGCGGCAAGAACCGCACGCCTCCTGCCGTCGCTTCTCGTCCTCGCCGTGGTTTCAGCGGGTTGCGGTACCAAGGACGAACCCAAAGAGGCAACCCGCTCCGAGATCTCCCAAGTGGTGCAAGAACTCGACGAGACGGTCTGGAAGGATGAGGTAGCAGCCCAGGATCACGAACGATTTTTCATCGAACTCTGGGACGGTCTGCGCGCGAGCAAAGACTGGCATGGTTTGTTATCCAAGGTCGAACTCGAAGCGTTCAACGTGGCCGCGGCGGCAAGCCCCAAGGACCTGCCCGCGCTCTCAGAGAAAGAGTTCTGGCCAGGCGTTTTCACGCAACGTGGCGGCGAAGATATTCGCTCCATCGCATTCTTCGGCGAGCTGCTACGCTTGCGCCAAGCCGGATGGCGTCTCGAACAATCCGAATGGCACCATCAGTCCTTCCGTCCGGCGGTCGACGAAAACACGTCGGCACGCTCCGAGGTGCATGTCGTTCTGCACGCGCTGAAGGAACAGGAGCGGCGTATTGTGGACGCAACGATTGAGGTGGACTGGCACGCCGAACCCGCGCCGTCTGGACTGCGTCGACCGCGTTCCGTCACGGTCCGTGACTGGACCCAGCACCGGTCGAAGCAAGTACTCCAGCCGCGTTCGTTTCCCTTGGATGTCCGAACGCGCGGGAGCGGTTCGGTCGTGGTCGAACCCGTGGTGGTGACCGACATCAACGGCGACGGCTTCAACGAAATCATCGCGGTCGGCATCAATAAAATACTCTGGAACCGGGCCGGCGTGTCGTTCGATTTGGATGTGTTCACCCGCGAACCGGTCCACGAACCGGGTCCGGCGGCGGTCGTGGCCGACGTTACGGGAGACGCCCAGCCTGATCTCGTGTTGGTCGACGGACACGGCACTTTGCAATTGTTCGCCGGCGAAAAACAGGCGGGCGAACCACCCTACACGCCGTACACCACGCCGCCTAAAAACGTCTGGCCCGGCGGCGGCGCACCACAGGTGTCCGCAATCACGGCCGGCGATATCGACGGTGACAACGACCTCGATTTGTACATCGCCCAGTACAAGGAACCGTATCTCGACGGCAATATGCCACAACCGTTCTTCGACGCGAAGGACGGCTTTCCCGGCTACCTTTTACTCAATGACGGAGCGGGTCGTTTTACTGATGTCTCCGATCAGATCGCGTTCGGAGACAAACGCAACCGCCGCGTACTCAGTAGCAGTTTCATCGACTTCGATACCGACGGCGATCAGGACCTCGTGTTACTCTGCGATTTTTCCGGGATCGACCTCTACGAGAACGATGGCACCGGCCAGTTCAAGGATGCGACGGCCGAACGAATCGACGAGCGCGCCATGTTCGGCATGGCGCACGCCTTTGCCGACTTCAACCATGATGGCCGCCCCGATTTGTTCGCGATCGGCATGAGCAGCACCACGGTTCGGCGTCTGGAAGGTCTCAACGCGAGTCGCGACGACGCGAGCCGACTTGCCGCGGTGAGCAAGGCGCGGGTGCCGATGACCTACGGCAACCGGTTGTACCTCTGGGACAAGAGCAGCGGCGGTTGGCGCCAAGACGAACGCAGCCAGGATGTGGCGCGTTCGGGCTGGGCTTGGGGCACCGCAATCACCGACTTCAACAACGACGGAGAGCACGACATCTATGTCTGCAACGGCCAATACAGCGGCGAAAGCTGCAAGGATTATTGCACCCGTTATTGGCGGCACGATGTCTATCTGGCCGAAGAGTACACCGCAAACTCACTGGTCGACTTTCTCAAGGACAGCCCCTTGCGTCAGTTGGAAAACCGCGCGATTTCGTGGAACGGGTTCGAGCACAACCATCTCTACCTCGGACGCCCGGCAACGGGATCAGGGAATGATTCGGAGCCTGCCTTCGCCAACCTCTCTTGGTTGTACGGACTCGCGTTCGAAACGGATCACCGCAGCGTCGTGGTCGACGACTTAAACAACAACGGCGCGGTCGATTTCGTTCTGACCGACATACTCTGGAATGACACGATCAAGACCGGTCGCCAGCGGTTGACCACCCATCTGAATCCACTGAAGACCAACCAGCATTGGATCGGGGTTCGGCTCGTCTCACGGGTTCCGGGACGGAGCCCGGTGGGTTCGCGGATCGAAGTTGAGGCGGGCGGGCGCACGCACACGAAATTTGTGGTCACTGGCGAGTCCTTCCGAGTGCAGGGGCCATTCGGTGCGCACGTCGGACTGGGTTCGGTCGACAAGGTCGAACGCATCCGGGTCCACTGGAGCGACGGCACGGTGCAGAGCATCGACCAACCGGCGATCGACAAGCATCACCTGATTCTTGCCGCTGAGTAGCCGCAGAGTAGCTGAAAACTGGAAGCGTGCGCCCTACCCTGCCTCCCTAATGGCTTGACGTATGTGCGTTTGAATTTTCCAATAAGCGTATGAGAATTTCGCTCTTTATTGCCCTCCTTTTCCCACTGGTGAACGCGGCTTTGTGCGCGGACGGAACAAACACCTACCAAGCCGCCGCCGACTATCTCGAGTCCAAGAACGGACACGCCATGCTGGTCTATGAAAACGGCGAACTGGTGTTCGAACAATACTTCAACGGCTGGAAGAGCGACCAAGGACATCGACTAGCCAGCGGCACCAAAAGTTTTGCCGGGGCGATGCTGGCGGCGGCAATGGACGACAAGCTTCTGACGCTCGACGAGCCGATCTCTGATACGATCACGGAATGGCAATCGGATCCAAAACTCGCCAAGATCACCATCCGACAGTTGCTCTCGCTCACCAGTGGCATTCATGGCGGAAGCATCGGTTCGGTTCCGAGCTACGCGGAGGCGCTGGCCAAAGCCGAACGGAAACATGCGCCTGGCGTCCGGTTTTCCTACGGTCCGGTTCCGTTCCAATTGTTCGGCGAAATCATGCGCCGAAAATTGTCCGAGTCCGAACCAGCAGAGACGGTAGACGACTATCTGAACCGGAAAATTCTCAAGCCGATCGGCTGCGAGCCGACCCTGTGGCGCAAACACGAAGCGGGCCAGCCGCGCCTGCCTTCCGGCTGCGTGATCACCGCCCGCGAGTGGGCTGCGTTCGGATTATTGATGGTCAACCGCGGCGAACACGAGGGCAAGCAAGTCATCAGCAAATCCGCTTTGCAGGAGTGTTGGACGGGTTCGAAGACCAATCCACGCTACGGTCTTGGATTTTGGCTGAACGACAATCCCGCCCTGCCGAAGGACCTCGTGATGGCGGCCGGTATGGGCAAGCAAAAGCTGTTCATCATCCCATCACGGAACTTGTTGATCGTGCAGTTCGCGGAAGCCAAAGGCTACGACCAAAGCACCTTCCTGAAAAAGGTGCTCGGCGGGAACGAAATTGCCGGTGAGAAAGCCAAACGAGAACGGCCGGCAGAGCCCGGCCGGTTGGTCAAAGCCCGCTTCACCGCGTTCGACAAAAACAACGATGGCAACGTCACCGCGGACGAGGTTCGGAATCCGGACCGCCTGAAACAGATGGACCAAAACAAGGATGGCCACGTCAATTTGCAGGAGTATTGGGCGCACCTCCGTTCTCTCTGATACATTTGTCATTGTCTTTCCCTCGAGGAAGTTCTTATAGCCAAGGCAGACCCGAAATAGGATTCACGAATGATCAAACGTCTTGGCATCATATCTCTCGCCCTGTGCACCACCTTCTGGATGGCCGGTTGCGGCGGCGGCAAAACTGAACCGGTTCCGGCCCCTACCCCCAGCCCTGGAGTGGGCACGTCCGGTAGCGGAACCTCCAGCGATTTAGGAACCTCCGGCACAGCCACCACTCCTTCTACCCCCACCACTCCCGACGAGCCACGGCGGCGCAGCAAAAAGGCAAAACTCGCGTTTGTCAGCAACGGCCCCGCCGACTTTTGGAACTATGCCCGAGCGGGTGTTCAAAAAGCCGGGCAAGAATTCGACGACATCGAGGTCATCTGGCGAGAAGGCGACGGCACCACCGGGAAACAGAAGCAGATCATTGACGACTTGATCGTTTCCGGCGTCAAAGGCATCGCATTCAGCCCGATCGAACCCGTTGCCCAAGTGAAGATGATCGATGAATGGGCCAAAAAAGTGCCGGTCATCTGCTGCGACAGCGACGCGCCCGGCAGCGACCGCATCACCTATCTCGGAACTGACAATATCGCCGCCGGCTACATCGTCGGGGACTTGGTGAAACTCGCGCTCCCCGAGGGCGGCAAGATTATGGTGTTTGTCGGGATCGCCGAGGTCGCCAACGCCCGAGAACGCTTCCAAGGCCTGAAGGACTCGCTTAAGGCGGCCGAAACTGACGAGATAAAATATGAGATCCTCGGACTCAAAACCGACGGGACTGATCGTGCCAAGGCGCGTCGCAACGCTGAAGATACCTTAAACGCCCACCCGGACATCGACGGAATGGTCGGCCTCTGGGAATACAACCCACCGCAAATTCTCAACGCCCTGAAAGAGAAAAAGCTGCTCGGCAAAGTACAAGTCGTCGGCTTTGACGAAAACTTCCAGACGCTGCGGGCCATTGACGCGGGTCACTGCTATGGAACCGTCTGCCAACAGCCGTTCACGTTTGGTTACGACTCGATGAAAATGCTGCGCGATATTGTCGTCGAAGGAAAAACCCATGAGGCGGCCGGTATCCCCGCAGACAAACTCATTTACGTCCCGACCAAGGCCGTGATCAAAGGCGGCGGTGCCAAGCACATCGAATTCTGCGAAGACCTTTTGGAGTCGGTAAAGCCGGCCAAAGAGGGCGCCAAGGTCGAGGAGAAAAAAGTCCTTCCGGTTCAGCAAGCGCGCAACCTCAAGGCGAAGATCGATGCGAAACAAGCGTCGGCCATCGCCGAACTCGAAGCGGCGCTGAAATAGGAGACTCCGCGTCTCCATGAACGACCGGCACATGGCCGCCGACCCCGGAGTTCCCCTGCTGGAAATGCGGGGAATTACGAAACGGTTCCCCGGCGTGGTTGCCCTCGACCAGGTGGACTTTAAGATCCACCCGGGCGAAATCGTCGCGCTGATCGGAGAAAACGGCGCCGGCAAAAGCACCCTGATGAAAATTCTCGGCGGGGTCCACCAGCCGAGCGCAGGCGAACTGCTGATTGAAGGGAATCCGGTGCAGATCGGCTCCGTGGCGGAGGCCTCGGCCTTCGGCATCGGCTTCGTCCACCAAGAACTTAACAACCTCGACAACCTCGATATCGCGGCCAACGTCTTTCTCGGACGGGAGGCACGCAGATTCTTCCTGCTCGATCGCCGAACCATGCGGGCGGCCACCCGCCCCTATCTTGAACGCCTCGGCCTCGAAATTTCTCCCGACACGCTGCTTTCCGAGTTGTCGATCGGACAGCAACAGATGGTCGAGATTGCCAAAGCCTTGTCGATGCGGGCCCGCATCCTGATCATGGACGAACCCACGTCCAGCTTGACCCTCGGTGAGACCGAACGGCTCCTGTCGGTCATGCGCGAACTGCGCGACCAAGGCATCGCCATCATTTTCATCAGTCATCGGCTCGGCGAGATCGAGCAGTGTGCCGACCGTGTGACCGCTCTTCGCGACGGCGTAAATTCCGGGCGCTTGGCGCGCGATGAGATCTGCCACGGTGCCATGGTTCAGCTGATGGTCGGACGCGACGTGAAAGCCACGGTGGCCCGTAGCGGTGGCGAACGGGTGCCTGGCTACGTGCAAATCCGCGACATGCGCACCAGCGCTTGGCCTGGCCAATCGGTATCCCTCGACATCGCCGGCGGTGAAGTTCTCGGCGTCGCCGGACTCGTCGGCGCCGGCCGCTCCGAACTCGCGCAAGCCATCTTCGGCGTCGAGCGCGCCCTGTCCGGAACCATCACGCTCGACGGAATTTCCATCCCGACCAACCGGGTAAAAGCCTGCGTGCAGAACGGTATCTATCTGATTCCCGAGGACCGCAAAGCGGCTGGTTTAGTGGTCGAAATGAGCGTCCGCGAGAACACCACCCTCGCCTCCCTGCCCCGCTACGCCACCGCCGGCCTCCTGCTCGGCGGCGAGACTGCGGCCACCGAAACCCAGATCCGCGAACTCAATATCAAGACCCCGCACGCGGAAACCGCCGCGGTCAACCTGAGCGGCGGCAACCAACAAAAAATCGTACTCGGCAAATGGCTGAGCATGAACCCGCGCTTCATCATCTTCGACGAACCCACCCGCGGGATCGACGTGGGTTCGAAGCAGGAGATTTACGATATCATCCACGCTCTCGCCGACGAAGGCGTGGCCGTAATGGTCATCAGCAGCGACATGGAAGAGGTGCTCGCCATCTCCGACCGGATCGCGGTGATGAGTCACGGCGCAATCAGCGGTTTCCTTGAACGCGACGCGTTCGGAGAGGAAGCGGTGATGAATCTCGCGGTGATGAAACCGCCAAGCCCTTCTACCCTCTAACCCGTTTTTTCACCTGAGAATCTGTTCATGCTAGCCAAAATCAGCCGTTTCACCGGAGTGGGCCGTCGCGAACTCGGCATGCTCGTCTTGTTCCTGATCCTCTGTGTGATCGCCACGCTCGGCACCTTTGAAGCAGGGATCGAGGAGTCGCTGTTCAAATTTGATAGGACGGTGACGGAAATGAAGGACGGCAAGCCAGTGCAATACATCGACACCATGGGCAGCAAGTTCCTCCAGCCCAGCAATCTGCAAAATCAACTGAAGATGATCGGCATGTTCGGCATCTTCAGCATCGGGGTCGGACTGGTGATCATTGCCGCGGGGATCGACTTGTCGCTGGGATCGCTGATGGCGTTGTTCGGGGTGGTATTTTTTCTGACCTTGTCGAGTTGGGGAGAATCGATGGGGCTCCCATTACCCGTTCGCGCGTTCGTAGCCGTTCTTGCCGTTCTGGTTTTGGGGGTGGTGTTCGGGGTGTTTCATGCGGTCAGTATCGCCTACATTGGGATGCCCGCGTTTATTGTCACGCTCTGTGGTCTACTCGGCTATCGCGGCTTGGCGCGGGTGATCTCTGACGAGACGACGGTCAGCACCAAAGGCCTTGAATACCCGACACTCGATTATCTTTGCCAAGGACAGTTCGCCGGCATTCCGCTGCCGTTTATCTACTTGATGGTGACCGCGCTCATCGCCTGGGTGGTTCTCCACCATAGCGTCTACGGTCGGTATATCTTTGCCGTTGGCCGCAGCGAAATGGCGACCAAATACTCAGGGATCAGCAGTGCGAAGATCATTGGCTCCACCTATGTGATCTGCGCGCTGCTCACCGCGGTCTCGGCCATTCTTTTTTGCTTCTACACCGGCAGTGTCAGCGCCTCGGTCCACGGCAATTTCTACGAACTCTACGGCATCGCCGCCGCGGTTCTCGGCGGATGCAGCCTACGCGGAGGCGAAGGATCCATTGTCGGAATTGTGATCGGCACGGCGATTATCATTCTGATCCAGAACACGGTCACCTTGCTCGGTGGGAAATCCGCCTGGGAAGCCGCCATTGTCGGCGGTGTGATTTTCATCGGCGTGTTTATCGACCTTGTCCTCCCGAAGTTACGCGCCGCCAAGTAAAACCTGTTTTCATTCCAATGACTGTTGAAGAAGAAGACGTCTATTCGGCAATGAGCCGGCAGGAACTCGGAGTTCTCCGTCGGTTCGTGGGCGAGTTCCTTAAAAGTGCCCGCACGATGCATGACTCGAGTGATGGTCCTGAGTTTGGACTATCCTTGGAGCTCACGTTCGGCGAGACGGCCGTTTTGTGCACGGGGGCACACATTGGAGTAGAATTCCTTCTTGATACAATGCTCCATCCTTACCTCGCAGGGGACATGTATTTCGACGTCTCCCCTTTGGAGGCGATTGAGGAGGAGTTCAAAGGTCACACACTGCAAGATGTGTATTATGTCCTTGAACCGGGAACCTTTCCCGGAGGGTTCCATTTTGGAACAACTGGCATTGTTTTTGAGTTTTCCAGCGGCCATGTCCTCTGTGAAAATTGCGAATGCAATCAGGCATCTAAGGAGGTACGGCGGTATTTCCATTTGAATGGCCAGTTGCCTTCGTGGCCGGTCTGGCACGTCAGTTAATAGCTACACACAGGCTCAGGTACCTCCGCGTCGCCAAACCTGCTGGTCCCCATTGATGGCATAAAAAAGACCTGCGTGGACCGCAGGTCTTTTTATATTCGCGAACGTTTACGCTTAGCGCATGAAGCGATTTTTGAACTCGGGCGGAACGCCGTCGATGTACACTTCCACGCGGCGGTTGCGCTGCATGTTGGCTTCGGTGTCGTTCGGCGCTTTGGGGCGGTCGAAGCCGTAGCCTTTGGTTTGGATGCGGTTCGGCGCGATGCCGTGGCGGTCGGCGAAATACTGTTTAACCGCGGCGGCGCGGCGTTGTGACAAGGAGATGTTGTAGTCGCGTTTCGAACTCGGACGTTTGTCGGCGTGGCCTTCAACCACTGCCGTGGTGCCGGGGAAACGAGCAAGCACTTTGCCGACGCGGTCGAGTTCGTCGAAGTCGTTCGGGCGAACTATGGATTTGTCGTAATCGAATTCGAGGTCGAGTTCGAACAGCATGAAATCGTCACTCGGGTCGAGCGGATTGGTTTCGTCTTCGAGAACCTCGTGACCGTCACCCACGCCGCCACCATCGGTGTCGGGATTGGTCGGGTCGGTGCGGTACTTGAACACTTCATCGCCGTCTTTGAGCAGGTCGTAGTCGCTGTCGGGGTTGAGCGGATCGCTCTTGTAGGTCAGCACTTCGTCGCCGTCGCTTAGTCCGTCACCATCGGTGTCGGCGTTGTTCGGGTCGGTGCCGTAGCGCGCTTCGTCGGCGTCGCTGAGTCCGTCACCGTCGCTGTCCATGGTGGACGGGTCCGGTGGCGGGGGTGGAGGCGGTGGAGGCAGGACGGCTTTGGGAGCACCGCGGCCATTGTAGGGGTCGTTCGGATCGGTGCCGTTACGGATTTCGTCGCCGTCGGAGATACCGTCGCCGTCAGAATCAGGATTGCAGGGATCGGTTTTGTATTTCAGCACTTCCTCGCCGTCGGTCAGGCCGTCGCCGTCGGTGTCAGGATTGTTGGGGTCGCTGCACATCGAGTTTTCGTATTCGTCGGAAAGCATGTCACCATCGGAGTCGCGTCCCAGGTTGCCTTCGCCGGTGAACAGCATGTTGCCGATCGGCGGGGTCGGTGCGCCAAGGCGGTAGTTGCCGCCGATGGTATAAATGACATTGGCTTCGGTGTCCGGGCCAACCAATGTGGTCTGAACATCGCCACGCAGCGCCCAGGTATCGGAAAAGTGGTAGAACAAGCCGCCGCCGCCGGTGACCATAAACTCGGTGCTGCCCCCGTCGACATCTTCGTCAAAGTGGATGAAGCCGGCGCCGAGGCCGACGTAGGGGTCGAAGCGAAGATTCTGAACACTGCGGAGGTGATAGAATCCATCGAGAGCCACCCGGGCGGCCCAGGTGTCCTCGACTGAGGGTTCGGTGCCGGTGACACCACCGAGGCGATTACGGTCGGGGTTCAATCCCGAACGCCCGTCAAGTGAGGGCATGATGTCGAGAAGACCTTCAAGCGCAAAGCGGGAGTTCAGGTTATAACCGAGTCGGAGGTTGAGCAGGTTACCGTCTTCCACTTCCTCGTCGCCCTCGAAATTAACCTGTCCGACACCCAGCGACATGTACCACGGCGCGTAGTCAAACAACGTGCGTCCGTCTTCGTAAAGCGGGGCGATGCCGGAGGTTTGAGCCAGAACTGGCAGGGAGCAAAGGCTAACAAGAGAGCAAGTGATTGCCGCTACGCAGGCGGCGCGAATCGTCCGGAAAGGTGAGAATGCAGTGAGGTTCGCAGTGAGGTTCGCAGTGAGGTTCGCAGTGGGGTTCGCAGTGAGGTTCATAGATGGTCTCCTAGGAGGCGGAAAAATTGTTAATAAGCTGTTAATAACCTTCGTTTTAGCAAGGCAATCATTTTCCTGTTGAAAAGGCAAACCCCTGATCATTCGCTTTGTTTTTCGCCAAAACCGGCGACCGGTGCGATCCCGTCAGATGGCAAGTCTGCCAGTGAACAGCAGCACTAGAATCGCCAAGTTTACCGCGACAAAAGCCGCTTGAATCCATGGAAAGCCGCCACCGATCTCCCGTCCAGCGCCATCGGCAACCCGGCGCCGTTGCATCCGGGAAACAAACGCAGCCACGGAAACAACCAGTGCGAGAATGATCACGATCAGGAAGGTCGTGGAGTTTTTGCCGGCATGTGGCGTGATATTTCCCGCCGGACCGACCAGTGGCAGGAACATGCAGGTAAGGTAGAACAGGCACACGGCAATCCAACTCAACACTGAACCGACTAGTTTATTGGCCAGCCCGTTCGGTTCCTCGAAGGGCTCGGCGAGTTCGGCCGCGGCCCTTGCTTCGACCTCGGCTGCCGTTTGCACTTTGGCGGAAATGCCGGTTTCGTCGTAGATGGTGGATTCTGGTTCTTGGCTCATGGTATGGGCAAATAGATCGACCGTTGTATGCGGAGATTTCTCAAAATATCCACGACTTTTTTCATTTCAGAAATTGAAGCCGCCGCGAATGAACGGGCCATGGTAGAGGTAGTCGTCTCGGCTTTCGTAGTAGTTTTTCATCCGATAGCCGAGTTCAATGTCGAAACGACGGAAGTCACGAACGAGGCTGCCGTCGAGTTCGTAGAACTCAAACTCACCGGAATCACCGAGATCCACCGGTTGCCAGACCAGATCGAACGTGGCGCGGAGGTTGCCTGTGTCGGTCTGAGCGCCAAACAGGATGGTCGGCCCGAACTCCTCGTTGGAGTCGTTGTTACTGCTGTAATCATTGTTCCAAAAATTGAACCCGAGTCCGAAACTGTGGCATGGATGACCACGCTCCGAGTCCCAAGGCTGCTGCGACGAATAGAATTGGCGGCGAAGTTCGACTCGGTATTGTTGAATATCGGTATGGTTGCCTTGGGCGTATTCCTCGATTCCAAGAGCGACTTTGAAGCCGAGCGTGGTGTCACTACCCGTTCCGTTCCACATGCCACCCAAATCCTTCCCCGGGAAACCGATATCGAGTCGTTGCGACAGCAAGGAAATGTCGCCGTCACGCGTTCGGCTTTCTGGCGGATCGTAATCGATGTCGCCGTACCAAAACTCCGATTGGAACTTGAGGGAGAGGTCTTGCGCGGAGCAAACCCCAAGCGCGCTAATCAGACCGAACAACACCAGCGCCACGGCTGGAACAGACACGAAGCAGGGGGCAGTTCGTTGGCGCATGCGCTTATCCGTGCTTGGCTTCGAACGCGTTCATGAACGAGACCAGCGCGTCGACCCCGGCTTCGGGAAAAGCGTTGTAGATGCTGGCGCGAATACCGCCCACCGAACGGTGACCTTTCATCGCGACCAATCCGTTCTCAGCGGCTTCCTCGAGGAAGACGGGTTCGAGGTCATTGTTGGCGATGCGGAAGGTCACGTTCATCGGACTGCGGAAAGCCGGGTCGGCGCTCGGGCTCCAGAACGCGCTAGCATCCAGCGTGTCGTAGAGTTTGCCGGCCTTGCGTTCGTTGCGGGTTTGCATTGCAGCCACGCCACCTTCGGCGAGCAACCAGCGGGTGACCAGGCAGACCATGTAGATGCTGAAACTGGGCGGTGTGTTTTTCAAACTGTTGGCGTCGGCGTGGGTCTTGTAGCGCAAAATGCTGGGAACGCTGTCCGGCGCACGGTCGAGCAGATCCTTGCGGATGATGCCGATCGTAACGCCGCTGGGTCCAAGGTTTTTCTGCGCGCCGGCGTAGATGAAGCCGAACTTGCTGACATCGATTTCGCGCGACAAAATTTCCGAGGACATGTCGGCGACCAAGGGCGCATCGGTTTCCGGCCATTCCTTCCACTGCACACCTTCGATGGTTTCATTACTGGTGATGTGCAGATAGGCGGCGCCTTCGGGGCAATCGAGATCGGCCGGGCTGCCGCAGCGAAGCGGCTTGGCAGCGGTAAAGTCACCGGCCACGTGCGTGTCACCCATGATCTTCGCTTCGGCCACGGCCTTCTTCGCCCAAGCGCCGTCGAGGCTGTAGTTCGCGGATTGGCCCGCGCCACGGAGGTTCATCGGCACGAGAGCGAACTGTGCGGTTGCGCCACCGGTGAGGAAGAGCACTTGGTAATCGTCGGAGAGACCGAGCAAGGTGCTGAGATTGGCGACCGCCTCTTGATGGACCGCATCGTACTGCGGACCGCGGTGCGAAGCCTCCATGATGGAGAAGCCACAGCCGTGGTAATTGAGAAGATGTTCCTGCGCCTCGGCGAGAACGGATTCGGGGAGGACGGCGGGGCCAGCACTAAAATTAAAAACTCGGTTCATGCCGCGCTCTTAGCGAGTGCGGGACAGTTGACAAGCCCCGATAAACCTTTTGCCAATTACCATGGAGTTTTGTATGGATCACCGCTCAATTTTAGTTGGAGACTCCCTATGAAAATCGTTGCCCCCTTCGCGTTCGCCATCCTCCTTGTGTTTGGTTGCTCTACCCAAGAAATTTCAAAAAACTACATCAGTAAACCATCGAATTCATCCGCCTACACCAGTTCCCCCGCATCCAACATGGAGGATAGCAGGAGCAGCTCAGCCGATGCCAAGTCAAGTGCCAGCGAATCGGTTAAACAAGACAGCGGCGCCTACGATGAGGCCAGTGCTGCCGCAAGTGATTCCGATGCAACGGCGGACGAGTCCTCTACCCGTGCCACCATCACCATTCCCGCAGCCGCTATGAGCGAGTCGGCTACCACGGCTGCCGACGAAGCGGCGACCGACGCTGGCGGACTCCGAACCATCACGACGGTCGCCGTCGTTCCAGAGGGCGCCGTCGACGTGTCCAGCGCGGATGGAACCGTGGTTGAAAAGCCAGGAGTGCTCACCGAACTGCCGACCACCCCAGCACCCATTGTCATTCCGCCACCAGCCGTTAAAAAGGCCGCCGCCAAAGTCAACACGCCTGCCCCTACATCAACCCCGCCCAAGGCTGCCACCGCACCCAAAGCTGCCACCGCACCCAAAGCCCCCGCTCCTCCTTCCACCCCTCCCCCCAGCAACCAGAAGATGAAAACCTTCGCCGAACTCGACGGCAAAACCGTCACCGAATACACCCTCAAAAACGCTAACGGCTGCGAACTAAACGTTCTCAACTACGGCTGCATCGTCACCTCACTCATGGTACCCGACCGCGACGGCAAAATGGTCGACGTCGCCCTCGGACACGACAACCTGAAAAGCTACCAAGAAGATAGCCCCTACTTCGGCGCAATGGTCGGACGTTGCGGCAACCGGATCGCGAACGCCACGTTCAAACTCGACGGCAAAGAGTACAAGCTCGCCGCCAACAATGGCGACCACAGTCTTCACGGCGGAGAAAAAGGCTTCGATAAAAAAATCTGGGACGCCGAGATGAACGGCACCAATAAAATCACCTTCACGCTTAAATCTCCTGATGGCGACGAAGGCTTCCCCGGCAACATGACCGTGCGCACCACCTACACGCTGACCGACAACAACAGCTTCAACATCGTTACCCGCGCCACTTCGGACGCGCCCACCATCTGCAACATCGTCCACCACAGTTACTGGAACCTCGAAGGCCACGACGCCGGCAAAATCTACGATCACAAACTCACATTGTTTGCCGCCAAGTACACGCCCGCCGACGAGACACTGATTCCCACTGGAAAAATCGCGCCGGTCGCCGGCACCGCCCTCGATTTCACCACCGCGAAGAAGATTGGCAAAGACCTCCAAGCGGTCGGCGGCGAACCGGTCGGCTACGACCATAACTTCGTGGTCGACGGACGCCCGCGCCAACTGCGCAAGGTGGCAAAAGTCGTCGCGCCAAAGTCCGGCATCGTTATGGAGATCGAAGCGAACCAGCCTGGCGTGCAATTCTACACGGGCAACTTCCTCGACGGCCACAGCGGCAAAGGCGGGGCGGATTACGCCCAGCACGAAGGCTTCTGCCTCGAGACCCAGTTCTATCCGGATAGCGCCAACAAGCAGGGCGTCGAAGGCTGGCCCAGCGTCGTGTTACGTCCGGGCGACACCTACACGCACCGGATGAACCACAAGTTCTCGGTCGCGAATTAATTCGTATACACTGCGTTTTTGTCAACCGAGTCACAGGCTCAGGCTGGATTTTCAGCCAATCTCATCCTCTTTCGATTCGGCAAATTCGATTAATTCAGGAGTAAGCTCAAACTCGAAAATTGTTCGAAACTGGGTGGCGTCCATTCCTTCAGTACCATAGGAAACTAGGATCTGAAAAGTAAACGTGAACTCGGCTCCGATGGTTGCGGGCCGCTTGCTCCTCAGGTAGGAGTTTTTAACTTTGTTGAATATACGTTTTTCTAATTCTTGAAATGAAATTCTTTCGGGGAATTTCCCTTTTACCCGACTGTTAAAGCCGCTCTTGAGGTGGTCTAATAACTCGTCGGGCAAGTCATTGCCGCTCTCCTCGGACACCCTGGTTGAATGGATCGTTATCTCGTTATTGCCGATGACTCGGGCCTGCCCGGTCAGAGTGATCGTTTCAATGTCGGTGCTAATCGTTCGTAGGTATTTAGTATTCATAATAATTATATTTGTATAAGTTTAGACGTATGAAAAACGCGTTTGATTCAGCAAAGCGTCCGAAAGTTCAAATTACTTTACTTTCGAATCATGTTTCTTGCACAACCGTTGAGCAAGTTCCCGATCCTGGCAGAATCCATTGCAAGGCACATTTTTTGTGATTTATTTCCCCTGTACGCCCAACGCAAGACTTTGCCTGAGTTCAGGTCTACTCTAAGCGTTTCTCGAGGAGGATTATCGCGCGGCAGGTCCAACTGCATGGTTCTATTTGGGGCAAGTTGCCGTGCCCGCCGTCGGCGACCGCCCAAAGATCCCAAGTTCTTCTCGTATCAGCCGGGTTCTAGACATTTTTGCGTGATCGTCCACTCGATCAATAATCAAGGATGGGGAAGGTGCGGAGAAATCGCGTCTCGAGCACCCTTCATTTAAATCGTTCGGATTTTCCGAACAGTTGCTCGCCCGAGTGAGTTCTCATCCGTGGAACGAGCAAAGCGGTACCTTCTAACCACTAACCAAAGAGATTGAAATTTCGAAGGTCATCGCACCGCCGCCGAACCCTCTACGATGAACTCTCTACGACGAACAACGGCGGGGCTCGATCGTAAGTAGCGCGGGCTTTAGCCGGTGTTTGGCCTGTGGGATTTATCCCGCAGTCTCGCCGAAGTTGCGATACAAACCGTCCCGTCGGGGCCAAAGATCGGTATGCTCTTGAGGCAGAAATTCAAAAACTTGGCGAGCCAGGGGCCTCCCAACTCCGGTTTCGATGGCGAACGACCACCAGAACCAGCGACGACCTCTCTGGAGAGAGGCGGCCCGACACCGCTCGGAGAGACGGTGCCACCTGCGACAACTGTGGTGGCTCCACGGAGTCCATTTAATCCTGAAATGTTACATGAACAAGGCTAGTCGGATGTCACCGCTAACGCGGCTCGCGCCACGTTCTGTCCCTATCGTGTATCGGCCAAGGGAATCTGAAAAGTTTGACTCATTTAGTCACGAATCGACAAAGCAAGGATCTAAGCCTGAAGGGCCGTGGAAACAATAACTACTTCACCGCCGTCGTCGGATCGTGAACGTCCGTGTACTTGCGGATAATGAACCGGTTGCCCTTGTCGGAATTGATGTAGCTGATCATCCAACTCAGAAATACCCACACTTTGTTTTTGAACCCGATCAAGGACAGCACGTGAACCACGCTCCAGATCACCCAGGCAATCCAGCCGGTGAGCTTGATTTTACCAAGATCGGCCACGGCGCGCTTCTTGCCGATGGTCGCCAGCGACCCTTTGTCGACGTACATGAACGCGCGCATGTCCTCGCCCGCCCAACGCCGAACGAGATTCTTGGCCAGATGACGGCCCTGCTGAATCGCGACCGGTGCCACGCCCGGTAGACCGTGTTCCCACTCGCTTGAGACTTGCGAGGCGACATCGCCGATCGCGAACACGTCTTCCATGCCGCGAACGCGGTTGAAGGCGTCCACCTCCAGGCGGTTGCCACGCGTCAGCTGTTCGGAATCGATCCCCTCGGGGAGGGTGCCCTTCACGCCGGCGGTCCAGATCACCGCGCGGCTGTTGAGAACGCGGTCGGTATTGGTCGTGACCTTGCAGCCATCGTAGCCCTTCACGCGCGTCTCGAACACAATCTCCACATCCATGTTCTCAAGATCCCGTTTCGCCGCGCGCTGCGCCTTTTCCGACATGCCTTTCAGCAGCGCACCACCTGATTGGACCAGATAGAGATTCATCAAGTCGGACGGCAGTTCAGGATAGTCATCGGCAAGGATGTAACGCTTGAACTCGGCTAGCGCGCCAACCGTTTCCACGCCCGCCGGTCCGCCGCCGACGACGACAAAGTTGGTCAGCGCGTCGCGTTCGGCGGGATCGGCCGTGTTCGCGGCGGTCTCGAGGTTCTGCAACATCATGCTACGGATATCGAGCGACTCGCGAATGTCCTTCATGCCGATACAGCGGGACTCGAGTTCCTCGCTGCCGAAAAAGTTGGTGGTGCTGCCGGTGGCGAGCACCAGCACATCGTAGTCGGCGTAGCCCACCGTGGTCTGGATCCGTTTCGCCTCGGTATCGACGGACTCGACCAAGCCCATGCGGATGCTGATGTTGTCCTGGTTGTCGAATAGCTTGCGCAGGGGGAAAATGATCGAGTCGGGTTCGAGGCCGCAGGTGGCCACTTGGTAGAGCAGCGGCTGGAACTGATGAAAATTATTCGCGTCGACCAGCAACACCCGGCACGGCGCATGCCGCAGACGTTTGGCTAGATTAATGCCGCCGAACCCGGCGCCAACGATAACCACGCGCGGCAAGTCGGACTCGGGTAGCCACATCGCTTGTTCGGAGCGGGCTGAGCGGGAAGGTTGGGAAGGGGCTGTCGATTCCATGAGGCGGGTTTACGAATATAAAGGGGAAGTTCCAGACTCAAACCGACATCGGCTCACACGAGGTAACTTTTATCTTTTCCAATCTCTCCCTCCGACCTACGAGAGAGTCATGAAAGCTCTAACCATCGTTGAAAAAGGACACGCCGAAATCCAAGACCTCGAACATCCCGGGGCCCCCGCCCCGAACGAGGCCCAAATCAAAGTCGAAATGGTCGGCTTTTGCGGCGGTGACCTAAACGCCTACCGCGGCACCTTTCCCCTGCAACTCTACCCAACCGTGCTCGGCCACGAAGTCGGCGCAACCGTCGTCGAACTCGGCAGCGACGTCCCAGACGGCAAATTTACGATCGGCGACAGCGTCACTCTCTCCCCCTATTTTACCGGCTGCGGCGGCGGTAATTGCACCGCTTGCAAAAATGGCCGACCGAATGCCTGCCTCGACAACCAGACCATGGGCGTTCGCCGTCCGGGCGCGATGACTCGCTATGTAAATGTGGCCCACACGGATCTCTACAAGTCCGAGACACTGTCCCACAAAGAGCTCGCGCTGGTCGAACCGATCACGGTCGGCTTCCACGCCGTCGACCGCGGCCGCGTGACCAGCGACGACATCGTCGGTGTGTTCGGCACCGGCATCGTCGGCATTGGTTGCATCTCCGGCGCGGCCGAACGCGGCGCGACCGTGATCGCCATCGACATCTCTGACGAAAAACTCGAGGTCGCAAAAAAATGCGGCGCGACCCACACCATCAACTCCGCCAAAACCGACCTGCACGAAGAACTCGGCAAGCTCACCGACGGCAACGGCCCCAGCGTGATGATCGAAGCGGTCGGCCTCCCCGTCACCTTCCGCGCCTGTGTTGAGGAAGTTTGCTTCACCGGACGCGTGGTCTACATCGGCTACGCCAAAGCTCCGGTCGAGTACGAATCCCGCTACTTCGTGCAGAAGGAATTGGATATTCTCGGTTCGCGCAACTGCAACGCCGACATCGATTTTCCCGCTGTCATCAAGATGCTCGAAAAGGGTGAGTTCCCGGTCGACGATGTCGTGTCGCGAATCGTGCCCCTTGGCGATGGCGCGGAAGCGCTAGTCGCCTGGAATGACAACCCCGGCGCGGTAACCAAGATCATGGTCGATATCAACGAGTCCGACGCGTAAACGAGCCGCGCTAGCCGTGGCATCCGAATCGCCTTGGCGGTAGCCCGCAGAGCAAGGTCACGGTCAGCGAAATGAAAGGGAAGTTCGCCGCGTCACGCTGACAAAAGAGCCACAAAAGTCGCTCAGTCCGTCGGCCGAGCGATCACCAAAAGGTCCGAGCCAAACGGGCGCGTCTCACGGACCGTCAATTGCGGCAGCGCGTCCATCTTCCAGCCCTTGCCGCCAATGGCTGGCGTTCCAGAACCGCCGAGTAGCTTCGGCGCGTAGAACAGCTGGTACTCGTCAACGAGACCAGCGGTGATTAACGCTGCGGCAAGCTCTCCCCCACCCTCGCACAAGACATGCATCACACCACGGGAATCGAGATCGGCGATGACCTCCTCAATGCTTTCATAGGTAAAGCGTATGCTTCGTTCAGCGTGTTTGTCCGCGAACATTTTTGCCGAACGCTTCACTCGCTTGCGTCGATCCACCACTGCGCGATACGGCCAACGCCCCAAACGCGGACGCGGCAGCAAAGATGGATCGTCACGTAGAACGGTGGTGCTCCCCACTAATACCGCATCGGCGCGGCGACGAAGGGCTTGGACGTGGTCCCGCGCCTCTTTACCCGTGATCCATTTGCTCTTTCCCTCGCGGTCGGCGATCCGGCCGTCGAGCGTCATCGCCAGTTTCAACGTGATGAAGGGGCGACCGTACAGCACCCGGGACACAAAAGGTTCGATCAGGGCCTCCGCCTCTTTCCGACACACCCCGCTGTGCACGGAAATTCCCGCGCTCCGTAGGATGCGTAGTCCACGACCGTTGTGCGGCGGTTTGGGATCGTGGCAGCCAACGACCACCTCTTTGATGCCGGCGGTGATCACTGCACTGGTGCACGGCGGCGTGCGGCCAATGGTCGAACAAGGTTCGAGCGTCACGTAGAGGGTCGCGCCTTTTGCGGCTTTCTCGCCCGCATCACGAATCGCAAACACCTCTGCATGCGGACCGCCGGCTTTCTTATGAAATCCCCGACCGACGATCTTGCGGGCCTTCACCAACACCGCCCCGACGGGCGGGTTGGGACGGGTCAATCCTTCGCCCTCACGTCCGAGAGCGAGGGCTTCGCGCATCCAGCGCTCGTCGGCGACGCGGCGGGCGGCAGACCGACGCCGGCCGCTCATAACTCAGCGGGGGCTGGCGGCGGCGGTGGGTCCTCGAGGCCAAGCAGGCCATGGACAAAGAGTTTTGGGTCGAACAGTTCGAGATCGTCCTGTCCTTCACCAAGGCCGACGTAACGAACCGGGACCTTCAGCTCCTCGTAAACCGAAAAGAGAAAGCCACCCTTGGAACTGCCGTCCAACTTGGTGATGACTACGCCGCTCAGCGGAACGGCCTCGTTAAACACGCGCGCCTGAGTGACCGCGTTCTGGCCAAGCGAGGCGTCGAGCACGATCCATACATGATGCGGCGCGCCTTCGACGCGCTTGCCGATCACCGAGACCATTTTCTTGAGTTCTTCCATCAGCGGGCCGCGGTTATGCATGCGTCCAGCCGTGTCGATGAACACACTGCGCGCTTCGCGGGCGATGGCGGCGTCAATGCAGTCGTACGCAACCGAGGCCGCGTCCGAGCCTTGTAGGCCGGTGATCGTATCGATGAAAATCTTGTCGCCCCAGAGTTTGAGCTGGCTCGAACCAGCGGCACGGAACGTGTCAGCCGCCCCGAGGACTGGTTTGAGACCGCGCCACTTCGCGAGGTTGGCCAGCTTGGCGCAGGTGGTGGTTTTACCGCTGCCATTCACGCCGACCATGAGGTAGACGATGGGTTCGACCGCGCCTTCGGGAGGTTGCCAGTCGTGGCCGTTGTCCGGGCCGAACTTGTCGATCAACACTTGGGCGAGTTGGTCGCGCGGTGGTCCGTCTTTCTCTTTAAACCCCTTCTCCATGTGCGTCACCAGCTCCATGACGACCGAGGCGGGGACGTCGGCTTTGAGCAGGGCGATTTCGAGATCTTCGATCTCCTCTTCGCTGATCTTGCCGCCGGAAAACAGATTGCCGAACGACAGCGCTTCGCGAGTTTTGCTGAGGGCGTTGAACCATTTGGCCATATCAGTTTTCCTCCTTGGGCAGCGAGGTGCGCAACGGGCGATCGAGCTCACGGATAGCGCGATCGAGAATGCCGTTCACAAACTTGGCCGAGTCCTCGTTGCTGAGTTCGCGTGCCAAGATGATGGCCTCGTCGAGCGTGGCCACGGGGGGAATATCGGTGCGGTAGAAAAATTCGAACAAGGCGAGACGCATGATGTTGCGGTCCACCGCGCCCATCCGGTCGAGGCGCCAATTTTCGGAGTAGCGTTCGAGGCGGTCGTCGATCTCGTCAATGTGTTCAAGAACGCCACTATACAAGACTTCCGCGAACGCGCGGGCCTGCGTATGATGCGGTTGATCCTGCCAGAAACCCTCCTCCGAAAAATCCGCGTTGAAATCGCGTTGGAAGAGAAGTTGGACGGCCCACTGGCGGGCTTGATGGCGTGCTTTCATAATGTTCGAGCGGGTGCCGGTCGTATGCCGGACTTTAGGGCATACGACGATTTGGCAGCAGGTCAATTCACATACGCCTACGAACGCCGAAAGGCGCAGACGCCGCGTTCGCTCTGCATGACAAATTGTGCAAGCTCGTTGGCCGGTCCGGTTTTGTATTTTGCCGCAGCCGACTCGGCCGCCTTGCGCAAATTTTTCCCCTGCAGAAAGATCATTCGAAAGGCGGTGCGCACTTTGGTGCGTTCGTCTTCTTCGATGCCGGCGCGGCGCATACCGATGATATTGATGCCCGAAACGATGTTGGTCTCGCTGTTGTGCAGGATGCAGAACGGCGGGATGTCCTTGCTGGCCGCGCTCTGGCCGCTGAGCATGGTGAGGCGCCCCACCCGGCAAAATTGGTGGACCACGACATGGCCGCTGAGAAAGGCCGCGTCGCCAACATGCACGTAACCGCCGAGGGTCGCACCGTTGGCGAAAATCACGTTGTCGCCGATCTCGCAGTTATGGGCAACGTGGCTGCCCGCCATAAAAAAACCGTCGGCGCCGATGCGCGTGACCGTGTCCGGCTTGGTGCCGCGGTGAACGGTCACGTATTCGCGGAACACGTTGCCGCTGCCGATTTCCACGTGACTGATGCAATCCGCATCGAAGGCCATGTCCTGCGGCAGGTCGCCGAGCACGGCGTGAGCGTGGACCGTACAGTTTGCGCCGAGTTTGACGTAGGGATGGATGATGACACCCGGACCGAGTTTGCAGTGGTCACCAATGACGGTGTCGCGTTCGACGACGCAATGCGGACCAATAGAAATGTTGTCGCCAAGTTGGGCGGCGGGATCAATGACGGCGCTGGGATGGATGGTGGAGCTTTTCATTCGAAGGGGACAAGTCCGGATTCCCGGATGCTGACGAACCACGGACTACCGTCCGCGTTCTCTTTGCCAACGACAATGTGATCCATCACCTCAATCGACAACACCTTTCCCGCCTGAACAAGTTTTCGAGTGATACGGATGTCCGCCGGACTCGGCGAAGGGTCACCACTCGGATGATTGTGGGCCAGAATTACCGCGCTACTGGACGCGCGAATAGCTTCTTTGAAAACTTCGCGCGGATGCACGAGCGTGGCATCGGCAATCCCGGTGGTGATGATGCTGGGCGCGCGCATGAGTTTGTTGCGAGGGTCGAGGCAGAAGATCCAAAAAACCTCGGTCTCACGGGTACGCGCCTCTTCGCGCAGGAGTTCGGCGACTTCGAAAGGCCTGTTCAGCACGGGGCGGGTTGGCGTTTTTTCCACCGCCAGCCGTTTCGCGAGTTCGAACGCGGAAATCAGAATCTGCGCCTTCACCGGACCAACACCCGGGAACGCTTCCAGTTCGCTCTGCGGCGCTTCGGCCAGCGCCGTCAACGAACCATAGCGACGCAACATGTCTCTGGCCAAGTCGATCACATTGGCGTTCTGGGCACCGGTGCGCAATAACAGCGCCATCAGCACCTCATCAGGAACGTGATTCGGGCCAAGCCGTTCGAACATTTCTCGTGGCCGATATTGCGCGGGCACATCTTTAACCCTGTGATCGCTGATCGCCGGACTGCCTCGCGCCGGCGCGGCTTTTGGCGGGGGGAAATTAGGGCCCATGGCAAATCGATGTTCCCGAACTTCCGTCGCGCTGAGTTCGTCTTCGGAGGTGTCTGAGGTTTGATGCGGATCCAGACGACCACCATCCCGAACCATCGGTGGCGTTGCGGATGACTCCTCGGCGACATCCACCGACTCGAGTCCGCGGAGAGCAACCGGACCGTTGGTCTCCCACGCGGCTTGAACCCGGTCGGCAACCGCCTCGGTGAGTTCGTCGTCGGCCACTTCAATCCACTCGACCGCCAACTGATGCTTGAACCAAGTCCGTTGCCGTTTGGCCAAACGATTGGTCCGGATAACCACCCGTTCGAACAGTTCGGCGCCACCATCCTCCGCCGTGGCGAATTCGAGCGCCTCTTTGTAGCCAATCGCGTGCTCCGCCGTTCCCGACCAGAGCGGATATGCTTGGTGAAGCGCAACGGCTTCATCGACCAATCCCTCGGTGAACATCACTTCAATGCGCCGCCGGATGCGTTCGCGCAGTAGATCCGGCTCACGCCACAAGCCCTGGATCGTGGGCAAATCTGAGATGGCTTTTTTCGGCGCTCCCGGTTCGGGCGGCTCTTCACCGGCGAGCGCGCGTTCGATGGTGCGGATCAAGCGTCGGGGATTTTTCGGATCGTCCAGACGTTCGAGCCAAGCGGGATTGACGTGCTTTAACCGGGCCTGCAAATCGGCCACTGGCGTGTCGGCCAGTTCGGCGCGCAATTCATCGTTAGCCGGGGTGGCCGCATCGATCCCCGCCAGCAGCGCTTTGACATACAAGCCGGTTCCGCCGGCGACGATGCACAGCGGCAGGCGCGGCAGAGCGGCGAGCCAGTCGGCGGTAGAAAAATCAGCGTCGGGCGGCACCAAATCGAGGCCGTGGTATTCGACTTCGGCGCGTTCGGTGTGGCTAGGCTTGGCAGTGCCGATATCCATCCCTTGGTACACCGCCATCGAGTCGGCGGAGACCACCGGCAGGGAAAGGCGTTTGGCCAAGAGGTGGGCGACCGAACTTTTGCCGACCGCAGTGGGGCCGACGAGCACGTATGCCTTAGAAATCATGCCTTTTCATCCACCGGATGCGGTGGCGTGTCAGGCTTTTTCCAAGTGGTGACGATGTAAAGAAAGACGGCGATGCAGATGGCGCTGTCAGCGACATTAAACACCGGCCAGTGTTTGTTGCCGATATAGACATCGAAAAAATCAGTGACCGACTGGTATTTAACCCGGTCGATCAGATTGCCGATGATGCCGGCAATCAACAGGCCATAGACGGCAAAATGTGTAACGGTGTTTTCGAGGAATTGGCGGCGGAACGCGAGGATCAGCACCAGCATGATGATGGAAATGGCGGAAAGAAACAGCGTCTGGTTTTGCAACATGCCCCAAGCCGCGCCGCGGTTTTGCACGTGCACCAAATCGAAAAATCCGGGGATGACAGGAATCCGGTCCTGTTCCAGAACGAGGTTTTTGCGCACCCACAACTTGCTGGCCTGATCGACCACGATGAGTATGGCGGCGCAGGTCAAGGCGACCCAGACGCCGATGGGAGTTTTACGTGGCGGCATGCTACTTCGTTTTCTTGAGGGTCGGCCCTAACGGCCGGTATTTCACATGGCCCCGTTCGATCGCCTCTTGGGCCTCGATCGAGTGCCGTGTATAGGGCATCGCTTTGAGTCGTTCAAAGCCGATGGTCCGACCGGTAATCTCGCACACACCAAAGGTTTTCGCATCGACGCGTTTGATCGCCTCGTCGATTTCCCAGACGATGTCGTGTTCATTGGTGGCCAATGAGAGGTTCAACTCCCGACGGAAATTGTCGGTGCCTTGGTCCGCCATGTGAATGCTGTAATTGGAGTCGCCAGACGTGTTGCGGGCGGACTTGGAGAGGAACTTGATGTCCTCCACGTGCCGGTCACGTTCGGCGAGCAGCAACTTGCGAAACATCGCGAGTTTCGATTTGTTGAACGGACTCTTCTTTACGATGATGGGGTGATCTTCACCAATGCCATTGAGTTCGTCTTTCTTGCGGTCGATTGGCAATTTCACGGGCGGACGTTTGCGCACCCTCATTTTCAATGGCTTGGCAGGTTCGACTTTCGCCTCGGCTCCGGCTTTCGCCTTCGATGTTTTCTTCACCGCAGTTTTCTTTTTGGCGGCTTTCTTCTTGGTCTTTGCGGCCGGCTTCTTTTTCGCGACCGCTTTCTTTTTCGCCGAAGCCTTCTTGTTCGTAGAGGCCTTCTTGTTCGTAGAGGCCTTCTTCTTTGCGGCCGACTTTTTCTTCACCGGTGCTTTCTTCTTGGCGGACTTGCGAGACGGTTGCTTCTTGGCCACCCGCTTATTTGTCGCTTTCTTGGCCGACTTCTTTTTCGTCTGCTTTTTTGGCTGTATTTTTGTCTTAGTTGCAGACTTCTTGTTCGGCTTGGCTTTCTTCTTCGCCACCTTGGTTTTTTTAGGGGCCGACTTCTTTGTTGGTTTTGAAGATTTGCTACGTCCTGACGCGGTTTTGGCTTTCTTCTTCCCAACCCGAGTTTTTGACACGATTTTCTTGGCCATAGTTCCGTCCCTTCGGCGCATAAATAATTGGGCGGGAAGTAGAAGCGACGCCATAGCGTGTCAATCACGAACGCTATAAGAACTTGGCGCGAATCAAGAACCACCGGAAATTGGGCTATTTGCCCTTAATTTGCACGTTATTTGTAGCGGTAGTCGCCTTGATGCGCCTCGGCCAGATAGGCGGCAAGCAGATCGATGGTCGCCTGAACATCGGCGATATCCACCGTCTCGTTGACCGTATGGATATAGCGGCACGGCGTGCTTAAGGTGATGGCCGGAATGCCCGAATGGGCGCGTTGCAGGGCGCCGGCGTCGGTTCCGCCACGTGGAAGGATTTCCATTTGGTGGGCAATATTCTCCCGTTCGGCGATCTCGCGGAAGTGGTCGACCAGCAGTGGATGGCACAACAGCGAGCTATCGAGAATCTTGATACCGACGCCCTTGCCGAGTTCGGTAATGGTCAACGGACCGCCGCCGGGTCCGGGGTGGTCGAGCGCGAGCGTGACGTCGAGCGCGATGCCGATGTCCGGTTGCAAGGCGAAGGCGGAAGTCGCCGCCCCGCGCAATCCGATCTCTTCCTGGGTGGTTGCCACCGCAAGAATCTCGGCGGTCGTCTTGGTTTTGCCCAGCGCCCGCAATGCCTCCAACATGACGAACACGCTAACGCGATTGTCCAAACATTTAGAGGTGACCCTTGAACCCGTGAATTCGCAGGTTCGATCCATGGTCGCCATGGCACCGATACGAATGTTCTCTTTGGCCTCATCTGCAGTCATGCCGACATCGACGAAAAAATTATCCAGTTTGGGCGCGCCTTTGCCTTCGTCCGGCCCGAGCAGATGTTTTGGCTTGGTCGCGTAGGTGAGCACCCCGCGGTGCACCGCGCCATCCTTGCCGCTCACCAACACCCGTTGCGCAAACAGTTGACGCGGGTCGAATCCACCGAGCGGCTGCAAGCGGAGGAAGCCGTTGTTGTCGATGTACTTTACGACAAAACCGATCTCGTCCATGTGCGCCGCGATCATCACGCGCGGTCCGCCCTTCTTGCCTTTGCGCGTGCCGATGAGGTTGCCCATCATGTCGATCTCCATCGAGTCGACCAAACCCGCCATTTCCTTTTTGACGATGTCGCGAACCTCGCCTTCCTGGCCAGGGACACCCCGAGCTTCGGCGAGAGATTTGAGCAGAGTTTGATTCATGGGGCGCTTTGGTGCGGTTTTGGATTCTCGTTTGGTAACGTCAAACTTAACCAAAAACTAGCCAAAGCTATTTGAAATTTCGAAGGACATCGCATCTACGACGAACCACGGAGTGGTGGCAAGAAAGTAGCCGCGGGTGGAGCGAGGTACGAGCGGAACCTGGGGTACTTTAGCCTTTGTGATACCGACCGGACTTCCCTCTGCACAAGTTCTTCGCTTCATGTCCGGTCGGAACGGCCTCATAGCTCCGAGGGCATCTTCTGCCTGTATTCTTTGTCCGGAGGCACCATCAGGTTGCCCTGTGTCACCGCTGTCATCCCGCCCTGCGGGACTACTCATCTCTCTCATGCAACCCCGTCCTTGGCCTGCGGCCTACAGCCGGGGCTTGTCGGATGTCACCGCTAACGCGGCTGTGCCCAGTGTCGTCCCGGTCGTGTATCGACCAAGGGAATTTGAAATTTTTAACTCATTTATTCACGAATCGACGAAGTAAGGATCTAATTGAACAAACGGGAGAATCAGAATCGAAGACCTCAACGTCGAGGCCGAGGTCACTTGACAACACCGCAAGTTCGGACGCGGTCCCGAACAGGCCCGCGTGTCCCGCAACCCCGTTCAGCGCCCAGGCGCGCGGATCGTGCACCTCGCCACGCATCCATTTGTCGCGGTCCGTTCGGGATCGCTGCGTCGGGGCGCAGCGGGCTTGGCGTTTGGCATCAGGCAGAAAGCCCAGTTCAATGCCAAGCGGTGCCGCCAACTCATCGGCGAACCAGCGGTCGAGCGACTGGCCGGACGCGCGTTCGACGATCTGCCCGAGCATCATAAAACCAACGTCGGAGTACGCGTAGGTTCCGGTTGTATAACGAAGCGCATCTTGATGCATGGCGGCGAAGCCGGCCTCCGGCCCGGCGGCGAAATCCGAAAGCGGATTGGCGGGGGCGAGTCCGCTGGTGTGGGTGAGCAGGTCGCGGATCGTCACCGCTTGTTTTCCGTTCGCGGCGAATGCGGGAAGATGACGGGCCACGGGATCGTCGAGTTTGAGCGTACCGCGTTCGACCAACTGCATCACCGAACACGCGGTCGCCACCGGCTTGGTCAGCGAGGCGAGATCGAACACCGTATTGGTGGTCATGGGCACGCCCTTTTCCCGTTCCCCGTAGGCCTTAAACCAGAGAACATCACCGTTACCTCGACTGCCGCCCTTGCCGCGATTGTCGCGATTGCCGCCCTTGCCTCGACTGCCGCGATTGCTGCGGCCCAGCAACACCACGCAGCCCGGCATCTTATCCGCTGCGAGCGCCCTGGCGACCTCCTGATCGATCCCCGCCAAAAGAGGGTTCGGCTCTTCGGCCATCACGCTCGCCACGAACGGTGCCACGAGAACACCGAGGGACAGAAGAATGCGAATGAAGAAGGCAAGAAGCGCATGCACCCAAAACTTGTACAAGGAAACCACTTGGCGCACCACACAAACCGATTATCTTCCGCCATGAGCGAAACCTCCTACCCGAACAACCGCAGCGCGATGCAGGACCACGGGATGTCCCGATCCGCAGCACGCCCTCTGGGTCCACCTGCGTTCGCTTGGGCGTTAATCTTCGCCGGTATTTTGGCATCGCTCTACATGCAATATGGTCTGTCCGACGTGCAGGAGGCAAAAGCCGAGATGTCGCTCGACGTTCTGCGCATCCAATCGATGATGCTCATTGGCTTGGATAGTCTGTCCCCCGGAGCCGCCGCAATCCAGATCCCCGAGATTGAACGCACGTGCCGGGATCAGCGGGCGTTGCAAGCGATGGCCTGCGTTCGTACGTTTCTGTCGCCGGACGACACCAATGCGGCATTGGAACGAGTCGACCCCACGGACGAGTTCGGTCAAGAGCTCATTGCCGCCATCGTTGATCCAACGTTGCTGACCGAGGCCGAACGCAAAAAACTGAAGGGTCACCTCGGCTGGTTCTCCACCCTCCTGTTTGCCGCCCAAGCGCCGGCGGATGACCCCACCCGAGCCAAGATCCGCGCCGCTGGGGTCAAGGCGACCATCGGATATTTTTCCGTGCTCGGTGTCGGTGGCGTGGCCTGCTTGATTGGCTTTGTGCTGCTGATATGGGGCCTGGTCGCCGTTGTCGCCAAGGAAATCCACCTGCGTTTCCAGCCGACGACGCTCGCGCCCCTGCTCCTCGAAGGTTTCGCGCTCTACTTGTTTTGCTTCGTCATGTTGCAAGCCATCGGCCGCGTTCTCGAACCACCGATGTGGGCCGGGGTCCTCTTTATGTTGTTCAGTTTTTCTCTGGGCCTGTTCTGGCCGGTGCTGCGCGGACTTCCGTTCGCCGAACTCCGCCAACAGCTCGGCCTCACACGCGGTGCCGGCGTGTTGCGCGAAATCGGCTGCGGATTCGTGGGCTACATCGCGATGCTGCCGTTGTTCGTCATCGGGGTGATCATGACCGCCACCTTGCAAATGGTGACCACGGCCATCGGCTGGGATGTCGCGCCCCCGACCCACCCCGCCGTGAGTTGGGCGACCAACGGCGGCCTGTGGATAGTGCTCCTGACCTTCATTCTGGCCGCCGTGGCCGCGCCGCTGACGGAGGAAACGATGTTTCGCGGCGCCTTGTTGCACGGCATGCGGACTCATCTATCCTTGGTCTTCGCGGGGTTGCTCATGGGCTTTATTTTCGCGATCGTCCACCCGCAGGGTTGGCTCGCGATTCCGCCGTTGATGCTGCTCGGTTTTGGTTTCGGCTTGCTGCGCGAATGGCGCGGGTCGTTGATCGCCCCGATCACAGCACATGCGATGCACAACGGCACCTTAGTGCTGGTGATGTCTGTTTTGTTTTAGGCCGGTGTTCCAAATGTTAAATTGTGATTGGCATCATTGGGCGCATCCGCTTAGAGGGATGCATGCAAAAGAGAGTACCACCGAGGAGTGGGTTGAGGCCTATTACGAAGTGCTCCGGAGCAAGCGACGTCGCTAAGGAACGCGGATGAACACGCGCTCGATTCTCGTTCTTGTCGGCTTCCTGTTGCTGTCGTTTTCTGCGGCCGCAATCGGCGGCTTGTTTTCTCCTGGGGAATGGTACCAGCAGCTCAACCGCCCGCCGCTCACGCCACCTGGCTGGTTGTTCGGTCCCGCCTGGACCCTCCTCTACACCGCCATGGCCGTTGCCGCCTGGCTCGTGTGGAAAAGCAAGCCAGACGCCGGCACTGCAAAGCACCAGCCGCTTCGGACCAGCGCCCTCGTTTTGTTTTTCATCCAGCTCGCCTTGAACGCACTCTGGTCGCCTGTCTTTTTCGGGGCCGAACGCCCCTTGCCTGCGTTGATCATCATCGTTCTCCTGTGGATTGCGGTCGCGGCGACCATGCGGACGAACTTCCGCGTCCATCGCGTCGCAGGTCTACTGTTCGTTCCCTACCTCGCCTGGATCACGTTCGCGACCTACCTCAATGCTGGATTTCTACTGTTGAACTGATCAGGCTCAGCGTCTGCCAGTCAAAAAAGCGGAGCGTTCATCGAACTTTTGGCAAGCAGACGATCCATCATGAACCGACGTTCCTTTCTTCAAAGCGCCACCGGCGCAGCCCTCGCCCTCCCCTGGATGGAGAGTCTTGGCGCGTCCGCGACCGGCATCCCCCAGCGTCTGGCGATTTTCTACGTACCGATCGGGGTGGTTCGACGGGGTTTCTTTCCCGGCGAACTGGAAAACGCGGCCCCGAAAGGGAACCAAGGCAACCGCGCCGCCAGCCTGTTCCCAGACAAAACGGTGGTCGGATCCCGTCCATTGGACAAACTCACGCCGACCTTGCAACCGCTGGCCGCGTTGAAAAACGACGTGACCTTGGTCACCGGAATGGACCGCACCTTCCAGAACGGCACCGACGTCCATGCGCAGTGCGCCTCGTGTTTTCTCAGCAGCGCCAAGCCCTTCGGCGTCGCCCAATCCGCGTGGCCGCTCGAGCGAACGCTCGACCACATCGTCGGCGACCATGTCGGACGAAACTCGCCGTACAAGACGCTCGAGTTCAGCGCCAACAGCCACAAGGACAACAAGGAATCGATCTACTTCGACAACATCTCCTGGTACGGCACCGGACACTTGGCACCCTCGATGCGCGACCCGGTGAAAGCCTACCAACGTTTGTTCGGCACCTCCAAACTCGAAGCCACTCGAAAAATCACCGACCTCGTTCTGGCCGACGCGCGTTCGATGCAAAAGGAACTCGGCTACGCCGACAAACAGAAGTTCGGCGAGTATTTTGAGGGCATCCGCAATATCGAACGCCAGATCGACCGCATCGCCGGTATGCGCGAGGAACTGGCCAAGGTCGAACTCAAGGAACCCGTTGGCGCCCACTTGCCGCGCAGCGAGTACATCCGCGTGATGGCCGACATCATGGTCGCCTCCCTGCAAAGCGGGCTGACCAATGTCACCACTTTCATGGTCGGCCCCGAACGCTGGGACACGCCCTTTCTTTACGATGGCTTATACGACGACAAGCCGCGCAGCCATCACATGATGTCCCACAATCAGCAAACCTATGTGGACGACCTGATCAAACTCGATGTCTTCCACATGGAGATGTTCGTGTATGTGATGGAGAAGATGAAAGCGGTTCGGGAAACCGACGGCACCACCCTGCTCGACAATACCCTGCTGACCTACGGCTCCGGACTCGGCGATGGTTCGACCCACCAGTACAACGACCTGCCGATCATCGTCGCCGGTGGTCGCAAGCACTACAAACACGGTCAACATATCCACCTGCCCGAAGGCACGCCGCTGGCCAATCTCTGGCAGACGCAAGCCACCTTGATGGGGGTTCGCCGCGATTCGTTCGCCGACAGCACCGGCTTGATCGCCCCCCTGCTGGCCTGAGGGGCCGATCAAAAAACGTCGAAAAGCGCAGGATTTTTAGAGCGTTCAGCAACCGGTTCATTTCGCCGCGCCTACCTCCACGACCAAACCACCGAACAAATGACCCTCGTCACCGAACGAGCCACCACCCCCAACGCCACCTACGGCGACCCCGCAAACCTGCGCAGCATCACCGTCAGCGCCGCCACCGAAACCGGAGGCGCGTTCAACAACCTCCTCTACACCCAAAACCCCGACGGCACCCGCTCCACTCCCCTCGTCGACAAAGGCACCTGGTCCGGCGCACCCACCTCCAGCGTCTCCTTCGCCGCCGACACCGACCCCGGCCAAAACGTAAATAGCCAAACCCACACCCGCATCACCAAAACCGAAACGTCGGCCCGGCCAGGCACCGCCACTAGCCCCGCCGGCATCGCCAACAAAACCACCCGCAGCGTCCTCATCCGCGACGAATTCCACCGCCCCCAACTCACCGAAACCCACATCTACGACGGCAGCTCTTACATCCTCGTCGACTGGACCCTCTACCGCTACAACCCCGACCGGCCCGACCAACTCGCCTCCGTCACCTACGCCAACGGCCTCACCCGCACCAACACCTACGACCAACTCACCGAACTCCCCGTGCTCACCGTCGACACCGCCGGCATGATCAGTTCCAACACCTACGACGCCGGTCTCCGTCCCCTCGCCAGCACCCTCCTCGGCAACCCCGCCAGCCCCTTCGGTCCCGCCCAAGCCGACCTCACCTCCAGCGTCATCCTCGACGCCGCCGGCAACTCCCTGCAAACCACCACCGCCGGTCAGTCCGCGTCAGGCGCCAACCTCGCCCTCGTCAGTTCCAACGCCTACAACCTCGCCGGCCTCCCCGTCCGCGCCACCGACCCGCGCGGCATCTCCACCACCATCGACTACACCAGTCCGCTCCAAACCCAGGTCACCGCCGCCAACAGCGCCACCCTCATCGCCACCAGCTACGCCGACGGCCGCCGCAAACGCGTTCACGGCACCGGCACCACCGAACAACACCTCCAATACGGCGTAAATAACGACGGAAGCCAATGGGTCAAAGCCACCTTCGGCGCAGCCGGCACCACCTCCCCCCGCTGGTCCAAAACCACCCTCGACATGCTCGGTCGCACCATCGCCGTCGAACGCCCCGGCCCGCTCGGCCCCGAAACCACCACCTCCACCTACGAACCCGGCACCGGCCGCCTGCTCCGCATCGACGCCCCCGGACGCGCCCCCAGCCTCGTCCTCTACGACCAACTCGGCCGCGTCACCACCGCCGGACTCGACACCAACGGCGACAACATCCTCACCGCCGCCTCCACCGACCGCCTCGTCGAAACCGACACCCACTTCGTCCTCGCCCCCCTCGACGACACCGCCGCCGCCGGAACCGCCAACGCCGAACTCGTCTGGTGGTCCGAAACCGCCACCTACATCTATCCCACCGCCAACGACCCCACCCGCCTGCTCGCCGCCCGCCAACGCACCCTCCTCAGCGGATCCTCCTGCGGCTGCTCCCAAACCCGTTCCGAAACCTGGGACAGCCACGGCAACCGCACCCTCACCACCGTCAAGTACGACCCCGCCACCCAGACCAAAACCACCACCGTCACCACCCCCAACTCCACCGAACCCGGCGTCACCGTCGAGGTCAACGGCCTCCTCCTGCAAGCCACCGACACCGCCGGCATCACCTCCAAGCTCCGCTACGACGCCCTCCGCCGCCCCGTCGCCACCATCGACGCCCGCACCGGCCAAAGCACCATCACCTACAACCCCAAGGGCCAAGTCGACGCCACCATCGACGCCGCCGGCTTCGCCACCACCTTCACCTACGAGCGAACCGTCGCACCGCCCGTCACCGGCGAACGCCTCACCATCACCGATCCGCTCACCAACACCATCCACACCGCCTACGACCTGCAGGGCCGCCCCACCCACAAATGGGGCAGCGGCACCTATCCGCTCGCCCACGTTTACGACGAGTTCGGCGCGATGACCGAACTGCACACCTACCGCACCGCCAACCCCGCCCTCTGGTCCACCCCCGACTGGCCCGCCGGCCCGCTCCCCCAAGCCGACATCACCACCTGGCACCACAACCCCGCCACCGGCCTGCTCGACCGCAAAGAATACGCCGACGGCAAAGGCCCCACCTACACCCACACCACCGCCGGACGCCTCGCCACCCGCACCTGGGCCCGCACCGACACCAACGGCAACGCCCTCGTCACCACCTACACCCACGACCCCGCCACCGGCGAACTCACCGGCATCGACTACTCCGACGCCATCACCCCCGACGTCGCCCACACCTACGGACGCGCCGGCCAGCGCCTCACCACCACCGACGGATCCGGCACCACCACCAACGGGTATTCCTCCACCCTCCAGCTCCTCACGGAAACCTTTGATCGCTCTGCGATCACCGGAAAACCCGCCGACGTCCGTACCCTCCACCGAGACTACGAAACGAATCAGGACACGCTCCCCGGACGCCCCGCCGGCATCCGCCTCACTGGCGGCGATCACGACTACCACATCGACTACGGCTTCGACCCCGTCGGCCGGTTCAAGACCCTCACGACCCAGCACGGAGAACAGCCCACCACCGCCACCTACCACTATCTCACCAACTCCCATCTCCTTGAGCGCGTCCACAAAGGCCCCAGCCTCGTGACCCGTTACGAATACGAGCCCAACCGCGACGTGAAAACCGCCGTGGTCAACGGGTTCGGCCTCAATCCAGTTCCCGCCAACCTCATCAGCCGCTACGCCTACACCTATGACGCGATCCGCCGTCGCACCTCCATCACCACCAGCGGCACCGCCTTCGGCGACCACGGCTACAACCTCATCGGCTACAACCCCCGTTCCGAAGTCACCCGCACCCTGAAATACCTCGGCCTCGACCACAGCGACACCAACACCCCCGTCACCGCCGAAAACCGCGCCTACCACTACGACGAACTCGGCAACCGCATCTCCGCCACCGAAGGCACCGACACCACCCACTACCAGTCCAACGAGCTCAACCAATACACCAGCATCTCAAACCAGACTGCAACATCCGCAATTTCAAATCCGACCTACGACGCCGACGGCAACACCATCGACGACGCCCGCTTCATCCACGCCTGGAACGGCCAGAACCGCCTCATCTCCTCCACCCCGATCAGCCTCACCAACGGCGCAAAAAAGGTCCAATCCGACTACGACGCCACCGGTCGCCGCTGGCGCAAACGCGTCTCCACCTGGAGCGGCACCTGGTCCCTTTCCGAAACCCGCCTGTTCTGGTATGAAGGCTGGAACATCATCGAAGAAACCGTGCAACTCGCCACCCAAACCAACACCGTCCACTACGACTGGGGCCTCGACCTCTCCGGCACCATGCAAGGCGCAGGCGGCGTCGGCGGCCTCCTTCGCGAGCACACCTACGACGGCTCCACCGTCAACACCTACCACCTGACCTATGACGCCAACGGCAATGTCGCTCAGCTTATCGACACCCTTGGTACCCTCGCCGCTTCCTACGAATGCGACGCCTTCGGGGGTGGTATTAGTGTAGCTGGGCACTCCAATAATTTCCGTTTTAGCACTAAATATTTAGACAAAGAGACAGTGCTTCTCAACTACGGATATAGATATCTTGACGCAAAGAGTGGCCGTTGGATTTCCAGGGACCCTATTCAAGAATCTGGAGGAATTCATCTGTACGCCGTTTCCGACAATGATTTAGTCAATAATGTAGACGCACTCGGATTGACGATTTATATTGATGGAAAGGATGTTTATTTCGTGCCGGAAGGCCGTTTTGGCAAGAACGATCTCAGTAAGAAAATAAAAATAGGAGTTGTCGATAAGAAAAAAATTGTCTTCGATCCAATTTATGCTGAAAAATTTGGGATTAGCAGAGTGGATAAAAAGGCAGGAGACACCTACACAGGAATTCCTGGGGGACTTTTCGGAACTGATGATTTTGCAGATTTTGAAAAGGGGATGAAAGATAGATTTTCTGGAGGGCTTTGGGGCCTAGGGTTGAACTGCAAGCAATTGCAGCAAATGATAAACGGATTCGAAAAATCGATCGAAGGCTTGAACGAAGCAATCCTGCAAAAGGTTGACAACATGTCTGATATGCACAAGGTATCAGGAACAGTAACAGTTGGGAGCTTAGGTTTCATCGGAGGTAAGTATTCCGGGCTTCCAGCGCCAAAGTGGTACAAAGGCGCAATCAAGGCCTTGGAGTCTAGCGATTATTTTAACAGACCTAGCAATACTAGGCATGGCACAACACTATCGCTAAACGGTGGCGGAAATTTTGAATTTAAATATATCAGGCCTGAGATCGAACGGCTAAAATCGGCCATACTTGAATTAGAAAAGGTTAAAAAATGGACCAAGTGCCCATGAAGAAGTTTATATATATATTATCACTAAGCGTAGTCAGTGCCTGCGTGGGTCAAGAGGATCAAGATTGCTTTCAGGTGGTTTTTAGCAACCTGATCCAGAGCGTACTTAACTCGGACCTGAATACCTTTCAGGATCAGTGGCTCCCGACTACGGAGAGGACTAAAATGGCCAAGGCTCTGGATGTAAAGCTGGCTGAGATTCCGCCGCTTCCCAGAAAGTCTATCCGGAGCCTCTATGGAATCCTTAAAGAGCATATGCATCTTTTTGAGATGGCATCGGGTCGATTGTCGGGCGAAGGTGCATGGGAAGCTACCAAGTCGGCGAAATACCAATATTCAGACGGGATAAGTTTTAATTGGAAAATTAAAGGAAAGCTAGAAGTTGATATTTTAATCGACGATGCCGTCTTGATGGAAAAGGAGTTATACTTACTGGATTCAGTCAGTCAGTTGACGATTAAGGACATTGCCAAAAATAAAGAACAATTCTTTATGATGGCAAAAGACGGTGCATTAAAAATTTCGGAATAACGTAGGTGTTCGCTGCGCGAACCAAGGAAGGCGTTCGCTGCGCTCACGGGTAGGTGTTCGCTGCGCGAACCAGGTCAGACCATCTCCCTGTATAAAAATATTACGCCGAAGCAATTTTTCATTGACTCTCGGCGCCGCCCTGAACTCTGAAAATTACAACCTAGGTTGTAATTGGCTACAACCTAGGTTGGACGTTCGCTGCGCTCACAGGGGACAGCCCCCCGAATATGAGAGAGGCGTATCAGGGGGCGTTCGCTGCGCTCACGGGGTAGGCGTTCGCTGCGCTCACGGGGGACAGCCCTCCGGACAGGGGGGCGTTCGCTGCGCTCAACGGTGTCCAATAATCGCTGAAAACTTCCGGCTTTGCTGTGCATTCAACCGACTTCAGGGTCGACCTCCTGACTTCGGGGATTTCGCCCGCACCGCTGTCCGTGCGCGGGGTCGGCATGGCCTGG
>Ga0209187_1000213_pt1 | contig 125971 bp, 98 predicted proteins | sample BantaG_FD_187430 | JGI IMG/M metagenome (GOLD analysis project Ga0209187, IMG submission 187430) | Marine algal microbial communities from Bantry Bay, Ireland - BantryBay_4 metaG (SPAdes) (version 2) | ecosystem: Host-associated > Algae > Red algae > Unclassified | place: Bantry Bay, Ireland...
CTAATCGCCATTCATAAAAATTAGTAATCGTGCGCAAATACATTTTCTGCGTACATACACTAAAATTTGTTAATACTAAATAGCTTTCATATGATTTTAATCCATCTAATTTTTCCATTGCTTTTTTAATCCCAAAGATTTAGTTTCCTCGAAAGTCTTACAACTATTATGAGATATTGTTACTTTGAAAATGGATAGGGTTTGTTCAACGTCCCCTGTATCAAGCGTAGGCGTTAGCCTATGATTTGATACAGCATGTTATAGGGAGTGGCCTTTATTCATTACTCCAATATTTTTAAATCTTATAACCTCTTTAAATTTATCTCCCCATATCTCAAATTCTTCTTTTCCTAACAATAATAATAATTTATCAACCAAATCAACCTGATTAATTTTAATTGAATTCTTTCTTCCTCTTTTAATGAATAAGTAATCACATCCGTTAAAGAATTCCTCTAAAATTCGTTTTAGCTCTTCTATTTTTATATTTTCATTTGCCCCAATGTGAATCCAATCGTCTTCCCAAATTACTGTTCTCCTCGTTAAGTTGAATATGTCTCTAGATTCTAAATCTGGTTTAAAAATAATTGATTTTGCACGCTCTCCAGATTTAGCTATTTCTCTCAATTCACTTTCCATTTTTTCTAGATTAGGTTTTATAACTTGATCAACATACTTAATTAAGTTTCCTATTTCTTGACAGTATTCTAGACTAAAGTCTCCCTTCTCTTCTAAGAAAAAATGAATGTTATTTCTGTACCTATTAATTTTCATTAAAGGATTTATAACATAATTGGGAACTTGAAGGATTAGTTGGTATTCTTTAGAAAGCATTTTAGAAATTTGAAGAGTGATTTTGGTTAATCCTGAGTGAAAAAATTGATTTTTGCTTCTGTCCAAAGTAAAATCTTTTAGATTTGTTAGTTCTACTATACTAATTGGTCTGTCTTTCTGTTCGTTCGAAATGTCCTTAAATTCTTGATTACTTTTTATTTTATGAACAACAAAATTGTTTACTAACAAGAACGCCTTAAAATAGTTTTCAAAACATAAAACAATTCGTGTAAAATCGATAATCTGGTCTATAGCAATGCTTTTGAATAAAGCTATTTCATCTTGTTCAATTTGTACACCTTTAGAAGAAAGGCGAAGTAAAAACTCAAAATTGCGAACACACTTTGCTTTATTGAATTGAAGAATTCCAAATGAAGTTAAATTAGATGCAAATTCAAATTTCTTTTTTTTGTTAAAATAACAAAGCGCAAAATTTTTTCTTGAAGATTTCATTTAATTTTTATTCAATAAATTCCCTATAACAAGCATATACCCACACCTCCCCAACTTATCCGTATCACAACCGTTTCAATACGACTAAGTGGAGCATAATGCTTTCATTTAATTCAATATTTATCTATATGCCCCCTTAATATTTTTCACGCTACAAGACCCTTTCTACATCCACAATTGTATTATGAAGCACCTAAAATCGTTTCTAAATAAATGCTTCTCAAAACAACCCAAACCCAACTTATAATATATTTTCAGCTTCCGCACCAACAGTGCGCAAATTCACGTTTGGGGTAAACGTGGATGCTCACATCAATCGAAAATAAGGAAAAGGTAGAGACTTTCAAATTAATGATGGGGAAATGTTTCAGGAATGAGGAAGAGCGTTCTACGCTCCGCGTTTTGCATTCCGCGTTTCGCTTTTAGTGCTAAGTGCTCAGTAGTGCTCGGTGCACTGTGTTCAGTAACTCCATGCTTGACAGCAATTGACTGATAATTAATCTAGATACATTATTTATTAGCAGGCACCTGGCAATAATTTAAACTTACTTGTTAAAATGGATCATCCTTTCGCCTGCCAGCGGGGCCTTCATTTTCTTGCTGGCCCAAAAAAACGAAGCAAAAAAAGGGCCCTGACCGGCTAAACTCGCAATAGCTTTCGGTTCTTTTTCTTGGCTCACTGCTTATCTGTTTTTCAGACTACGCTTTTCTCCCCGCAGGCAACGCCCCAGACGCCTCGAAAACCTATTGCAGTTTGCTCAAACAGTACCCGGTCTTTGGAAAGATTGAAAATTGCTTATCAAGAATGCGCATTTTGATCGAGTTTTAAATTGGGTAGTTGTAAAGGTAGTTACCTATGAAAATATTAAAAAAATATATCTATAGTAATTTATAAACAAGAAAAGACCATTATCTATGCCTATATGTATAAAAAGACATAAAAAAGTACATTTATGTATACCTATGCTGACAAGGTATAGAATTATCTCAATGTATCATTTGAATTTTGAAATTTGCACTTGCACTTGCATTTTGCGCTTGCATTTTGCGCTTGCATCAATCTATATTTCTATGTTTTTAAAAAAATAAAAAGCACCTAAAAACATAGTCCACATAGTAGCAACCACTTTCAATTTCTGCCCTGCTGAGGTTGAGTTTGAAGTTAAAGTTGCAAAGCCATTACATCTTCACAAACTTAGCCACATAGCTATTCCCATTACCATCGATGATAGTTAAAAAGTAAGTCCCTGCTTTTAATGTTCGAATATTGATAAGCTTATTTGATGTTGTTCCATGGTGAATTTGCTCGCCAAGGCTTGAGTAAATAAAATAATTCAGTACGCTGCTATCTGATGCTAATCGTAAATTAATAAGCTCCTCACTTGGATTTGGATGTAAAGAAAGTTTATGATTAATGGAATTGTTATTTATTGAAGATAATGGATCAACTGTGGTAATGGCAGTATTGGTTGCAATTGGGGAATTAAAGTCAAAATAAATAAAGGCTTGATTCTTTAACTGATCGCCAATGTCTAAGGTGGACAAAGATTTTATTTTAAATAAAACATATCCTTTATTATCTCCATCAAAGGGTAGATTTATATTTTCAAAAACAAACTCCACCACATTACCATCAGAAATATTGGCTTTTAACTCATGACTTGCATCCAAAATTTTAAAAGAACTTATGTCAAAGGAGTTTTGATCAAGGGTATCTATAATGCGCACGTTTCTAGCTGGTGCATTTCCAGTATTCTCGAAGCGAATCTGGTAAGTAATAAATTCTCCAACCATTTCTGGTTTTAATATTTTGCCTAACAAGCAAGTTTTATCATTTGGGTCAAATGCATTGACTGCTTCTTGATTCAGTGTCGTTACATTGTCTTCAGGAGTTTCTTCATTGGAGCTATGAGTGACCGTAGCTGTATAATTTAATACCGTTCCTTCCATAACTGGTGGATTGTCATTTGGACCATTCAAGGTAAGGGTAATTTGATACTCTCGGGTTTCAAAAGGAAGAAGGTCTTGAAAATTCCAAGTAAGCGCATTATCACTTATATTTTGCGGAGCAGGAAGAGCGGTCTTGTAAGTCACCAACTCTCCTTCAAAAAAGAACTCAACATTCCCGTCCAAGGTGGTAGTACCCTTATTCCTAACGAGGAGCTTGTATGTTGCGTCGAACCCAGATTGCGCCATCCCAGTGGGAGAAAGTGTTATTTCTAAATCATCAAATTCCCCTTTTTTACTAAGGCAAAAATCATGTGCTAAGTTTGTAGTATCTGCAGGGTAATTGATCATCAGATTATTGGGACTAACATTGTAATAATCCGATTCAACATTTGGCGTTACCTGATAAAGCCCATCTGCATTAAGAGAGATTTTATACGCTCCTTCTGCATTAGAGAAATAGGCATAATCGTTTAAATCTTGAACAACATTTAAATTGAAATATGGAAAGGGATTGGAATCTATACAAGTGGTGTTTTCCCAGTCCACAAATATATTACCTGTAATAAATCTATTCTCGGCACAAGTGGCTTCGATGATTTCTGCCTGACTACTACATTCGGATGGATTACTGCTAATTAAGGTGCCATCGGTAATTGCTCCTGGTGTATTGATCAGCAATTGAATGGCGCAACAATCTTCTAATTGCTCATTACTTTGAATTCTTAACTGCCCATCTATAAAGTTCAGATTTTCTAATCCATCTAAACTTTGAAGGCGTGTCAATGCAATGAAAAAATCACCATTCACCGTATTTAAATTTGCCAAGGGTGCTAGATCTGGAAGGGATAAAATATTATAATATCTAAAGTCTCCATTAACCGTCTTTAGGTTGGATAAGAAATTAAGGTCTTGCAAATACAAAGCATTAGAAAGGTCAAAGGAACCAAGAAGGGTTTCAAAATTTTGAAATCCTGAAATAGAAGTAAGTGCTCGATTACTTGAAATCGTAATATCTCCACCTAGCATTTCTAAACCTGTAAAGTTGATCACTTTTAAAGAGTCATTAAAATCAATTATGAGATCGTCCCCGATTTCCTTTACATTACGAAGCCCAGAAATGTCTGTCATCCTTTCATTTTGGGATATGTCCAAGTCCTCTCCAACAGCAATAAGATTTGCAAGCCCATTGAGTTGTTCCAAACGTTCGTTGTTTAAAATACTACAACTACCCCCAACACTTGTTAGATTGCCAAGCATATCAAAGTTTTGAACTTGTCCATTGGAAGATAAACTTAGATCTCCTTCTACTCTAGTCAAGTTTCGTAAGCCATCCAAATTTTGCATCAAGGGGTGACCGCCAACACTCAACCATGAAGGTGCCATTGTTAAACCTATTAAGCCATCAATATTTTCTAAGACGCGATTTCCGGTTAAGGTAATATAAAAGCCAATGGAGGTGACAGAAGCCAATCCGGTGATATTTCGCAAGCTATCATTTTGGGTGATATCGAGTGCATTTCCGATAGAGGTCAAATTTTGCAAACCATCTATTTGTTCTAAAGTATTATTTTTAGAAATTTCTAAAGACGCTCCAATAGTTTGCAAGGCAGTCAATCCATCCATGTTTTTAAACGTTGGATTTTCTAAGAGCTCAAAATTTTCACCAATATTACTTAAAGCATTAAGGCTGTTTACATTTTCTAAAACAGGGTTTTTAATGATCGTAAGATTTCCTTCAACCGTCCTAAGATTATTGAGATTCCCAAAATTTTGTAAAACTGCATTTTCTTGTATCGAAACGTCTCCTCCAATGTATTTAAGGTTTTCGAAATCACTGAGAGTGGTCAATGCATCCATTCGGAAAAATTCAAAATTTTGACCAATGCTATCCAAGCTACTTAAATCTATGGAGCTTAATTTGCGACTTTGGGAAAAGTTTATTTCACCTCCTATTTTCGTGATACTAGATAAAATAAGACGCTCTAACTTAGGTAAAACAAAGACGCTTAAGTCTTCATCTAAGGAGGTAATGGAAGCGAAGTTGATTTCGACAATTTCATCCAAACTATTAAATGATAATTTATCTCCAACCGAATGCAACAAAGGGAAGTGAAGATTTTGGGTGCTATCTAAATTTCCAAAGGTCAAATCTTCACCGACGGTTTCCAACAAAGGTAGATCAATCGTTATAGCTTTTAAATTACTAAAACCACAAGATGCTCCTATGGATCTTAATTTTGGGAAGCTGAAGGGATCGGCTGGGATTCCATATTGTAATGAACCGCCTATTTGTTCTAATAAAGGCAAATTTAATACGCTCATGTTTCCACCTATCCAATAGTTGCCTCCGACGTTTTCAAGCAACGGAAAATCGAGGGTTTCAATGAGTGGGGATTGAGAAATTTTAAAATTGCCCGGAATTTCTCTCAAACGATTAAGACCATCTATACTAGTTAGTCCTAAACAGGAAACTATTTCCAATCCTCCTCCTATGGAGTCTATTGTTGAAAAAGCATCTAGATTGGTCATGGCATACATAGTTCCCAAATCCAGATCGCCACCGATTTTACTCAGCTGAGACAAACCCGTAGGATTGCCCATGCGGGTATTGGTTTTTAATTCAAAATTACCCCCACAAAAATTAAGTACTCCAAAGTCCAGTGTTCTAAGGGAATCAATATTAAAAATGCCCAAATTACCACCAACACTTTGAAGTGAAGGGAAATTTAAAGATGGAATTCGTGCATTGTCATTAATCACGAAATCTCCTCCCACTGAATTTAATAAGGGAACAGACAAGGCGCTCATTTCGGTATTTTGATATAGTTCAAATTTTTCTTGGACAGTTTCTAACTTTGGTAATTGAATCATCTGCAAGGCTCCACAAAACTGTACATTGAATCCATTTTGCATGGTGTTAATTTCTCCTAAGGTAATGGAAGTAATGGAATCGTTCCTAACAAATTCAAATCCCCCAAGGGTTGTCAGTAATGGAAAAGAAAATTCATTCAATTGTTCATTGAAAGAAATATCTAAGGTACCATTGATATCATCTAATTGAGCGCATGCTATTTTTTGCAGGCTATCATTTTCTGTAATAGAAAAGTTATCGTTAACACTATTGAGTTGGGCCAGTATGATTTCCTCTAAGCGCACATTTTTGTTCAGGCTAGTTGCTCCTATAATGGTACGTAAATTAGGAAGGTTAAGTGCGGCTAAGGACACATTGTCTGAAATCGAAAAATCTGCACCAGCATTACTTAGGCTATTGAGATTTAAAGTTTGGCAAGCAGGGTTTTCATTTATTTCTATATCCATAGTAACCCCTTCCAAACGATTTAGGTCCACTGCATTTAAACTTAAGTTTTCATTGATCACTAATTCATCCCCCACATTCAAGAGGTTTGGAATTACAATTTGAGTAAGATTTGGATTTAATTTAATTTCCAAATCCAAGCCCGTTTGTAACAAGCCAGGGAGATTAAGGCTTTGAAGACCATCGTTCACACTGATAAAAAATCCTCCATTGACGGTCGTTAAATTTTCTAAACCATTCAAGTTTACCAATGCAGGATTAAATCGAATACTCAGTCCTCCATTAACTATTTGCAAATTGGAAAGGGCATCCAAATTAGTAATATCCTCTCCAGTAATTACTAAGCCATCCGGCGTTTCAGTTATGGAACTGTCAAAGTTATCGACGTCTACTTGGCTGTTTAGGAATATAGTTTGTGCGTGAGTGCTATTTATGGATAGGAAGAAAAGAAGCAAAATAAGGGCATACTTTCTCATAAATAGTTCATTTTTATGCTCTGTAAATATAATAAAAAAGCAGGTCATTGAAAAACATAAGTCTCGAGTTTGAAATTGATCAATCCTAAAATTTTAATGTAGTGTTGGGTCTGGAATTAATTTGCAGCAGCTTTTCTTTGTACTGCAAAAAAATAAAACCATATATATACATAATTCGCGCAGTATGAATGTATTTTAAATCTCTGCCAAATAGAACTTGATGCAAGCTTTAATTAAATAAAACAACATAAATGTTTAGCTCGTAAGAACAAATTAGCGACAGGAATAGGTGTAACTCTTTGCTCATTACCAAATAAAGAATACTTGTATAAAGTTCAAGTAGTCATGGTTAAATATACTGGAATACATTAACTTTTGTATAAAACTATGCAATGTTATTATTCAAAAAAGTCAACTAAGCTAAAACATTTTAATATTTCCTTAAGAGTTCCATTAGAACTTAGCAAGCAAAAACAGGGTTAATGATAATGTAACAAATACATAAAACTTGAAACAAATATTTATCCTTATCCTATTCTTAATACCTGCATTTACTAATGCACAGTTGGATCTAGGTGGAAAGCTTTTAAAGAAAGAAACCCTAGGTTTTGCATCCGGAATCGCTGGCACTCCCACTAAGATGGTCAATAAATTTAGTGTCTTATTAAAAGATGGAAATATGGAAGCCATTCAAGGGAACTTGGAATCCCTTCAAACTGGAGATCAATTTTTAGCTTTATTTATACTTACAAAAATAGATAAACTTGGTGATGTAAAATTAGATAAGGATGTTATGAAAAAGATGTCCATTCTAGAAAAATCAAAAGCTTCAGTTCCAGTTACCGCAGGTTGTACCTATTTTGAAGATGTCAGTATTGCCGATTTGATGAACCCGAAGCACCAAATGAATGAAGCGGCGGAGCTTTGGTTTAAGTCAATTTATAAGAGTAAGGTGTAGGATAGTAGATGTTAGACATGAGACGTCAGACGTCAGATTTTTTAGTTGAAAACTTTACTAACACCTGATAGATCGAATTAATTTATTCTAATTTTTATTCAAGATTAATAAAGGTTCGATTCCTTTACCTTCCGCTTTTTTCCAGCAGGCCCGATGGTCAGAGGCCAGGGGCGACAAGGGCTTAATATAAAAGTGATTTAATTTCGTAGTTGCTGGATGCAAAGACTTTTACATTTTAAATTTGAGATTTTACATTTAAGTCCATTCTAAAAACTGACGAATTGGACAAAATGAAATATTTTAGATGAGATTTTTGGTTTTCGAAATTCAGTGATGCCTGAGCGTCAGTTAATTGAGGAAATGAAAATTTTCGCCAAAAGAAGCATTTTTGAATTTGTGAGTTTTCGGTTGGACTCCCATTTTACATTTATCTTAAAAGCATTGCAGTGCGCAAATTAAATTTCCTTCCGTGTCTAAAAACTTAGCGATTTGTCCAGCATTCGGAATTTCAGATTTTGGCAATAAGATTTCTCCACCATTAATTTTTACTTTCTCGATAATTTGATCAATATTTTCAACACGGATTGTGCACTCATAGCCGATAATCTTTTCACTCAAGGACGAATAACTTCTAGATTGCATGGCTCCTATTATTTCTACATTTTTAGATTTTTTCAGCTTTTATTTGAAGAAAGTCGACCGGACCATAAATATTAAAACCTTAATCGTAAACACCGTCATAGAAATTTTTAGCTCTTTGGATATCATCGATGTGGATGGCTAAATGGCTTAGTTTATTTTTATGTTGTTTTGTTTGATTTACAATACCGATTTAACCCGATGTTATGTACTCGCAAGTAAAAGCATCTTGTGAAGATGTGTAAGCATCTTCCTCCAATGGGCTCTTGGTCCATTGCTGTAAACATCAAAATTATAATTCGTCGGCAACTCTTTCCTTTTTATAAAACAACAGACAAAAGCCATTCTACTGGCCAAGCTAGCATTTTGATCATAATTCTCTCTGCCGCCTGCAGTTGGGATTACGACCATAGCCGCATCCTTATCAGCAGCTAATTCAATAAAGCGATTAATGATTTTTTTTGGATCAGACCATTATTATTAAGTTCATTTCCATTGTTCCCTGAAAATTAAATCTCATTAAAGACTTCATTGGTTTGATCATTATAGATTTTAAGACCTAATGCACCTCCAGTAAAAAAGATAATGTTTCCAGCAAGACCCAGTTAAATGAACTATTCCATATAAACACAAAGTTAAAATCAATCTGTTAACCTTTTCCCAATACCATGTATTAAGAAGAAAAACAATAATATGAAAAAATTTTTCCTCATTGCATTTTGTATACTTTCTTTTGGTCAAGCGCTTAAGGCGCAAGCCTGTTTAGATTCTAATATTGTATTAACTAGTCAAGCTCAAGTGGATAGCTTTAAAATATTATATCCCGATTGTAATATCCTTCCTGGTGATTTCGAAATTGAATTTGCAGACATCACAAATTTTGATAGTATGAGTCATATTATTGAAGTTCATGGCCGACTAAAACTTAGTGTTAATGATAGTTTGAAGTCTTTTCGAGGGTTTAATAATATCACCAGTATTGGCATATTGGATTTAAGGTCTAACGATGCAATAAAGGATTTAAGTGAACTTAACTCATTAGATAGTCTAGGTGGATTAAGTTTCGTTGGTAATGGTTTAAAATCTTTAAAAGGCTTGGAACAAATCCAATATACAGGTTTCGTTAATATTAGTAATAACCATTCTCTCATCAACTATGATGGCCTTTCAGGATTAAAAGGTGTAGAATTCAGTTTTAATAACACCCGTTGTAATAGTTTGGAAGACATTTCCATGCCTAATCTAAAATACGTTAAAAATATTATGCGATTTGACTTCATGGAAAAATTGACAAGTTTAGCAGGTTTGGAAAATCTCGAAAGTGCCCGATATTTTGGGGTCACAAAATCTCCTATTTTAACAGATATATCTGCTATTCAAAATTTAACGGTTAATATTTTAGAGTTTATTGAAAATCCAAGTCTTACTAGTTGTGCAACAGAAATGGTTTGTAGACATATCTCTGCAGATGATGCACTTTTCCGCGACAATGGAGTAGGGTGCGATTCAACAGCGATAGTTGAAATGGCTTGTACTGCATTAAGCACAAAACCGATCCAAAATTCTAGTTTAATTTCGGTTTATCCAAACCCTAGTTTTGGAGAAATACAAATTAAAACGGAAGATATTCTAATTGATAATATAGAAGTTTTTAATAGTTTTGGGCAATTGGTGTTGTCTACAGCCTTTACTCCTTCATTGGATTTAAGTGGGTTTTCGAAGGGCTATTATTTAGTGGTTTTGAGTAGGGATGGTGAGCGGTTTTTGAAGAAAGTGGTTATTCATTAACTTTTTTATGGCACCGCGGTAATAGTTTATCAGTGGTTAAGATTTAAGTATTTTTTTAAGGATTTAATTAGCGTTCGCTTGCCAGCGGAGCCTTCTTTTTTTTGCTGGCCCAAAAAATTAGAAGCAAAAAAAGGGCCTAACTGGGCAAACTCGCTTATACTATAGTAACTTGACTTAGCACATTACTTACCAGTATTTCACACTACGCTTTTCTCCCCGCTAAGCCCGCGTTCCAGACCCCACGAAAAGCTATATCCGGGTGCTCAAACAGCGCCCAGTTTTTAAAAAAATGAAGTTTATGGTTTTCTCTTAAATAAAAAGCCCACTTCAATAGCTATGCAATTGTACATTTATTTTAAATCTTACGTTTGACATATTATTAATTTTTCAAGGGAAAAGTGGCCAACAGAGAGGTCGAATAAAATCAGCCTCGGAACTCGGATCTTGTTAAAGTTACCGATAAATCCGAATCTCCATCCCGTCCGCATTCATCTTCGCCCGATACATCCCTTCGCAATTAAAAGGCATTTCAATATTCCCTTGTTTATCAATAGTGATAACACCACCATCTCCACCGATTGCGGATAATTGATTCATGATGGCCGTTTCTGAAGCTTCTTTTAATGAAGATCCCTTTAAATCCATACGTGCGGCAATATCATATGCAGTGACTGCACGCATTAAATATTCTCCAGATCCGGTGCACGATACTGCACAGGTTTTATTATTAGCATAAGTGCCTGATCCAATAATGGAGCTGTCTCCTACTCTACCAAATTTCTTGTTGGTCATTCCGCCTGTGGAAGTGGCGGCTGCTAAATTTCCAGCTTGATCTAAGGCAACTGCTCCTACTGTTCCTAAATACTTTTTCTCCTGTTTCTCCTTTGAATGATCCAATTGAAAAGTATCACTACCTTTGATTTTTTGCCATTGCTCAAATCGATAATCATCATGAAAATATTGGTCTGACTCGAAAGTAATATTTTCAAATAAAGCAGCAAATTCTTTTGCTCCCTCTCCAATTAACAATACGTGATCAGAATCAGTCATTACTTTATCCGCCAATAAGATGGGATTTTTCAAATTTCGAACAGCGGCAATGCCCCCTGCTTGCAAGTTGCTTCCATCCATTATACTAGCATCCATTTCATGTTGACCGATTGCATTGAAGACGGCTCCTTTTCCTGCATTGAATAAAGGACAATTTTCTAATTCAACGACTGCTGCTTTCACTGCATCAATAGCTGTTCCGCCATCTACCAAAATAGAATGACCTGCTTTTACAGCAGTCTCTAAGGCCTTAGTATAAGCTGCCTCCTTCTCAGGGGTCATTGATGATTTAAGTATTGTTCCTGCACCTCCATGGATAGCAATTCCAAATTTATTCATTTAATTTTTTTTTGCAAATTTAAGAAAGGAAATTGATTTAGGATAAAGAATTTTTAATGAAGGTCAGCACCCTCTTTTATGTACATTTAAAGTGTGAAAGTAAGATTTGCATTAAAAGTTTTCACTAAACTTCTACACTCCTAAAACTGACTGCCGATAGGCAATCTCCTAAATTTTTTAAAAGAATGGTGAATATCCCTTGAAGCTTACCGCCTTTGAAGTGCTTTAAAATAAAAAAGGCGCTCCTGAGAACGCCTTTTTTCAAATTAACTTATCCTACATCATTAATTCATTAATATCATTTTCTTGGTAGCTGCAAATTTTTCACTTACTATGGTATAATATAAAATACCTTGAGCATTCAATTCGCTAGCCTCAATCGTGACTTCGTTATATCCTTTTGCAAAATCATTGGTTATGACTTTCAATTGTTTTCCAGCGGCATCAAAAACTGAAAGCGTTACTTCTTCCGCTTGAGGTAAATCAAAACTAATCACCGTGTTTGCACCAAATGGATTAGGCCTATTTTGATACAACTTGTATCCTCCAACTAATTCCCCATCTTCTGTTTTGAATGCTAAATCTAAATCCACTCTTTCTCCTCCTTCTTTAAAGGCAGCAGATGGCGTGATATCAGAATTCATATTTAGTAACTGACTTAATTGACCAGTCTGAGTGGCTTTAAAAGTCATGGTGAATACTGCTTCATCATCATTCATAACAAGCGCTTCTTGACCAAATATAGCAGCGCTGATTTTACCTTCTGCAATTTGATCTAGACTTAAATTTTCTCTACTTACTTCTGCAGCACCATTTTCAATTCCTACAAATTGTAATGCAGTCTTATCAAAATCTAAAGTGAATTGTTGACTTAAATAATCTGTCATATTCGCATTGAACTTCACTTCTACCATTTCTCCTGCTTGCACTTGTCTATCGTCAATTTCATAAACCATGCCATTATTATTCGTATTTGCTATTCTGCCCATGGTAGCGGATTGATTAATATCTCCAATCTTCACTCCAACAAAATCTGCATTATACATGTCTACATCAAATCCATTTACTCTGATATAATCTGGATATTCCAATGGATTACCTCCTTCTACAAACTCATAATTTTTATCAACGAAAGCCCATGATTTTTGTAAAGGATTGATATCCTCAAATGAATCAACTTGATTCAAGACTAATTTCCTCAATGCGAATAGATCAGAAGCAGAAACTCTTCCATTCTTATCCACATCTGCTGCAATCATTTGATATGGATTGGTTATTCTACTTTGACCAAATAAATGTCTTAATAATACAACAAGGTCGTAACTAGTTATTCCATTTAAAGGATCATCATTTTTCTCTGCTCTAAATTCATAGCTGCCGCTCATTAATAAATTAGGGAATGCAAATTGTCCTTCCGAGTTAGTCATATATTCCATATTTGGATTTGATAATTCTACGTGAACTTCTTGCACAGCTTCATTATTCATAGTAAATACGCTACCACCAATCATTCCTGTTGGAGGACACATACCCATATTATCTTGAACATCTAAAATCACAGTACAATAATCACTATTACCGTGACCATCTGTAACAGTAAGTCTGATCGGCGTTTGTCCTAAATCATCACAAGTAACTCTAGTAGGACTAATAGAAATTTGTAGTTGACTTTGAGGCGTGCAATTATCAAAACTTCCAGCATCAAATATCTGAGGATCTAAATCTACATAATATCCGTCAACCATAAGCCCTAAGGATACTGCTACAAAAGAAACACAATAAGGAGTTGGTTTCTTCATATCCTTTACAATCACTTTCATTTTGCAATCCGTATAATTACCACAACCATCACTAGCAGTAAATTTCACCCAAGTTTCTCCCTTTGGATAAAATCCAGAAGCATTCGCACCATTCTGTGATGCATATGGAGAATTATTTGTGATATGAGCCGAAGCTCCACATGAGCCTTCAGCAACAGCTGGAGGAATATTTACGTATACGCCAGAGCAATCATCACCAGAACTAACCGTAATATCTTCCGGGCATGTAATGGTTGGAGGATCTCCAGGAATTACTTTTATAATCTGAGTATGCTCATACTTCCCTTTTGTTGGCCAAGGACCATTAGGATCATATACGCACCAATCCAATACTACCCATTTTCTAAGGATCTTTTTACAAGCTGGCGGCGCAATATCAAAAACTAGATCGTTATAAGTAACCATCAAATTAGCACAATCGACATCTGGTAAAATTGGCCCATTAAAAGGGGCAGGTAATTGATCTGGATCTGTGTAACCATTGCATTCATTTGTAGTGTAATCAGGTGGCCAATTAATGTGAATATTATTATTACCACCTCCTATATAAATAGTTTGTGTGCAGGAGTGATAATGACCATAAGGATCTGTGTAATTAAAAGTTCTGGTAATTCTTCCATTACCACAAGCTGAAGTGTAATGGTGCACAATAGGATTATAAACATAATGGTGAACATGGTTATAATCTACATAGTAGGCATAACCAAAATCATCCATATCATAGGATTCTCCGCAATCTAACCATACGTCGTTTGGACAATGGTAGCCTGCGAATAAATCTTCGTTAGATTTTCCGGGGGTGATCATCAGCAGGATAAGCGCTGCGATACAGCCAAATCTGCTCATGGACTTGAAACTAATTCCGTGTGTAAAAATTGTCATGATGTAGTTAATTTAATGATACTAATAAACTCTTGCCAAATGGCATAGCTGCGTCATGTTCGGATCTGATACGAGTTGGTAACAGAATGAGTTTACTGCTCTAGGAGATGAATTTGTATAAAGCTATCTTTTGGGAAAACAACTTTTAACATATTAGAACAAATATACATATGTTATTCATATTACAAAAATTTTTAATATATAAATTTTAATGTGTCAAGTCAAGCGGCTGCGCAAGTCAAGCGGCTGCGCCGCGCAAAGAAATAGACACCTTCGGTGTTTGGAAAAAGAAACTGGTTTTAGTTTTAAAATTTTCGCCCAATTTTATTTGGGATAATATATAAGGCCAACAGTGAAGTCGTCTTAATTAAATGCCGAAGGCATTTTGCTTTTTGCACGGCGAAGCCATTTGCGTGCGAAGCACTTGCATGCGAAGCACTTGCGTGGCAAAGCCACTTGCGTGCGAAGCACTTGACCTTTTCACGGCTCCGCCGTATTGAACACATTTATTTTTAAATTATATATTATTTATATATATTTACATCTTAATATGTACACATGAGTAAGAATATTTCAGCACCTATCCGCACTTTCATCGTATTGATAATCATGAGCTTGTCACTTTCAGCCTCAAGCCAAGACTGCAGTATAATTAACCCGCAGCATTTGGTCTATAATTGTGGAAACGGCGCTTTTTTCATTGATTTAAACTTTGATACAGCTAATCCACAAGATACTTTTAGAGTAACAGCAAATGGAATAATTTTTGGTTCCTTTTCTTATAGTGAATTTCCAGTCTCCCTTGGACCACTATTAATTAATAATAACGATTGGGTTGTAGAAATCACTGATAATAACATTGCTGGTTGCTCAATGAATGTACCAGTTGGTGTGGTAACTTGTGCTGGATTGTGTCAGATTGTGGAAATTGATGTAGAGAAAGGGGAATGCAATACGGATGGCACCTACCCTGTTACGGTTGACGTTACAGCAAATGCTACGTCTTCTAACTTTGCGGAAGTGTTTGCTTATGGAGATACTTTGGGCACCTTTCGGATAATAGAAGGGAATTTTCTAATTGACAGTTTTCCTGCAAATGGAGGGTTATTTGATACTATAACTGTTTGTGTATTAGGCGATGATCAATGTTGCTTAACCATGACCTTTATATCTGAAGACTGTACCGCTTGCGTTATCTTAGATGCAACTGCAGTTTTATCGGAATGCGCGAATGGAGAAATCTTTGCCACCTTAGATTTTGATTATGCAAATGTAGGTATGTCAGGATTTAGAGTAGGGGGAAATGAAATGGAGTACGGAACTTTCTCTTACGATAGCTTACCACTAGAAGTTGGTCCAATACCTGTAGATAGCGGCGTTATATATGAATTTATCATAGTGGATAATGACAATGGATTATGCTTCAATTTCGTGGAAGCAGGATTAGCAAGTTGCGATTCTTCTTGTATTATAACTAATGTAGCTGCAGTTACTCAAGCGTGCATAGATGATGGTACTTTTTTCGTAGAGGTCGATTTTGATTTCTTAAATACGGATACTTCTGGCTTTGATTTATCATTAAATGGAACTGTGATAGATTCTTTTACCTATGATCAATTACCTGTGATGGTAGGCCCCTATCTAGGCGATGGAATCAGTGCTTATGAATTTACGGCAAGAGATTTAGGTTTGGAACAATGCCAATCGAGCACTACTATTGATTCTATTTTTTGTCCAGTGGTTTGTTCGATGAGCGATTTAAATTTAATGGTATCAGAATGTGATTCTTTTCAATTTAATGTAGAAATCTTTTTCAATGTTAATAATGGAGGTGCTAATGGATTTAGTATTATGGGGAATGATAGCTTGTATGGAAATTATGCCTATTCTGATCTCCCTATTCAATTAGGTCCATTTAATGGAGACACTAGTACGGTTTATGATTTCCAAATCCAAGATTTAGATGATAATACTTGCTTTATAAGAGAAGTTTTGGGGACGGTAGATTGCTTTCCATCGAGCACCCAAAATTTGAATCCAGAAGAATTTATCAAAGTCTTTTCCATGGAAAACGAAATAAAAATTCAATTCATCCAAGATCAATATAGCAGCCAACTACTCAATATTAACGGGCAAATTCTGCAAAATTATTCAAAGCAAAACGAAATAACCATAAACAGAAATTTGCACCCATCTGGAATCTATCTTTTCTTCATCAATACCAGCCGAGGAAAGATTGTCCAGAAATTATTTCTATGATAGAACCTAGAAATAGTACTAAGTTTGGCCCTTGCGAAAGCAAGGGCTTTTTTTTATTAAAAAAAAGACATAAGACTTAAGACGTTAGATGGATTGTGGCAAGAATGTGAATTTTGTGGTAAAGCATGACCTGATTTGACCCTATCCGACCTCCTTCGTCGGCCATCTTTTCCTTGAAAGGGAATGAAAAATTAATTGAAAATGCAAAAATATAATAAAGCATTTTTGCATGCCGCAGGCATTTTGAATTGCGTGGCGAAGCCGTATGCATGCCGCAGGCATTTGCGTGCGTAGCACTTGGGGGCGAAGCCACTTGACTCTTTGCGTGGCGAAGCCGTTTGAATGCCGAAGGCATTTGCGTGCGTAGCACTTGCGTGGCGAAGCCACTTGACTCTTTGCGTGGCGAAGCCACTTGACCTAAAGCGGTATATTCCCATGTTTCTTCCGCGGCAATTTATCCACCTTGTTCTCCAACATCGCAAAAGCTTTCAACAATTTCCTACGACTTAATTCTGGCTCAATAACTTCGTCAATGAATCCTCTTTCTGTTGCGCGGTAGGGATGTGCAAATTTTTCAGCGTATTCATTTTCTTTTTCTTTAGCTGCTGCTGCGGGATCCTTAGCGTTAGCAATCTCTTTTCTGAAAATAATTTCACTGGCTCCCTTTGCTCCCATTACTGCAATTTCAGCGGTTGGCCAGGCGAAATTCATATCAGCGCCTATATGTTTAGAATTCATTACATCATATGCGCCACCATAAGCTTTTCTAGTAATTAAAGAAACTCTTGGAACAGTAGCTTCACTGAAGGCATATAATAATTTCGCCCCATTAGAAATGATGGCATTCCATTCTTGGTCTGTTCCGGGTAGGAATCCTGGCACATCTACTAAAACTAAAATAGGAATATTAAAACAATCACAGGTCCTAACAAATCGTGCTCCTTTTTTTGAAGAATTAACATCAAGAACACCTGCTAAAAAGTAAGGTTGATTAGCAACAATGCCAATACTTCTTCCTCCTAGCCTTGCAAAACCGACGACTATATTTTCAGCATAACTTTTATGGATTTCAAAAAAAGAATCTTCATCAACAATACCGTCAATCACTTCTTTCATATCATAAGGCTGACTTGCACTTTCAGGAATGATGGTTTTTAAAACATCTCTGGTTTCCTCTTTCAGCTCATAAGGTAAGCTCGGACATTGCTCATCACAATTTTGAGGCAGATATGATAATAGTTGCTTAATTTGATTGATACATGCAATATCATTTACAGCAGTAAGATGGGTAACACCTGACTTGGTAGAATGTGCTGAAGCTCCCCCTAAATCTTCTGAAGTAACTTCTTCATTGGTTACTGTTTTTACCACATTAGGTCCAGTTACAAACATGTAAGAAGTTTGCTCGACCATTAATATAAAATCTGTAATGGCGGGAGAATAAACGGCTCCACCCGCGCATGGTCCCATTACTGCAGATATTTGGGGTATTAAACCTGAAGCTAATGTATTCTTATAAAAGATATCCGCATAGCCTCCAAGAGATTTCACCCCTTCTTGGATTCGTGCTCCTCCGGAATCATTTAATCCAATAATGGGTGCGCCATTCTTCATGGCGAGATCCATTATTTTGCAGATTTTCTCCGCATGGGTTTCTGAAAGAGACCCCCCAAATACAGTAAAATCTTGTGCAAAAACATAGACTAACCTTCCATGAATGGTACCATATCCCGTCACTACTCCATCTCCATAGAATTTTTGCTTTTCCATATCGAAATCAGTGCTTCGATGCTGAACCAACATCCCTATTTCCTCAAATGAACCATCATCCATCAGGAAATGCACTCTTTCTCTAGCTGTTAATTTCCCCTTCTTATGCTGTTTTTCGATTCGAGATTCTCCCCCACCCAATTGAGCTAAGTTTCTCTTTTCTTGTAAGATTTTTAGTCTATCGTCCATAACCTAAAGGTACATAAAGCATAAGAATTTTAATATTCAGGCAACAAAAAAGAAAGATTCGTCCTCTTATAAATAAGACCTAATTGAATCTTATTCATTTACCCACACTAAATTTAAGAAATTGAAAAAATTTGCCTTACTTATCTTCCTATTTAGTTCGTTTTATAGCATTAATATTCAAAGCCAATGTGACATTGGCAATTTATCCATCGAGCTAAGCCCATGTATTGGAACAGACACCTTTATTGTCCAACTTAACTTTGACATTGTAGGTGGAGTATCTGATAGTTTTCTTGTAAATGGGAATGGTCAGTTTTATGGTGATTTTAGTTATGGAGATTTGCCAATCAGTTTTGTAGGCCTATTTTCAGATTGTGATCAAGCCTATGAATTTGTAGTAAGCGACTTGGCTAATCCTGATTGTAATACTTTTGTTGATGACATTGATATTTGCTGCTCACCTGATCCAGATTGTAGCATTGCGAATTTAAATATTTTCCAGGTCAACTGCATGAATGATTCAAGCTATCAAGCTCTTTTTTCATTTAACCACCAAAACCCTAATAGTAGTGGGTTTGATATATTTGTAAATGGAGTATTTTCCCAATACACTGATGCAAGTCCACCTTTCACATTAGAAAACATACCGCTATCGGATGACTTCTATCAAACTTTAATGGTTTGTGAAAATGATAATCCTAATTGCTGTGATTATTACCTTTTAAGAAATCCATTCTGTGAAGAAAATTGCACCTTAAGAGATCTAACTTGGACCCTTCAAGATTCCTGTTTTGATCAAGGAGAACCAACCTCAATTGAAATCAATTTTCTTTTCGATGCTGATGAAGTAGGCTCCTCTTTCAGAATAACTGGTAATGGAATTAATTATGGCAATTACGGTTATGATGAATTGCCAGTAACTATCCAAACAACTATATCTTGCGACTTTAATTATGAAATTAGAGCCACAGACAACGACCTTTTTGGTTGTTCCACCTCGGCTAATCTTGGTCTTTTATGCTGTCAAAGTTATTATGAAGACACTTGTACCATTGCCGCATTATATATTAATGAAATAGAATGCATGAATGATTCAAGCTACAGTGCTCAATTTAATTTCAATTACCAAAACATAGATAGCACCGGCTTTGATATTTTTGTAAATGGTGACTTTTTTGAATTCACAAATGCCTATCCCCCATTTACTGTAGAAAATATCCCATTCACTGATGCCTTCTTCCAAACCTTGACGGTTTGCGAAAATGACGATCCTGATTGTTGTGCGACCTACGAATTTAGAAATCCAAGATGTGATAAACCTTGTACACTAAGAGACCTGACTTGGACTATTCAAGACACCTGTTATAATCAAGGAGATTCAATTGGAATAGAAATTAATTTCCTTTATGATCCTGACCAGGTAGGGCAAATATTTTCACTTAAAGGGAACGGAAGAAATTATGGAAACTTTTTTTACGGTGAATTGCCAGTAACTATATATCCAGAAGCAATCTGCGGTTTATCCTATGAAATAGAGGCAAGAGATACAGAATTTAATCAATGTTTTGTAGCTGCAGATATCGGCACCGTTTGTTGCCAAATTAATAATGATACCTGCTCCATTGAAAATTTAGAAATATCTTTTATTGAATGTGGAAATGATGACCAATATTGGGTAAACATTGACATGGATTATGATACTACAACAAGTGGACAAACTTTTCAAGTTAACATCAATGGCAATTTTATAGGTAGTTATCCCCTTAGTCTATTACCTATGGACCTTTCGGTACCGATTGGTAATGAAATTGATCATTTTACAATTTGCCAAAATAACATAGTCTGGTGTTGTGAAAGTGTACGCCTTACCGTTCCTGACGATTGTTTCTCAGATTGTGAAATTAGAGACTTTGTTGTAGAGACTACGGAGTGTGACAGCAATGGACAATTTAATGCAGTTATTGATTTTATTCATAATGACGTTTCAGATTATTTTCATTTATTGGTAAATCAAATTGCGTATGGAACATATAATTATAGTCAGCTTCCATTAACTGTTGGAGATTTTCAAGTAGGTGATTCACTATTAATTTTCAATGTAATCGACAGCTTAAGTCAATGTGAAGGAATGGCTAGCATCATTTCACCAGATTGCAATAATTCAAATGATTGTGAAATAAATGATATGTTGGTTCGCCCTTTTGCTTGTGATGATAATCAAATGTTCGATTTATTTTTAAATTTTGTACATAATAGAGCAGACAATGAAAGATTCACCGTTAGTGTAAATGGGAATGTATTTGAATCCTACAGTTATGGAGATTTGCCCTTAATTTTCGGGCAATTTGTTGGGGACGGAAGTGATTACCACATCTTGGTAAGCGATGCCATTGATGGAAATTGTGCAGAAGACCTCAATATTCAAGCTCCCGATTGTTCGGATTGTAATCAGGAGTGTGGTATTTCAGCATTGGTGGTAGAAACTATTGCATGTGAAAATGATAGCTTTTATGTGATTCTAGATTTTGATTTTGAGAACGTGGGCCAGTCTGGATTTACGGTTCAGGGTAATGGAAATATTTACGGATCATTTGATTACAATAATCTTCCTATAGAAATCGGACCACTGGCATCGAATTGTGATTTAGATTTAGAGTTTATAATTACAGATAATGAAAATCCAGACTGTTCGGCAGATATAGATGCAGGTGTGATTTGTTGTCAAAGTCCGGTAGATTGCGCCATTGAAGAATTAGATGTTGAGATTACGGAATGCGATAGCCAATTCGTAAATGCGATCATCAACCTCGAACATTCTAATACAGCCAACGAATACTCTTTCATATTATTAAACGGTAATTTTATGGGGCAAGCCCAATATCAAGACTTACCACTTGATCTAGGGCCTATTCAAATGACCTCCACTCCTACTGATTATGAGTTTACAATTATTGATTCCTTAGATACTGATTGTAACGCATCCGTAACCATAGAATTATCATGCGATGATCCAAGCCCAATACCTAGAGTGCAAATTAACGTACAAGATGGCATTTTAGATATTATGATGGAGCGCGCAAATGTTGACCCATTAAATGTAATGGTTATTTCAGCTAATGGGCAATTGGTCCAGACGAACCGTTTTGCTGAACAGACCACTAATCATAGGGTTCCGCTTCAAACAACCCAAATAGGTGTTTACTTTGTAAGAATTTTTCATGAATCTCATTTGTACTATAAGAAATTCGTCTTTTCGGAATAATTTCAATTGATTAAAAGGCGGCTTTAATGGTCGCCTTTTTTTATTGAAATGTTTAGTAATTATTATACATTTGCAAAATATATTGAGTTTTTTATAATATAAAGATGAAAAGTTTATGATATCTCAAGTAAACATGCAATTATCTGACAGAATATTAAATATGTCAGAGTCAGCAACTCTTAAAATGTCTCAACTAGCCAGAGAATTACGTGCAGATGGACATGATGTAATTAGTCTAAGTATAGGAGAACCGGATTTTGATACTCCCATACATATTAAAGAAGCTGCTATCAAAGCTTTGCATGATGGATTCACAAAGTATACACCAGTTCCAGGATTGCCTCAATTAAGAACTGCAATTTCTAATAAATTTAAGAGAGATAATAATTTGGATTATGGCATTGACCAGATTGTTGTATCCAATGGTGCAAAGCAAAGTATTGCTAATCTATGTTTAGCCTTACTAAATGAAGGCGATGAAGTTATTCTCTTTGCCCCTTTTTGGGTTTCCTATATTGAGATTGTAAAAATGGCTGGAGGCGTTCCTGTTCTGTTGAAAGCGGGAATTGAAAAAGATTTTAAAGTTGATGCGGAGCAATTAAAAGAAGCTATTACCGACCGAACAAAAATGATCATCTTCTCCTCTCCTTGTAACCCAACTGGATCTGTATATTTACATGATGAGTTAAAAGCAATAGCACAAGTTGTAGATGCTCACCCACAAATTACCATTGTATCTGATGAAATTTATGAATTCATTAATTTCACCCAGAATCATGCTTCTATTGGAACTTTCCCTGAAGTAAAAGACCAAACGGTTACCGTGAACGGGATGTCAAAAGGATTCGCAATGACCGGTTGGAGATTAGGATACATGGGAGCTCCAAAATGGATTGCCAAAGCTTGCACAAAAATCCAAGGACAGTTCACTTCTGGAGCCACTGCCTTTGGACAAATGGCTGCCGCTCATGCATTAAATACAGATTTACAACATACCTACGAAATGTGTGATGTGTTTCAAAGACGAAGAGATTTAGTAATTGGTCTATTAAAAGAAATTCCAGGTTTTAAAGTAAATCATCCATTAGGTGCTTTTTATAGTTTCCCAGATGTAAGTGCATATTTTGGAAAATCCTTTGAAAATTATACCATAGAAAACTCAGATGATTTGGCGATGTATCTTTTGCAAAAAGCACATGTTGCATTGGTTGCTGGTTCTGCTTTTGGAGATGATAATTGCATCCGAATTTCCTACGCTGCTTCGGACGAGCAATTGATTGAGGCTATAAAGAGGGTGAAGGAAGCGGTAGCTTTACTTAAGTAGTTTATGAGTTTATTTTGCCGCGTTTAAACTTTGATTTTGCTGCGGTTAATGAAAACATTTTTTATATTTTGGAGTTACAGGGATTGTAATTTTGAATTTAAATTTAGTTAAATACACCATATTTTTTTCGTCCAAGATTAAATAACTAGATAATGTGTCTTTGTCAATTCCGCCATGACAGTCAAAAATTAAAAGTGCTGCATACGTTTGGATCGGACATGAAATCCTATATACATCTGCATTGCTTGGTAACTTATGGCGGCTTGAAAAATAATGAATGGCAATGGCCAAAGAAGAATATAAGGATAGCTTCGTTTGAGCAATTAGTGACACTTTTAAAAGTTTATTTTTAGCATCAATCGATAAATAAAAGTAGATTGATCTATTTGAATGAAACAAAAGAAGTAGAAGTATTAAATAATGACTATCGTAATCAAAAGAAAGGAGCAGCTGCATCAAAAGCGACATAAAAGATTGATCCATTGGTTGCTATTGATCAAATGATGCAACATGTATTTACACCGTGCTTCCAGAAAAATAGGTACTATGGATTGTATGCATCAAGTACGTATAAAAAGTTACAAGAAAGCTTGCCGGAAAAATTAAAAAGACAAGGCCGCACGATCAGGACTACGTTTGAGATATTAGTTTTGAGCTGCTTATGACCCAGCTGTTCTTTTAGATATATCAAATCAGTACCACATTCTATATGATGGGTAGCATAGCAATGGCGTGCGGTATGTATACTTGGCTCCAATCCCCATTCATAAAATTCAGTTATCATGCATCAGTAAATTTTCTGCGTACATACACTAAATTTTTTAACACTAAATAGCTTCCATAAAACTTCAACCCATCTGATTTTTCCATTGCTTTTTGGATCCCAAAGAATTAGTTTCCTCGAAAGTCCTCCAACAATTATGAGAGATTGTTGCTTTGAAAATGAATAGGGTTTGTGCAACGGTAGAGTATCTGAATTACGATTGGGGTTGAAGTGATAAGTAAGTTATTGAACTAATTTTTTAGTAGACAGACATGCTGCTTATTTAATTATTTTAAATAGATCATTTACTGATCAATGCAAGCTTTATCCATGTCTTGAAGCTTAAGTTATATTATTACACTTGAGCATTTGATCGCATTGGTATGGTAAAATAAAAACAGCTTCCTTGATCAGCATTAGTTACCCAAATCTGTCCACCCATTTTGTTTACTAACTTTTTACTAAAGGCAAGTCCGAGTCCGCTACCTTCGTATTCGGTCCGATTATGGAGCCTTTTAAACATTTCAAAAACTGACTCGTGATATGCGGTATCTATACCTATGCCATTATCTTTTACACAAAACTGATGAAAGCCATCTACTTCACTATAAGTAACATCTACCTGAGGCGCTTTGTTTTGATTATACTTTATTCCGTTTATTATAAGGTTTTTGAACACAAGTAGGAGTTTAGTCCTGTCACCATTTACATTGGGAATAGCTGTAGAAATATTTATACGAGCATTTTTAGTTTTGACTTCATAATCCAATAATTCTTCAACATCCAACAATACTTTTTTAGTATCAATTTGCGTGAATCTATTGTACTGAGATCCCTCTTGTGAGAACTCTAAAACATCTTCTATTAAGTTATTCATTTGCTCAGCATTCCTTTGGATAAATGTAGCATATAGTTTTATGTCATTTTTAGAACCAGGTTTATCTAAGCTTCTCTCTAATAGTTGTGAGAAGCTTAAAATATTTCTTAGGGGCTCTTTTAAGTCATGAGAAGCAATATGAGCAAATCGCTCTAACTCCATATTGGACTCCTTAAGTTCAAGATTCGTTTTCTGCAGTTCTAAAGTTTTATTATTAACTTGTTCTGCTAATTTCTCATTGAACTGTTTTTTTTGACGATTAGCTCTGTATAAAAGAATACTTATTGCAGATAGTAAAAGAAGTAAGAGAGTTGTAGAAATTACTATTTTTTTTTGTTGATTTGATATAAGTTCACTTTTCTCTTGTTGTGATCGGAGATAATAATTTTCCTTTTCCTTCTCTTCTAAGTTGTACTTTACTTCCAGTCCATTAATAATTTTAATTTTTTGCTCATTAAAAATAGAATCTTTGATAATCATTGATTCAGTATAGTTTGCAATAGCTTTATTGGATTGGCCGGTTTGTTGATAAGCCTCTGCAGCAGCAATATGAATGTCCAATAATAGACTTTTTTGAGTATTCTCCTCTTTATAATTAGTTAGTAGTTCTTCTGTAATTTCGAGTGACTCCTGATATCTTGACATTTCGTTTAGCAATTGGACAAGTTCAAATTTTGTGGCAATTAATTTTCCTACATCTAAACTATTAGAAGTTAGTTCTATAGCTGACAATAATTTTTCTTCTGCTTCTGAGTATTTCTTTTCTGCCTTTTTAGAAAGGGCAAATTGCCTTAACACATAGGACTGATTACTAGCATTGTATGCTTTTGAAAGGGATGAGGTATAATACGCATCAGCCAGGATGTAGTTTTCTGCTATTTTAGCTTGGTTAGCAAGATAAAGATCGGGTCTGTAATGTAATTTAGAGTCACTACTTCTTTTAGCCACCTCCACTGATTTTACATAGTATATATTTTCTTTCTCTGCATCACCAAGTGCAAGAAAAACATTAGAAATATTCTCAAGAATAAGAACATTCATATAATCTTGTTCATTTTCTTCAGCATATGGTAAGGCCTCAAAATACAGTTCCAATGCTCTATCATACAAGCCCAAATTGTAATAATTGTAGCCTAAATTATTAGAAATAGCAACAATAGATTTATCTTCATTTATTGACTTTGCAATTTCTAATGATCTTTTGTTATACTCTATGGACATTAGACGATCTCCTGTGCTATCGTAATATAGAGCCAGATAAATGAGGGAATTAACTAATCCTTTCTTATAATTAATCTTTTCAGATCTATCATATGCATCTTGTGCATATGAGTATGTTTTATCTATATCAATTCGATTGAAGGCGTCACTTAATTTAATCATCAAATTAATAATTGCTATTTCGGAAGTCTCTTCTTTTAGTTGCGCCTGTAATTCTTCTATAGTATCATCAACAGCTCCGTATATTCTGGTTAAAAGAATAAAGGAAAAGAATATAAGCCAACTTAGTTTCAGCATAAACCTATGCTTATTTGTTTAAATAAAAAATGATTAAAAGGTCCCTAATCAAACTAGATATTGAGGTAAATAGTTCATTGTGTCCTAATAATATATGGGTAAAATATTATCAGGTTTATACTTTATATAAAGCATTTAGAATTAAAGATAATGAATTACTTACAATTTGCAAAGATCAATAAGGAAGTTGCGTAGCCTTACGTAAAAATAGGACAGTTTAAAAATTGACTAAATTTAAACTATAATGAAAAAATAAAAATCCGCAGAGAGTCAAATAATAAAGGCTCTTATAGTGAGTAAAATCTATGTATTTAAATTATAAATTGTCTTAAAAAACATAAGTTTACAATTTGAGTAGAATTTAAGTTTGATAAATTTTAAAAAATAAAGATTCACATTATTTATAATCACAGATCACCAGGTAAATTGAAAACCAATAGATGGTATAAAGATTCCTTCGGCGTTTTGAATTTCTTTTAGGCGGTAGCGAGGCGAAGGATTATTTTGATCTATCGCCAAGACCACCGAGTCACCATTTTCATCCCGATCAAATGTTAATACTTGTTGACTATCTGCATCTGCTAATACATTTTCTAGGTCTAGATAAATATTGATCTTGTAATTTCTGAGCTTGTAGGTTTTGCCAATTCTAAGATCTATTAAGCTAGTTGATTTTCCCCGTCTTGCGTTAAGCTGGCTATAATCTCTTATGCCCACTCTATTGACATCCCACACATTAACAATCGATGAATTTATTATATCGAATGGTGTATAAGGTAATGCAGACTGATATTTTAGGTTTGCACTCAGCAACCAATTATTTCCGAATTCGTAGGAAAGTACAGCATTTATTATATGCCGTGCATCCCATGAAGAAGGACTGTATATTTGATTTCTATCTAGGAATTCACTTTGGCTTAAAGCATATGATATCCAACCATTAAGTTTATCTGCATTTGCCTTCTTTAAATAAACCTCTATTCCATATGCCCTACCTTCACCCGTAAAATCTATGGGAACATTGCCCACTACACCAAAATCTGCACCGAAATTGGCTAAGGAAATTCTTTCTCGAGTATTAAATGGATAATTTTTATATGTTTTATAATAACCCTCGACAGTTAGTTTATATTCTTGATTTATTTTGAGAAATTCAAATCCGGCTGCAAGTTGGAAACTTTTGATAAACTCTGTAGACTCTAAATTAACATATTCACCCCTCTCTAGATAAGATAGTAATATGTTTTCAGGTAATTGAGCATATTGACCAATGCTAAAATTAAAAGCACTTGATTTATTTAAATTGACTGTACCATTAATATTGGGTAATGAGAAATTATATATTCCCCCTTTTGTCCTCACGTTTGAAGATTGAAACGTATTATGAAATGTTAGTTGGAATCTATCTGGAATGATATCAATGCTGGTCTGGAGAAACGTATAGAATAGATTATAATTAATCCCAGATGCATAATTTATTTCATTTAGACCAAATGAATTATAATATTGATTGAAAACTTCATAATCAGTATAATTTAATTTTAAACCCGCTCCGTATTTTATTTTAATTTTGCCTAGGTCATTATATACTTCAAATTGGCCAACTGCTTGTTCTTCGTGTGAATTATAATCTAAGATTTGGGTATTTACATTGCCTACATCATTTGATCTTTGTGCTGCATTTCTAAAACTAGAATATGAAAACTTAAGACTTTTAATTGATGACGAACTAATGTGCTTGTAGGCAATTCCATAAGTGTTAGTTTTCTGCTGATTTGTTGGAAGATTGTCTTGCAAAAATTTTTGTATTTCACTATCGTTGACCTCGTCATTGACTGTAAAATCATCATCTGATCCAATCATTAAAAAACTCAAGTAACTATTAGGATTTAGCATATGCTTAACATTAAAAAGATAATCACTATAATTCGGTAATACTGCTAGGCCGATTAAATCTAAAATATATTCTCTGTAAGATTTGCGAACGCTGAATGTAACTCCAGTTTTTTTATATTTTGTAGATCCGTGTAGGAAAAGATTGGTGGGATCTACGCCTGTAGCGATATAGCTTTTTCTGAATGGATCCATTAGGTAAATATTGAAAACACCACTCATCGCATCTGGACGGTTAGCAGGATAACCACTCGCTATAAAGTCAACTTCATTTATTAATTGTGCATTTAATAATGATATAGTACCACCTGTAGAACCTTGAGTTGATAAATGGTTTATATATGGTATTTCTATATCATCGATAAAGAATGTATTTTCAGTGGGACCACCACCTCTAACAATTAAATCGTTACGAAATGAATTCAGTGTAGTTAGACCAGGTAAGCTCTGTATTAATTTGGCAAAGTCACCACCCCCACCTGCATTTGTCTGAATCATTCTTGCAGAGGTAGTTTTTAAAGATATTGGCACTCCAATAATATCTTTATATGAGCTTGCTACAATAGTAACTCCATCAATTAATTCAGGATTCGGTTTTAATAAAATATTAAGATCTCCTTGATCTTGTGCATCCTGTATTACTATAATCTTTTCTGTATAACCGATATAATTAATGGTGACCTGGATTGTAGCGTATGGAATTGATTCTATTGAAACTGAAAAGGCTCCATCTTTATCAGTTAGTGTAGAGTACATGATTTTCTCAATTTGAATACTATCTTGGTCATTCAGAGTTATTTGATAAGACTGTTCAATGAGCAATGATGCGAAAGCTAATAATTCGTTACTTGATTCATCTTTAACAAAACCTTTAAAAATAAAAGTGCTATCCGTTAGCTGATTTTGAGCTAAATAGTTCTTCTCACAACTCGCAGAAAGAAAGGAAGAAATATGGGCTATTAAATAAGTTATTATAATGATCTTGTTCATCAATAAATTAATTTCAACTCAAGTGTGCTATCATTAAGTTTGTGTTTGAAACATGCATCTTTAAATTTTGGAGGACCAAATTGCCTGGGTTTTATATTGTTAGAAACAGCGTAGCCCTCTTTTGGCTTTCCAAAAAAATTAGTGTCCATTTCAAAATTTGAATTTTCATCATGAAGGACACTCAAGCTATATGTGCCTAGCGGAACATTTTTAATGACAAATGTATTTTCATGCTCTTTTATCTTAAAAGTCTGGCTCATAAACGATTTTTTGTCGTCGGAGGGGAAGCCATCTTCTTCAATAAATAAATTTATTCCTATAAGACCTTTGTCATTCTTAAGATTGTCTAAGTTTACAATTATCGACGAATGTTCATTCGGTAATTGAGAAAATAGAGATAAGTTATTAAAAAAGAAAAGGAATGTGAATAGAATAATAATTGATTTCATAACCACTGTATTTAATTTGTAAAACAACCATGAAAGCCTGGCATAATCGAATGTTTAATGTCCACTGAAGCAATCTCAGTAAATGTTTGGGCATTTAAAAATAGAAGTTTCGAACCTTTTGATTTATTGGTAATGTTGATGAGAATACTAATTATGATACCATCATCATCGTCTATTGAATCATGATTAGGTAGGAAAATGGGCTCGCCTGGATAGTAATCAGGGTCTTTCCATATATTTGTTTTTCCATTATACATGTTTATCTTAACTAGCTGATCATAAAACTGCTTATTACCCTCTTTTGACACCCCCACGGCATAAGTATGATTATATTTTTTCTGTAAGTATCTGTCATCTATTCGAGGTAATTCTAATGTTTCACTTGAAATCTCTATTTTTTCTAATGTTTTAGATTTTAGGTTAAAAATGAATCTATATAGACCTGACTCTTGCAGTTTATCATTTAAATTAGCTAAATTGTCTAAATAGAAAGAATTAATAATTTCCGCATCTGGATAACCAACCATATCAAAAACTAGGGAATCATCTTCTTCGTAAGTATTAATAAAGTGGAAGGCAAAAAATGGATCTGCTTTAATTTTATGGACAACTTTACCACTAGTTTTTGAAACGATATAAAACTTGACTTTCTGATTTTTACGCCATTTGAAATTCTCAATAAAAGGTTTGTTTTTCAGAATAAAATCAATCGTGTTTGATGTGTAGGGATAATGAGCTATGATGAAGTAGTTATCTGACATCCCTATACTATGAATATATGCAGGATTCTGAATTGGAATCTTTGCTATTGTTTTAGTAGTTTTATCGTGAATGTTGTATTTTATTATTTTATAGAAATTCAATGGCCCCATACTTAAAACGAGATTATACAAATTATCATCTATAACATGTGGGTGGGCAGTGGTTACTACTGGGGAAAATGAGGTATCTGTGTAATCTATAATTTCCAAAGAGTCTAAGCTATTCTTATCAATTTCTAATTGTAATCTAGTTTCACCTAGGGCAAATAAATGATTTTCAATTTCTTGTATGTTGACTTTGGGATTGCAAAAAGTAAAGGTACTCATTAATTTCTTAAATATAGAAATACATGGATCAGTAGCAAATTCAGGTAACCCTATTCTCTTATTTGCAAAAATAGATTCCTTTACATTAGACTCTATATATTTAGATTGATACATTACCTTCCCATCTAAAATATCAAACTTATGTAACATTGCTAATCCGTCAAACCAATGCTTGAAAGATTGAGATGAGTTACTTAAGAGACCCGGACCATTTCTATAGAAAGAACCTTGAATCCATTTAGGAATTTGACCCTTAACCTCTAATTCTATTTGTTTCTGCTCTTCTTGTATGTGGTTAAATGCAATATCAAATGCTTTTCCCATAAGTTGATTTTAATGTCACATTACTTGATCGAGAATTTGTACCCAAATCAGACTGTATTAAATCACTTGCAATCTTACCACTTGCAATTACAGCAGGAACACCAGCCCCTGGATGAGTGCCTGCACCGACAAAATATAATCCTTTAAAAAACTTTGATTTATTATGAGGTCTAAACCAAGCTGTTTGAGTCATCGATGGTTTAATAGAAAACGAAGCACCTACATGACTTTTTAATTCGTCTCGGAAATGAATTGGGTCTATCATATGATCAGCGATAATGTGTGAACGTAGATCAGGCAAATAATTTTCTTCTAAAAACCGAAGAATTTTTTGTTTATACTCTTCCCTAATAGATGGCCAGTCAATACCATTTTCCTTAGAAAGATTTGGTACAAGCGAGAGTACATAAAAAGATTCGCAACCATCAGGTGCTATGGATTCATCTGTTATGGTTGGCATATGTAGGTATAGAGAAAAATCTTTAGTTAATTTTTTCTTTTTGAAAATATCTTTTAAAAGTGCTCTATACCTTTTATTCAAAATTATATTATGATGGTGCAGTTTACTATCTAGATAACGCTTATTGGTTCCAAAATAAATTACAACAAGTGAATTGCTGTATTCAATATTATTTAACCACGTCTTGACGCCAAAAGGACGATCATTGTTAGATATTAAATTTAGATAAGTATATGCACTGTCTGCATTACTAACGACAATATCAGTATTAATTTGGTCTCCCGTTTTTAATTCTACTGATGATACGGTTTTATTTTTAAAGTGGATTTGTTTAACCTCGTTTGACATTAGGACTTTGCCGCCATTATCTTTAAATAATTGCAGCATAGCCTGAGCCATTGCACCCGTGCCACCTTTACAATAAAAAACACCCCACTGTTTTTCAAATTGAATTATAAGACTAAATATTGAGGGCGTATCAAATGGATTTCCACCAACAAGTAATGGGTGAAATGAACATATCTTTCTAATAAATTCGTCTTTTACAAACATTGAGGCATATGCATACATTGACTTCAATGTTTTAGTTTTTAACATTGAAGGAATGATAGACATCATATCGGAAAATTTCAAAAATGGTTTTTCCGTGTAGGGATGAAATTTTTCAAAAACTTCTACTGTACTTTCGACGAATTTCTTATAGCCTTTAACATCCTGAGGGCTAAATTTTTCAATTTCTTTTTCAGCTTTTTCAGTTTCCCGATAATAATTAAAAGCTTCTCCTTTATCATTAAATATTCTATAAAAAGGACTTAAAGGCATTAGCGACATATAGTCTTCCATCTTTTTCCCAGAGACTGAAAATAATTCTTCTATCATGTAGGGAGCAGTTATTACAGTCGGACCCCCGTCAAATTTAAATCCGTCTACTTCATATTGATAACCTCGACCACCAGGCTTATCTCTATTGTCTATAATTGTTACATCAAAACCTGCTGCAGACAATCGAATTGCGGATGACAGGCCTCCAAAACCTGCTCCGATAACTACTATTTTTTTATTCATTGGTTTAAAATTTGACTATTAACTTTGATAATAAATAGAGCTTTCTTTTTTTACTGACAAATGCACGTTGATTTAAATTGTCATAATTATTACGCTCTACAATTTTTAAAATTTCGCGGTACATTGTTGCTGCGGCGGCGATTGCCCATTTTCCTTTTGGTTCTAGATAAACCAATCCTTCCCAAGAATCAGAGTAATACATCCGAGCTCTTTCAATCTGAAATACCATTAACTTTTTCCAATTGTCATCAACAATTTGATTTTTAAAGTGATTTTCAGTTATACAAAAATGATCTAATTCTTCTTGTGGCAAATAAATTCTACCCATCTTATAATCTTCTCCAACATCTCGAATGATATTTGTCAATTGAAGCGCGATTCCCATTTGTATTGAATACCTAAACGCTTCGTCACTCGTAAAGCCAATTATGTGCATACTCATTAAACCAACAGTACTGGCCACTTTATAACAGTATTCAATTAATTCTTCAAATGTCTCATATCGGAATTTAATGGTGTCCATTTTGACCCCATCAATCAATTGATCCATATATCCGATAGGTATTTTATATTTCTGACGTGTGTATAACCATAAGAATAAAACCGGGTCAGTAATATCAAGTCGATCACTGCGTGTAGCATTCTGCCACTCTTCTAAAATCTTTTCACCATGTTCTAAATCCTTATCTATTATGTCGTCCGTGATTCTACAAAATCCATATAGGGAAATGATGGCTTTTTGACGATCATCATCCAATAATGAAGTGGCTAAACTAAAAGTTTTACTGTGATACTTAATAATTTCTTGACAATATCCAAGTGATAGTTTAATATAATCGTTTTCAAAATTTTTAAAGTCAACTTGTATAGATGAATATTTGACATTGGCTAAATCACAAAGCTTATCTAGGTAGTCTTTAGTTGATTTAAAAGAATCGGGTGTAGAATTTCTGCTTACTCTCATCACTTCATATACTTATAGTTTCGAGCACCGTAATTCGATTCTCCAATTCCAATATGATATAATAAAACATTTTTTTCTTTAGGGTTACTTGCTTTTGTCGCTTTATTGAAATAGTGATCTTTGTAGGTCTCGAAACTTATCTTCATCCGATTGTCTAATTTTTCTTGAAGATTGAATTGACTTACAATATTCTGCCATCCCTTTTTTACTGTGGCTTCTAGCACTTTCGATTTAGCGCCGCTGCCATATGCTATTAGACCTATTGTATGTTCAGAAAGTTGTTTATCTTTTTGATAAGAATAATAGAGCATACTCATTATTGACAAAAAAATTGAACCACTGTAAATATTGCCTACTTGTCCTGAAGCAATTTCTCCATCTGCAATTTGACTATTTACAAATTCCTGATATTCACTAGTTTTTCGGATTAATTTATCTAATTGGCTGACTTGAGTACATTCATCTAAGTTATGTTTTTTTAGAAAGTAATTTTTCTCTCCTAAAGATTCCAATCGCTCTAGAAAGAAAGGAACTGCTACTTTTCTAGCTTGAAATGCATATGGTAAGTGGAAGATCATTCTATCCCACTTTTTGATTGAAAATTTAGGATGTTTCTTCTTAAAAGATGAGTAAGCGGATTGAATCCTATCTTTGTATGATTGATTGGAGTAAGGCCCATCGTATACAGGACAATCTGAATGTAATTGTAAATACGAATACTCATTGTTATGATCGCCGTTAGCCTGAGCTAATTGTGTCTGCTCAATATAATTATAACTTTTTATATTGCGCAAAGGTTTAAAGAAATCATGAGCGCAGACTGATGATACACCTATATTTGAATTTATGGCTAGTAACGAAGGTTTAGAAGAAAGCAGCATAGCAACAGCCCCAGCTCCTTGTGTGTATTCTCCAGTCGAGTTAAAATTATATTTGGCCTGATCCGTGGCAATGACAATCGCGTAGTCATTTGGATTTTGTTTTAACCAAAGTAGACAATTTTCCAATGCATCTACAGCACCAATACATGCAAATACTAGATCTGTAACATCACATTCTTCAATCGCTGGTAAGTCCTTAGATCTAAAGTATTGATTACTTATACCTAAGATATAAGAAGCTATGGGTTTTGATCCATCAATTTGTGATTCTGTCCCAACATATAGCCTCTTCAGATTCGTAAAATTTACTTGTGGATTTTTGGAAAGCAAATCAATTAAGGCGTCAGCGGCAAGGGTGATTATATCCTCGTCAGCATCTAATACAGACATTTTTTCCAAACCCAAACCAAACCTGAGTTTGGGATAGTCTAAATTCTTTTGTTTCGCAAAATCTTCAATTGAAATATAACAAGACGGTATAGCCAATGAAAAATCTGAAATGCCACACATATTGCAGTAGTTTATGCTATTATAATGCTAGAATTTATAAATAGTTTTCTGAACAGGATATTTTTTTTATTTTTTTTAAATGCAAAGTGCTATTCTGCGGTACTTATTGCAGCTTTCGAATATTGGATCTTTTGTCCTATCAAGAGAAAAAGTAAAATAATAACTTGAATTATTTTGTAGCCTTACATTATCAATTAGCTTACTAAATAACTCTCCAATCGAATGAAGGTTGAGGATAAACCTAATTAAACCTTTAAGCCTTATGTCAGAACCGTTGAACGACTCGTCCGATTTCATGACCTCACTCATCCGCGTGACTTTGATATTGATGAGGTCTTAGACTTTCTCGTTTCTTTAAATGAAAAAGAACAAGTCAATTGGAGAACTTCTAAAATATATGTCGCGGGAATTGGATATTATTAGGCACATATTTTAGATAATCAAGCATTCGCTAAAAAAATACCTTATCCAAAGGAACATCCTAGCCTTCCTAAAATTCTGAGTCGGGAAGGACTTACCTTGCTCTTCAACTCTTGCAACATTGACAAACATCGAGTAATGTTTCGATTAATCTATTCTTCAGTTTTACAAATAAGCGAGCTCAGACATTTCAAAATCCAAGACATCGATAACGAGAGAGTGAGAGTGAGTGTGTGAGTGAGTGTGTGAGTGAGTGTGTGAGTGAGTGTGAGTGTGATAAATTGACATGTCATCAACGATTTGGCGACCTTTGACTTCGATCCTAAAGAGGGTATCAATCAAAAAATTGGTGCTATTCTTTTATTACATACTTGGACCCAACAATTAACTTACCATCCTCATGTCCATTGCATTGTCGCCGCTGGAGGGCTGCAGAAAAATGGAACTTGGAAGCAAAATAAATCCATTGGTAATTTTCTCTTTCCCGTTAAGGCAATGTCTAAACTTTTTAGAGATAAACTAATGGCTGGTATACATCAGCTTTACAAAAACAAAGAGCTTCGAATGTCTTCCTCAATGAAGGCAGAGTATTTTGCAATTAAAAATAAATTCTATTCAAAAGAATGTAATGTTTATGCTAAAAAAGCCTTTGGTGGTCCTGCTTTTGTTATGGAATTTTTAGGGCGATATTCACACAAAATCTGCATTAGTAATTATAGCATTTTAAACGTTTCCAAGACTCCTGTTTCTTTCCGGTTCACTGATAGAAAAATCTGTAAAACCAAAATCAAAACTATTCCCCGGAGAAAAATTCTTGGGCCTTTTTACAGAACATATTCTTCATTAATGATTTGTCAAAATTATACACATTGGTTTTTTGGCGCCTCGATCTAAATCCAAGGACCTCGCATTGGCTCGGAAAAGTCTTGGCGCTAGTCCCTCCCAGCCGAAATCCAAAACTAAAAAGACCGCAAGGAATTTATCAAATTGACTACTTGCAAAGATCCTCATCAGTGCCCATGTTATAATAAAGGCCAAATGGTAGTGACCGCTCTGATTCCTAAAATTCGCGGGCTCACCTTAACGTGTTTACTCTAGATTTACAACAATGTATAGAAATGCACCATTATTGTATGTCTGATTTTGGGAGTAGTCTCTGCATGTTTTGGAGGTCTTATAAGGGACGTGTTGACTAATGAGATTCCCTTAAATATTTAAGGCAAGAGATTTTATGCCACAGCATACATGATATGAGCTATAAGCTATTTGTTGCTATCTCAATTTATCTATTTGGAAAATCTTAATATTATTATTTCCATTTGTATAGTCATCCTGATCAGATACTTCTCTATAAGAAACAATTGGACTTTAAATTAAAATAAAACTGTATTGGCTTTGGCCTTAACAGTTTGGATTTATAACAGGTAAGTTTATTGCAAGACCACCTTCGGATGTTTCCTTGTATTTAGTATTCATGTCAACAGATACTTGCCACATTGTTTTAATAGCAGCATCCAATGAAACTTTACTAAGTTTAGGATCACTCTCCAAAGCCAAGTTAGAAGCAGTTATGGCTTTCATAGCTCCCATAGTGTTCCGTTCTATGCAAGGTACTTGGACTAATCCGCCCACTGGATCACATGTTAAACCTAAATGATGTTCCATGGCTATTTCCGCAGCCATCAGACATTGTTCTGGTGATCCGCCAAGGACTTCTGTCAATGCACCTGCAGCCATGGAAGAAGAGACACCTATTTCAGCTTGACAACCTCCTACGGCTGCTGATATAGTTGCACCTTTTTTAAATAGACATCCTATTTCTCCTGCTGTAAACAAAAAATCTCTTATGGATTCTGTCCCTGTATAATTGCAAAAAAGATAATAGTACATCAGCACGGCGGGAACCACTCCTGCTGCTCCATTTGTAGGAGAAGTGACGACACGACCCATATCTGCATTTTGTTCATTGACCGCCAAAGCAAAACTACTGATCCACTTATTGACAGAGTTAAAGTCTTTCTCTACACTTTTTATTTTCTCCAACCATTCTTGTCTATTCTGATAAGTATCGCCTTTCAATAGTCTTTTACATATACTACTTGCCCTTCGTACAACATTTAGCCCACCTGGCAAAATGCCTTCCTTGGAGCATCCCTCATACATACAATCTAAGAATGCCTCTATTAGCTCTTCTATTTGCTGATCAATTTTTAATTGTGATCTAAGACTCAATTCGTTTTTAAGGACTACAGAGGATATACTACAATTTAATTCATTTGTATAATTAATTAAGTCTTGACCTGTTTGAATTGGATAAGGAAGGCAATATCCTGGTTGTTTTTGTTCTTTATCGCCTTTGGTCTCAATAAAACCACCACCAACTGAAGCATAAGTTTTTTCCTTTACCAAGTCAGCATTATAAAATGCACTAAACTTTAACGTGTTCGGATGTAGCGGATGAGTTGTTTTTTCAAAAATAATATCTTGATTATAATCAAATTTTATGGTGATTGAATTAACTACTAACTCTTTGTTGTCCTTAATTACTTGAATAGTGGATTCAATTCGGTTTGTATCAATTGTCTTTGGGTCTTCATCCATCAAGCCTAAAACAACTGCTTTATCAGTAGCATGGCCTTTGCCAGTTTTTGAAAGTGAACCATATAATTGAATAATAATAGAGTCAAGATTTTCCAAATCACTGACAAAATCTTTAGCAGCAAGCCAAGGACCTAATGTATGTGAACTTGAAGGGCCTACTCCTATCTTAAATATATCAAATATGCTTATGGCTGTCATTTACTTTATTTTAGTGGAAATTATAGCTAACAACAATATATAGTTATTACCCAATATAACCAATATCTCCTTATACAGTTATTAACTATATATCCTTAAATCAAGGTATACGCACCTTTTAATATTTCCTAATCTACAAATTCAATATAATTTCCTAACTTTTTAGGATAGTAACTAATAAATGCCAACGGATTTTTTAAACTAGCGCATTTAATAGGGTGTTTTTATGATCTCGGACTTATTCAAAATCTTATAATTTTCAAATTTTAAATACCTTAAATTATTCCCAACAAACTCACCTCCTCTCACTCAAACCTTCACCTCCCCTTCGGCTCCCGCCCCACATGCTTATTAACCTGCCGCTCAACATAATTTGATAACAAATTTTCTCTCTCAAGATCTCCTTCAATTTTATTGTCATAACGCCCAATCGCATTTCGTTGTCGTGATGCTTCAAATAAACTCACGGCACAAGCAACAGAAATATTCAAACTTTCTACCATACCAAATTGGGGAATAATAAAATTACCATCTAGATAGGTCAATGCTTCTTCAGTGATGCCTCGACTTTCATTTCCAAAAACTAAGGCGGTAGATTTTGTAAGATCTAAATCGTATAGAGCCTTCGATTCTTGACTTAGGTGGGTTCCTAAAATTTGATCGTATTTAGCTTTTAAAATTTCAAAGCATTTTTTGGCATCTTCAAAGTAGATGACATCCACCCATTTCCTTGCTCCTGCTGAAGTTCTTTTTCCTAGTACTAAATCGTTTTCATTTAATCGGTCAGAACTGTAGAGCACATAAATTTCTTTAATACCGACACCATCACAACTTCTCATTACCGCTCCAATGTTATGCGCATCATGTACATTTTCAAGGACAACGGTGAGATCGAGTTGTCTCTTTTTTACAAGCTCTTTAAGGCGTTGCAAACGTTCTGGTCGCATGGCATCTTCAGACATTAATTTGCAGTTTGGAATTTAGCATCCTTAAACTCGATAATGAATAATTTTTCGTTTTCAAGGTAATCGTAGTCAGTAAAATCATCACTATATTTCCCTACTTTTTTAAAACGAAAAGCGGTTTGCATTAAGTCATCTTCTTCTGTGTCTAGATAGTAAACGAATTCTCTGCCATGTTTAAAGAGCATTCTTCCAGCGTGAAGGGTAATGTCGAATCCTTCGTAAGCATCTTTATTCGGAATGGTACCATATTGGTTAAAAAACTGGCTCTTAAAGGAGATGATTTCTGCATTATTGGAATCTATATTGTTTGCAGAAGTCATTCGAATATTTAAAGTTTCGAACCAATCGTAATTTATTTTACCATAATCCATCCAATGAGGCAATCCATAGACATAAACCGTTTCATCTCCTTTGAAATAACTAAGCCGACCTAAAAATGAATGAACAAATTCTTCTTCAGAACGCGCATAATAAGGCAAAATAAAAACAGTAGGCTTCCTTTTTTGAATATACTTTGTCAAATCAGTATCCTCTAAATTTATACTCTGATCACTTACAATTAATTCTTGAAAACTTTCTGCGCCGACGCCAGAATAAATATGATTGGCATCTTGAAAGTATCTCAATCGATTGCGTTCTTTTGCATTATCTCTAGCAACCAAAACGACTTGGGTAGGATCAAAATGTTCTGCTACATGCTTGGTAATTGCTACACAATGAGATTGAAAGCTAGGATTTATTTGTATCAAAAATGGATTATCAGAAGGTGCGTTGAATGCAGGTCTCCACGGTGATATTACCGGTATTTTTCTATCACTACCAAATTCGGCAGTAGCAATAATTGCATCCTTATTATAAGGTCCAATAATTAAATCTGCTTTCTGTGTACTCGACCTTTTCAAAAGTGATTCTACTTGACTCAATGAATTTCCAGAATCATTTACATAGGTCGTTAGAAGTATTCCTTCTGATTCTAATTGCTTTAAGGCTATTTTAGCCCCAGCATAATAATTAATGTATTTAGATTTACGACTATCGATGTTATTACTTGAGTAAGAAAAATCATTCGTTTCGAAAGGAATAAACATACTTAAATTGTAAATATCTTTAGTAACTATTTCTTTTTCAATTTTTTGATTTGGCGTAATTGGAGGGAATGCTTCCTCACTTATTTCAGTCCATTTAACCGTATCAACTGGTGCCTCCTTTACCATCTCGTATTTACCGGTTTTAGGATTGAAGACTCTTTTGTTCGCCCCTTCTTCTTTCTCCTTTGGGTCAGGTGTTTTAACGATTGGTTTTTTAGTACCGCAAGCAGTAGCAAATAAAAGTATTATAAAAAATATAATTAAACTATTCCCATTCAATGGTAGCCGGCGGCTTCGTACTAATATCATAGACAACTCTATTTATTCCTTTAACATTATTAATGATCTCACTCGAAACGGTTGCTAGAAATTCGTGGGGAACTCTACTCCATTCTGCGGTCATTCCATCTTTTGAATTGACACAACGTAGGGCCACAGTTTTTTCATAGGTTCGCTCATCTCCCATAACTCCAACGCTCTGAACAGGTAGTAATATTGCTCCCGCTTGCCAAACTTTATCATACAAATTATGATTTTTTAGATTCTTTATGAAAATTGCATCCGCCTCTTGTAATAAATTCACTTTTTCAGGGGTAATATCGCCTAAAATTCGAATGGCTAGTCCAGGTCCAGGGAATGGATGACGCCCAATCAAATGTTCGGACATTCCCATAGCGCGACCAATTTTCCTTACTTCATCCTTAAACAACATTCGAAGTGGTTCTACAATCTTTAAATTCAATTTTTCTGGTAAGCCACCTACATTATGGTGAGATTTAATAGTAACGGATGGCCCGTGCACAGAAACAGATTCAATAACATCAGGATAAATGGTCCCTTGCGCTAACCATTGAATATCTTCTAGTTTATTGGCCTCTTTTTCAAAAACTTCAATAAAAACTCTACCTATATTTTTTCTTTTGCCTTCTGGGTCTGAAATATTCTTCAATGCAGTATAAAATGCATCCTTCGCATCTATGCCTTTAATATTCAATCCCATTCCTTTGTAAGAACCTAATACTTGCTCAAATTCATTTTTTCTCAAAAGACCATTATCAATAAAAAAGCAATGTAATCGATTGCCTATTGCTTTTTGTAATAGAACCGCTGCCACCGAAGAATCCACCCCACCTGAAAGCCCTAATAAAACGCTATCCTTTCCAATTTTATCTTGTAGCTCGTTGACAGTCATCTCAATGAAAGCGAGAGGTGTCCAATTTCCCTTACATCGACAAATCTTAATTATGAAGTTTTGAAAAATGGCTTGACCTTCCAAACTATGGGTCACTTCTGGATGAAATTGAATGCCATAAAAAGGTTGATCAAATTTACCATCTTTAGATTTATAAGCTGCTACATCAATTGATGCAGTCTTTGCCAATAATTCAAATCCTTCAGGAACAACCGTAATAGAATCTCCATGCGACATCCAGACTTGAGAATCTTCCGAAAGCCCGTTTATAAATGGATCCGCTTGGACAATTTTGAGTGCAGCCTTTCCATATTCTCTTTTTGTGGATTGGATAACCTTTCCTCCGTAAAAATTAGTAGTATACTGAGCACCATAACATATTCCCAATACGGGTACTTTTCCCATAAATGCATTAAGATCAATCTGTAATGCGTTTTCATCTAAGCATGAAAAGGGAGAACCAGAAAGGATGATTCCTTTGACACCTTCATCAAGTTGAAATTTTTTATTGTATGGAAGAATTTCACTGTAGACATTTAATTCCCTTACTCTTCTTGCAATTAATTGCGTGTATTGGGAACCAAAATCAAGAATAATAATCCGTTCATTCATGCATACAAAGATACATTTAATTTAAGAATTCAGGCTTTCGAGTTCGCTTTCAATGAAGAATCTTTGTGAAATATTAAACTATTTCTAAAGTTTGCTTTAATTTTAATTCCTTATATTATGGTTATAAAATATTTACCATGAAATGGATCTTTATAATAATTTGTATTCTTCAAACAGGATTTGGTATTGCGCAACCACCATCCGGTGGTGGTTCCTTTAATAATGGCTTCATTATCGCTAGGACTTTGATTAATGAGGATGTTTCTGTGGAAAATTCACCTTATCTTTATATTAGTTGGAAACCTGCTATTATTGAATTAAGTAGTGGAAATGAGATTGAAAAATCTACAAATGTTCTCCTTGATGTTGTAAATGATAAGGTTTTTGTAGAAATGGACAATGATAAAACTTTTGAAATTTCTCCTAACGATATCAATAAAATAAAAATAGAAAATGATTATACCAAGCAAGATTTCATAAGTAAGAAAATATCTGAAGTTGAGCAAAGGAAAGACAATGGGAAAAGAATTTATGAGCTTATTTTTGAACATTCCAATATGGTAATTCTAAAGAAAAACTCCAAATCTTTTGCTAGCAAAGTTAGCCAAAATACCTACTCAGGACAAGGAAGTAAAGTCAATGATTTTATTGAGAAAACCACCTATTATTTAAAATTTGAATCCGAACCATACCGTGTTTTTAAGATGAACCGAAAATCGATAACTAGCCTTTTCCCAAGAAAGGAAAAATGGATAAAAAATTATATCAAAGGACAAAAAGTAAATTTTAAAAGCACTAAAGATATAAGAATACTATTAGTACAACTCTTAGATTAAATAATACATTTCCTTCTTTAATTTGGATAATCATTAGATAGTGACTAATATATTCCAAAAAAACACAAAAATAATCAGCCATTCTCAATTTTTATTCCTTATTTTATTTGACTAAATTATTCTTATGAAATATTTATATATTATAATCTGCTTACTATTTAGTGGAATAGCATCTACCCAAGTTACCACTGGTAAAGGGAATACTTTTTATGAAGGTTTTTTACTTACACAAAGCCAAGTCCAGGAGAATAAAAATGTAAGAAATACTCCTTATTTATATGGTGATTGGATGCCCGCAAAAATTGAATTACTTAGTGGAAATGAACTTGATAAACCGACAGAAGTTATTCTCGACATTGTGAACGATAAAATTTTTGTAGAATTAGATAGTGATAAAATTTTTGAAGTGACTCCTAAAGATATCAGTAGATTAAAAATCATTGATAATTCGGGCGATCGAAATTTTATTAGTCGAAAAATTAAAGAAGTAGAAAATAAGCATGAAGTTGGGAATAGAATGTACGAACTTTTATTTGAGCATGACGAGTTATTAATTTTTAGAAGGAACACTAAAACTTTTGCTAGTGAAGCGAGTAAAAATACCTATGCTGGGCAAAATAATGCAAGCTATGATTACAAAGACAAAATAACCTATTTTCTAAAATTTAAGCAGCAGGAATTCAAAGCAGTTAATTTGAATCGAAAGACGATGATAGAATTGTTTCCTAGAAAAGAAAAATGGATCAAACGGTTCATAAAAGAAGAAAAGATAGACCTTAAAAAATCGGAAGATTTAAACCTGCTTTTGACCCAATTATTGTCCGATTAATCTTCCTTTATTTTTTTAAAAATCACCATTATCCCATCCGTTCTTTGCTGACCCATTGCATTTGGAGATTCAATAGCCTCAGTTGAAAGCACTTCATATCCTTTAGAATGGTATTCTAATAATAAAGCTTCCATTTCTTTTGCTAAGGACCAACTATCAACTACGTTTTTTACTTTATACCATTTATGATGATCTGGGGCAGTGCTTACATATTCGACTTTATATTCCATGTTTTTCAATTAGAAATTTAACTGTCTAAAACTTTGTAAATAAAAAGATAGATGATAAATGCAATAATTAAACCTCCAACTACTAGGAAGGGAGGAAAGATGGCAATGTCCCAATTGTCCATGAGTTGAACCCCAAGAAAGATGACAAAAACTGTAAGGATAACAGTACCAATTACTTGCTTTAATTTTGTTTCCATAAAACTAAAAAAGAAACGCTGTGACACCAAGGCCACAGCGAATTCTAATCATCTACAAAATATCTTTAATTCATTTTCATTTCAAAAGTAACCCTTCTATTCCTTGCTTTGCCAGCTGCGGTGTTATTAGAGTCAATAGGTTGGGTTTCACCATAACCAATACTTTTCATTCTATACCCTTGAACACCACGATTTACCAAATATGAAAAACAAGCTCTTGCTCTATCTTCAGATAAGCGCTGGTTCGCCGCAGCTTCTCCAACACTATCTGTATGTCCACTTATTATTAAATTATAACCAGGATACTTTGACATCAGATCTGCGATTTGATTCAATACTGGAAACGAAGTAGGTTTCAGTTCATCTTTTCCGGTTTCAAATCTTACATCACTAATTGCTCTAGTTAAAATTGCCCGGTCTTCCGCAGCTATTTCAGGACAACCGTTATTCGCGGCACTACCTGCTTTTGCCGGGCATCTATCTTTTGAATCTATTATTCCATCACCATCAGTATCAGGACAACCATTAAATCTTGCCAAACCAACTTTGTCTGGACACTCATCTTGGCTATCAATAACTCCATCTCCATCTGAATCTGGACAACCTTTATACCTTGGTAAACCGTAAGTGTTGGGACAGTCATCATCGTCATCATTCACACTATCGCCATCTGAATCTCCAGGTGGACAGCCGTTTCGTTCTTTAGGGCCTGCAACTGTTGGACAGTCATCTTCAAAGTCGACGATACCGTCTTTGTCTGTATCAGGGCAACCTTCAAAGGCTAATAAACCTTTAGTTCCCGGACATTTATCTTTATCATCAGAGACGCCATCACCATCAGTATCAGGGCATCCATTATATTTTTTAAAACCAGGCACATTCGGGCAAACGTCATTTTCATCAGCCACACCATCTCCATCCTTATCGTTAGTTGCAGGACTAATAGGTGGTTTGGTATTTTGATTGTCATTGATTAGAAATAAAACACCCGCACTAAATTGTAGGTGTTTGAATTGATCATCATCTGAAAAAGCCAGGCGATAGGAAGCTTCTGTATTAAGGAAAGCATCTGGTCCAAGTTTAAAATTCAAACCAATACCGAGGGGAGCTTCCAATATAAATTCACTATTTTCAAACTCATAAAAACCTCCCAAACCAGCTAATAAATAAGGCACTAAAAATTGACCTTTATCGTATTTTAAATGTATTTGACCATCAAGACCTAAAAGTGCATGTTCTTCTTCAGTTCCATCTGGTCTTTCGTATGTACTTTTTCCCATCCTCAATGGAAATGCAAGGCTGATAAAATCATTAATGCTTTTATGGTAAGCAACTTCAACACCTGCAGAATTGGATTTAAATAAATCATCAGAAAAATCTGAATCAAAATCTAAATAAATATACTTTGCAGACAAGCCCCAAGGCTTTTCGCTTTGTGCATTTATCAAGCAAGTAATAAATAATAAAGGGATGACGAATAAAAAATTATTGTATTTCATATTATTAATTATCATCTAACTTATAAGTCCTCTACCCTCTTTTTTAATTTTACCATCAGCCTCTAACTGCTTCATTAAACGGTCGAGAATGCCATTGATAAAATCTTTACTTTTGGGGGTGCTGTACATTTTTGCTACTTCCACATATTCATTAAGAGAAACTTTGGTGGGCACAGTTGGAAAGCCTGTGAATTCACAAAGCGCCATTTTTAACAAAATCATATCAATGATTGCTAATCTTTCTGAGTCCCAATTTTTCAATGCAGGTTCTATCAAATCATGAAAATCTGAATCTTCCAAAACAGTTCTATGTAATAATTCCTTTCCAAATGCTACCGTTTCATCATCTGGATAATATTGTCTATAAAATTTACCTTGCAATGGAAGCGCCTTGATTATTTTCTTTAAGCTTCCGATTACCAAGGAACTGTCATCAAACCAATTGGTGTAGTAGTCTTCAACCATTTCAGTAAAATGTTCGTTTTTACGAATAGACTTACTCAACTCCAATAGAAGAGCAGTATGCGCAGTTGCATCTTTATCTTTTAAAGCAATATAATCCTTATAGATATCTGTATTTGAAAACTCCTTGTAGATTTTTGAAATAATATCCTCATCAATCTTCTCTTCGAATTCATGCGTTTTAAAAAACTTTTCTAAGTTTTCATTTTCTGCAAGATTAGTGGTGATCTCATTGTGATAAAGAATGGCCGAAAATTGCTTATCATATTCCGAGGGCAGATGTTTACTGTTTCTCTTTACTTGATCATCTTCTGATTTCTCAGCAACCTTTATTAAGATATATAGGTTGAAAAGTGTCATTTCAAATGAATGATCAATCAGCTCATTATATCTCTTAGATACGGCATCAAGGCTTAGTTTTTCGTCTCTACCTAGGGCAAAGAGCAGTTGCATGACTTTTATGCGAACACTTCTTCTACTCAGCATATGTTTCTCCTTTAAGGAGTGTAAATGATTTAAAATACAAAGAAACTAAAATTCTTATATTATGTATAATTATATATGTGAAATTTAATAATATATTTTGAGAAAGCTTACATTTTCACCTTGAAAGATCGAGAATTCAACATATTTAGCATTAATTCTGCTAAGACTGCCTCCTTTTATCTACTAAAACCCTTGGAGTGGACGGAGTAATGCTCTATAATTTTTATTCACTTCTCAAGCTCAGTTTAACAAAAGAATATTGCTTGGCCCTATCCACATTGCGTGCCGAAGGCATTTTAGAAAAAGCTCTACTTAATATATTCCGCTTTTATTTTCGCAAAACTTGGCACTTGCTTATAATGCCACTTATCTACGATTGTCCCATTTTTGAATAATACAATTCCTGGATTTGATCTTACGATCGTTTTAAGTAGAATGTCATCCGCTGTATAAAAAGGGAATGCACTTTGCGTCGAATGCCTAAAGTCATCGAGCATTTCTTTCCCCGCTCCGCCCACAACTGCGTATGTTTTAATCCCAGCTTTCTCGGCAGCCTCTGCTAATGGATTGATTACTTCAATATAAGCTTTTTGATAGCTAGGATTCCATGTAAAAGTTTCTTGCTTTACTTTTTTATCAGAAATTTTATCAATTACATTTACTACTTTAATGGTTTCCTCGTAGGTCTTTTTATCAATAATTAGTGAAGTATCTTTAATGAAAACCGTATCCTTTACCATCATTTCTTTAGTGTCCACCTCTCCTTTTAATTTATAAGCCACAATCATAAAGGTATAGCCTTCTTCTAATAACAGATCCTCTGAAATATCATAGCCATCTGGTCCTGTTATTTCATATTCACTAATCTTTGTGCTTTTAACTGTAGGCTCTGATTTGACTTGTTCTGTCTCCCAATCGGCTTTAGGATAATTCGCAAATTCCTTCATGTACTGTGCATTAGGTAATTCGACTATAGTATTATCATTTTTATTTTTCAATTTCCATGCAAGGATTTCTACATTCGCCATTGCATTTTCCTCAATTTCTTTTTGCTTAAGAATATTTACGCCTTTTTTAAACGGCCTAAAATCATTCTTAGGAATATCCCAAACATAATTGCTAAAGCAATAATATAACAATGCTATTCCTACCACTCCCAAAATTGCCCATCTCGCTTTCTTGGAGAAAAGTTCGTGCATATCCTTGTGCTTAAAGACAAAGAATAGTGCTGGAAAGAGAAGTACTACATCTTTTAAAAAGGAGGTTTTGGGGACTAATTTTATAAAATCTCCAAAGCACCCACAATCAGTTACTTTCATATTACTTTCCACCCAAGGCCCCCATTGACCAAAAGAAAAGAAATTTACTCCATTTGGAACATAACCAGTTAGATAGGTAAATCCAGTTAAAAAGGTAAAGAAGCCAACCAAAATTAAAAATGCCCAAGAAGTCCACTTGGATTTCATACCTAAAAGTAACATTAAACCAAGTAGGATTTCAAATATAATCATAGTTACAGAAAAGGCAATCGCATATTTCGAAAAGAATGGAAATATAGGCGCAAGGAAACTAAATGCCGTTTCGCTAAACGTATAGTAAAACTCACCAAAGTATTGCTCCATTTTAAAGGCCGTACCCATTGGATCTACTGCTTTGACCAGACCAGAAATTATGAATAATACACCACAGTAGTTTTGCAAAAAGGAAAGGAACCAAGACTTATTTTTTTTAAAAGCAAAACCGACTAATAGAGTGAGTATTATTGCAATGACTCCTACGAAAATTAATAATTGTGTTAGTGTTATATTCATTACATTTAATTCTTTTCAGATAATTTAATTAAGGCAAAAACCGCATAATTTATAATGTCCATAAAATTTGCATCCAAGCCTTCCGAGACGATCGTTTTGCCATCGTTGTCTTCAATTTGCTTTATTCGAAGGAGTTTAACAAGAATCAAATCTGTAATACTTGATATTCTCATTTCGCGCCAAACTTCCCCATAATCATGATTTTTTGCAATCATCAATGAACGAGTCTCGTCTAACTTTCCATCATATAAAGATTTCAATCGCTCTGTAGACAATTCCAATTCGGATTCAGTTCCCAAGGCTGATTGGATTAAAGCCATAATGCCATAATTAATTAAACCTTTATAATCATCCTCAATGGCATCTCCTACTTTGTTCTCTCCAGCTTCTTCAATACTTCGGATTCGCATTGCTTTAATATACAATTGATCAGTTAAGGATGAAGTTCTGAAAATTCGCCAAGAACTGCCATAATCCTCATTCTTCTTCACAAACAGCTCCTTGCAGGCAATGGTGATCGTATCGTATTGTTCTAAAGTTTTATGCACTCTAATTTTTTTCACAAATATAAAAAAAGCTTTGACCCTTTTACTAGCCTCAAAGATAGTATTCTCTGTAGTTTAAGTTTGTTAATAGATTGTGAAAGCTTGTTAATGATGTTGAAAGGACGGTGTGAGTGTGAGCGAGGGTGAGTGTGTGAGTGTGAGCTTCGTAATAGGTTTGTTAGAAATAAATTAATATTATTTGGAAAAAATATTAGAAAAACCATCTTCAGGAAACTTAGTGATGGTGGATTTAGATAAGTGCCTTAGCCTTGTCTACCATTTAAATCTGAAAAAATTTTTTATTTCTTTTATCTTAGTCATTGCAGATCTCCTTAGTTCAGAAAGCTCAAGTAATGAGTTCTTGTATTTTTTTCCTTCCTCAAAGTCAAAATTTCAGAGCGCAGAGCAATTGACGCCATAAGATTAGAAAGCTCTTCCTCGCACCTACTATATTCAATTTGGCTACTGATTTCTTTTTCCATACCTTAATTATACTATTACAAAAGATGCAATGATTTTGTATTCAATTAGAACTTAATAGCTCATAAAAGGTAAAAGCGGTAATACTATTTTCTAAAGTAGCATTTTGTTGCTTGTAAGCACAATAATGAGAGGTGATTTTTGTGGAATTTATTACCCTGAGTAAACATACTTTATCATAATTCTTTTTCTAACTTTGATTTATGCTTTTTATACTTTTGAGTATTTTATTTTCGTCTCTACTTACGGTCATTTTCAAATTGTATAAAACATTTGAAATAGACACTTTTCAAGCCATTGTTATTAACTATTTTGTTTGTGTTATAACAGGTTTTGCAATTACAGGTCAATGGGCATTTGAAGGTCAAGTTTGGAAACAACCATGGTTTAATTATTCTATCGTTTTAGGCTTAACTTTTATTATAGGATTTTATGTTATTGCGCTTACCGTTCAGCATTTTGGCATTACATTTTCCGCCATAATGCAGAAGATGTCGGTTATACTAACTATTCTTTTTACCATTATCATTTACAATGAGAGTTCAGGAATTATAAAAGTAATTGGAATAATCTGTGCTTTGGCCGCAATTTATCTAATTAATAAACCAGGCAAAGATTTTGATCTAAAACAATTTAAAGGTTGGCTAATATTATTACCTGCTTTAACTTTTCTAAGTAATGGCTTGATTGAAATTATTTTATTTATTGTTGAAGTAGAACAAATTGCACCAAATGGAGATTTTAAATTTATTTCTTTTAATTTTTTCACTGCAGGAATGTTGGGATTACCCTTCCTATTATTTAATGTAGCAAAACGGAAAAGTAAATTTCAATGGAAGAATGTAATCGCGGGAATTGCCTTAGGTGTCCCAAATTTTTTTAGTATTTATTTTATGCTGAAAATTTTAACTATTGGTTTGGAAGGCTCAGTAGTTTTCCCAATAAACAATGTAGGCATTCTCATTTTGTCGGCCATTATCGGTTTTTTAGTATTTAAAGAAAAAGTTACACGACAAGCTTTTATAGGTTTAATTTTAGCGATATTGGCTATTGGTTTAATTGCCTATTAAAATAAATGATTTTTGATTTGAAGGATTTTTACAAAACGATAAGAGCACCATCTGAGGGTCTTTATAAGGAAAAAGGATCTAAGTTTATTGCTTTTGCCAAAGCCGTATTCACCGAATCTGAATTTCAAGAGTTCCAAACTGAAGTTAAACAGTTGCATAATAAAGCAAGACATCATTGTTACGGTTTTCGAATTGGCATTGATGGCGAGCATTATCGAGCAAATGATGATGGTGAACCTTCTGGCACTGCAGGCAAGCCTATTTTAGGGCAGATTGATAGTAATGAATTAACCAATATTGCCATCATAGTAATTCGATATTTTGGAGGAACTAAATTAGGAACTGGTGGCTTAATTGTGGCCTATCGAAGTGCTGCAAAAGCAGCTTTAGAAAACAGTGTGATTATTAAAAAAGAAATCTTAACTGAGTTTAAAATAGCATTTGATTATAAGTGGATGAATGGCCTTTTGGGTGCAGTAAAAAAGATAGATGCTATAATTCTTTTTAAAGAATTTAATGCCAAACCATTTCTACATATCGGCATCCCGAGGTCAAAGGCATCTGCCGCGATACATCGACTTAAAGCACTCATTTTGAAAAAAAGTTTAGAAGAAGTAAGTTTTCAAACAGGAATTGAAGGATTTGAAATAGAAAAATTAGATTGAAAGAGAAAATGAAAAAAATTGGAATAACGGGAGCTATTGGAAGTGGGAAAACAACAGTTTGTAAAATGTTTGAAGTTTTAGGAATTCCTGTTTATTATGCAGATGATCGTGCTAAATATTTAATGAATTACGATAAAGTTTTAAAAGAAAAAATAAAAGCACTATTTGGCAAATCAGCTTACCACAGGAATGGCCGATTAAATAGGGCTAAATTAGCATCCATTGTTTTCAAAGATAAAGGAAAACTTAAATCCTTAAATGGTTTGGTTCATCCAGCTATTCATAAAGATGGAGAGGCTTGGTTTAAAGAACAAAAAAGTAAATATGCCATCAAAGAAGCTGCCTTAATATTTGAAACGAAAGGTGAAAAGTTTTTAGATAAAGTAATGGTGGTTGCGGCTCCTGAAAAAATCCGCATTGAAAGAGTTATGGGTCGTGACGGGGTCACAGAAGCTCAGGTTAGAGCCAGAATGAAAAATCAATTTACCCAAGCTACAAAACTAAATAAGGCAGATATTGTTATAAAAAATGGAATCAATGATTCATTGATCAAACAAGTGATGAAAATTCACAAAAAATTAAATAAGTAAGCAAATGCCCTTAATCTATACTTCTATGTTTATACTTTTATCCCTATTTTCAAGTCTAGAGCCAAAACCTAAATTAATATACATTGGTGATCCAATGTGTTCATGGTGTTATGGAATAGCTCCTGAGTTAGAAGAGTTAAAAACACATTACGAGGAGGAATTAACTTTTGAAATTATTATGGGAGGCTTAAGACCTTACAATACTCAAGCCATAACGGAATTAAAAGACTTTTTAATAGAACATTGGGAAGAAGTTGAAAGTAGAAGTGGTCAAGAATTTAATAGCGAAATTTTAAATAGTTCTAATATTCCTTATGACACTGAGCCACCGAGCAGAGCCGTTGCTATAGTCAGAAGCATGAATCCAAGTAAGGCTTTTGATTTTTTTCATGCTTGCCAAAAAGCATTTTATTACGAAAATCTAAATTTGAATGAGGTAGCATCCTATAAAAATGCTATTAAAACCGCAGGATTAGATTTTCAAAGTTTCAAAACTAAATTTGAAAGTGCTGAATGGAAAGCTAAAATAAAGGAAGATTTTGAAAGAGCAGGTAAATTAGGAGTCCGCAGTTTTCCTACTATTCTGTTAGAAAAGAACAATGAATTATACGTCATCTCGCAAGGCTACAGTAAAAAGGAGGATATGGTAAAGCGTATTCAGAAAGTACGCTAAGTTTGATAAATTCGGACTTGTCAAGCTGCGCGTTATTGCTTAACTTGCCACGGATTAAAATTAGATATAATGCAAGAAGTCAAATTATCCTCCGAAGAATTAATTGCCATTGAACACAAATATGGCGCGCATAATTACCACCCTTTACCAGTTGTCTTGACAAAAGGTGAAGGAGTATACGTATGGGATGTAGAAGGAAAGAAATATTTTGACTTTTTATCTGCCTATTCTGCTGTAAATCAAGGACATTGTCATCCAAGAATTGTAAATGCCTTAAAAGAACAAGCAGATCAATTAACTTTAACATCCAGAGCTTTCCATAACGACATTTTAGGTCCTTATGAAAAGTATGTAAGTGAATACTTTGGTTATGATAAAATTCTGCCCATGAATACGGGTGTAGAAGCAGTTGAGACAGCGATAAAATTGTGCAGAAAATGGGCATACACTATAAAGAAGGTTGAAAATAATAAAGCTAAAATAATTTTTGCAACTGGTAATTTTCATGGAAGAACCACTACGGTAATTTCCGCTTCTGTCGATCCTTCCTCAACAACAGGATTTGGACCTTACATGCCAGGGCTTGTTGTTATTCCTTATAGAGATATTGAAAGCCTAAAAGATGAATTAAAAGATCCTAATGTGGCTGGCGTAATTATCGAGCCTATTCAAGGAGAAGCTGGCGTTGTACCAGCAGGAGATAATTATTTAGGACAAGTAAAAGCCTTATGCGAAGAAAAAAATGTTTTATTTATAGCAGATGAAGTTCAAACGGGCATTGCGCGAACTGGCAAACTCTTAGCGGTTTGTGGCAATTGTGATTGTACAAAACATTGCGAAAATAAATACGAATTTAGGCCGGATATTTTAATTTTAGGTAAAGCACTTTCTGGTGGCGTTTTTCCAGTTTCCGCAGTTCTTGCCAACGATGAAATAATGTTGACCATCAAACCTGGAGAACATGGTTCTACTTTTGGCGGAAATCCATTAGCCTGTGCAGTAGGCATTGCAGCTCTAGAAGTAGTTCGAGATGAAAACTTAGCTGAAAACGCCGAGCACTTGGGAAAAATATTCCGAGAAAGAATGCAGGCTTTAATTGATAAATCTAATTTAGTAACTTTAGTTAGGGGTAAAGGTTTATTAAATGCCATTGTAATTGATGATGCAGAAGATAGCTCTACAGGATGGGATATTTGTATGAAGTTAAGAGATAATGGACTATTGGCGAAGCCAACTCATGGCAACAAAATACGCTTTGCTCCACCATTAGTTATTACCGAGGAACAATTGCATGAATGCTGCGACATAATCGAAAAGACCATTCTAGAATTCGAGTAACTACCGAATAAAAATCGAATCTTTTTTAAAATGATAGGCACCAAAAACGCCAAGCCCTCCATTAATATTTGAGGCAATTCTTGTGTAACTCGAAAAAGGGCCTTCATTAGCTTTATTGTATTCTAGGGTATACCAAAATTGGAAATGCGATTCGTCCATAGTCGCCCACTTAATCGTATAATTTGTTCCCTTCGAAAAAAGACCGAATAGGTCAGGATCAAAGTCTTCTTCAGGCGGTAAAGGTTTATTCAATTGAAATTCAATATCTAATCCATTGAAAAATAAATCATCAACTACCGAAGTAAAGCCCGAAACGAATGGACCATCTTCTTCCGCCACCAAATATCTATAGAAGTTAGATTGATTGCCTGGATCACTAATATTGCATAACATTTTCTTGTAATCTGGGGCGCCATTTACTCTTTCCAGTCTAAACGAATCAATTGGAACAAGCGGAGGGATGGTCGTACTTCCCGTAATCGTCTCCCCTTCTACCTCAATATTTAATTGATAAGTTTGCCCTTCTTCAAGTAACAATTCCCTATTTAAATCTACGTAGGCACAAATATCTATACTTAAACTATCAGCATCAAATCCCAAAGATAAAGCCGCTTGATCTCTGATTGCCTGAGGCAAATCATTTAAGCAATACTCTTGTAGCGTAATATTTTGGTTAGGGCTACTTATGGTTACAATCGCTTCATGTACAAATAAATTATTAAAAAAGGCCTCATCAAAAGTATTTAAAAAAGGAGCTGATTTGCTTAAAAGAACATATGGAGGAGCTGGATTTTCTGTGGGATCTCCAAATTCAATTATTCCTTCTACTACAAATTGCAATGTTTCAGGAGGATCAGGAGTATATTCTTTTTCACAAGCTCCAAACAACACTAATATGCCTACTAAATATAAATATTCTTTCATTTTTGCATCCATTTAAAATTCCAAGTAATTGACGGGATGGTCGGAAACAACGTTACTTTATATGCACTTAATGCAGTACTTCCCGCCGCAAAATTAGTATCTGATGAGGTATATAAAAAGAACGGATTTTTTCGATTATATGCGTTATACAAAGAAAATGTCCAAGAGGATTTAAAAGTTTTTTTACTATCTGGATTTGGAGTGTAGGTGGCTGACAAATCCAATCTAGAATAGTCTTCCAATCTTGCACTATTTCGCGGTCCATAATTAGTATTAGGTCTTTGTTCAATAAAGAATATACTTTCTATAGGGGTATAAGCTCTTCCTGTTCCATACACAAAGGACGCACCAAAATCCCATTTCTTGGATAGTGCATAATTTAAAACTACAGAAAGGTCATGAGTCCTGTCATAGGTAGTGGGAAAAACTCTACCATTTTCAATTTCATCAAACCATCGCTCTGTTCTTGACAAGGTATATCCTAACCAACCGTTTAATTTACCTCTTGTCTTTTTAATAAATAATTCAGCGCCATACGATCGGCCTTCTCCAAAAACAAACTCTTCTTCTACTTGCTTCGCATTGTCAACATAACTTTCTCTATAATCAATTTGATTTTGTAAATCTTTGTAATAAACTTCTAGACTAGTAACAAATAAACCTTCCTTAAAATTTTTGAATATTCCCAATGCATATTGAATTCCCTTTTGAGGTTTTACCAAATCCGAACTTGCTACCCAAACATCTGCAGGTAATGTACTCGTAGAGTTACTTACCAAATGCAAGTATTGAGTGGAAAAGGTTAATCCACCTTTGATGGATGTAGTTTCATTTAAAGTATAATTTAACCCAAGTCGAGGCTCTAGGGCTGAGTAAGCCTTGACTTTTTCTCCTTTTTCAAAATTGACATTATCCAAGGACGTATAAGGTCCCACTTGTGTAAAGGAAGAAACCCTGAGTCCAATATTCATTTTTAATGATGATCCAAGTTTAAGATCATCTTGTAAGTAAGCGGCTATTTCGTGTCCAAATTTAGGCTCTAAATTATTAGTAAAATTCACATTGCCATCTGAGGCATCTAAAATATTTGGAGTCAATTTGTGAAAGGTATAATTCAAGCCAAACTTTATATGATTAGCTGGATTCATAAAATAATCAAAATCTAATTTTGCATTCCAATCTTCCACCCCAGAAAATATTTCACCAGTAAAATTATCCTGAAAGGCTTCAAATTTAAAATCATATTTATTGTAAATTCCAGAAAGGTTCATGAATAATTTGTCGCTAAATAAATGATTCCATCTAATAGTAGCCGTAGCATTTCCGTAAGGTATTTCAATTCCAAAATTTCTTTCTTGTTGCTGGTAAATTAATTTATCCCTACCAAAATAGGAACTTATAAAAATACGATCCCTATCAGAAAATTTATGATTCAATTTTGCGTTTAAGTCATAAAAAAAGTAATTAGTTCCTGCAAAATCTGTTTGATTCAAGACAGGTTGAAGTAGGTCAAATAAATAAGTTCGTCTTCCCGTAATGATGAAAGAGGTTTTATCTTTTTTAATCGGACCCTGCACTGTTAATCTAGAAGCTATAATTCCAATGCCACCTTCAAGACTAAACTTTTGATCATTTCCTTCTTTCATTTGGATGTCCACAACAGATGATAATCTGCCTCCGTAATTGGCAGGCATTCCTCCTTTAATAAGTGTGGTGTTTTTTATGGCATCTGGATTAAATACGGAAAAGAAACCTAGCATATGGCCAGAATTGTAAACGACCGCTTCATCAAGCAAAACAAGATTTTGATCTGGACCTCCTCCTCTTACATAAAATCCTGCATTCCCTTCCCCAACGGATGAGACGCCGGGCAATAGTTGCAAAGACTTCAAAATATCCACTTCTCCAAAGATGGCTGGAATTTTTCTGATTTCTAATGCGTCTAATTCGATCGTCCCCATTTCCGTATTTTGGACTTCCTCATTTTCTTCCTCTGCGGTTACCACAATTTCTTCCACTAATAATCCTAGTTGTAACTTAATATTCAAGCGAATATTCTGGTTTAAATTAATGTTGGATGATTTATCTTGGTAGCCCAAATAAGAAAAGACAATGGTATACGAACCTTTGAGTAAGGTCAGCGAATAAAAACCATAGGCATTTGAACTTACCCCTTGATTTATATCATCCTTATTAAAAACATTAGCTGCGATCAAGGTCTCTCCAGAAGTTGCATCACTTATGTATCCACTGATGGTGAAAGTTTCTTGAGCTAAGCAAGCCATATTAATAAGGGTAAAACATAGAATAAGAGCTAATCGCATATGGTGATAACGCTAAATTATTGAAAAACGTTTATACTTATTTATAAAATAACGGAACGACTTACCCTAATAATAGAGGCCTCAATTTAAAGCCCTTATCTTTCAATAACTTAATTAAGCCTTTCTTCCCCGCCATATGACCTGCACCGACAGCTATAAAAGTTGATTGTTGATTAATCATTACTTCAATGCTATCCGCCATTTTAAAATTACGTTCATATAACATCACCTTCCTCGAATCTTGCAGACTATGTTTTGCAGCTTTATACAATTTATAAATATCCTGTGATAAATAATATTTAGTCAATAATTTAACTTGCTTTCTAAAGGCCTTGACATTGCGTAAAACATCGTTTAAGGCTTTTATTTGAAAATCAATTGGAATAAGTTTTAATACATCAATGTGTTCTTGAAAATTTTCAACACCAAGCATTCTTTTACCTTTTTGTAAAGCGTATTTGGATAGGTAATTGTCTAATGCCACTTCATTTTCAGACTGAAGCATAGATTCTGATATCATACTTAAAATGAGTAATGGTAAATGTTGAACATATTGATCTAAATTCAAATTGAATGTCTTCTTAACTATTTTCTTCCATTTTAAATATTTCTTAGGCTTGACATACTGATAAATCATTCCTCCATTCGGAATAAGAAAATCAGTAGGGCTTGGCACTGCCCCTTCTAATTCAATTTCTGTGGCAAATGTATCACATTGATCAATGTAAACTTTCAAAGCTTCAACCTTTTCGAAAACACGCTGATCCTTAACGTGCATAGTACCAAAAAGATAAGCAGACAAATTTTCATTTTGTCTGCTTGTTATTTCCCAGAGTAGGGAATTTTTCTTTTTATTTCTTTTTGAAATTACTATCTATTTTAATTTGTTATTCGTAGTTGTAAGGTAAGATCTTAGAACTCTTTACTGTTGACAATGCCATTGAAGTTTTTAATCGTTCAATTTCCTCAATTTGTGATAAGGTTTTGAACAATAATTTTTCGTAGGTAGGAATGTCCTTGCATTCAATTTTCAAAAGAAAATCTGCGTCTCCCGTAATAATGTAACACTCCGTAATTTCCTCAATTGCTCTAATTTTTTCAATAAATGCATCTAATGCTTTATCTTTTTTCCAAGCTAGGGATACTAAAACAAAAGTTTTTACATTTAGTCCAATTGCTTGAGGATTTATTTTAGCATGATAACTTTGAATTACCCCGGTAGTCTCTAATTTTTTAACTCTTTCTAAAGTAGGGGCAGGAGATAATCCGATCTTTTTTGAAAGATCAAGGTTCGTAATCTTACTATTCTCTTGTAAGAGTTGTATAATTTTAAGGTCTATTTTATCCAGTTTAGAATCGGCCATAGTTATCGTTTTTAATATGTTATTTCGAATAAATAAAAGAGAGCTTTCGATTTAAGAATTTAATTCTCCGAAATTAGGTGCTAAGATATATAATATTTGTCAACATAAAAAAACAGGAAAGTTCTATTCCTGTTTTTTTATTTAATATTAAGCCTAAAGAAGCTTTAATTATCTATATACTATGGGAAAATGCCTAAGCTTAAGTAATCGGAGGCAATTTTATTAAGAGAAACTACAAATGCAGCGGTTCTTAAATCTTCAATCTTCTTTTTACGATTTTTCGTTTCTCTGATTTGATCATAAGCATTCACCATTGTTTCTTCTAAGCCAGAACGAACTAAATCTATCTCCTCTGCTCCTCTTGTTAAAATGTTTTTTTCCTTTTGACCAATGGTCTTTCCAGTTTGTCTTTCCACCATGTTCACCAAGTTAAGGTAGGTATTATGGTCGAATCTTTTTTCCATTCTACCAAACCTCATATGAGAAAGATTTTTTAACCACTCAAAATAGGAAACCGTCACCCCACCTGCATTCAAATACATATCTGGAAGAATGACCACACCACGTTTATTTAAAATGGTTTCTGCACGGGAGCTTACCGGTCCATTTGCTGCTTCCGCAATTACTTTTGCCTTAATTTTTTTAGCATTTTTTACTGTAATTTGATTTTCCAAAGCTGCTGGAACCAAAATATCACATTCTAATTCTAAAGCTGCTTCTCTGGTCTCCATTTTCTTAGAACCAGGAAAACCTATAATGGATCCTGTGTCTTTTCTATATTTCAATAGTTTATTCATGTCCATCCCATTCTCACTGTAAATTGCCCCTTCTCGCTCAGAGACTGCAATGATTTTTACCCCTCCTTCTGCTTGACAAATAGTTCCAGTATAGGAACCTACATTTCCTAAACCTTGTATTACCATGGTTTTTCCAGCTAAGCCATCTGTCATGCCTAACTTCTCCATATCTTTTTTATAACTAAACATAGATCTTAGTCCATAATATACTCCACGACCTGTAGCTTCCGTTCTTCCTCTAATTCCATTTTGATTAACCGGTTTACCAGTAACACAAGCAGCGGCATCAATCTCCCCATTTTTAAAAGTAGTGTAGGTATCGAGGATCCATGCCATTTCTCTAGAGCCTGTTCCATAATCAGGAGCTGGTACATCTACACCCGGTCCAATAAAGTTCTTCCTTATTAATTCCATGGTGTATCTCCTAGTAATTTTCTGTAAAATTTCAGGATCGTATTTCCATGGATTGATCTTCACTCCACCTTTAGCACCTCCAAATGGTACATCTACAATAGCACATTTAAAAGTCATTAAGGTTGCTAAGGCCATTACTTCTTCCTGATTTACATGGCTTGAGTAACGGATTCCTCCTTTGGTAGGTAGTCGGTGATGACTATGCTGTACTCGGTAAGCTTCGATCACATGATATTGTTTACCAATTTTGACCGGAAACCTAACTTGGTATACCGCATTGCACAATTTGATTTGTTCTAAAAGACCTTTAGGGAGGCCAGTGTGTGAAGCAGCTCTATCGAAGTTACTAATAACACTGTCTAAAAAATTAATTTGACTCATCTGTAATTTGCTTTTCCAGTTTCGAAATTTTTCTTTCTAAAAAGAGTAGGAATCCAACTATAATTGCAAACATGATAAGCAATACTGCTACTACGACATAGATCTTACCGATACTAGTAAAAAAATCGCTACTGCCATCTTGAGCCATGGCGGTATGTGTGAGAAGTAGGCTGAGCACTAACAATCTGGTTTTCTTACCCATTATAAGGGTTAAAACTCGCTTATTTTTTTCTTTATTCAAAACTAGTAATGACTTTTTTTATACACTTTCAAACAAATATTTATAATTCAATTTTTTAAACCTGTAATAAAGGTTGGCAATCCAAAATCCAAGTAAGGTCCAGGCAATAATTGCTGGATAAAAAACCATCCTTAATGTATTGTCTAGATCCTCTCCACCAAATGCAGGATTCCCTCCATTTCCAGGATGTAAACTATCTTGTAATCGTGGTATTACAAATAACAATGGGATCATTGCCACAAACGCGAAAACATTATAAATCCCAGACACCTTAGCTCTTTTTTCTTCATCTGGTATCGAAGACCTTAAAATAAAATAAGCCGCATAAATCATCATGGATAAGGCAGTCATGTTTAATTTGATGTCATTTGTCCAAAAAGCTCCCCATGTATATTTCGCCCATAAAGAACCAGTTGCTAATCCCATTAGTCCAAATATAAAAGCAATGGAAGTAATAGAAGATGCGCGAAAGTCATAAATTGGATCTTCTTTTAATGCAGCTAAGAGACTGTAAACGGCTGCTGTTGTAAGCAATATGAACATAGCCATCCAAATAGAAACATGGTAATGCGTATTCCTTATAGTTTCAATTAAGATATTTCTAAACGGAAATCTCAATCCTGGTCTCGCATGCAAATTTAAAGCTTGATCACGTTGCCATTTCGCCCCGTCTTGTATCTTGCCAATTGGATTTATAAATACAGCAGAAGGCAAGATTGCAAACCCATCTAATTCATTATCGATAAATAAGCCTGCTTCCTTAGTTTCATTAAATGGCGAGGTAGAAGGGATTGTAAAGGTTACTTCCATCTGCTGATCATCAATCACCTGAATATTGTTTGCAGCAATGGTGTACCGACTATCATCATCTTTAACCTTGACCGCTAAAAAAGCTTTATTTTCTCCGGATGTGTAATGAGCATTATAGCCATTCACCTTTAAGGTAATGGATTCACCAGCCACAATTGATGAACTATTACCATGACTCACCCCTACTATTCCTGGTCCAATTGGAATTAGCATTCCAGCAATAATGATGTAAATCATTAATATAACCGCTAATATTTTATACCAATTTTGTTTCATTACATTTTAATTTTTCCATAGCAATGGAAATAGAATAATTGACAATCCCAAAAGTACAGCATTGATCGCCAATAACATAATTACATCTGTTTGAAGTGATGTATCATTGATTAAACCCAAAGCATCTGCCGATAACTTGATCAACAAAAGCATAATTCCTAATGAAATTGGAAAAGCTAAAATAGCTATTAATGTCGCATTGTTATTTGACTTTGATCCTATCGCCGTAACAAAAGTAAAAGCAATGGATAATCCCATACTGCCCAAGCTCAAAGTCATGAAAAACAAAGGAATTTCTCTTACCGAATTTCCTGTAAACAAGGCCATAACTAGAAAGGTCAAGGTTCCTAAAACAAATAGAAATAGCGTATTGTAAATTATTTTAGATAATAATACTGCGATAGGATTCAGTAAAGAGAAGTAGTACAATTCCCGTCCCCCACTTTCCTGAACAAAGCTTCTTAAAATGGCATTTAATGCGGCAAAAAGAAAAATAATCCAAAACACTGCATTCCAAGCTTGGCCTTGTAAATCGCCAAATATTTTGTAACACATAAAAACGGTAGTGACTGCGAATAAAAAGACAGAAGTTAAGGCAAAGCCTTGCCTGAAATCAATGGTGAAATCTTTTTTAATTAGCTGGAAAATCTGGCCTAACATTTTGTAAATATAAAGGGGAATATTGAATGATGCATTCTTTCAGGAAGAGATATTGCAGAATCATGACAGGAAGGGAAATATATTGCCGAATGATGACAGGTAGGTTGACAAAAAAAGCCACCCTTCGGGCGGAGACGTTTTTAGAAACGGCTCCACGCGAAGCGTGGCTCAATAATTTACAGGCTTACACCCAATATTTTGGAAGGATATGAAATTAAACCAATTTCATCTTGTTGAAAACCTTCATCACATCTTTCACATGATCCGCAGATTTGTGCAAAAGTTTCATTTCAGATTTATTCAAGTTCAACTCCATAATTTCTTCAATCCCATTTTTACCTAGTTTCACCGGTACTCCCAAGAAAATGTTTTTAAGACCATATTGTCCACTCAATCTTGAGCAACAAGGGAAGATCCTTTTCTCATCTCTTAAGATCGTTGCAACCATTTGCGCTGCTGCAGCACCAGGTGCATACCAAGCAGAAGTGCCCATTAGTTTAACTAATTCGCCCCCTCCTTTTTTAGTTCTTTCAACAATGGCTTTTAGCTTGTCTTTTTCAATCAAATCAGTAATTGGAATTCCAGCTACTGTGGTATATCTTGGAAGTGGAACCATGGTATCACCGTGACCTCCCATTAAAACCGCTTGAAAATCTTTTGGTGAGATATCCAATTCCATAGATAAGAATGCTCTGTATCTAGCAGTATCTAAAATACCCGCCATTCCGAAAACTCTTTTATCCGATAAACCCGAAGCTTTATGTGCCGCGAATGTCATTACATCAAGCGGATTTGAAACCACAATAATGATCGGATTTTTAGAATATTTCATGATTGATTTTGTGACTGAAGTCACAATTTTTGCGTTGGTAGAAATTAAATCATCTCTACTCATTCCAGGCTTACGTGGAATACCTGCAGTAATTACAACAATATCAGACCCTTTTGTGTCTTTGTAATCAGCGGTACCTTTAAGTCTAGTACTGTAGTAATCAATAGGTGCTTGCTGATAAGAATCTAATGCTTTCCCTTTTGCAAGATCTCCCTTAAGATCTAATAAAACTACTTCTTTAGCTACATCTTGGTGTGCTAATACGTTGGCTACCGTGGCTCCTACATTACCGGCTCCAACAACCGTCACTTTACTCATAAAACTTGATATTTTTCAGTTAGGTAAATGAATTTTGTCGCAAATGTAGCCATTTTATAAATAATTAATCGAATAAAAGCAAATTGACATGCAGATGACACCCTCTAGCAAACAGAAATTCTTATTTTTAGGTTAAATTATAAACTGAATATGAAGAAATTAATATTTATAGCATTGTTTGGATTTTTATTTTCATCAATATCTGCACAAAGCCCATGTGGAACAAATTTTGACGAATCTATGCTAGAAAGACTTCAGCATAATGTAGGTGTAATGGATCTTTATCGATATCAAAGAGGGGGCACAGAATATGTTCCATTGCAATTCCACATCGTTGCTGATTCCGATGGTAATGGTGCTATTTCTGAGACAAGAGTCTTTAATAGCTTGAAAAGATTGAATAGCAATTATCTAAGTTTAGGCATACAATTTTATATTCAAAATGAATTCAATTATCTTAATAAAGATATTTTGTATAGTGCTAATACAGGTACGAATATTAATGCTATAAGCTTTCAATTAAGTTTAGCAAAAGTAGCAAATGCAGTAAATGTTTTCATAGTGAAAGAAATATTGGGTGCACCAACTCCTCCATCAACAGATCCAACAAATGTATTAGGATTTTATCTACCTAGTCAGGATGTTTTAGTGTTACAACAGTCTGAAGTAGGTAGGGAAAACGGAACCTTTGAACATGAAATGGGGCACTTTTTCTCTTTGGCTCATCCATTTAGAGGATGGGACAACGACCCATGGTCTGCTGATAGACATGGAAATCCTGTAGGTGCTAGATCACCTGGAAATATCTTAAATGAATTTGTAGATGGATCTAATTGTAGCGTTTCCGGAGATTTAATTTGTGATACACCTGCTGACTACAATTTAGGATTTAGATGGAATGGATGCAATGACTATACTGGAGATTGTATGGATCCTAGTGGTGATACTCTTAGACCAATGGAAATAAATTATATGGGATACTTTATTGGTTGTGACAGTTATCAATTTACTCCAGATCAAAATGCTGCAATTTTAGCGGATTTTAATTCTCCTTCTAGAAATTATATTCGGAATGATTATATACCATATACAGGCACTATGGATGATCCTCAAAAATTTAATCCTGTTGACACAGAAACATTTTTCAGTTCTGTTGAATTTGATTGGGAGGCAGTTGAAGGGGCGAGATGGTATCTTTTGGAAATAGGTAGAAATCAGTCCATAACAATTGGAGCACAAAGATACTTCGTGACCTCTAATTCTGCAACAATTGATGATCTAATTGCAGATAGAAATTATTTTTGGAGAGTTCAAGCATATGGAGAATACAAGTGTTACGATGGAGATCTTTCCGTAAGTAGTTTTCGCACTACTACTACAACCTCAACCGAAGATCCAACTTTCGTTGAATCTTTCAATGTTTTTCCAAATCCAGTTCTAAACAATGATTTTCTAACCATCAATTTAGAAAGTAAAAGTCGTGTACAAATGGATGTAGAACTCTTTGGCCAAAATGGACAAGTTGCCAAGCGAATTTTTGGACAACAAATTAATGAGGGCGGCAATTCATTTACCATAGATATGAATGGATTGAGTGCTGGAATTTACATATTAAAAATGCAATCTGCTGCAGGTAATATTATCAGAAAAATAACGATACTTTAAGTAACGTCTAAATCAAATACGTGAATAAAATAATTGGTTTTTGCCTAATGGTATGCATTGGTTTTTCTCAAACCATTTTAGCGCAAGATTATTGTGGGACTACAGAAGATTCAGATTTTTTTACTGCCTATCACGCGAATAAGGCATTTTATCAAACGAATCAAAGAAGCACAGAGGATATTGTATATCTACCTATGAGCATTCATATTTTACAAGACGATGATGGTAGTAATGGTTTTACTTTAGTTGCCCTGAATGGGACCTTGTGTTCCTTAAATGAACAGTATCTTCAAGCTGGGATGCAGTTTTATATCAAAGGTAAAGTTAACTATATAGATAATTCCTCATTGAATAATGCTGAAAATTTCAATATAGATTTCGGCCTCTTTGCCTCTGAGAAAATTGATAATACTATCAATGTATTTTTTGCATCAGATGCTTCTGGCAATTGCGGGTATTTTACTCGAGGTGTTGATATTGTTGTAATAAGAAAATCGTGCTCAGGTGGAGGATCATCAGTTTGGACCCATGAATTAGGTCATTACTTTTCCTTACCTCATCCATTTAGAGGATGGGAAGGAATGGACGTTAGAGATGCTACCGAAATTACAGAAATTGTAACTATTAATGGAAGTACAGTCAGACCCGAAAAAATAGACAAAAGTAATTGTAATACTACTGGAGATCGAATATGTGATACGGACCCCGATTATTTAAGTTTTCGCTGGACTTGTAGTGCTGACAGCTTAGGTATAGAATTAAATGATCCTAATGGTGTTGAATTCCGTCCTAATGGTCAATTATACATGTCTTATTCAAATGATGCTTGCCAAGGAAAATTTAGCCCTGATCAAATTGATCAAATGATAGCCAATTTAAATTTTCAAAGGGAAGATTTACTTATCGACTCCGAAGGTGTAGAATTCAATGACCCTATCATTGCCAGTTACCCAATTAATGCGGAAACCATTGCTATCGATCAAGTAACATTTTCTTGGGAAGCCGTTCCTCAAGCAGACTCATATGAGGTTGAAATTGCTTTTAATAACTCTTTTACCGTTCAACGGAAAGAATATGCAACATCGAGTTTAGAGCTTAGCATTCCTGCTACCGATTTGAGAGAAAGAATTTATTTTTGGAGAGTGAGACCGGTTAATAGTTTTGATCCATGTTCAAAGTGGTCGGATGCGTTTGAATTTTTTCCAAGTAGCACAACTTCCATCGAGGACCTTTCCTTTGTGAATTCATTCAATCTTTATCCGTCCATACAAGTAGTAGATAACATCAACGTACAGATTAATGTAAAAGAATCTTACCATGCATCTTTTGTTATAATGAATGTGAATGGTCAAATTGTGAAGGAAGAAGGCATCTCATTGAATGCTGGCAATAATATCTTACAGTTTAATGTTCCTGCGATCAGTGCTGGTTTATATTATGCAGGCTTGCGGATCAATGGTAATAATTTACTAAAAAAAGTTATCATTAAATAAAAAACTGAAAAGCGATTATTGCTTTCCAAAAATATTCTTATTTCTTTTATTAAGGATAGGTGCTGGTGTGGGCGCTTCATCTAATTTTTGATGGAACAATTTATCTTTATAATTCCATTCACCCTTTTTATATTCATATCCTACGTAACTTCCATCTGGATAAGCAGATTGCATTTGTGAAATCCTATTTTCTACAGCTATTAAATTATCGTATACCACCAATTCTAATTGTTCGTCATAGTTCATTCGAACATTGGCATCGCCGGCAAATTCAATCATTAATCGATTCTTGACGATAGGTCTTCGTCCGTCGTTGTCTCTTAAAAATACTGGAGCACCAAAAGTAATTTCATCTCCATCTACCACCATTACATCTACTAATTTTCGTCGATTGTAAAAATTGTAATAATCCAAGCCAAATAATAAATAAGCAGTTCCCTTCTTGGCTTTAAATTGTTTGATATTGTAATATAAAGCGCCATACCAATCTTCTGGACTAAGTATATTATATTCAATATCCTCCATTGATTTACTTTTGTCTTTCAGTGGAATTATCGTCCCATTTTTAAAATGAATCACACCGTGATAAATGTATTCTTTTTTATGGATTTTTTCCTGCCAAGTATATAGTTTAAAGGAAGCATCATCTGGTTCTAATTTTATAATCCATTTCACAGAATCAAATGGATAATCGAAAGCGTCCTTTTGAGCTAAAGCTTTCAAAAACAAAGTGTCAAACTTTTTACTTGCCCAACTTCGATGAGCTGGCATTTCCGCATTACTTAAAATATCCGCATACAATGCCAGTTCTAATTGCATTTCTTCCAAATTATTAGTTTGGCTAATTCCCACATTAATAAATGAAAATAAAAATACGATTGCTAATAATCTCATAGTCCAAGGTTTATACAATGCTAAACGTTACATTAGCTACTATAATTGCAAAATGGAATAATTTAAGAAAACTTTAGATTATACCCGCTCAGGAAACGTACAACAGGCAAGTAAATTATCGTAATCTGGCTGATCAGATGGATATTTATGGATAAATTGCTCTCGAACTTCATTATTATCAATCACAAAAACACCAGGCATTTGAAAGCCATCCCCTAACATTTTACCTATACCAACTCCTTTCTTAATACCTGCCTCGTAGCCTCTCATCCAAGACTTTAGTCCAAAGAGTTGTTTAAAAGAGCCCTTCATTAAACCAAAATGTTTATAATAAGTACAGTTTGGATCTGAAATATGAGTAATCCCAGAAAGCTTGTACTCTTTAAAATATTTTTCTGCGGTTTGAAAGTCAGACATATGGACTAAAATAATTTCAGCTCCCTGTTCTTGAAAAAACCCTCGCCTAGCGGCAATGTCTCCAAGTGCTTCTCTGCAAAAAGTACAACCGAAATGCCTAAGAAAAACCAAAAGAATAGGCTGATCTTGGGAATGTTCCGCTAGAGATTTGCCTTGATTCGTTACTATTTCATCTAATAATTCCTCTTCTAGTTGTAAATTGTCCATATTGGGCGTTTTGATGTTTAAACATACGTTCAAGCAATTGGTTCAAAATTACTTGGAATTTAACGGATATTCCCACAATCAGTCCGCTCAAAACAGTTCAGTGCTGAAAATCATGTTAGAAATTGAAATTCTAGATATGCATAATAGAAATATATACTAAAGCGTTCTAGTTTTGCTTATATTTGAAAAACACATTAAAAATATTACTAATATGTAAAAATTTAATTATTTTCGTCTTTAAGGTTTAATTAAGATTTTTAAGAAAATAAATATGATTCGCATCCTCTGTTTTTCCGTAGCATTTCTATTCGCTATTATTGTCATTGGGCAACCTACTTTTTATAGGGCGGAGGTTGAAAATGGGGATGGTGTTTATTCTTTATTAAGAAGGCATCAATTAAATAGGCATGCTTGTAATGTTAATGAATTTTATAAAATAAATAAATTAACAAGAGAAGATGATTTGAATAAGGACAAAACTTATTTACTCCCTGTTCTAATCTATAAATATGATGGTAAGAGTATCCGGTCTACTATAGGTATAGATGATTGGGATTTAGCGAGCAGAATTGCGAAATACAATAAGGATCTACTTACCGCAAAAATTTTAAAGAAAAGATATCAAAATAGTAAAATACTTTGGGTTCCTTTTCATATCCTTAAATGTGATATTCCATATTCTGAAGCTATAGCTGATGACAGGGCAAGTACCGGGCAAACATTAAAAGAGGTAAAAACTGTAGAGATAAAAAAGATAGAAACCGTATCTGTTCCTTTGTTTGGGGAGGCTGCACAAACAGTGGTGATTAAAGATAAAAGTTTAAAAGGCCAAGTATTTTATGTTTTGGCTGGACACGGCGGACCTGATCCAGGAACGGTCGGTAGGCGAAGTGGCCATAATTTATGCGAAGACGAATATGCCTATGACGTATGTTTAAGACTTGCTAAAAATTTAATTGAGCGAGGTGCAACGGTAGAGATTGTAATACAAGATAAAAATGATGGTATTCGAAATGGTGAATTTCTAGATTGCGATAAAGATGAGCGATGTGTTGGTAATTTGAGGATACCGCCAAATCAAGGCGATCGCTTGAGACAAAGAACCGATGCTATTAACAAGTTATATAAGAGGTATAAGAGACAAGGTGTAAAGTCTCAAAAACTCTGCGTATTGCATATCGATTCTAGACCAGAACACAAACGTCAAGACGTTTTCTTTTACTATTGCAAAAATAGTAAAAGTTCAAAACTACTAGCGCAAAACATGTTGGATACCTTTGGAGCTAAGTATAAGATTCATCGACAAAAAGGCAACTACGATGGCTACATAAAAGAAAGGGGTTTGTATGTAGTGAGACATACCTTACCAACTACAGTTTTTGTAGAATTGGGAAATATGCAAAATAAGACAGATCAAAAAAGATTAACCAAAGAGGATAATCGACAAGCGCTTGCGGATTGGCTCTTTGAGGGATTGGTTAAATGATTTTATCAATATTAAATTTTTAATTGATCGAACATTAGATTACAACCTCTGATTTCACTAGCGTCTAGTCTTCCTAAAATTTCAAACTTACCGTTAGGGTACATTCTTCCAATGTCTTCAGTTGCAATAAATGCACAAGAATCAATATTCACCAAATCGATAATATTTAGAACTCCTCTTTTACCAAAGGATTCTAATTGGAAGGGATCATTGAACTCCTTAACTATTACCTTCATGGTGCTGGATGGCGTAAACAAACCATCTGCTAAGGAGTAGGCTTGAGAAAGCAACTCCGTCATACCATATTCAGAATAAACATTTTCTACTTGATATAATTGCTTTAGTTGATTATGAAGCTGTTGCTTTGTCAATTCTTCTCTCCTACCCTTCATCCCTCCAGTTTCCATTACATGCAAGCCATGATAATTCACTTTAAATTTTTCTGCGAAATCTAATAAAGCGAAACTCACCCCCAAAAGTAAAATTTTTAGATTTTGCTTTTGACATGACTTTATTTTTTCATGTAATAGACCATATTCATTTAAGTAAAATCCACTCATTGGCATCTGTGATTGTTCAATAAAGTATTGAACCATGGAAACTAATGAAGAATTATCTCTTTCTAAATAAGATGGAAGCAATGCAAATAATACAAAAGGTTGATTGAAAAAGGATTTATAGGACCTCAAAGCTAATTGGTGATATAGGGAAAGGTCTTTTACATAATGCTTTGAAGAAATTTGTCCAGTTGTTTTACTTGATTCAAAAACGATTTGAGGTTTGAAATCTGCAGCTTGAATAACATACTTTTTAAAAAATTGAATAGGTAAATATGGAATTTTTTCAATTTTATTAACTGACTGAATGTCGGTATTTAAGTAATCACAATATTGCTTGTAAATAGGATTATATTTATATTGGTAGATGAAGAGCTGTAATGCAATCCGATCAAAATTATTTTGATTGGCTGTTTTAATTTTTCTAATTAGTTCGGCTCTTTCCTGCATTACACAATAAAATTGCTATTATTAAATTATATAGTTAGTCATTAAAATAAAACTGTGCGTAAATATACATTCTTGTTTATCATTTTTTCCCTTCTTTTAGTAGCTTGTGTAAAGGCTCCAGAATTTTCTGATGTCCCTGAGATAAGCTTCGTTTCCTTATCAAAATCAAATATGACCCAGAGCGATTTGCCTACAGATTCAGTATTTGTTACTTTTTCATTCACTGATGGAGATGGAGATTTGGGAGATGGACCTAATGGAGCTTTTAATGTTTTTCTTACAGATACCAGAACTGGTTTTCAAGAAAATAAATTTAGAATACCAGAAATTCCGCAAGCAGGAACTGCCAATGGAATAGAAGGAGAAATTCGATTATTATTATTTACTACTTGTTGCATCTTCAGTGACAGTCGTCCTCCTTGTACCGCATCTACCTCTGAACCCACTAATGAATTATCTTATGAAATCTATATTGAGGATCGTGCTGGAAATCAAAGTAATATTATTGAGACTAGCCTGATTACTTTAATGTGTGAATAAAAAATCCAGGAATTAACAAGGCACTGTTAGTTCCTGGACAGGTTTTTAGCTTAACCAGATAGGTAAATTAGGGGAATATATACTTTTACTTTTGTTCAATAACTTCTTTGTAAAGAATATGATTATTGTATTCTTGCCGAAGCGCATGTCTTAATACATCGAAAGAGGTTACTACTCCTTTTAATTCATTTTTGAGATTTACAACCGGTAATGTTTTGAAGCGTTTGTCCATAAAGAGCTCTGCTGCGGTTCCCACTTTATCTTTAGGCGAAATTTTAATCACATGCTCATTCATTACTTCTTTAACTTTCTTACTTTTAAGATCTTCTTGGTTAGCAGGGAATGCCCATAAATCATGTGTTGTGATTAATCCAACAAATTGACCATTATCTACTACAGGCAATTGTTGCACTTTCTCATTGTACATTATTTCTGTTAGTTCTTGAATACTTTGGCTTGGAGAGATGGTGGTCGGATTTTTAGTCATGATTTTTCTGACTTGTTCATTCATCATAAGGTTGAAAATTTTAATTTGCCCAAAAAATACTTAACAATTCTATAATACCATTTTTTTAGCATATTTAAAAATAATCTTCTACTTATTTCGTTAATCTCAATATTTTAATACGATTTGCAGCTACATTTAGCCCATTTGCAAGGTAATCTTGAATTAATCCTTTAAAATTCCATTTAATATTCCCAAAGTGATAAGGTAGGTAGGCCTAACCCCCATTTTGCCTAAGGCTCCCGATGACAAGGTTCCTCCGGTTTCTAATGGATTGTCCGAAGCATAATAAGCATATCTTAATTCTACATTTTCATTTATACTTTTTCTAATTTTAGAGGCAGATTGAATTGCTTTTTGATAATGGGCTCCTTCCATTTCTAAACCTATAGATTTCCATGAGGATTTATAAAAATATCTAAGAATATCTCGATTTTGAAGAGACGTTCCCAGCACGGTAACCATTGGTCCCTTATAGATATTCAGACCAGACCCTTCAAAAATGGAAACATCCATAATATTCTCAAAGGGATAATTATCTGCAGAGCCCTCAAATACATGAGCATTGGGTATCATAATATCTCCTTTATTTCCTTCTAATATACCCGCTTTGCCCATTATATTGATAGAGGCAATATTTAAATGAATGCTTTTATCGCCAATCTCAATCGGTTTAAGTAATTCATCCATTAATTCATACGCTTGTTCTCCAAAAGCATAATCCATAACCAAGATTATGCTATTATCATGCTTGTTATCTAATTTACATGTTAATTCTTTCGGGAAAAAGGAGCTGTCCATTTTATCACACTCAAAAATTTGCACACCTATATTTGATGCACTTTGATCTTGAATTTCAACCATTCCATTTTTCAAGGCATAATCTTCAACGACTGATCTGAGATCTTTATTTGTTCCGATAGATAATTCTTCTGCGACTTCAAGCAGTGAATCTATTTTTAATTTTTTATCCAATGCTGCTTTTGCATAAAAACAATTCATTACAGAATGTAAATTTGAACTGATAATGTGAATGGTTTTTTCGAATAAATTGGCTTTGTGCAGATAACCTTTTATCCCCTTAGCCCATAAATCACCATGAATATGATGTCCAGATTTTGCTCTTAAGGTAGAGGAAAAACTTATCTCTCGATCACGTTTTTCGTAAAACTCTTCAAAACTGTGTTTTCCCAACCAATAGACTATATCGAATAAATCGCTTTGTTTTTTGGCTTTTGCAAATTTCTTAACGGCAACGGTGGTTTCATCATAAGTTCTTCCTAAAAGAGCACTTAGATAAGTCAAACCTATTGCATGATCAAAATTTTCTACTTGATCTCTTTGCTCAACAAACTCAACCAATTTCAACCATTCTCTCTTTTGTCTTCCTTTACTGTCCATTCCATTTACACGAATCTTTTCTGCTTCATTAAACATGAAAGTTAAGTGAGTCAAGACATCATAAATATCAGAGGCACCTCTAGTCATTTCAATATACATCTGCTCTTCATCAATTCGATAACAATCCCTTCTTCGTTTGTTAGAGACTATTGCTGGAAAAGAATTTTCATATCCTTCTCGAGCAATTAATTTAATATATCTACACTCTTCTATTCCTTGAGGCAATCTTTGGAAAATGTATAACAAACCATCTAATTCAACTGTTTCTGGGTCCGCTATGCTCCCATAAATTTCGGGTTTTAGTTCAAGCATGGCATTAATAATCGCCTCTCCGGAAACGCCTAATGGTTTGTAGGAACCTCTTATAAAAAGATGTCTCATAGCAATGTGAAGCCGCTGAATTGCTGCTCTTGAAACTTGAGCTCTGGTAGAATTAATATCTGGTGAAGACATAAAAATGGTTTACCTAAGAATGCAAAAGTTAAGCCAAAAGTTCCAATTTGAGAAAATGTGCTACTAGAGAAGAGAAATTAAAAAAGATTTAGAGCATAAAAAAAAGCATTAACCTATCATTAATGCTTTTTTTAAATTTTTACTACTACTATATTAAAACTACTGATACAAAGATACAACCAAAACAAGGTTGTTTGCAAGTGATAATTCCTCTTGTAGAGCATGTGTAGTGCGTATCTAAGCAATCTGGCTTTTAAAAAATAATTCTTGTAGAACTTTTGTCTATGAAATCCAATCGATATTTTGCTTTAGTGAGTCTTGAGTAGTCTGTTCTAGGCTTCCTTCTTCTATTTCGAGGTTATAAGCCCATTGTGCCATTGGAGGTAAACTCATTAAAATGGATTCTGTTCTACCATTGGTCTCGAGACCAAACTTTGTACCTCTGTCCCAAACTAAATTAAATTCTACATACCTTCCCCTTCTATAAGATTGCCAAACTTTATTTTCTTGCGAATAATCTTTCAGATAATTATTTGTAAATAATTGAGTATATATTGGGACAAATGCTGTTCCCACATTAATCACAAATTTGAATAGCGATTCCTTATTCCCTTTACTTTCATTTAATTGATCAAAGAATATCCCTCCTATTCCTCTAGTTTCTGATCTGTGTCGGATATAAAAATAATTGTCGGCCCATTCCTTGAACGCTGGGTAAGCTGTTGGAGAATAGGTTTCACAAACCTCCTTTAAAGATTGATGAAAAAATTGTGCATCTTCTTTTATTACGTAATGGGGCGTAAGGTCTATACCTCCACCAAACCACCACTTATTTCCAGATTCAAAGTAGCGAATATTCATATGTATTATGGGAACCCATGGATTTTCTGGATGCAAAACTATAGAAACTCCAGTTGCATAAAAATTTCGATTTGGTAATGATAAAGAAGCTGCTATTTTCATGTCTAATAAACCATGAACTGCAGAAAAATTAACACCACCTTTTACAATATGTTGTCCTTTTATAATTCTGGTCCTGCCGCCACCGCCACCTTTACGTTCCCATAAATCCTCTTCAAATTTTCCTTTCCCGTCTAAAGATTCTAATTCATTACAAATATGATCTTGTAAATTTTGAAATGCAACACTTATTTGCTCCTTATCAATCATCCTTTTAATTTTAATTTAGCAGCTTCTACATTTTTTTTCGAATTTCCTACAAATATTTCTTCATCAATGATCATAACAGGTCTTTTGAGAAAAGTATATTCCTCCAAAATTAATTTACGATAATCTTTCTCCGACAATTGCTGATCCTTTAAACCCATTGATTTATATTTCATAGCTCTACGAGAGAATAATGATTCATAAGAGCCAGCCATTTCAGCCATTTCATCTAGTTGTTTGCTAGTAATTTTCTCTTCTTTAATATTTTGCATTTCAAAATGGGTTTTTGCGTTGAGTTCTTTATTAATTCTTGCGCAGGTAGAACAAGAAGCCAAATAATATAATTTATTTTTCATTTTCCTAACTTAGTGTTTATGTTAATCGCACAAAAATAGAAAATCAAATGCATCTTTTAGACTCTGAGCTTATACTTAATCCAGATGGTTCCATTTATCATTTATGCCTGCAGCCCGAACAAGTTGCTCCAACGATCATCACTGTGGGCGATCAAGACCGAGTTAGCGCTGTAAGCAAACATTTCGATCGCATTGATCACATGGTGAGTAAGCGAGAATTTTTGACCCATACGGGAATTTATAATGGACACCCGATCACCGTCATTTCTACCGGAATTGGCACTGACAATATTGATATTGTTTTTAATGAATTAGATGCCTTATTAAATATAGATCTTATTGAACGGAAAGTAAAATCAGTATTACAGCCAATAAGATTTATACGCATAGGAACTTCTGGCGCTTTGCACTCAGATATTGATGTCGATTCCTTTTTAATTTCTACAGAAGCTATAGGATTAGATGCTTTATTACATTATTATGAGCTATCCTTTTCTAAAAAGGAAGAAATTATCAAGAATGCGTTCAAGACCCATATGGGTAATATTAATGATGTTTATTGCGCAGCAGGGAGCCCTGAATTGATTAATAAATTCGGTGATGAATTCGTAAAAGGAATTACCATAACCGCTCCCGGGTTTTATGGACCTCAAGGAAGAAGCCTTCGGCTCAAGCCTAAAGATGATTCTTTTTTTGATAAAATCACCACTTTCAATATTCATAATAATCGCATTACAAATTTAGAAATGGAAACTGCGGGGATTTATGGAATGGCTAGATTACTAGGACATCAAGCGATTTCGTGCAATGCATTACTAGCTAATCGAAGCAATGGTTTGTTTAGTAGTAATCCGAAAAAAACAGTAGATCAGTTAATTGAAAAAGTGCTAGGTTTAATTTTCTGAAGAAGGCCCTTGAAATCTAAAAACGGTACCGTTCACAAAAAAGACTCTCGCATTACCTTCATAAATCCAAGTTTGATTTCCTCCTTGTCCTCTTCTTTCGAGTGGCTCACCCATTGCACTTACTACCACTTCTGGGGTCATACCTTCTACCGGTTCTTTATGGTACAAAGCCGCTGCTAAGGTTGGATTGTCCTTATTTTCAACCAATAATTTCTTTAGTTCTTTTCTTTTTCTAACGTATGGTAATCTTTCCAACTCCCAGTTCCATTTTTCCGGTTCACCTAAAAACCCAAGGAATTTTCCGGTTCCTTGTTCATAATATTCTATCACTACAGAACCTCCCAATCGATACATTCTATCTACAATTCTTGCTCTGTGATTTACTGGCAATTCTTTTATATTTTTCACGTCCTTTAAAGGTTGAAAATTTCGACTGTACATGATTTGTTGTGCCGATGCTTCTTGAATATTAAATACAAATAGAATTAAGATTAAAATTACAAGGCTTAATAATTTAGACATACTATGAATTTTCTTCGTTTGATTTCTTATGATCCGCTAAAAACTTTGCCAAACCTATATCTGTCAATGGATGTTTTAGTAATCCAGTGATGGCATTTAATGGACAAGTGCAGACATCTGCTCCCGCCATTGCTGCATCAACAATATGCAATGGATTTCGGATCGAAGCTGCTAGTACTTCAGTTTCATAACCTTGAATCGCATATAATTCTGCAATTTGGCCAATCAATTGAATTCCATTCCAACTTATATCATCAATTCTTCCGATAAATGGAGATAAATAGGTTGCACCAGCTTTTGCTGCTAAAATGGCTTGCCCTGCTGAAAAAACTAAGGTGCAATTAGTTCTTATCCCTTTATCGGTAAAATACCTAATAGCCTTAATACCGTCTTTTATCATTGGCACTTTAACTACTATATTAGGTGCAATTTGACTTAAAATCTCTCCTTCTTCGATAATCCCATCAAAATTAGTAGAAATTACCTCTGCAGATACATCACCATCAACGATTTCACAAATCTTAGCATAATGATCTCTGACTTGCTGTGTGCCTGATATTCCCTCTTTAGCCATCAAAGAAGGGTTTGTAGTTACTCCGTCAAGAATTCCTAAATCTTTTGCTTCTTTAATTTGTTCTAGGCTGGCCGTGTCTACAAAAAACTTCATGTTTTAATTTTTAGTATTTAAAGTGCAAAGGTAATATAAAATGTCCTATTTAGTTGAACTCTGATAAGTTTAGTAAATGCCAAATTTCAAAAAATGTAAAATTTGTTAATATTCTTCTTTACTAATTCAATATAAGTGCTACCTTTGCCTTCGGTGAGAGTCATACGACTTGCTCCCTTTGAATCCCCCCAGGGCAGAAATGCAGCAAGGGTAAAAGGTTGTAGCGGTGCGATGTGATTTCTCACTTTTTTTTTGCCCATGCACTACTCGAAAGTCTGCCAAGTTACATCATAGGGTAATTCAGCTTCAATATGGATCGGTTCTTTTTTAACAGGATGAATAAACTTCATATCGCTACAATGCAAATAGATTTGGCCACGAGTCCCAAACTTCCCAGCGCCATATTTAATGTCATTTAATATTGGGCAGCCAACGTGCGCTAATTGAGCGCGAATTTGATGAGGTCGGCCTGTAACCAGTTGTACAGCCAATAAAGTTTTTGACTCCACTTCTGCTTTCAATTGGTATTTTAAAATAGCCTTTTTCGCTCCTCTCCTTTCAGATTGATGAATGTTAACTTTATTCTTTTTAGTATCCTTATAAATATAGTTAATTAATTCTGCTTCAAATTCTTTAGGTCTTCTTTCTGTAACTGCTAAATATCTCTTCTCAATAGCTTTGTCTCTAAATAATTCATTCATTCGACTCAACCCTTTACTTGTTCTAGCAAAAATAATTACTCCAGATACTGGCCGATCTAATCGATGGATAACGCCCAAAAAGACATCTCCAGGTTTCTTATATCTATATTTAATATAGGCTTTTACTAAATCACTCAATGTTTCATCTCCTGTTTCATCTCCATGAACTAACTGCCCAGCCTCTTTGTTAACTGCGATGAGATGATTGTCTTCATAAATTACTTGTATAGTGGGAATCATTTTTTAATTTTTTAACAAAGATCGAATAATTTTAGATATAAAGATTATTCATTAATATGGGAAACAAATGAAATTAAGCCTTGGTTTTTCTCCTTGCCCAAATGATACCTTCTTATTTGATGCATTAGTGCATAATAAGATTGATACTAAAGGTTTGACTTTTGATATACATCTGGCAGATGTAGAAGCCCTAAATTTAATGGCATTTAAAGGCGAATTGGATATAAGCAAACTCAGCTATCATGCATTTTGCTATTTAACCGATCAATATCAATTACTAAACTCAGGTTCAGCATTGGGTCAAAATTGTGGACCACTTTTAATTGCTAAAAAGCAATTGACCGATAAGGAAATTAGGACAGGGCCAGTGGCTATTCCTGGAAAATATACTACTGCTCATTTCCTTTTGAAGATGGCGTTTCCGAATATAAAAATTGTTAAAAAAATGCTTTTTTCTGAAATTGAAACAGCAGTCTTAGAAGGAAAAGTAGATGCCGGTGTGATTATTCACGAAAACCGTTTTACTTATGAAGACAAAGGTTTAGTTAAATTAATGGACCTTGGAGAAAATTGGGAAACCCAAAGTAAAAAAGCAATCCCGCTTGGAGGTATTTGCATTAAAAAATCCATTGATTTAGACTTAAAGCAAACCGTAGATGAATTGATTATGGACAGTGTGAAATATGCTTTCAATAATCCAGATTCAAGTAAATATTATGTAGCTAGCCATTCACAAGAAATGGATCCTGAAATTTGCAAGCAACATATAGCACTTTATGTGAACCATTTTACGGAGCATTTAGGCCAAGATGGAAGGGATGCAATTGACTATTTTTTAGAAAAAGCTGTAAAAATCGGCTTAATTGATCAATTCTCTGAAGATTATTTAGTGCCAAGCAAAAAATAAAACTGGCAAATCGATCTATAATTCAATAATTTACATATCTAAAATAATTAATATTTGTAATAGTATCAAATATAATGTCTTACATATGTAATTATTATTTAATATGTTTATATTTGTTACATAATGGTTTGAAAGTATAGCCATAAGATTTGCAATAGGCATGTTGCAAATCAAAAAGTTGAATCTTAGTTTTAGTTATATGTTCTTTGATCGCCTGCGTAGATTTATAATTTGCGCGGGCACTTTTTTATCTACTCTACTTTAATACCTTATTTTATATTTATTTTATCTTCTTTTTACTTACTTTTGGCCGCTCTTATATTTATAAAAATTCGAAACCAAAAAAGATGATTATAGGTGTTCCAAAAGAAATCAAAACTAATGAATATCGGGTTGCCCTTACTCCAGCTGGAGCCCTTGAATTAACCAAACGAGGACATACTGTTTATGTTCAAACAAATGCAGGAATAAACAGTGGATTTACTGATGATGATTACATAGGTTCGGGTGCACAAATTTTGACAAGCATAGAAGCAACTTATGATATTGCGGAAATGATCATGAAGGTAAAAGAGCCTATTGAGGCTGAGTACAAATTGGCGAAAAAAGACCAACTCTTATTTACCTATTTTCATTTTGCTTCGCATCGACCGTTGACTGAAGCAATGATGGAAAGTGGAGCAGTTTGCTTGGCCTATGAGACTGTTGAAAACCCTGATAAAAGTCTTCCTTTATTAATCCCTATGTCTGAAGTGGCAGGAAGAATGTCCGTACAAGAAGGCGCAAAATATTTAGAAAAGCCCTTTGGTGGAAGAGGCGTTTTACTTGGCGGTGTACCAGGTGTACCGCCCGCGAAAGTATTAATTTTAGGTGGCGGAATTGTAGGATATCAAGCAGCAAAAATGGCTGCTGGTTTGGGAGCAATTGTAACTATTCTTGATATTAATTTAAATAGATTAAGATATCTTGATGATGTCATGGAAAAAAATGTGGTTACCATGTATTCCAATGAATACAATATTAGATCGCTGATTAAAGACCATGATTTAATTATTGGTGCAGTTTTAATACCTGGAGCTAAAGCACCAAACTTAATATCTAGATCTATGCTAAAAGAAATGCGACCAGGAACTGTCTTAGTAGATGTAGCGGTTGATCAAGGAGGATGTATTGAAACTTGTAAACCCACTACACATACTGATCCCGTTTTTATCATTGATGAAGTTGTGCATTATTGTGTAGCAAATATGCCAGGAGCGGTTCCTTTTACTTCAACAACAGCTTTGACCAATGCGACCCTTCCTTATGCCATTCAATTAGCCAATAAAGGGTGGAAGAAAGCATGTCAAGAAAATAAAGGATTGGCCTTGGGCTTGAATGTAGTAAATGGAGATATTGTCTATAAAGGAGTTGCTGATGCTTTTGATCTACCTTATCTGGATCCAGAAAGTGTTTTAGCATAAACAAGATATAAAATATAAAATAGCCATTAACCTAGTGTATAATGGCTTTTTTAATTCATACAGAAATAAGATTTAAACCGGTCTTCCCTATCGCTCCGCCTAGTTGAGTTTAGGAATCACTGCTTTTGGTTTTAATCTTATTTAATTCCTACCACAGCCTGCTTTTTAGGATATTTGATTGAGTATAAAAATGAGGCGGTTTGCGTCCCTCTTGCTTCAATGTCCATCGTCCATAATAGTTTACCAATCTCTTCCGTGTATACCGCTCCTCCTTTATTTTCCAAACTAACCTCAATAAGTTTATTTTGAGAAACTGGAATTTGGTCCAATATTTCAATTTTAATGGGAACTGATTTCTTATTCTTCACAATTATCTCATAACTGATATCTTCTTTTGTATTAGCGCCTAAAAATTTTGTCGATGTGAAATCTTTTCGCGCTTTACGTTCAATGACTATACTATTATCTAGTCCTAGAGAAATCAATAATTCCGAGGCAGTTACTTCTGGATTTATATAGGTATTACCTACAAAAGCTCCTTCAAAAAAGATATTGGCCTTTCCTGAAATAAGATTGTACTGACTCCAATTTGAAATCTTTGCCAACAGAAATGCTCCTGTGTTCAATTTTGGGACAGCGTGATAGATGTAGGCTGTAGGCAGTTCATAAACATTCAATGCTACTAAATTCTTTTTCGCATCACTTAGTATGGTTTGCCTATTACCTATTTCGAAATCAATATTTAGTTGATTTTCTTTGATGGCAGTTTTTTCTTCCACGACGTCTTTTCGTTTTAATAAAACTTCATTTTCCATTGCCATATTTGTTTGCATTTTATCAATTGTCCTGGTGGGCATGACGCTGTTTGAAAAAATGTCTGCAAGTAGAGGATTTAAAACAGGTCGGTTATTGTTTTGAGTAGGGTTTCCAGTGGAAACTGTCAGTGGTATATCCAACCAATCTACATTGGTATTTTGAAATATATTTGCTTTGTACTCCAACTTTACATTTTCCTTTATACCAGAAGATCTCAAGTCGTAGAGTGGAGTCCAACCTGCATTATTTACAAGATACTTGCAAGTTACCCTCACTGCGCTAGATGACTTTGAATCAATTTGCAAAACAATATTACCGGTTGGTCTATTGAGTTTGGCGTTTGCTTCATTAAGTTGATTGTTTACAGCAGCAACTTTTTGCTTTATGCGCTTTTCTTCTTTTGATAACTCCCTTAGTGATTTTTAATTTTCAAATATTCCGTTTCATAAACCTTGCTTAGTTCCAATACTTGTTGCGCTGTAAAACTTGCATTGCCTCCACCGAGGTCTTGATTCTTATTTAAAATTTCTAGCATTCCTTGGAAAACTATTTTTTGGTCACCTAATAAAGCAAGTTGATCTTTATAGTCTTCTAATTGGAGATAAAGACTTTCATTTTTAGGAGTTTCTATAGTGGAGGTCAAATAATCTTTTTCGTATTTGGCAGACACCAAAATTACATCGGCGGCGCCTAATTGAATTTGCAAACTAGATGGAACTATAGAGGTAGATATACCAGAAAGCACCACTTCTTGAAAGCCGGTAGTCGCATTAAAATTTGCAGATCTATTAATTTCAGCATTTCGCTTAAATACTTTTACTTGATTAATTTTTGATTCAATAATGCTTTGTGATGATAAGGACAAAACCATTATATTAAAAAAGAAAAAGGCCAATGTATTTTTCATAATAAAAGATTTGATTATTTAATGTGCAATTTGATAACGTTTATATTCCGAAAATATCAGCATTATTATTGTTTAACTATCTAGATGCATGCTTAAAGGACAATACATAAAATTTCCTCAAAACCCAATATAAAGTGGTATTGAAACCATTAAATCAATAAATAATTTCAAGTTCAGGTTGATTTTATTTTTAAAAATCTTTAAAATATACTTTACATAAATTATAATTTTACTTAACTTATAGCTGTTATTAACTAATCTTATTATTCATTAAATTGTTCGCATATGCACATAAGCTTTAAAGAATTGCGAGACATCAAACACAAACTTCCTACAGGGAGTGTTTCTCGTATCGCCTCCGAATTACAAATTGAAGAACAAACAGTAAGAAATTTTTTCGGAGCGAAAAAGTACGTCAACGGCGAAATAGTTGGAAAACATATCCAACCTGGACCAAATGGCGGATTTGTTAGTATTGATGATGACACCATCTTATCAGTAGCCAAAAGAATCCTTGCAGATGGAGGTGAGGAAGTGGCTATAACTTAAAAGAAAAATGTAAAAGGGGAATAAAAAAATTTATTTCCCTTTTTACATTTTTAAATAAAAGTCTTTTGTCAGATCAATATATTCTTGTGTAAAGTCATTTCGATCTTCATGTTGAATGACTAAAGAAGATTCTAATACTTCTTTTTTCTCAAAGCCGAAACTTAATAATAAGCGTTCAATTCGCTTTTCCTTTTTAGGATAAACACGAGTTTGTTTTTGGCAATTGAGATGATACGTTTCCGCCATTTCTATAAATCTTAAGCCTTCTAAAAATGGTAGAATAACTTCAAATCGACCATTAGGTGTTAACATCTTTTGAGCAGACCTCAATAGGTCGCTATGCGACATTTTTACAGTGTGCCTTATATTATTCCTGTCTTGATTATTTGAAAAAGTCCCCCCTGAGAAAAAAGGCGGGTTACTTACTATTAAGTCGTATTTCTGTGTGCTTGACCTACTTAATTGCTGAATAGAAATCGCTTGTGCCTCTAAACGACTGCTCCATTCGGTTGCTTGCATATTTTCATTGGCTTGAATACTGGCGGCTTCATCAATATCGATAGCCAAAATTCGTGCCTCCGTGTTTCGCTGTGCAATCATGATAGCTATCACACCACAGCCAGTTCCCACATCTAAAATATGATTACACTTCTCGACATTCGTCCAAGCACCTAGCAATACACCATCTGTGCCCACTTTCATAGGACATTGATCATGATTAAGTTGAAATTGTTTAAATTTAAATGGACTCGAAATTTCCGTACTCATACTAATTAATTAAAATTTGTTGCAAAGATACACTCAAATAAGGAATTCTATTGATGAAAATTTGGTTAATAGTAAAAGAATCTTGGCATCTATTGACTTTAATAAGGAAAATTTCAGCATTAGTTCTTTATCTTTAATGATTATTGTATAGTTATTAATTTGATATTTCATTAATACACACACTTTAATATGGAGGAAGGTAATAAGAAATCATTGATGGAAGATTTGAAAGAGAGAAGGTTTTTTACCTACTTTTTCTCCTATATTCTTGGATCATTTGGTATTATTCAGTTTGCAGATTGGTATGCTTCAAAATATGAATTAAGTTCTTCTATCCCAACCATGGCCATGATCTTTCTGCTGGCCATATTCCCATCTTACTTGATTTTTGCTTGGTTTCATGGCAGACCAGGTCCAGATAAATGGAGACCTTTTGAAAAATTCTTCATTCCTACAAATTTAATTATTGCAATTGGCTTGTTGTTCTTTTTGTTTTCAGGAAAATCTATGCAGGCATCGACGGAGACTATTAAAGTTGTAGATGAAGAAGGACAGGAATTTGAGAGAATTGTGCCGAAAGCAAATTTCACCCATCGATTAGCTATGTTTCCAATTAAGGTTGATGAATCAATGGGCGAAGATGAGCAATCACTTGGAGGCATATTTTCCTACTTACAAATGGAAGATTTAGAACAAGATAATCGATTGTATGCCTTAGGCTCTCTTTCTATGCAGGACGAGGCTAAAGCTTTAGGTCATGATATTTTTAATGAAAAACTTCCTTTTTCTATTCAAAGAAAAATAGCTGATGATTTAAATGCCGAGTACAGCAGTTCTGGTAGTATGACCAAAAACAAAGATGGTATTTATACTGTAAAAACAACCATTCATTCTGTAAAGGATGGCAAAGTCTTTTTTGAAAAAGAATATTCCAATAAAAATGTATTTCAACTCGTTGATCAGTTCACTGATGATTTTCGCTCTTCATTGATCTTAAGTGAATCAAGTGATAATGTTCACAATAGTTTAGACTTACCTGCATCCGACCTTTTATCTAATAATATGGACGCTGTTAAAAAATATTATAATGGAATAATCACCATGATGGTTCAAAATGATGTTCCCACTGGTAAGCAGCTTTTAGATGAAGCCGTTGAGATAGATCCTCGTTTTGCAAATGCTTATTACATGAAAGCGCAAGCTCAAATGGCTATGAGTGATCAAACTGGGTCTAATGCATCCTTGAAGAAAGCTGTAGAACTTTCTGCAGGATTACCAGAACGAACACAATTAAAAATTAAATTTAATTACCTAAACGCTACTGAAAATTTACAAAAAGGAATCGCATTGCTGGAAATGTGGTCTCAATTGTATCCAAAAGATTATACACCTTATGCCAGATTGTTTTCCTTCTATACCCGATTAAATGAAATAAACAAAGCCATTGATACCGGAGAACGTGCAATCGAAAATGGACATAGTAATGCGATGTCGATGCCACTAGCGAGTCTCTACAATCGAGTTTGGAAGTTTGAAGAAGCACAATCCACTTTAGATAATTATATCCAAGAATTTCCTAATAAAGCAAAAGACAATTATGAAATTGGGGAATTATTTATACAGCAAGGAGAATTCGACAAAGCGGAAAAGCATTTTGAAAAAATTGCATTACTTAAACCATCTGAGTATAAGCCTGCTTTATTTTTGGGAGAAATTGCTAGGAAAAATTTAGACTTTGCCACTGAAACCAAAAAGTACAATTTAGCACTTTCTAATGCGAAAATTGGTCAAGATAGCTCAGCCGTTTACAATAAGATAGAAACAAGTTTATACTTTCAAGGAAAGATTAATGCGTGTAACGAATCAATGCAGCAAAGATGGACAATCGAAGAAACCTATACGCCTGCACTTTACATTGATGTTCAACGACTGCTATATCCTTATCTCAGAAGATTTGTGGAAGCCGGAGAATTAGAATACCTCGACAATTATGTCTCTATCCTTGCTGAAAAATATAAAAACGGTCCTGATTTTTTTAAATGTATTATTGAAATGAACTATCCGCTCGCCACTGAAAATATAGAAGGTATTAATGCATTTTCTGATGATTGTATTCAAATGAATACAGAATCTGGTGGAGAGGCTAATACTATTTTTATCAATGCATTTACTGAAAAAGTAAAAGGAAATTGCGAGAAAGCACTTTCTATGATGGAGAGCTTTTCGGCAAAGACTGGAACACCAAATTCTAGCCTCGCGGAATTAATGGGAGATTGTTATATTCAAATGAACAAAAATCAAAATGCTTTAGACTTGATTGATGTTATATTAAAAGCAAATCCGGAAACAGCAAGTGCCCATATTTTAAAATCTAAGGCTTTTAAAGGCCTAGGAAAAAATACGGAAGCGAAAGCTTCTTATGATTTAGCCATGAAGATATGGAAGAATGCGGATGAGAATTTTGTGCCGTTTCAGGAGGCGATGGAGTATGGGAGGAGTTTATAAGTGGATAAGTTTATAAGATTATAAGATTATAAGTTTCTTAATCTTTGAACTCTTCCATTGAAAGACAAAAGTTCCGAGTTCCAAGTTCTGGCAATTTTTCATTTTCATTTTAATTCTAATCTTTTTGAGTTCAGAGTTTCAGATATTTTTGCACTTGCACTTGCTCAGATCAATTTAAATTTCACTGTTTTCGGAAAGTTGGGATTGCTCAGCTTGTAGCTTGCGAAAGGATTGGTAAGCTCACTGGAAAATTATGAACCGGGCTAATTTTGTACGATTTGCAGCAAAAAAGTTTTTCAGTTTAATTTTAAATTGCATTTTAATTTTATCGGGCTTCGTGAACCCAACTCATCCCGACCCCAGCGTCGGCCATTACGGAAATCCAAGTTCCGAGTTCCAAGAATTTTGCATTTGCGCTTGCACTTCTTTTCGACAATGGGCCAAGCCCCCATTGGAGCCTCTTCGACGCTTAAAAAGCTCGGTAAAAATTGAATATAAAAAGGCCGAGAATACTCGTAGCCTTAAAAAAATATATTTTCGTTTCGCTTATTCTGCTTTACAATATAAACTTAATTACATCGATCATCATTCATATTAACATCCGAAGTATTTCTAATAAACAACTGATAATCTCCTTGAAAAATACCAATAATTGCAGTAATAGAACCATTACCTTCAGCAGTCAATTCGTCAGCAAAACTTGCAAATCCACTAGATCTAAGAATAATAGTATTTGAATTACAATCTTCGACTATGTGATTTATACTTTGCCTATCCACTGAATTTGCATAAGCCTTTCCTTTACTTGCATCATTAAATTGGACTCCATTAATCGTTACGATTGTTGCAATATCAGCACTACCAATATCACTTATATTTATAACTTTTGGAGTTATAGTCCCTGTATTGCCTGAGTTAATTACAAAATCTCTGTAGACATCTTCTGGAATTCTGTTTGCATTAGCTGAACCACCAAGTTGAATTAAATCATTAAAATCTGACCTAGTTAAGCCTTGACATTTAACAACCACTTCTGCTCCGATTTGATATAGTGAAGACAAACCTGTTGCATCAATTCTAACATTGATTCCACCTGTCTCATCTTGCAAAATAATTTCTTTAAAATAATTTCCACTTTCATCATTTGCAACTACAACTCCACCAATAATTATGTCGGTATCTATAATTTTATCTTGGCCAAAAGTGTGCATAGCTTTAAAATCAGCAATTGTTGTGTTAGGTGTTGGTGTTGTTGTGCTACCACCGCAACGATCACCTTCCATTACTGCATCATTTATATCTCTTATAAATAATTGGTCCGTGTCTCCAAAAACACTGTATACTGCTCTTACGGAACCTTTCCCTTCTGGGGTTCTGGTTCTTGCAAAATCGGCAAATCCACTAGTTCTTAAAATAATAGTATTGTCATCACAGTCTTCAACCGTGTGATTAATACTAAAAGTATTATCTGCATCCGCATATGGTTCGTCCGCACTTGCATCATTGAATTGCACATCATCAATTCTTACCAATGTAGCAATATCTGCTGTAGTTAATTCATCAATTTTTCTGACAGTTGGAGTAATTACATTAGTAGTTCCAGTATTGAATACATGATCCTTGTATTCATTCTCCGGAATTCTGTTAGCTCCACCGCTTCCGCCTAACTGAATTAATTTTTCAAAATCAGCTAAGGTTAATCCTTTACAATCAATCGCTACAACCGCTCCTTCAGGATAGTCATCATTTAAACCTACATCATCAATTCTCACATTGATTCCACCCGTTTCGTCTTGAATTACTAGTTCTTTAAAATAATTCCCTGTCCGATCATCCGCAATCACCGTTCCACCAATTACAATATCGTCTTCTATTATTAAAGATTGTCCTTCTGAATGTAATGCTTTAAATGCTGCAATGGTTGTATTCACTGTAGGGACATTAGGATTTGTTCCTCCGCCACATCTTTCTGTACCAAAATTCACATCTGTAATTTCTCTAATTGCAATTTGATCCGTTGTATTAAACACAGAGTAAATTCCAGTCATCGCGCCACTTCCGTCAGGAACAATAACTCCTGCAAACTCAGCAAAATCTGAAGAACGTAATACTAAATCATTCCCATCACAATCTTCCATATCTAAATTCTTCCCTCCATCTGGATCATCTGCATCTCCAAAACTATCTCCTCGTGCTCCACTTGAAAATTGAACCTCCTCAAAAGTGATCAGTCGATTTAGATCTGCAAATGATAATTCACTAACAGTTCTCACTGTTGGTGTAACAGGATTATCATGCGTACCATCGATTATAAAATCGGAAACGATTGGTTCTTCAATTCCGATAGCTGACCAAAAACCTCTATCATCAAATTCTGCCGCTCCACTTAATTGAGGCGTACCCGCAAAATCAGTAATGACCAATCCATTACATAAAATCGCAATATCAGTACCGATCGGCATTTGATTATACAATCCGAGCATATTGATTCTAACTCCAATACCCGCAGTTTCATCTTCCATTACAATACCTCTAAAGAAATTACCACTTCGGTCATCTGCTGTTACAATACCTCGTATAATAATATCTTCCTGAATATCTGTTTTTTGACCCAAGGTGTGCATTGCTACTAATTCAGCAACGGTTGTATTGGCTTCAGGCAATTCTTTAACAAATAATGGCGGTTCATCAAACTGTTGATCTACACAAGAAGTGATAAACATGCTTGATAAAAAAAAAGCTGATAAAAAGAAAATTAATTTATGTTTCATATTGAAAAAGGTTAAATGGATGTGTCATTAAATCATCCTATCATTTTAATGTTATATGTGCTTAAAATCTTAAACTTAAATTAGCAAAGAAATTTCTACCGGTCTGATAGAAATATCTATTCGGGAATCTGCCTAGATCATTGCCCTCAAAATCAAATCGGTATTGTTCAAATCCTCCTGTTATAAATTCTTTATTATCTAGGAAATTATTTACACCAAGGGTCAACATCAAGAAATATCTTCTATCTCCCAATTTTTTAAAGTACCTATTTAGTAACCAAGATTTACCTCCGAAGAAATCTAAGGTTACCGCAGAAGGTGCTTTATCTTGATCTATAATTTGTCTAAACAATTCTGAATCTCTATCCACCTCTGCTACAGCATCTGCGGTTCTTCTCAATGGATAAAAATCCAAATAAGAACGATCAAAATAATTGGCATTGAAAGATACCCACCAGTAGTTAGGAGAATTATAATCAAAACCTAAAGACAAGGCTGTTTGTGGTGTTCCTTGAATAAAGAACTCATTAGAATAAATCGTTAAGTCTTCGAAAACTGGCTCAGTAGTTTCATCAATTATAATAGAAGCTTGTGGTCTTGAAGTCAATAAATATTGACCAACTGCAGCAACTGCATTCACATTAAATCCAGTAAACAATCTAACATCAATACCTAATTCCATTCCTACATATCTTGAATCAATACCCTTTTGGAAGAAATTAACGAACTCATTTCCTTGGTCAAAAAATAAACTTCTAGAACTTACTTGATTTTTAATTTCCGTAAAATATACACCAGCTCTTGCTTTCACAAAAGGTGTATTTAGAATATAAACCGCCTCTGCACTCGAAATGATCTCACTTTCTAATCCTTCAAACACAAAATCTCTTGATCTAGAACTTTCAAATACATTCCTTGTAAAAGGAGCTCTAGTCGAATAACTTCCATTCAAATTAAAGTAGTTACGGTTATTAAATTTAATAGTTGTTCCAGCTTTCACCCCATAATTGAAAAAATTCGTCTTATCTGATTCTCCAAAAGAATCATCTGGGAATAGTCCATTTTGCATGTAACCTTCCCTCCAAAAAGTGGTAGAAGTTACATTCGCCGCTAGATGAAAATCAAATTTTTGTAATGTCCAAACGCCTTGCAACCAAGCATTGGCTTTTTGAACATGGATATCGAAATCGTATCCGAAGACATCTCCTACCTTTGCTAAATTATTTGGATTATTGATATCATTTTGTAAGATAGGATCATCTGGAGCACCATCTAAAAATCTATTAATGTCTAAATAAAAATCTCCTCCCAAAAGGTCTTCTACTGTTTTAAAATTATGGGAAGTATAATCTTTAAATGATCCTCCAAGGGTCAGTGTCATTTGATCGCTCATTTCATGAGTTAACAGGGTAGTAAGAGTATGTGTCGTTACATCGTATCTTCTTTCCTCTAGAATATAATTAGATCTTAATCCTGATACAGTATTTCCTTGTTCACCATTCGCATTTTCAATCGTTGTATTATTTAAGCCATTCGCATCATACATATAAGCCCAATCAACTTGGCGCGTATTGACATCATTTCTAAATTTATCAGCCACCAATGCTTTGGCAACAGGGTCCTGTATATAACTTGGTAATCTTCTGTAATAGGTAGGGTCTGGATTTCTTCCATCAAACCAATCTATGTAGGTTTTTCCATATCGACCAAATTGACTTGCAATGGCAGTATTCAATGTGGTCTTCTCTCCTATTTTCCAATCATGATTTAACATTACTACTGGCTGATGAGAATTGGTTACTCTAGAATTTCTTTTCTTCCCATCTTGATAACCCCAAAAAGGATTATAAAAATTTGTGCCCGCTAAATCATACATTTCCAGGGTAGAACCTGTAGTTGAGCCTCGTTTAGTTGGAGCTGCAAATGCGGTCAAATTCAATTCATGATTATCGTTCAATCTTTTTCCAATCCCTACAAAGTAGGAATAGCCATCAAAAGATGTGCCTTCAACGTAGCCTTCGTCTGCCCACCTTCTTGAAGCAGAAACCGTAAATGCCCATCCATCTTTGCGAAGCCCTGTGGAAAATACCGCCATTGCTCTATTTCTGTAAGATCTATTTGCTGCTGCATAAGAAACTTTCGTTTGTTTTCTCGCTTTTGTTGCTCTTACATCAATTTGAGTGGCTCCTCCGATCCCTCCAAAAGCATAGCTGTTAGAGCCTAATCCAACGGTGGTTTCTCTATTTCTTAAAACATCATTTAATCCTCCCCAGATGCTCCAGAATACTCGTCCAGTTTCCGGATCATTCATTTCCGTTCCACTTAAAAGGAAAGTAGTATTTTGAGAATCATAACCTCTAATTCTAAATCTATTAGGACCAAAAGTAAAAGCTGCCGTACTCAAAAATACATCAGAAGTGGCGGACAAAAGGCCTGAGATATTGTTATCTCCTGAATTAGCATCTAGATCAGAATCATCTAATGCAATAACTGGAATCATGGATTGATCTAAGTCCTTTGAATATAATTTCAAAGGAGGGACATCATTATCTCCAAAAGCAATATTTAGGTCCGCGGATTCTTCTTCGAAACCTTCTTTTTTTATGATCAGTACCTGTAAACCAGTTAAAGTAGTTTCTAGCATGAAATCTCCAAATAAATCAGATTTTGTGCTGTAATCCGTATCCTTAATGGTAATCGTAACATCGGGTACTGGATTTCCAGTTTCAGCTTCAATGATTTTTCCCTTTATGGTTGAATTTTGCCCGATTAGCTGGAAAGAAAAGAAGGAAAATAACACCAAAAGAGCTTGAGTGTAAATATTTCTGTTCATGAATCTTAGTTATTCTATAAAATTACTAATTTTTGTTGGGAACATGATATTAAATAATTATTAATATTTGTCTTCATCCATTACTTTTTTCAAATAGCTTTTTTATATTACAGTGGTCAAATATCCTAACCTATTTTTATAAATAAGTAATTGAATTAGCTTAATGAAGGTTTTACATCTAAGTGCGGAGTGCTATCCTGCTGCAAAAGTGGGTGGTTTGGCAGATGTGGTTGGGTCCTTACCCAATTATTTAAATGAAATAGGAATTGAATCTCATGTAATTTTGCCTAAATATGGAACAAAATGGTTAGACAAACAGAAATTTAAGATCATTTATGAGCAAGCATTTCCTTATAATGGTCAACAACAACCTTTTCAAATATTAAAATGCCTTTCTGGTGAATTAAATTACCCTTTTTTCGTAGTGGATATGCCAGGTTTATTTGACAGAGAAGGGGTCTACGCCAATGCGGCTGGCGAATTTTTCACAGATGAAACAGAACGATATATTGGGTATCAGCATGCGGTTTTACAATGGGTGATGAATGCAAATTTATCTTATGATATTTTTCATTGTCACGATCACCATACTGGCTTTATTCCATTTATGTTAAATCATGTTTATGACTATAAGCCATTGAATAATCCGCCTACAGTGCTTACTATTCATAATGGAATTTATCAAGGCGTTCATCCTTGGTCCAAAGCTCATCTTATTGGTAATTATGAAGCTCACCTAGGTAGTTTATTAGATTGGAATAATAATATGAATGCGCTTGCTTCTGCGATACGTTTATCTTGGAAGTTAACTTCCGTGTCTCCAGGTTATTTAGAAGGTCTTCGAACAAATGGAGGAGGATTAGAATGGTTGTACAATACTGAAATCGCCAAATCGCAAGGAATCCTTAATGGAATAGATTACGATACTTGGAATCCAAATCAAGATCCAATGTTGGATTTTAATTTGAAGCGATCTTATAAAAACTTTAAAATTGAAAATAAAAAAAGCTTATGCGCAGCATATGATATTGATCCAACTGATCAGTTATTTGTTTTCATAGGCCGATTAGTTACACAGAAAGGAGCAGATTTTATTCCTGCTGCGATTAGTGAGTTAATAGAATCATATGATAATGCATCTTTTCTATTGTTGGGAACAGGTGAGAAAAATGTTGAATATTTATTTGACCAAGCCGCAAAGAAAAATCCTGATAAAGTAAAAGTAGTTTTATCTTATGACGAAGCGCTTGCCCATAAAATGTATGCATCATCAGATTTTTTGTTGATGCCTTCTAGGGTAGAACCATGTGGACTGAATCAGATGTTTGCAATGCACTATGGATCCATCCCAATAGTTCATGCTGTTGGAGGCTTGAAAGATACGGTTACCGATGTTGATGAGCAAGAGGATGGTAATGGATTTAGATTTTATGACTTGAATAGTGCAAGCTTAGCGGAAACAATGAAAAGAGCCATGGAATTTGCAAAAAATGTGGAAAGAAAGATTAATTTAATTGAAGAAAATATGAAGGCTGATTTTTCCTGGGAAAATTCAGCTCAACTTTATAAAGATGTTTATCTCAGCCTTATAAATCAAAATCCCTTATGAGTAAAAAAGTTATTTGTTTAATCCTTGGTGGAGGAGTCGGATCCAGATTATATCCATTAACAGAAAACCGTTGTAAACCAGCAGTGCCGCTTGGGGGGAAATATCGTTTAATTGATATTCCCATTTCGAATTGTTTAAATTCGGGTATTACAAGGATGTTTGTACTAACTCAATTTAATTCTGCCTCATTAAATCGGCATATAAAAAATTCCTTCCACTTTGATATTTTTTCAACGGGCTTTGTCGATATACTTGCGGCAGAACAAACTAGAACTAATCAAAATTGGTTTCAAGGGACAGCAGATGCCGTTCGGCAAGTAATGCCAAATTTAGTTAATTATGAATATGATTATATTTTAATTTTGTCTGGAGATCAATTATATCAAATGGACTTAAAAGATCTAATTAAACATCATGTAAAAAAGAAAGCAGAAATCACCATTGCTACTATTCCTGTTGATGCTAATGATGCACCTGGTTTTGGTATTATGAAAGTAGATAATTCAGCTTCGATTAGTAGTTTTATCGAAAAACCAAGCGCTGATTTATTACCAGAATGGACATCAGATGTTGAAGAGAGATATAAGAAAGAAGATAAACACTATTTGGCTTCCATGGGGATTTATTTATTCAACAAAAATACCATGTTAGACCTATTAGATAAGCATCCTGAAACTATCGATTTTGGAAAACAAATAATACCTATAGCTATTGATGGAGACCACAATGTCTCCTCCTACGCATTTGGAGGTTATTGGTCAGACATAGGAAGTATTTCTTCCTTTTTTGAGGCCAACATGACCTTGACTGCAGACATCCCAAAGTTCTTTTTATTTGAAAACAAAAAACTCGTTTACACCAATGCTCGAATGTTAGCGCCAACCAAAATTTTTGGTACGGAATGTAAAAATACTTTGATTGCTGAAGGGTGTATAATTAGAGCAAAAAAATTAGAAAGAACAGTAATTGGGATTCGGTCGAGAATTTCTTCCAATGCTGTCTTAAAAAATGTAGTAATGTTTGGTTCAGATGTTTACGAAACGATGCAGGAAGTAAATGAAATACCAAGTCCAATAGGTATCGGTCCAGACTGTCACATTGAGAATGCAATTATTGAAAAAAATGTTCGTATTTCTAAGAATGTGACGATAAAAGGTGGCAAAGGTTTAACTGATGAGAAAAATGAAAAATACTGCATTGTCGATGGAATTATTGTGCTTAGAAAAGGTGTTATAATTGAGGAAGGGGCACATATTGGACTGCCTATTTAGAAATTAGATAACAACTATGAAAAAAGTATTTTACTTTGTTTTTGCAATTCTCTTAATTGGCAATACCCAAACTGCATCTGGGCAAAAAGATAATTATAAGGTAGCCGCTGTTGGGTTTTATAATTTTGAGAATCTATTTGATACAGCTGATGACCCAGAAAAGAATGATGCAGAATTTCTTCCAGAAGGAGACCGAGCTTGGACTGAAAAATTCTATAATGAAAAGCTCAATAATTTAGCAAAAGTTGTTTCGGATATCGGAGTAGATTTAAGTCCTGATGGTTTGGCTATTTTAGGTGTATCAGAAGTTGAAAATAGAAAAGTACTGGAAGATTTTGTAAAAACTGAAAAAGTCAAAGACCGCAATTATCAAATCATCCATTATGAATCGCCAGATAAAAGAGGTATTGATTGCGCACTGCTTTATCAGGAAAAGTATTTTAAAGTAGAATCAAGTAGGGCTATTCCTTTATATATCTATAGTAAGAAGAGTAATTATCGAGTTTACACAAGAGATGTTTTATTGGTATCTGGAGATTTTGATGGAGAACGGATGCATGTAATGGTGAATCACTGGCCATCTAGAAGTGGTGGAGAAAAAAAATCCGCACCTCGAAGAATTGCAGGTGGGAAACTCGTAAGATCAGTAATGGATTCTATTGAAGCAGTAGAACCTAATGCTAAAATTATTGTTATGGGAGATTTTAATGATGATCCCATTAATAAAAGTGTAAGACAGGCATTAAAAGCAAAAAAGACAAAAAAAGAAGCAGAAATAAGTGGAACCTACAATGCTATGTGGGAACTATATAGTAAAGGATTTGGAACACTTGCTTATAGAGATGCTTGGTCATTATTTGATCAAATTATTTTAACGAAGCCACTCATAGAAAAAGATCAAGATGGATATTTTCATCATAAATCTATGATTTATAACGAACGCTATTTAGTCACAAAAAACGGACAATACAAAGGCTATCCTTTTCGTACCTTTGCGGGGTCCTTGTACGCAGGTGGATACAGTGATCACTATCCTGTTTACATTTATCTGATTAAAAAGATTACTTAGCATTTGATAAAAAAAGAACCTTTAGAATTAAGTGAAGAATTCCATTATATGTTAAATGTAATGGAAAAAACCGATCAAAATTTATTCATTACAGGTCGCGCGGGTACAGGTAAGTCTACCCTACTTCAGTTATTTAGAAATACAACAAGAAAGAAAACTGTAGTATTGGCTCCTACAGGTATTGCCGCATTAAATGTAAAGGGACAAACTATCCATTCTTTTTTCAACTTGCCTCCAAAAATTATCAATCCAGATGATATTAAGAAAAGAAAGAATCATTATTTTTTCAAAAAGATAGAGGTAATTATCATTGACGAAATCTCAATGGTTAGGGCTGATCTTTTAGACAGTATCAATGTATTTTTGAAAGTCAACAGAGACAAGTACGCTCCATTTGGGGGTGTGCAAATGATATTTTTTGGAGATTTATTTCAACTGCCACCGGTTGTTGCATCTCAATTCGAGCATCAGTTTTTTCGTACTCATTATGAAAGCCCTTATTTTTTTTCGGCGCACATCTTTGAGCAAGGTTTTGAAATTGAAAAGTTTGAATTAAATAAGGTATATCGACAAGAAGAAAAACACTTTGTAAGATTATTAGATGGTATTCGGACAAAAGATATTGATTGGGATGATATCGAAGATTTAAATCAAAGATACATTGAAGATTTTCAAGGGGGAGAATATTACATTACCCTTTCAACTCGCAATGACACCGTAGATCAGATTAATCAAAAAGAATTAGCTAAAATCACTGGAGCTTCGGAAACTTTTTATGCAAGTATGACGGGCACCTTTAATCCAAAATTATTTCCTACAGAATCTTCATTAAATCTAAGAGTTGGTGCACAAGTAATGTTTATTAGAAATGATCCGGAGCGAAAATTTGTGAATGGTACCATCGGCAAAGTAGTAGAACTAGATATTGATAAAATTTTAGTGGTTGTCGAAAAAGAAAACGGTTCGAAAGAAATGATTGAAGTGGCTCAACAAGAATGGGAAATTATTCAATATAAATTAAATGCTTATAATGAACCAGAAGCTTCGGTAGTCGCGACGTTTAAGCAGTATCCGCTGAAGCTAGCTTGGGCAATTACAATTCATAAGAGTCAAGGAAAGACCTTTGATAAAGTAATTATTGAATTAGGAAAAGGTGCATTTGAATTTGGGCAAACTTATGTTGCCCTAAGTAGATGCCGAACTTTAGGTGGAATTGTGCTGAAACGCCCCATAAAACCGAATGATATAATGGTGGATGAGCGAGTGGTAGAATATTATGAAAGTCTTCGCTAATAAAGCTTCTAATTTGTTTTAAAAACAAGCTGAGAATCTTTTGTAATCCTTCAACAAAATAATTAAATTAGAGGATACCAATGCATTCCAGAATTTAAATAATTTTATTATGTCAAAGTCAAAAAGAAAAAGAAGTGCAGAAGCCAGAAATCAAAAAGAAGAAAAGCAATTGATTAGAATAGCTTTAATAGCAACTGGCATAGTATTATTGCTGGTATACTTTTTCTATTTTAGAAGTTAAACTTATAATTTGAAATTAAATTTAGAAATTGGAATCGCTTCGAAACCAGCGTGGATAGAGGCCGTGATGAGCGATTTCCCTTCCTTTCTTCAAGATCATGCTGATTGTGAAAGAAAAGCCTCCGCAACTGCCATGAGTTTGGTAGCGAAATATCCAGATCGCTTAGAAATTATTCCTGAATTAATAGAAATTGGGGTTGAAGAACTAGAACATTTTCAGCAAGTCTATCAATTAATGGAATCCAAGAATATCAATTTGGCACACTCCATTCACGAAGACCTGTATATCAAGCGTTTGTTTAAATCCATGCATTCGGGTATTAAAGAACGATTTCTTGATCGTTTATTGATGGCCTCAGTTGTTGAGACTCGTGGTGCAGAGCGATTTAAAATTGTTTCTGATGCCCAAGAAGATGAAGCCATTAAGAAATTCTATAAAACCTTGTGGATCTCAGAAGCTAAACACGGTCATGTTTATATTAAGATGGCTTTAAATTACTTTGAGGAGACCAAAGTCTACGATCGGGCGAGGTATTGGGTGGAGAAGGAAGCGGAGATTATAGATAGCGTGGAAATTAGGGCGGCATTGCATTAGCGATTTAAAATTTTTGGACCGGTGGTGCTTTCAGCATTACCAAGTTCCGAGTTGCGAGGTATACTCCCAGGTCATTGCTATTTATTCCAAAAGTAGAAATATTCTTGATTCAGTTTACATTGTGCGTTTAAGAATTTACATCTTCCGAGGTTGGGGACCCAATGTCGTTTAGTTAAGCTCAAAGAAGATTATTACGAACTTACTATATAAGATGCTGCTAGTTTATGAGTTTATGAGTTTATGAGTTCGAAAAGTGTTTGGAGGCAGTGTTCAAAACTCTTTGGCAAACAGGAATTTATAAATCAAGTTCCACCTTTCTTTTTTATTTTCATTTTCATTTTCATTTTTCCAAAACTTCTTGTGATGCTACTAACGGCTAGCCCTATTAGGTAATGAATAATTCCTTAACTAAACGACATTGGGTTGGGGACCCTCCGAGGGTGGGGACCCTCCGAGGGTGGTGACCCTCCGAGGGTGGTGACCCTCCGAGGGTGGGGACCCTCCGAGGGTGGTGACCCTCCGAGGGTGGGGACCTTCCGAGGGTGGGGACCCTCCGAGGGTGGTGACCCTCCGAGGGTGGGGACCCTCCGAGGGTGGTGACCCTCCGAGGATGGGGACCCTCCGAGGGTGGTGACCCTCCGAGGGTGGGGACCCTCCGAGGGTCATAAACTATCAAACTAATCGCCTATCATAATTCCTAATCTGTTCCAGAGCCGCCATCTTCTCATCCACTACATCCCAATTATTCAATTTTGCCAAATCTTTATATGCAACTAGTACATCTACATTCGGATAAAAATAATCTCTACAATGATGTACATATTTCATTACAAAAAAAGCATTGATCCATTTAAATAGTCGCTTTTCAAACTGGAGCGGAGAGCTGGTATTTCTTGCGATCTCATCACAATGGGATTTAAATTCTCCAAAAGATAAAAAATATTGAAATGACTTAGGACATTGTTGATAGATATCAGATAGGGATGAACTTTCTTTCGAAAGTCCTTTCATTAATATAATCACAATTTTCAAATCTCTGAAGGATTCGATAGCATAAGTTTTATAATCTTCCTGTTCAATTATTTCCCCTATTGCTTTCCCAGTTCCAAAAGGTACTCGATCAGAAACCCGTGGGCTTGGGAAGACGGTACAGTCATTTATCTCTATATGCTTTTGAAGAGCAGTAAATTTATGAATAAAATAAAAGTCTTCGGCGGCTTGTCTTTTATTCATACCTCCTTGAGACATATAATCCTTAGCTCTGACAACCATTGAAGAGCCAACGGTATAATAGGCATCTTTTAATCCTGACCAAACTTTCGCGTTTTTGAAATATCTTAAATGCAATTCATAATCAACTATGGCTTTTAATAAATTTAAAGGAAACTGATTAGCGCTAATTGGATGCTCAAAATAAATTGAAGCAGAACTAGCTTTTGGATTATTATTGAATGCAGCTTCAATTGCGGTGAAATAATTACTAGACACTTCACAATCAGCATCTAATCCCGTGATAAGACCATCTAAATGATTAACCTGAACTAACCTACGAGTAGCTTCGTCCATTGCAATTTTTCTTGCCACTCCTACCCCTTTCAATTTCGAGCCTATTCCACGGGAATCAATTACAAACAATTTGAAAAAGGGAACCGTATCTTGAAATTGGATAATTTCATTAATTGTTTTTTCATTTTGAATGATCACTGAGTCGTTTTCATCAAACGAATGATTCACATTTACTATAACTTCCACCCTTTTTTCTGGAGGCCTACAATTTGATAAACTCTTTAAAATTTGAACAATATTGGGCTCGTTATAGCAGGGAATGGTAACCACAATTCCTAAGTTAGGATCAGGCGTTAAATTAATCAAAGGTCCTTTGATCGTATTTTTTTCTAAATATTTAGTCAAAGTAAAAATTCTACGTTAAATTCAAATATAGGATTCCTTATAAACTAATTTATTTAATCTCGGAACAAATTGTAATATTACATATTAATGTCAAAACTTGTAATTGAAACTCAATATTTTCCACCCATTGCTACTTTCGCAGAAATGCATAAAGTGGATGAAGTGTATATTGAAGCTTGCGAGAATTATCAGAAAAGATCTTATCGAAACCGAGCTCATATTGCTGGGCCAAATGGTTTCCTAAGATTAAGTATTCCATTAGAGAAAGGGAAGAATGAGAAACAATTGATTACCAATGTTTCCATTGTTGACGATATTTGGAGAAATGAACACGTACAAAGTATTAAAAGTGCCTATAGTAATGCTCCCTTTTATATTTATTATGCGGATGGTATTTTTGATTTAATGCATTCAAAGGAGGGTTCATTATTTACATATAATTGGAATATTACTAAACATATATTATCCATTTTATCAATCAACACCAATTTATTCCGAACAATTGAATACATAAACGAAGTGGATTGCTTTGATTTGCGGAATCAAATTTCGCCACGAGCAAAGGATAAAATATATTATAAAGCTCCCTTTTACGAACAAGTATTTGAAGAAAAATATGCCTTTATTCCTAATTTGAGCATTTTGGATTTATTGTTTTGTAAAGGACCAGAGAGCATTATTTATTTGCAAGATTATAATCTGTTCAAAGATTAAATCAATAATCTTTAACACATCGAACACAAAATTTTCTATTCAATTTAATCTTAGTATCTGTGATATTTTTATCATGAAAATGTTGGACATAATTGGAGGTCCATAAGTGAATATGTGTCTTGGGATTTTTAGTAATTTTATCTCTAATCCAAATAGTTGGAGAACCAGATCTTTGTTTTCTAAATCCTTGCACCCATCCGAAGTTTTCTAAATTTAAAATATTATTATTTGCTAAAAAATTTATACTTGCTGTTGAATCCTCTACGTACAAAGAAGGGAAATCATAATATATACTATCCCTCACTAAGTTATCTAATAATACATTATTCTGTTCGCATAAGAAAGTAACATACGCTTCCCATTCATTAACTGTTGCAACGTGAAATCCATTTGGACATACTATGTCAAGTTCTGAGAATGGGTAGTAATTCCCATAATCGCAATCCTTATCTTTCTTATTGAAATTTGGGCAATGACTGTAAGTTGACTCAAATTTCAAGTTTTCCCCAAACCACCAATACTCCCCAATTTTCACCAATGGATACTCATTGCCATCTCTTTTATCAATGTAAACATCTTCTTGCGAAAAAGAGATGAGGGGAATTAATAAACATATGAAGATATTAATTTGATTCATTGGCTTTCGTTTGCGATGTAAAATTCATAACAGGGGTCTTTCAAATGTTTATCTTCGAGAACGATAAAAAATTATTATTTATTTTGTAATTTTTAAAATGATCTTAGTCGTAAGCTCACGGATTTAAAAATTTACATCTCTTGAGATAATTAACAGAACTTTTATTAACTAAATATATTGGCAGATAAACGTCAAAGAGATTAGGGGCAAGCCCTTAATAAAAACTCCCTCCGAAGAGGGAGTCACAAAATGCTATTAGAGTTATTGAACTATTTCTTATAGTAGTTTAAATGCTCTAGCAGTTTGATGGCTCGTGCATTTAAAATGCAATGGCACCCCACTGTGCCACGAACAGCAATTTCCTATATAGGGAATAAACATAACAGTACAATTAAGAATTGTGAAAGTCTTTAATAAAAGGTAAGCGGGGGCAAATATACGTAATCCATATAAAATACCAAACGTAGATACAAAAAAATTACAAACTTTTACCTATTCGAATAAAAGTACTTAATTGTGCCTATATTGATTAAAAATAATTTGGCTTAGAATCAGCGCTGAATAATTATTTTCTTAGTTAATTCATCATTTATTTTAATAAAATAAATACCATCCGAATAATTCTTGATATCTAATTCGAACTGATTTCCATTCACTCTTTTTGACAAAATGCGAATTCCTAGCTGATTAAAGATACTTAGGTCTACATTATTAGAGGAATCCCATTGGATGGTAGTATAATCACTAGCTGGATTTGGAAAGATTTTTATATCTAAATATTCTGAAGACTCTTCTGTTGGTAAAATTGTAGCACAAAAAGTAGAATCAGGATTCATCTCCAAATATCCTTTTGCTGTCAGGTCTCTTCCCTCAAAAGCAGGAAAATCTAATGGAAATTTATAAGCTCTAAATGTTAGATTCTGATTGATTAATATTGTGTCTTCTTGAGTAGCAGGCATCGAAGAACTACCACTACCTATTAAAGGCGTTTTGAATTCCCAGACAATATCCAAATTTTCATTTATTTCAAATTGATACCCAAATCTGCCTACACAAATTAACATATTTCCATTTGGTAAAACTTGAAAACTAGACAAACCGGTAGAATACAAAGCAGTTGAATCCGGCCTTTGATAGGCAAAATCAAAATCCAATGGTAAAAAGACTCCATTTTCTTTCGCATAAGTATTTGTAACTGCATCATATGTCGGTTCAATAATATTCACAGTAGAATAATCCTCTCCTACCCTATTATTAAAGAAAGAGATTTTCCCAAAATTACTTTGGTCGCTAGGTATGTCATTAATCCAGCGCACATCGTGCTGATAAAAACTTTTCTGCAAAGAGCTGTCGCCACCATAAGCTGCTGGATTTCCCCATCTAAAAAGTAGATCTCCAGCGGGTCCTGCTGCTTCATTAGTGCTTGTATTATGATCAATGATCCAAAATTCATGAAAAGTTGGAACGGAAAGTACGATTTGATCTAAATCCTCATTATAGTCAATGCTATTAGCATGCATCCAATCTGAGCCAGCATTATTTGTCTCCCAATTAAAATTGATCAATTCTGGATGCTCGCTGACCACTCCAAAATTTAACTTTGTATTATCAAAATCTTGAATTAAATGGTCTTTCGCATGCCATTCCCAAAGGATGTTAAAACTATCTGAATCAATAGGTTCAATTTCAAAAATATAATCCGGCCAAAGCACAATTTGATTCAGTTTAGCAGAATCTCTTCCATTGGCGATAGCTTCGTCATTAGTCATTAACTCCCAGGCAATTGCTAAAATATTTCCATTAGGCATCACTTCAATATCATGATGCAATCGTGCTGAAGAATCATTTAAACTATAAGACCATTTTAGATTATTATCCCAATCTCTAATTTCTATAGTCTCTCCTCCGCCACCAGCCCAAATTGGATCACCAGCAAAAATAGCTGGTCGCTTAGTCTTCACCAAATCGCCATTTTCCAAGAGGTAAGCTGTATTGCCCGGAACTAAACCAATGGTGTCTTCCCAAGTATGAACGATTTCCCCACAATTATTAAATAGGTAAACATTAGGCTGCCTATGCGGATATATTAAACTGTAACTATCAAAGGCCTCATCTGGATTATACGATAATAAGCCTACTGTATTCTGAGCGCTCAAAAAACTAATGAGTAAAAGGAAAGATAGAAGTGTGAATATTCTTTTCATATTTTAGTTAATCTGTTTAAAGATTTTCAAGATTGCAAACTCATCTTTATCTAAATCTTTAATTTTTAAGATATAGATGCCATTCTGAAAATTATTTAATTCTAGCGTAGTTCGAGTGGACAATAATTGCCCTGTTAGCAAACTTTGTCCTTGTATATTAAATAACTCGAAATTCAAATCTCTCCCCTCTGGTTCAGAGAATATCTCCAAATGATCTTGAACTGGGTTCGGATACACTTGAATTCCTGTTAGTGCGGTATTCGTGATTAATGTTGTCTGATTTTCAAAAATCTCACAATCATATGGCAAAGGATCAAGTTCAACAGGCAAACCAGGTGACAAATCTTTTCCCTCAAAACCGATATAATTATCTGGATATTTTGTTGCTCTAAAAGCTTGAGTATTATTTCCACTTTCCCCTTGGATTAGTGGTCCTCCATTTGCTACTGTATTTTTGTAAAACCATACTATTTCTTTCTCTGTGTTTACCTCAAAAAAATCACCCTGTCTTCCAGAACAAATCATCATATTACCATTAGGTAATGAATGAGCTCCGCTTACATTTGCGGAAAAGAAATCAGATCTCATTAAACTTTCATAAGTCCAATCAAAATTATTAGGACCATAAGCAGCGTCTTCTTTAATATAATTTTCATCTTCATCCATCGGTGTAGTCCAAATTTCTACTGTAGAATAAGATCCATCTGGCCTGCTCATTCCATTATTAAAAACTGATAATTTACCTTCATTGGGATATCCTTCAGGCACCCATCTCACATCATGTTGAAGGTAAAATTTTCGGTTAGATGAATTGCCAGAATCATAATTTGCAGGATTCCCAAATCGGTATAATATATCTCCACCTTTGCCCCACCTGCCTCCGGTGTGCCTAGCGGCTTCTGCTGTACTTGTGCTATGGTCGATAATAAATATCTCACTAAAATGCCTAGAGCTTAATGCAATCTGGTCTAAGTCTTCATTATAGTCAATTGCATTAATATGCGCCCAATCAGACAAACCTTGATTGCCATTTAAATTGATATCTATTAATTCTGGATGTTCTGCTATTATACCATAATTTAATTTAGTACTATCAAAATCTTGTACTAAATGATCATATAAGTCCCATTCCCAGACCACTTCATAATTTGCGCTACCTTCTTTTTTTATTTCTATTATTTTGGTTGTCCAAAGTCCGCGTATAGGTTGCCAATCTGGGTTTCTACCAGCTGTAAGAATTAGGTCATTTTCCTTTCTTGCCCACAAGAGCACCAGTATATTTCCATTTGGTAACGGTTCTACATCATGATGTGCATGCTCTGTATCAAAAGCAAAATTTGAAGCCCAAACTAAATTGCCATTCCAATCATATTCTTCTAATATACCACCAGCTCCTCCTCCATTGAAGGCCGCAGTATTAATTTTACCAGTTCGTAATAAATTACCATTCTCTAGTAAATAACAGGATAATCCTGGAATATATCCAGTTGACCATCGGTTAATCAAGTAGCCACAGTTATCTATCAAATATGCATCCTTCCCGGAAGTCCAAAGGGTATATCCATTGTAGGAGTCTGAATTATTGAGCATTAAACCAAGCGTCCTTTGACTGTTTAAATTAAAACATCCGAAAATAAGAAAGGTCCAAATTGTTAGAATTCTCCACATTTGATAAAAGTAAGAAACTATCAATAAAATTTATGACAAAAAGTGACTATTCGTCTTATTCAAAGAGTAATTTAATGACCTTTTCTTTATAACTCGCCCCAATTGGCAATTTTTCGCTATTTACGTGCAGAGTATTCCCTTCCAATAATTGCACTTTTGATCCATCTACCAAGTAAGATTTATGAATTCTAATGAAGCCATTTGGTGCTAATTGCTCTTCTAAGCGCTTCAAAGAGTTTAAAGAAAGCAATCTTTTTCCATTCCTATAGTAAGCCACATATTCTCGCATACTTTGAATATAATCGATATCCTTAATTTGTAATCTATGTATCTTATGCTCTGCTTTTACCAAAAGAATCTCCTGCGCAACTTCATCTTCTTCGGGTGGATAGAGATTTGCTTTTCTTTCTAAGTTAACAATCTCTTCTACTTTTTTAATCGCTGTCTGAAATCTTTCAAAACTGAAGGGTTTTAACAGATAGTCAGTTACATCTAATGTAAAACCGTCTATGGCAAAATTTGAATAAGCAGTGGTAAAAATGACGTGTGTCTCTCTATCTATTTGTTTTACAAATTCTAATCCACTCAACTGAGGCATCTGAATATCTAACAAGACTAAATCAACCGTATTCTCCTTTAAAAAATCGATGGCAAATTCTGGATTTTTAAAACATTTAAGTAAACTTATCGAAGGTATTTTATCAACATAAGTTTCCAATAACGTTCTCGCTAATTCTTCATCGTCAACAATGATGCAATTCAAATTACTCATTTAGTATTAATTTTTAAATTCACATTAAAGGTTTTTTCATCTTGAGTGATTTGGAGCTCATGTTTATTTGGGTACATCAATTCTAACTGCCGTCTGACATTATTTAAACCAATACCTCCTACCTGGTCTTTGTGCATAGCTCTCTGCGGAATGCTATTACTGACTTGGAAGAATACGTCTTCATTTTTAGTTTCCAATTTAATTTTTATCCATCCATTTACTTTATCTTCTACTTGTGAATGTTTAAATGCATTCTCAATAAAAGGGACAAATAGTAATGGACCGATCATTAGATTTGGAGAATTATCATTCACCTCTAATTTAATATTTAAGCCACTACTATCCTTTAGTTTATATAAATCTACAAAATTATTTATGTAGGTAATTTCTTTTTTTATTGGCACCTTATCCGCTTTACATTCATAAAGCATATACCGCAACATGTCAGATAATTTCAACAGATTTCCAGGAGCATTATCTGATTTAACCACCGCTAATGTGTAAATATTATTCAATGCATTAAATAAAAAATGCGGATTGGTTTGTGATTTTAAGAATTTCATTTCAGATTCTAATTTTTCACTTTTTAATATCGCCATCTCTTTTTCTTTTACTAAAGCATCTTTAGCAACTGCTATTAGAGTTGAACCTATCCATGATATAAACAAGGGTGTTGCGAATGATAAAAATCTGAAGGTTTTATGTAATGATCTAACGTTTGGATCATTTGATCTAGATCTGCCTTTTGAAGATCGAGAATTAAAATAATCCTGCCATGGCATTAAATCCGAAATTATAATAAAAACTATTAAAATGGTTAGCAATAATCCTAGTAAAAGGTATAGGGTATACTTTCTTTTGAAATAAAACTGTTGTACTAGGAATTCAAGATTTATAAAGACCATGACCGCAATTCCTGCTGAAATCATTAACGTCCTCATTAAAAGTCTGTCAGAGATATCAAAACCACCTGAAGCAACCGGAATTAAGATCCAGATTGAAGGCCATAATAAAATTTGCCACCAAGTGCTATTTTTTTTTGATATTTTCATAAACCTTTAGCAATTTAAATATAATATGATTGAATTGAACATTTTCTCAATCAACTAGCAAGGTTTATCAATGAATTGAAGGTGGAGTAGTATGAATTTTGAATAAATGAATGGAATTGAGGCTTGTGAACGTATGGAAATGTAAAGTCGTAAACATTAGTACAGTCCGAAAAGTCCAATTTTGCAAATCCTATTTTCGAAATTAAAATATAATTTGGCTCGGCATCAATAGTGTCTGATTTAATCTTTTATAAAAACAACATCTAAACATCTGATTAGGCGTTTTTCGAAACTCCTTTAATTGCCTCCTAGTAATATTCTAATTAACAAGAATTCCGATTGGTGACCGATCGGACAACGGTCGGACACTTTGAACGAAACGATTATTCATTTTTAGAAAATTCTGTTATTTTTTAAATTTCGTTGAGAAAATTAGCTAGATCATTGAATATAATTTGACTTTTCACTAAAAGATTCAATATTTGTGACATGATCAATAAAACTTATATACCCGTGTTAGTGCTATTTTTAATTTTCACAAGTTCATGCGCAAAAAAGAGTACAGCAGTCATAGAATCTACATCAAATAAAACAAATACTGTTCAACAAATGTCTCCTCGAGGAGCAGATGATCTTGGCGAAAGTCGATTTATAGCAATGGCAAAGGAAATTGGTTTGAATCAGACCAAAACTTCTGAATTTATTGCAATCGGACAGAAGTACGTCACAGAGAGAAGAACAATGATGGCAAACAGAAGTGGTGACAATGAAGCTATGCGTGAAAAAATGAATGCTATGGTTAGCAATCAGAATAATGACATAAAGAATATTTTAAATGCTACTCAGTATGATAAGTATTTATCACTAATGCAGCAATCAAGACGAGGTAGAGGAGGCGCTGGTCAAAGACCAAAAAGAGATGCTCCAGGAACAGGTGGAGACCCTAATAGACAATAAAGATTTAATTTGATTATGGATTTGGTAGAAGGCTTGAGTAACGACTCAAGCTTTCGCTTTTTTAGTGCAATTTATAATTTAGGTTGGCCTGCGTCTACCCAGCAGGTAAACCATATATTTCCCAGTGCCTTTATAGCTCCTCTCATTCTCCGTTCTACCATTCCATTTAATGCCTCATGATAAGCCTTGGCATAGGCTTCACATTGTATAAATTGTGTGGCGTCTAATCTAAGATCCCAGCAAAACTGTTGGTCCTTTTTAAAAGTTTGCTGAATTTCTTTTTCAATGGCTAAAACTTTTTCTAAATCTCTATGACTTTGCAAGATTATCTCCCAGAAATACTTTTGAACATCATCAATATATATCGCTTTACCCACAAAAAAATTGTACTCCTTTTCAGCAAATAATTCTGGCAATCTCGATTCCCAAAACGCATGAATTCCGTCTTGCTGCGTCATTTTCCCATCATAGTTTTCAGTAGTATGCAATGGCACATGAGCATCACCAATATAATGACCAATATCAGCAGATAGTCTTTTAATCTTTTTATACTCTAAATTTTTAAATGCTTTTGTCAAGGAATATTTCATGCGCATTAAATGAAAGGGCAATATTCCGTAAGCTGTAAAATTATCCTTAGAGAAATACCTAAACCCTGGTTTTTTGAATTTTTCATCGAGTAAACTCAATTCGATATCTTGGATTTTAGATTCATAGAAGTTATTCAATATTTTAGATTTAAAGAATTGCCTATATGCCACTTTTGAAATTTGGATTTGAGTTGAATCTGCCAAACTAATATTAATACTAAGACTATCTATTTCAAATTGCTCAGCGTTTAATAATTCAAGGGTGTCTGTGCCATTGACTACATAAAGGCTAGTATATTTCATATAGGCATCCGTCCTGTTTCTAGGCACTTCCTTGAAAGGGAATCCTCCCCAATGATCAATATCAATGTAATGCCGTACTGCTTCTTGTTTGGTTGCAAACTTACGTTTATCTGCATCCACAGCATGCTCACTGATATATTCTAAATTTTTCTTATAAAAATCAATCATGTCCTCAGGCAATGTAAATACTGCCATATGATTAATTTTCCGATGTGCGAAGAATCCCCAATCTAAACTAGGTGGTGAAAAAACCAACATATAAATTAAGGATAAAGATTGTAGTGTGTTCATGACTAGAATTTTATCTAATCATAAAAGTAGTCATAAGATCTGAGAATTTCTTGAAAAACTCGGTCTTGGGTTAAGAAAAAATCTTTTTCGTCTACAAAAGCGAAGTATCGTAAGATTAAATCATCAACCATTTGAACATCTTTTGTAGCTTTTTTAGGCTTTTTAGTAACAAACAATTCTACCTGTTTTTTAGTATTATCCATTCGCTCTACATTAATAATACAGAATGGAATACTATTAATGATTGAATCTTTTTTGGGATGTTTTGATTCATAATCCTCGGAAACTTTTTCCTCAAACCCATAGAGGTAAGCTTCCGCTAATCCTTTTTTTACATTTTTGGTAGTTGTTTCTTTTAAAGGATTGAGGTGCTCAACTTGAAAGTCATTCCCTTTTCGTTCTAAAATAAAAGATGATTTTGTTTGAAATGGATATTCGACACTTACTTTTTTAATATTGTCAGGATTTTCTCTAAAAACTGCTTTGTCTCTCCATTGCTCTGGCTTCATCCAATATCGATACAATAGACCTCCTTCAAAATGTGGAACGTGCATTACGAAAGGTTGTTTAGCATCTTCCATTATCATGTAGGTACCTAACTCATCTGGAGTCATTCCCCCTACATAATAGGTTTTCATGATTTTTGAATCGGTTCCGTATATTTCAATTTTCACCCCCTCAGCTGCAATATTCTCAATTATTGTATTTACTGCAGCGTTAGGTGGAATGTATTGCAATTCAAGATCTCTGATGGTTTGAAGTAATGTATTCACCGCTTCTTGTCTTGCAGGTTCAGATCCATTTAAAATCCAAGTATTATTTATTGATCTATCTAAGGTGGTGGTATTACCGGTCCGATCAGCTATGAAAATTTTACCTATAGACAAGACATCTTTTATTGCAAAGTGTCGATCACTAGCATCTATACTACCTTCTGTTTGATTTTTTTTTGATGCAAAGAAAACACCCGCTCCAAGCAGCAATAAAACCAATAACAAAGCAACAATTTTATTCATAATTAAATTTAATGAGCAAATTTTCGTCTGCGAATGTAGTTATATAAGATTCCAAAAATAGCAAGAAAAAACAAGGGTAGTGCAATATTTATCAATTGCCACATAGTCTTTTCTGTCTTGGCTTTTACTTTATCCAACATTCTCAATTTAACTTCTTTTGATCTAGAGGCCAAGATACCATCTTTATCGATCATGTATTCAATTGCATTTTGAATGAATGCCTTATTTCCTTCATACACTCGGCTTTCAAATGCATTGTAACCCATAGGAGAATATTCGTTGGTACTTGATTTATACAAATTCTTAATTAAATCTCCATCTGAGACAACCAATACCTTTCCTTTATTTCCAGTCGCTTTAAAAGGACTACCGATTTCTTCTAATGCATTTCTCATATTTTCCGTAGTCCTATTTTCGAATGCTGAGACAAACTCCCCTTCTAATAACATGGCAAGAGTTTGTGGCTCTTTGTTAAATTTAGATTCGTCTGGGGAATATCTTAAAATTTCAAAATTCAACCGTACGGGACTTCTCTGATACCGAGTATAGGCTGATGAAGAGAGTAATGGTGTTTTTTTAATCTTTGCTTTAGTTTTTATGGTGTCAATTGAAGATGGAAAAAACAAATTGACTCTTTCTAAATTATTTACAATTGGATGATCAGAACCAGCGCTAGCTAGTACGTGATAAAACCAAGGAAAAAATTCAAATTGTGGTTTCCCTCCTTGTTCACCTGCTCTAAGCGGTATTTTCGTGCATTGTAAATCAAGCACTAAATTTGATTCAATTCGAGCTCCATATTTGAATAATAAATCATCTAAATCTAATTCAATATTCGTTGGAACATAATTACCATATTGCTGTATAGAGTCTAAACTGGCAGTTAACTTATCAATTAAGAAAACTACATTTCCACCATTCATTAGATATTGATCTATTTTAAATTTATCCTCATTTGAAAATGCAAAACTAGGTTTGGCTATTAATAAAATATCAATATTTGAATGAACGAAAGGTACACTATCCAAAATCAATCTTCTAGTAAGGAAATTATTTTCTCTAAAATCCTTTTCAAATGATTTAGTGCGATCCTCGTCCAATTCTCCATGTCCGTCAAGCATTGCAATGATGGGCTCTTCTTCAAAAAATAATTTTTGAACAGCATTTGCCATTTTATACTCTAATAGAGAAACTGAATTATTTAAAATTTCGTCCTGCCCTAGCCTTGGATCAGCAGGTTCTAATAAATTAACTACTTGCTTTCTATTTCCATAACGGAAAATCGCATAAGGATAAATAATTTGTTTAGAAGACTCATTATTTTCAACGACTCCTAAACTAACTGGATTTATGCCATCTTTGGCCAATGATATTCTACGTTGATTAATTTGTTCAACAGTTCCTTCATTGGGATCTTCGAAATCGTATTCTATAAAAGGAGAGATCGATCTAAATTCTTTCAACATATCGATCGAAGCAGTTCTGAGTCTTTTGAAAGCAGCGGGAAACTCTCCATTCATCAAGATCTTTACACTGATATTATCCTTGACATTGCCTACTACTTTTTTAGTAGGTTCAGTTAGGGTATATCTTTTTTCTTCGGTCATATCTACATATCCATAAAAGTATTGAGCTAATACATTCAGCATTAGCAAAATGCCAATCATTATAAATACTTGTATGTAGAATTGTTTTCTCAAATTATCTTTTTCTTGCAGTTAAACTTCCTAAGGTTAATAAAATGAATAAACTAATAATGGAGATAAAGTATATTAAGTCTCTACTATCTAAGACTCCTCTACTCATGGATCTATAATGATAATCAATGCCTATTTTTTCTACAATATCATCAATGCTACCAAAAAATATCGGTAATTTACTTAAGTATAAGAATGCCCAATAGAAGAAAAAGCATAAAAAGGTTGCCGCGATGAAAGCTATAATCTGATTATTTGTAAGAGAAGATACAAATGTACCAATCGCAGAAAAACTGCAGGCTAGCAGGAATAAACCAATATAAGATCCAAGTATTGCTCCGCCATCAACATTACCTTTAGGATAGCCTAACTGATAAATACTGTAATAATAGATAAGGGTGGGAAGTAATGCAAATGCAACAAGGGTACAAGCTGCAAAGTATTTTCCTAAAACAATATCTAAATCAGTAATTGGTTGAGTACTTAACAATTCTATAGTTCCGGTTTGATTTTCTTCCGCAAAGGATCGCATTGTAATCGCTGGGATTAGAAACATGAAAATTATCGGCGCTATAAAAAAGAGTTGATCTAAAGAGGCAAAATTATACTCTAAGAGACTATATTCTGGAAACACCCACATCATTAATCCTAAAAATATAAGGAAGACACCAATTACGATGTATCCAATTAAGGAACTAAAAAATGAATTTATTTCTTTTTTAAATATTACCCACATTACACACTCATCGAAGTTAGTTCTTTAAATATGTCTTCCACGCTAGACACTTCTTTTCTCATTTCTAGGATTACCCAACTTTCTTTTACTGAAAGATGATAAATTGCCTCTCCTATTTCTTCTTTAGAATTTATTTGTACATAATTATGCAATTGTTTTACTTCTGATACATTGGGTAAATTTTTTATTTTATCAAAATTTACATTTCCTTTAAAAGCTACATTAGTAATACAATCTCCCGCCACTTTTTGTTGTAAAATCTCAATCGGATCATTGGCAACAATTTTGCCTTTATTGATAATCACTACCCTATCACAAATCGCTTGAACCTCCTGCATAATATGTGTTGAGAAAATAACTGTTTTCTCCTTTCCCAAATCCTTTATTAAATTTCTAATCTCCACTAATTGATTTGGATCCAAACCCGTGGTAGGTTCATCAAGAATAAGCACTTTGGGATCATGAATCATTGCTTGAGCCAAACCTACTCTTTGACGGTATCCTTTGGATAAAGTACCAATTCTCTTTCTTTGCTCGACTTGCAATCCCGTTCGTTCAATCATTTCACCTACTCTATCTTTAATATTTTTCACTTTATGAAAAGCAGCAATCATAGACAGGTATTCCTTAACGTACATTTCTTTATATAAAGGGTTATTTTCAGGAAGGTAACCGATACTCTGCCTTACCTTTAATGCTTCAGTTTGGATATTAAAGCCTGAAACTTCTGCTTCCCCTTCAGATTGAGGAATAAAGCAAGTCAAAATTTTCATGGTGGTGGTTTTACCCGCACCATTAGGACCCAGAAATCCAAGGACCTCACCTGGCTTTGCTTCGAAGCTGATATTATCTACCGCTCTTTGGGTTCCAAAAATTTTACTTATTCCTTTTACTACTACTGACATAAATTTTTATAAAGTATAAAACGTGTGCAAAAGTAAATCATTTTATGGAATTGTAAGAATATTTGGATTTGAAGAAAATAGTCATACGTGGGAGGAAAATCTAAAATGTAAAGGTGGTGCGGCAGTTTTTAGTAAAATAAGCTGGAAGTGAGGGCTTTATCTCAACAATATTTATAATTTTTCAATTGACATTAAGGTTTTTTAATCAAATCATCCAATGCGTCAACAAATTCATCTAATCCCCAACCTTCATTCACTTTGAAATCTCCAATTTGAGTTCTTCTCAAAGCGGTTAAATAGGCGCCACTATTTAAGGCTTGGCCAAAGTCATGGGCAAGAGATCTTACATAAGTTCCTTTTCCGCAATCCAATTCAAAGTCGACATTTGGAAGTTCAATATTAGTTAAATTAAAATAACTGATTTCAATGGTTCGAGGTTTGATTTCTACTTGATCTCCTTTTCCAGCTCGTACATATTTATACATTGCTTTTCCTTTGTATTTAAGGGCGGAAAAAACGGGTGGTTTTTGTCGAATTATGCCTTTGAATTGTTCGGTAGCTGCAATCAGCATTTCATGATTAATGTGATTTATAGGAAAAACCTTATCCACCTCTGTTTCAGCATCGTAGGAAGGCGTCGTTTCACCAAATCTAAAAGTACCTGTATAGGTTTTTAGCATGCTTTGAAGTTCATCAATTCGCTTAGTCATTTTGCCTACACACAAGACAAGCAATCCGCTAGCCAAAGGATCCAACGTACCCGCATGACCAACTTTCAATTTTTTAACACCTGCTCTTCTAGTTAGAATAAATCTTAATTTCTTCACCACATCGAAGGATGTCCAATTTAAAGGCTTGTCTATTAATAAAATAGCGCCATTTGTCCAATCGATCGCATTAAGATCAGCTCCAGGATGAACTACAAAATCTTTAAGGTTTATTGAATTCAAAATTATAAAATTTAGAAGAAGCTAGCTTTGATTATGGCGAAGATTCCAATAGCAAAACAATAATAAGCGAAATATTTCAAATTGCTATTTTTTACTAATGTAATCATCCATTTGCAGGCAAAGTAACCACAAATAAGTGCAGCAAAAAATCCTGCGAGTAATGGGACCATTTGATTATTAGTTAAAATAAATTCTCCATCTAATACATCTTTAGCCATTTTTCCAAAAATTAATGGAACAACCATCAAGAAAGAAAATCGTGCGGCTCTCTCCCGATCGATACCCAATAAAACGGAGGTAGAGATAGTTGCTCCTGATCGAGATATTCCTGGGAGAATGGCAATGGCCTGTGCAATTCCTATCAAGAAGGCGTTTTTAAAGCTCACTTTTTTATTGGTATGTTTAGCTCGATCTGCCAAAAATAATAGCAACCCAGTAATGATGAGCATTGCTCCTACTAAAACAATTTTTTGATTAAATAAAGATTCAATTTGATCCTCAAGTAGTACCCCGACTAGTACCGCCGGAACCATAGAAATAATAATCTTCAATGCGAAATGTAGGTCTTCTTTTTTACTTGAGAACAAGCCTTTTATAATGTTTAATATATCTTGTCTGAAAAAGAATATAGTGGCTAAGGCAGTTGCTGCATGAAGTGTTACGGTCATTAATAAACTCTCTTGAGCAATGGCATTATCATTCATAAAATACTTAGCCAATTCCAAATGACCTGAGCTACTTACGGGTAAGAATTCAGTTAGACCTTGTACGATCCCTAAAATGATCGCCTCAATAATTTCGTTCATTAGAAATGCAGTTGATTAAACGACTGCAAAGAAAAGGAATTAAATAGATTAATAGGAATTAATCTTTGAAAATAGCATAAATCTCAATCCCTAATCCGATTAAGATTAAAATGGGTGCTAGTACCGTTCTTCTGAATCCATAAATACGATCTGCGTCCCAAGTATCAGGATCAGGCATTGCGCCACCTGCCATTGCAACCATACCTAAGAAAATAAACAAAATACCAATCCCCATAAACAGGAAATTATTATTTGAAAATGGAAACTCAATCGCTTGAGCGTTTTGTCTACTAGCAGTTTTATTGAATCTGGAAGTAGTAGGTTGAACAACAACCTTCTCTTTCTTTTTCACAACTACTTTCTTTTTTCTAGGTTTATCTTTACTCATAATGATTAATAAACGTATGCAATTAAATAACATTGTGAAGGTAGGTAATTTTCATTAAAAAAGGAAAGGTAAAGACTTAAGATATAGACTTAAGACATGAGACTCAAGACTTGAGACTTGAGACTTGAGAGGGTTAGTATTTTGCTTAGCTATTTTTATACATTAATGGGTTAGCTGCTCGTATCAACTCAAACCAACCTTCTTCGTTGGCCACCCTCTTGCAAAGCGAGGGGGTGTCCTTATTTACATTTTTACAATAACCTGAAATCCGCAAAGTGAGATCTAAACCTCTTCCGAATTCCAATTCCAATTTTCCATATCCTTTTTAATTTTCGCCTTCATTTAATTATATATATATTTTCATTTTAATCCCAAAAGGTCTTGAGTCTTTTGTCTTAAGTCTTTCTTTATGTCTCTCGTTATGTTTTTGGTCGTGAGTCTTAGAATCACTATCTTTAGAATCATGAAAACGTTTTGGGTTATATTTATTTTAAGTCTTTCTTTTGGTGTTATTTCAAATGGACAAGCAAAATTGGATAATGGGTCATTCGAAGGAGAACCTCAGGATGCCACTACGCCTCATGGATGGTTTCCTTGTGAAGAAGGAACTACACCAGATATTCTTCCTGGTCCGTGGGGAGTTTATTTAGATGCTGCAGATGGAGATACTTACTTAGGAATGATTACCAGAGATAATGGTACATACGAAAGTATTGGTCAACGATTAAGTGACAAACTTTCAAAAGATCAATGTTACAAAGTTTCCTTCGATCTCGCTCACTCAGATACTTACTCTGGTTACAATGGTGCATTAAAATTAAGAATTTGGGGCGGTAGTTCTAAATGCAGGCAAGATCAAATTTTATGTGAAACAGATTATATCAAGCACTTAGATTGGAAAAATTATATTTTCAAATTTACGCCAAAGAAAGACATACAGTACATTATCCTTGAGGCTTTTTACGAAGAAGGGCCGTTTAGTTTTCGTGGTAATATTTTAATTGATGCGATGACACCTATTGTTGCTTGTGACCGAACTTAAATTTCATTCACCTTAAATTGAAACAAATGACAACATCATTTTCCCTCCAAAATTTAATCTTACTATCTTTTACTATTTTTTGTGTTTGCTTTACTTTTAGGATACATTGATGAAGGATATTACAATATCCATTTCTTATCAGACCCAGGCTCCATTTTAGCATTAATCATTTATGCAGTAATAACCGCTTTCCCCGCCTTGCTGGTTTATGGACTAGATAGAAAATTCAAAGTCCCCAAAGAAGTTTTGTTTCCTGCATCTATAACTGCTTTATTTATTTTTCCAGTACTATTATTTCTTATCATTTCTTAAAGAAAGTTTATGACTTTATAAGTTTATGAGTTTATAATGCGATTTAGGGGTGAGATCTTTACCACCTAAAAGCAAACGTTTTACCGAATAAATTCATGGATCTCCTTTGGTTAAGAAGAATCAATAGGACAATAGTTAGATGGAGGATTAAAAATGTAAAATTCCACTACACTACTACAGCTCTAAACTCCTAGACTTTCCATATTATAATCCATTACATTTTTGTAGCTTTGCCCCCTAAATTTTTAAAGCCAAGAAAATGGAATATAATCCGAATAGCTTTGAGCCTAAATGGCAAAAATACTGGGAAGAAAAGAAGATTTATAAGACAAGTAATAACTCTGACAAACCGAAATTCTATGTGTTGGATATGTTTCCATATCCGTCTGGGGCTGGATTGCATGTTGGCCATCCATTAGGATATATTGCATCAGATATTTACACTCGTTATAAAAGATTCAAAGGGTTTAATGTATTGCATCCTATGGGTTGGGATTCTTTTGGATTACCATCAGAAGAATATGCTATTCAATCGGGGATTCATCCTTCTATATCTACTAAACAAAATATTAAAAACTATAAAAGTCAAATGCAAAGTCTGGCCTTATCTTTTGATTGGGACAGAGAAATAAATACAAGTGATCCAAACTACTATAAATGGACGCAATGGATTTTCACGGAATTATTCAATCATTATTATGATATGGATGCTGACAAATCTTTACCGATAGCATCCTTGAAAGAAAAATTCGCGGAAGGTGGTTCTAAGGCCGTAAATGCTAATCATACTTATGAAGGCAGTTTTGATGCCGCTGAGTGGAATATTATGTCAAGAGTAGAGCGGCAAAATGTACTCTCCGAATATAGATTAGCTTACAGAAAGGTGGGATATGTAAATTGGTGTGAAGCACTTGGTACGGTATTGGCCAATGACCAAGTGAAAGATGGTATCTCTGAAAGAGGTGGACATCCTGTGGAGCAGCGAGCCATGACTCAATGGTATTTACGAATTACCGCTTATGCGGAGAGGTTAATCAATGATTTAAATGAGTTGACTTGGTCGGATTCATTAAAAACAATACAAAAAAATTGGATTGGAAGATCAGAAGGTGCAAGTATCAAATTTGCAGTAGATGGCATTGATGCAGATGTTGAAGTATTTACTACTCGGCCTGATACCGTATTTGGAGCAACTTATATGGTATTAGCACCAAAGCATGAATTAGTTGAAGAATTAACTTCGAGTGATCAAAAAGAAGCGGTTGAAGCATATTTAGCCTATGTAAATTCTAAAACGGAATTGGAACGAATGGCTGAAAAAAATGTAACGGGCGTACATCTTGGTTCCTATGCCATTAATCCTTTTAATGATGAGAAAGTTCCAATTTGGATTGCGGAATACGTGTTGAAAGATTATGGCACTGGTGCGATCATGGCAGTTCCTAGTGATGATGATAGAGATTTTGCATTTGCAACTAAGTTTGAATTACCAATTATTGAAGTCATTGACAAATCAAATTATCCTGGTGCAACGAAATCAGATAAATTAGGTACAATGATCAATTCTGGATTTTTAGATGGTATGGAAGTACCAGATGCTATCCATAAAATGATTGATGAAATCGAAGTACGTGATTTAGGAAAAGGGCAGGTAAATTATAAATTAAGAGATGCTAATTTCTCAAGACAAAGATATTGGGGTGAACCGTTTCCATTGATATATGATAAAGATGGAATAGTCGAAGCGCTTCCATTAGAAGCATTACCGCTTGCGTTGCCTACTACCGATGATTTTAAACCTGGTAGTAAATCTCCATTAGCGCGTTTAGAAAATTGGGTAAATGAAGTGGATGGATTCACGAGGGAGACAGATGTGATGCCTGCAGTTGCAGGATCCTCTTGGTATTACTTGCGATATATGGACGCAAATAATCCGGATGAATTTGCTTCTCAAGAAGCGGTAAATTATTGGCAGGATGTAGATTTATATGTTGGTGGGTCTGAACATGCAGTGGCCCATTTGTTATATTCTCGATTTTGGCATAAGTTTCTATTCGATAAAGGATTGGTGCCTACTAATGAGCCATTTAAAAAGTTGATTAACCAAGGGATGATACAAGGAGTAATAGAATTTATCTATTTGCAAAAGGAAAAAGTGGAAGGTAAAAGTAAATTCTACTGCGCTGTAATGGCAGCTCAAATGACAGAGGTAGATTTTGTAAAAATTCCAGTACACATTGATTTTGTAAAAGAATATGGATCGGACAATTCCTTTCTAAATCAAGCCAGTATTAGACAATTCTTGCAATGGAGACCTGAATATGAAGGTGCTATTTTCGTGTGCTCAAAAGGTACTTACCAAGATGGGAAATTTACTCCTATAAAAGATGCATCAGATACTCATTTGGTTACGATTTCAGAAGTTGGCAAAATGTCAAAATCAAAATTCAATGTGATCAATCCAGATGATATTATTGAACGATATGGAACAGATTGTTTCCGAATGTATGAAATGTTTTTAGGCCCAATAGAACAATCAAAGCCATGGGATACCAATGGGATTGATGGGGTTTATAAATTCCTTCGAAAGTATTGGTCCTTATTTTATAATGATCAGGAACAATGGTTAGTAAAAGAAGGGGAAGCCTCGAAAGAAAATTTAAAATCTTTACATACCTGCATTAAAAAAGTCAATATCGATATCGAACGATTTTCTTTTAATACTTGCGTTAGTGCATTTATGGTTTGTGTAAATGAATTGAAAAAGAAGAAATGCCATAACGTAGAAATTTTGAAACCATTAACGATTATGCTTGCGCCCTTTGCGCCATACATTACGGAAGAGATCTGGACGAAGCTCAATCCATCTAAAACGGAACTGAGTATTCATCATCTCAATTATCCAAATCATAATGAAAGTTACCTCGTAGAAGATAGTGTCTCCTACCCTATTTGTATTAACGGAAAGAAAAGAGCACTAGCTGAATTTCCAACGGATGCTTCAAAAGAAGATATGGAGAAAGCGGCCTTGGAATTGGACGCTATTCAATCATGGATTGACGGGAAGACGATTCGAAAAGTGATTGTGGTACCGAAGAAGATGATTAATATTGTTGTGTAGCGGGCTGGGCCCGCAGTTTATGGGTTTATGGGTTTATGGGTTTAGGTGTTTGGGAACTCGCGATTAAGGTCTTGAAACTTGGATCTAAGATAACCTCGGAGATTAAGCATGAAATGCCGCATTCCAGGCAAAGGTCACCGTACCTCTTGCCTAACATTTTTCCGAACTAAACAGCTTTAGATGTTTGATCTGCGGGCCACCTCTTCCTCACAGTTCCCCTAACACTTTCTTCACTTGATTTTCCAACTCCTCCATTGTTTCCGCACTCACATTCACTAAATTAAAAGCAGAAGCGCCTTTGGCCATTTCAGAGCGCCAATGAAATTGGCTAATCGTTTGGGTTGCTTTATTGGTATACCACCAGGCAGTGTGCAAGGTATGCTCCCCTTTGGATAACGCTGCAGTATAGATATCTTGTCCTGCTATTTGAGTGATTTTTTCTTTACGTAATTTATAACCAGAGCCTTGCCAACAGATCATTGGTGTATGTTCAAGTCCCCAGAAATTTTTGCAGGGTTTCACATATATTAATGCATCATCAGACAAGAGCTTGGTGGCTCCAAAGCCAACTAGTTCAGACTTGAAGCCAGCTAATTCTACCAATAATGTTGTGACTTCTTGTTTGTAGGCAATAAAATTTTTAAAATTTAATTTATGCATTAATATAAGACTTAAGATGGAAAGCATAATGATTAAGGGAATTGGTTTTGGAATAGATGACTTATTGACCGTATCTAATTTTGCTGATGCGAAGCGTTTATTCAAAACGGGGATTAGGAGATACATCGGGAGCAGGCAATAGAATATTAAACTTAAAATACCTAAAGCTTGGTGACTAAAACCATCTTGACCAATCTGGAAAAAAATTAATAAAATCAATCTTCCTAAATTACTGCCTATTAGTAATGCAATCGTGGTCAGAATTATTAATCCAATCTGGATAAGCGAAAAATATCTTTTCTCTTTTTGCTCTACGAAAGTTATTATTGCCAAACAAATTACAACGCCTACCACCATCATTTTTAAACCCATACATGCGGGTTCTACTTCTAAATATTGACCATTAATTAAAATGTTATTTCCTTCATTGGTTATATCTACGCCAAGAACGGCTAGTAGATTAGCGGATATTTCAGATAACTTTAATCGTATTGGGAAACCAAAAACTGTAAAAAAGTAGGACACGATAGGACTAGAAAAAACAGCTAAATAAATCGCAGAAGGATTCAACTTTCCAAGGACTTGCTCGATAACGAAAAGTATCAGAAAAACAAACCCTAGAAAAAAGGCAGTTTCCAATTTTACGAATGGATAAAGGATAAATAAACATAAACTTAAGATCCCAAATCGAATGGAAGTTTGTTGATCATGCTTTACATAAATAATAAAAGGAGCAAACAAAAGAACAATAACTAAGTCAAAATTTAAGATCAAATAGTGTTGAAAATTTTCAATAGCTAGAAAGCTTGCCACTAGGAGCATGGCAATAATCATTCCTCTGAACAGATCCATAGTTTTTGGTAATGCAACAAGACTCATGCTCGAGATTTTATCTTAAGCAAAATAAAAGCACCTAAGGCCAAGATAATCAACAACCATTCGTGCGGTTCAGGTATAGATCCTGAATTTTTCATCGCTGCATTACCAATACTATTTCTACTATTTTGTATATCAAAGCGATCATAATCCTTGATAGTTTCTAAAACGATCATACTAGAAACCGGTGATAGTACATGTGCCGACTTTGCCAATTCCACCGACTCACCGTTTTCTGGATAGTCTGAAGATTTAAAATACTCAGGGCCAATTTGATTCATAATTTTATTAAAGTGATGCAATCGCATTAGATGATCTGGTCCGTTATACTTTCCATTTTCTGGAGCGTTCATTGCCGCTATGCTAACTTGAGATTCTGGAATTGGAATGTGCCCTAATGGTAAATCAAATTTTGAAAACTTCTTAGCCTTTAATAATTCAACAAGCTTATCCATATTCCCCTTGTACATCTCAATAACCTTAAACCCTTTCAAAGAAGCCAAATAGGGTGATACTTCATTTCCAATATTATAAACTTTCAGATTGACAATTGCATCCAAGTAATTCTGGAAAGCTTTTTCATATTTACTTCCTTTTAAATCTTTCAAATTTGGGGCGTTAGCAATTCCTTTGGTAATGAATAATGTTTGTGCTTTCGCTGGAATTTCGTTTAAGGGGATAATTGAAAATCTATATCTACGCAAATCTTTAATAATGGACTTTTTATTCTTCTCCGTTAATTCGATAATTTTGTCTTGATAAACATAAATGCTTTTGTCTTTACATGCTTTCAATAGTTTATCAATTTCCGCTGTAGTCCAAGCATCATTAATATCAAGAAAAATATTGATTGGATTGTAATCCTCCAAGCTCTGTGACATAGAGTGCATGGTGTAGGATAGATCCTGAAACATATACCCATTATCATTTATTGCAGGTTTATCAATTGTTAATTCCCACATATTGCAATATTTTCCATCCTTAGTCAACACCTGAGGATTCTTCTTCTTAAATCCTCTTGGTTTTTGAATGAATCCTGCCTTTGCGTGATGAATTTCAATACGTGTACTTTCCTCAGCATTTTTAGCTTCTGGTCCTTCAAATGCAATGTTAGCTAAATCCAGCTGCTGATCTGATAATCGCAAAGGGATTGTTAATCCAATTTTAAATCTCCTTACCTCTTGAGGTGTACATGGAAAAACAGTAACCGTAAATTTATTCCCTTCCTGCCAATGCATTAGAGCGGGATCTCTCCGCTCTCGCCCAACGATAGTTACGTAAGCGGAATCCGCCTTCGACTTGGTCGTCAATCTTGATTTTTCCTCAACCCCATTTACCCATAATGACAACGAAGTAGCGACACTGCCTTCGGGAATATCAAAAGTATATAATGCTTCTTGTTGGGTTCCCCATCTTCTGGTCATTGAATTTTTTATAAAAATTTCCTTTTCGATATAAGCGATTCTATAATCGGGAAATACATCCACTTTTGTAATTACTTTTTCAGTAGACAAATTTTCACCAGTCCATAGCTTTCTATGAGTTTGATGTCGTTTATCAAATTGAGCATTCAATATTTTAATGCGATCTGTTCTTGAAATATCTAAATCCTTGGTAAAAAGCAGTGCGAGTGCAATCATTGGATCGTGCTTCTTATCTGACCATCCGCCATCTAGTGCGTTCATTCCAGATTTAGTAAAAGGCACTTCGTAACCCATTGACCCCATTAATATTTTTTCACCCGTCCAAGTATCTGGCCATTGCTGACTAAGATGTATCCATGATGAATAAAGTGTGTTAGGATTAGCCAATACTGCATTATTAACGTTTTTAATTAGGTGGTCAGACCTAAACCACGAAAATAGAAAGAAGGTGAAAAATAAAATCGGAGCAATGACTCCAGCGAAGAAACTTGATTTCATTGCTGGGGAGATTACTTCTAGGTCCTTGATCCCTAAAATGGATTGTTGAATTAACAGCAATGGGATAAAGATATGCATTCCCATTCCAATTAAAATTAGCCCTGGAATACCATAGGGCAGAATGGGAAATAAATAAATAATTTCATAAAGGGTAAAAATCAAGCCTAGACCTAAGCCAAATGCAATAGGTATTTTCAACCACTCATGCATTTTATCTCTGAACGCCAAGGCAATAAATGAAAAATATTGAATACCAATTAATACATTCGCATAAGTTACAAAAGTGGAAAATAGATTTAATAATAAATTTAAATGGTAGCAATTAATTAAAAACGCCCCTACAAACAAAATCTTCAATCGCCGGGAATTCAACCCTGACTCATTACGCTTATTAGTCCTCCAGAATGTTATTAGTGCAATGAAGTAAGCTAGGACTGGAATGTAAGCTGCAAGAAATAGCCAAAGCCCGTCATCTCCCCAAGGATTACGGCTTGGAAATCCTATATAACCAATAATGAATAGGATAAAGCAATAGGCATTTAGGGCTAGACCACCATTAAACATACTTTTATGAAAAGCTTGCATTTTTTCTAAATAGGAGGATTCTTGCATGAATTATTGTTTGAGTTTTGCATAATTTCAATTTATATATAATCTTAAACGGTGGCTTTTGTTTAATATTGCATAGTACTTTGTATTTCAAAGTGACAGGAGACGTCAGACGTCAGTACTAAGACGTCGGACAAGTTAGGCCTGCGGCCTTCCCTAGTTTGGTTAGATTGAGTTGAAGGATTTACATAGAACGAAATTTAAAATTTTGAATGGTTCGCAAAGCCATCGTTAAAAAGTCTTGAGTCTGAAGTCTTGAGTCTGACGTCTTCCCTCAAATATATTAGTGGTTTAAATATTTAAAAACTATATTGCTAATTCAATCAATAAATTATATTTCAATGGCAAAAAATAAATAATGGAAAAGAAAGGCAGCAGACGAAAATTTCTGAAGTCAACAATCGTGACTTCTTTTGCAGGATTAATTGGTATGCCTATTGTCTTTGGAGCAAAGATGCCTAATGGTCTATTTCCAATAGGCTTAACCGACGGAAGTCTGGCTCCTGATTTGGTTGGGAAAAGTCCATTGCTCACCGTATTAAATGATCGGCCGATCAATGCGGAAACGCCAGCCCATTTATTAGATGACTCATTGACGCCAAATCCATTTTTCTTTGTGCGCAACAATGGACTCCCTCCTATTGATATAGATATTGATGCCTGGACCTTAACCATTGAAGGTGAATCCGCCAAACAAAAGAAATCTTATACTTTAAAGGAATTAAAAAGTAAATTTCAAAATCACACTCTAAATCTTACTTTAGAATGTGGAGGAAATGGAAGGTCTGAATTTAACCCGCCAGCTAAAGGGAATCAATGGACCACCGGTGCTGTTGGTTGTGCGTCATGGACAGGTGTGAAATTGGCGGATGTATTAAAAGAGGTGGGCGTGAAGTCCAACGCAGTTTATATTGGGTATTATGGTAAGGATAGTCATTTATCTGGTGATCCAAAAAAAGTGTCAATCTCGAGGGGTGTGCCGATTAAAAAAGCAATGGAAGCGGAAAGTATGATTGCATGGCAAATGAATGGTGAGGATATCCCGTTGCTAAATGGTTTTCCATTGCGTTTGGTGTTTGGTGGATTCCCTGCATCCTGCTCTGGGAAATGGTTGTACAAAATAGTGGTTAGAAATAAAGTGCACGATGGACAGAAGATGACAGGGTCGTCATATCGGATTCCTTGCAAGCCCGTTGCACCTGGTGCAAAGGTGGAAGACGAAGACATGTGCATCATTGAGGAAATGCCAGTTAAATCTTTAATTACTTATCCTAAGACTGGAGCTATGATCAAGATATCGGATCAATTACCGATTCGAGGGCATGCTTGGACGTCTGCTTCGGTAATTAGCCAAGTAGAATATTCCATTGATTTTGGAGAAAGCTGGAAGCCTTGTGCATTGAAGGATGCTCAAAATAGATATCAATGGCAGGACTTTAATGCGAAGATCACTTTTCCTAAAGCTGGCTATTACGAAGTCTGGGCTAGAGCAACGGATTCCTTTGGAAGTCGCCAGCCCATTATTCTTCCAGGATGGAATCCGAAAGGCTATTTAAATAATGCTTGTCACCGAATAGCAGTTAAAGTTCAATAAATTGTAGATCTGGATGAACGATAATCGAAAAGAACTAAATCATAATTGGAACCTGTTAATGGGTTTAATTTATTTTATGTTTGCCATTATAGTCATCATGATCGGTTATTTGCTTTTAGCAGATCATATTAATGCTTATTTAAATCAAAAAGACTATACTGCTGAAGAATTCTTTGCGGTCTCTAATCGAGTTACCTCAAATGCAGATGACAACTTTGATAAAATTGAAAATGGAATTCACCTCCGCACAGGACTGCATGCCGATCCTAATTTGCAATCGATCATTGGCTCCTGTACTTCTTGCCATTCCGCTAAATTAATTATCCAGAATAAAGCAACTAGAGAAGGATGGCAAGAGATGATTCAATGGATGCAGAAATCGCAAGGGCTGCAAGATTTGGGAAGTAAGGAAGCGATTATTTTAGATTATCTAGCGAAGTATTATGCGCCCGAGGAAATTGGGAGGCGGAAGAATTTGGATATTGCGGCGGTCAAGTGGTATATTTTGGAGTTGGAAAAGTAGACGACAGACTTGAGACGTCAGGCGTCAGATGAGTTGTGGAGAGTGATGGGTCTTTGGGGTGATATGGTTCATTGGTTTGACCCTATCCGACCTCCTTCGTCGGCCACCTTTCCCTTGGAATGGAAAGGGCGGGGAAATGTAAAATCTCTTAAAAGGTAGAACCTTGGCCTCACAGCAATGCCAAGTTGTTACCTTTTAAGCGTGGGCATTGCGGGTGGCAGAAGGTGGCAACTTTGATTCGTACCCTATGTTCACAGAATTTCACAGCAATGCC
>Ga0209187_1000214_pt1 | contig 125712 bp, 108 predicted proteins | sample BantaG_FD_187430 | JGI IMG/M metagenome (GOLD analysis project Ga0209187, IMG submission 187430) | Marine algal microbial communities from Bantry Bay, Ireland - BantryBay_4 metaG (SPAdes) (version 2) | ecosystem: Host-associated > Algae > Red algae > Unclassified | place: Bantry Bay, Ireland...
ATAGGGATCGCCGTTCGTCAGGTAGCGCTTCGGAATGCCGTGGTAGGACGCCACGAGCAATTCTCCGCGGCCGTGCTCGGCCCAGCTCTCGCGCACGCTCGCGGCAAGCGCCTCGACGAACGCCGCCTCGTCGCAGAACTGGTTGATGAAGCGCGTCTCGGGTATCCAGCGGGTGCGCTGCAGCCGCGTGGTGACCGCGTCGAACACGGAGGCGGTGGTGGTGCCGGAGTACTGCGGGTACATCGGCAGCACGATCAGGCGGCGCACCTTCGCCGCCTCGAGCGCCGTGATCGCCGAATCGATCGACGGGGTGCCGTAGCGCATCCCGAGCGCGACGACGGCGTGCTCGCCGAAGCGGCGCTCGAGTTCGGCACGGAGCGCGGTCTCCTGGCGACGGGAGATGCTCAGGAGCGGCGAGCCTTCCTCGGCCGACCACACCTCCCGGTAGGCCTTCGCGCTGCGCGGCGGACGGATGCGCAGGATCACGCCATGCAGGATGAGGTTCCAGAGCCAGCGCGGCAGTTCGATGATGCGCGGATCGCTGAGGAACTCGGCAAGATAGCGACGGACGGACGCGGTCTCCGGCGCCTCGGGCGTGCCGAGGTTCACCATCAGCACCCCGAGGCGTTCCTCGGTGCCGTGCACGTGCTGCGGGGTGCCGATGTATTTCATGCGGAGACGTCGTGGAGGGAGGGCGTCGGCGAACGGAAGGTCGGACGGAGACGACCCTTGTACGGCCGGGGGGCGGGGGCGGAGCGGCGTGCCCGGTGGCGTCTCCGCGGACCTTCCCGTAGCATCCCGACGGCGCCGCCCGCGCCGTCGCTGGCCCGTCACCCGACGCCGCCAGTATAGTCACCCGGATGACGAACTCGATGCCCGGCTCCCACCGCATGCGCCTCTCGTGCCGCTGACCATCGCCTTGCCCCGCGAATGCCGCGGGGGTGAGCGGCGGGTCGGCCTGGTGCCGGCCGCCGTGGCGCGCCTGATCGCCCGCGACGGCGTGTCGCTCCGCATCGAGAGCGGGTGTGGCCGGGCCGCAGGCTTCCACGACGAGGACTATGCCGGCGTGGAGGTCTTCGACGACTTCGATGGCGTCGTCGCGGGGGCGGATCTGGTGGTCAAGGTGCGCATGCCGACGCTCGAGGAAATCGCGGCCCTCGCACCGGGTACCGTGCTCGTGACCCTGACGCGCACCTTTGCGCACGTCGCCGAGATCGAGGCGCTCGCGCGGGGCAAGATCACGACGATCGCCATGGACCTGGTGCCACGCACCGCCCGTGCCCGCTCGATGGATGCCCTGTCCTCCCAGGCGACCGTCGCGGGCTACAAGGCCGCGCTGCTCGCAGCGGAGCTTTCCCCGCGGCTGTTTCCGATGATGACCACGGCGGCCGGGACGATTCGCCCCTCGCGGGTCGTGGTGATCGGCGCGGGCGTGGCGGGTCTGCAGGCCATCGCGACGGCCCGTCGCCTCGGCGCGGAGGTCGAGGCCTACGACATCCGTGCGCGCGCGCGTGAGCGCATCGAATCGCTCGGCGCCCGCATGATCGACACCGGCGTCGAGGGCACCGACAGCGCCGGTCGGGCCCGCGCCCTGCGCAAGGACGAGCTCCAGCGTCAGGACGAGGTGCTCGCCGAGCGCCTCGCGCGCGCTCACGCGGTGATCTGCGCAGCCTCCATCCCGAACCGTCCCGCGCCGCGCATCGTCAGCCGCCAGATGGTCGAAGGCATGCTGTCGGAAACCGTGATCGTGGATGTCGCGGCGAGTTCGGGCGGCAACTGCGAGCTGACGCGCCCGGGGGAAAACGTGCAGCTCGGCGGCACGCTCGTTGCGGGACCGTTGAACCTCCCGAGTCACGGCGCCGTGCACGCCAGCGAGATGTACGCGCGCAACGTCACGAACCTGCTCGCGCTGGTCCTCGGAGCCGGCGGGGAGATCGTCCTCGATGCGGAGGACGACATCGTCGCGCGTTGCGTGCTCACCCATCAGGGCGAGATCTGCCACGCGGCCACGGCCGCCCTCATGGAGCGACCCGTCCGGCCCTTGGGCGGCGGCGCCGCGGGTCCGGGTGCGGACGAGGAGCCGGACGGCGAGGCGGGCTGGGTGACCGGCGCGGCGGACGACGCCGACCGCCGGGGCGTCCCGCGGGCGAGCGAGCGGGCTAGCGGGGCGGTTGTCGCCACGATTGCCGAGAACGGCGAGGACCCGGATGACGAGCCGTCCGCCGAGGCGGGCGACGCGCACGGCGTGACGCGCGCGCCCGAGCCGTCGTCCGGCGGCACAGGGGCGACGGATTCGCGGGCGAGCGGGACGACGGGAGGTACGTCCGGCGATGCCGGTCGCGCATCCGAGATGGAACACGGAGCCAGAGCGACTCGGGGAGTCGCTCCCGGATCGAGCTCGACCACGGATCGGCATGCGTCTTCGACCGCGGGCAACGGTGCGTCCGTCGGTGGCATGGCGACAGGCAAGGCGCCGGCGGGTGATGGCGGCGAGGGTGCACCCGAACGGGCGGCGCCGACCGCACGACGCCGCGGGAGCCGCGAGGACGTCGACGCGGTGCGGGCCGCAGCGTCCGCCCGCGACGCCAGCGACGCCGGCGATTCGCCGGCGCCGGAGGAGCCACCCGACGACCTGACCGTCATCGACGGCATCGGGCCGGCGCTGCAGGAGCGGCTGTACGCCTTCGGCTACACGCGTCTGGCGATGCTCGCCGATCTCGACGAGCCGGAACGCCGCAGGCTCGCTGTCCAGCTCGAGCTGGACGAGGAAATCGAGGAGGCGGACTGGTCCGGTCAGGCACGCGCCCGGCTCGGTGATCAGGGACGAACGGAGGGAATGGACTGATGGACGGGATCGGTGCGCTCTACCTGTTCGTGCTCGCCGGCGTCGCGGGGTACGTGATGATCGCGCGTGTCCCGTCCATGCTCCACTTACCGCTCCTGTCGGGGGCGAACTTCGTCCATGGCGTCGTGCTGTGTGGCGCGATGCTCGCGCTGGCCCAGGCCGATGGCAACCTGCAACGCACGGTCGGATCCGTCGCGGTCGCGCTCGCCGCGGCAAACGTGGTGGGTGGCTACCTCGTGACCGATCGCCTGCTGATGCTCTTCGAGCGGCGCGCGGCCCGTTCGTCCGGACGCGGTGAGCGCCGCGGGAAGGCGGCGCGCAAGGGGACGACCACGGGGACGGCCGCCCCGGCGTCGGACGAGACGCCATCGACCGGCACGGCATCGCGCGCCGACGCCAAGGGCGACGGGGCGTGAACGACTCCCTGCCGCTGGTGCTGGAACTGGCCTGGTTCGTCTCGGCGCTGATGCTGCTGTTCGGTCTCCGACGTCTGAGTGCGCCGGCGCAGGCGCGCAGCGGACTCCGACTCTCGGCGAGCGGCATGCTGCTGGCGGTGCTCGCCACGCTCGCCCACCCCGAGCTGTACGACAACCTCCTGCCCATGGTGCTGGCCCTTGCGCTCGGCGGCGGCATCGCCTTCGCCCACGCGCGGCGGCCGACGACGAGCGCCGTGGCCGCCTCCATCGCGCTCTACAGTGGCCTCGGCGGTGGGGCGGCGGCGGCGATCGCGACGCTTGCCCTCCTGCGGGTCGAGGACCGGGTCGAGGTCTTCAACATCGCACCGGTGCTCGGCGGCATCGCGGGTTCGGTCTCGCTGGCGGGTTCCGTGGTGGCATCGCTGCGCCTGAAGGGGTACCTGAGCGATCCCGGCAACTTCGCCCAGCGACAGGTTGCCTACCTCGCCAGTGGCGTGTCGGTGCTCTTGCTCGGCGTGCTCCTGTCGGCCTCCGACACCGCGCACCCGGTGCTGCTCGTGCTGTTCATCGCGCTCTCCCTGACATTCGGCGTGCTGATGACCCTGCCGGTCGCGGTGGCCGATCTCACGGTCGCGATATCGATCTTCAACGCGCTCAGTGGACTCGCCGTCGCCATCGATGGCTACGTGCTCGGCAACGCGGTCATGCTGGTCGCAGGCACCGTCGTGTTCGCGGCGGGTCTGCTCCTGACGCGCCTGATGGCGCGTTCGGCCAACCGTCGGCTCGGCGAGATCATGTACTCGGGCTTCGGACTGGACACCGAGCACCGAGCCGCCAGCCGGTCTGGCGGCGAAGTCAGCACGATCGATGCGACCGACGCGGCGGTGTCGCTCGCCTACGCCCGTCGCGTCGTGGTCGTTCCCGGCTACGGCATGGCGACCTCGCAGGCGCAGCACAAGCTCCGCGAGCTGACCCAGTTGCTCGAGGAACGCGGCGTCGAGACCGGCTTCGCGATCCACCCCATGGCGGGCCGCATGCCAGGCCACATGGACGTGCTGCTGGCCGAGGCGGGGGTGCCGTACGAGCGCATCTCCGACCTGTCGGACATCAACGAGGAGTTCGCGAACGTCACCTGCGTGCTGGTCGTCGGGGCGAGCGACATCGTCAACTCGGCGGCCCGCGACGATGACGATTCACCGCTGTACGGCATCCCGATTCTCGACGTCGACAGGAGCGAGAGCGTCATCGCCCTCAAGCGCGGCGACGGCGTCGGGTACTCCGGCGCGGAGAACCCCTTGTTCGGCGCACCGGGGACTCGGGTCATGCACGGCGACGCACGCCGTTCGGTGCAGGATCTGATCACCGCGCTCAAGGAGCTCGAGTGACGCGGACGGTGTGATGCGGCGCGCTCGGCGTCGGTTGCCTGACGCGTCGACCGCTCGTCGGCAGTGCGTCGGCCGTGTCCGCATCGTTGACGCTCAATGACTGTCAACTCTGCTTTTTGCCGGCGAAAAAGTCCTCACGGAGGCTTGACGAGCGAGAGGTATGCCGGTCCTTATACACACCGACGAAAAAGCGTTGACCAATCGAATCGAGAGGCGTATTGGTATCCGATCAGGCGTGAAGAGTGGCGTTCAAGTCACTGATTTATATGCGGATAGCTCTTTTGGTCAAAAGTCGACCACGTATCGGAAGACTACCGTTTGTCAACGACTTAGGTGCGTTATCCGGTTCTGTCCACAGAGTTATCCACAGCTTTTGTGGATAACCGTGCGGCCCCGTCGGCGCCCGCCCCGACACCTCCGGCCGAGGCCGTTTCCGGACGCCGGGCCCCCGTCGCGCCGACGGCTTTCCGTCGCGTACGGCGTCGTCGGGTGACGACGCGATGACCGGCGCAGCACCGGCACCCGCGGTCGCCACCGGAGCGGGGAACGGGTCGACGCCCGTCTCGACGCGCCTGGTCCAGGTCGCCGTGCCCTCGCCGCTCTACCGCCTTTTCGACTACCGCTGGGCGCACGCTGTCGAACCGCTGCCCGGCACACGAGTGATCGTGCCGTTCGGACGGCGGTACGTCAGTGGCGTGCTGGTCGGGGAACTCGCGTCCAGCGAGGTACCCGAGTCGAGGCTCCGGAAGGTGGGTCGAGTGCTGGACGCCACGCCCGTGCTGCCCGCCGAACTGCTCGAGCTGCTGCTCTGGGCGAGCCGCTACTACCACCATCCCGTCGGCGAGGTGCTCTCGAGCGCGTTGCCGGTGCTGCTCCGGCGGGGCGCGGCAGCGGCGGTCGCCGGTCGCGAGACCTACCGGCTGTCCGCTGGATCCGCGCCGGTCGACCCGTCCGCGCTCGCGCCTCGGGCACCGGTCCAGCGTGCGCTGCTCGAGCGCCTCGTCGAGGCCGCGGGCGAGGCGCTCGACTCGAGCGTCCTTGCCGGGGTCAACGCCCGCTGGCGCACGTCGATGAAGCCGCTGCTCGAGCGCGGCCTGGTGACGATGCAGGAGACGCGTGGCGTGCCCTGGAACGCGGCCAGCGGCGAGGGGCCCGAGCTGTTCGGCGAGCAGCGGCATGCCGTGGACGCGATCGTCGATGCGCTCGGACGCTTTCGACCCTGCCTGCTGCACGGAGTCACCGGCAGCGGCAAGACCGAGGTCTACCTGCAGGCGATCCGCACGGTCCGCGCGCGCGGTCTGCAGACTCTCGTGCTTGTCCCCGAGATCTCGCTCACCCCGCAGCTGATGCGGCGCTTCGAGGCGCGTCTCGACGGCTGCCTCGTCACGCTGCACTCAGGGCTGAACGATACCGAGCGCCTGCAGAACTGGCTGCTCGCGGCCGAGGGCCACGCGGACATCGTGATCGGCACACGCTCGGCCGTGCTCGTGCCCCTGCCGCGACTCGGTCTCGTGGTCGTCGACGAGGAGCACGACGGCTCGCTCAAGCAGCAGGACGGGTTCCGCTATCACGCGCGCGACCTCGCATTGATGCGCGCGCGGGCGCATCGCTGCCCGATCGTACTGGGCACCGCGACGCCGGCGCTCGAGACCCTGCACAACGCGCGCAGCGGGCGCTTCCTGGCATTGCCGCTGACGCGCCGGGCCGGAGACGCCGTCCCGCCGGTGCTCGCGCTGCTCGACATCCGTCGTCGTCCGCTGGTGGAGGGCATGAGCGACCGTCTGCTCGACGCGATCGCGCGTCACCTCGAGGACGGAGGTCAGGCGATGGTGTTCGTCAATCGTCGCGGGTTCGCGCCGACCCTGCTCTGCAACGACTGCGGGGCCGCGGCGGATTGCGAACGCTGCGACGCGCACATGACCGTGCACGCGCGGCACGATCAGTTGCGCTGTCATCACTGCGGAGCCGAGCGGCACCTGCCGCGGGTGTGCGGGAGTTGCGGTTCCGAGCGACTCGACCGCGTGGGGTTCGGGACCGAGCGCATCGCCGACGCTCTGGAGGCTGCCTTCCCCGACGCACGCGTCGCCCGCATCGATCGCGACAGCACCCGTCGCAAGGGCGCACTCGAGCGCCAGCTCGAACTCGCCACCAGCGGCGAGGCGCGTCTGCTGGTCGGCACCCAGATGCTCGCGAAGGGACATCATTTCCCGAGGCTGACGCTGGTCGGCGTCCTCGACGCCGATCGCGGCCTGTTCGGCACGGACTTTCGATCGCTCGAACACATGGGTCAGCTTATCCTGCAAGTGGCCGGGCGCGCCGGACGCGAGGCGCGGCAGGGCACGGTCCTGATCCAGACCCGCAATCCCGACAACGAGAGCCTGCGACGGCTCGTCGGCGAGGGCTACGCGGCCTTCGCCGACGCGGTGCTCGACGAACGGCGCGAGGCCGACCTTCCCCCGTTCTCCTTCGTGGCCCTGGTGCGCGCGGAGGCCGCCGGCATCACCGAAGCGCTCGACTTCCTGCAGGCGGTGGCGTCGCGGCTCGCGCGCGACACCCGAGGGGCCTTGCAGATCCTCGGCCCGGCGCCCGCACCGATGGAGCGGCTCGGTGGTCGCTACCGCGCGCAGCTGTACCTGCAATCGGATCGCCGCGCCACCTTGAACGACCGGCTCCTCGAGCTCACGACGCGCATCGACGAGTTGCCCGCGGCCCGTCGAGTGCGCTGGTCGATCGACGTCGATCCGGTCGACCTGTACTGACGCCGGGACGGCCGCCTCGTGTGCGCGCGGACGCTCGAAGGCGCGGTGCTAGACTCGCCGGCCCCTCTCGATGCCACCGGTTGCCAACGTGAAGACCCGACTCGAGCAGCTGCTGGCCGACGCCCTCGTCACCCTGAAAACGTCGGGGTTCGTGCCCGCGGATGCCGACCCCGCGATCGGCGTGGAGCGGACTCGTGACGCGAGTCACGGCGACTTCGCGACCAACCTCGCGATGCAACTGGCCAAGCCCGCCCGCCGGAAGCCGCGCGAGATCGCCGATGCGCTCGTCGCCGCGCTGCCCGCGGACCCGTCGGTGCGCGAGGTGGTCATCGCCGGACCGGGGTTCATCAACTTCTTCCAGGCGGATGGCGCGCAGTCAGAAATCGTCCGCCACGTCCTCGACCAGCGCACGGCCTTCGGTCGAAGCGCGATCGGGGCGGGGCAGCGGGTGCAGGTCGAGTTCGTCTCGGCCAACCCCACGGGACCCTTGCACGTCGGTCACGGGCGCGGGGCGGCCCTCGGGGCGAGCGTCGCGAACCTGCTCGACGCGGTCGGCTTCGACGTGCAGCGCGAGTACTACGTCAACGATGCCGGGCGGCAGATGGACATCCTCGCCGCTAGCGTCTGGCTCCGCTACCTCGAGGCCGCGGGCACGGACGTGAGCTTCCCGGTCAACGGCTACCGCGGCGACTACATCCACCGCATCGCCGAGGACCTGCGCACGACGCACGGCGGCGCCTTCGTCCGTCCCGCGGACGCGGTGCTCGGCGGACTGCCCGCCGACGAGGGCGCCGGCGGCGGCGACAAGGAGGCCTACATCGACGCCGTGATCGCGCGTATGCGCGACTGCCTCGGCGACAATGCCTACCGACTCGTGTTCGATGCCGGTCTCGACGCGATTCTCGCCGACATCAAGAACGACCTTGGCGAGTTCGGTGTCGAGTTCGACGAGTGGTTCAGCGAGCGCGGCATCCAAAGCGACGTCGCGGCGGTGATCGAGCGGCTCGTCGCCTCCGGACACGTCTACGAGCAGGACGGCATGCAGTGGTTCCGCTCGACCGACTTCGGCGACGACAAGGACCGCGTGGTGGTGCGTTCGAACGGCCAGAGCACCTATTTCGCCTCGGACATCGCCTACGTCGTGAACAAGCTCGAGCGTGGATTCGAGCGCATCGTCTACATCTTCGGCGCCGACCATCACGGCTACACGACGCGGGTCAAGGCGGCCTGCGAGGCGCTCGGATACGACGCGGCGCGCCTCGAGTTCCTGCTGATCCAGTTCGCGATCCTGTACCGCGGCGGCGAGCGGCTCCAGATGTCCACTCGCTCCGGCTCCTTCGTGACGATTCGCGAGCTCCGCGACGAGGTCGGGCGAGATGCGGCGCGGTTCTTCTACGTGATGCGAAAGCATTCCCAGCACCTCGACTTCGACCTCGACCTCGCCAAGAGCCAGACGACCGACAACCCCGTCTACTACGTTCAGTACGCGCACGCGCGCATCTGCAGCGTCGAGCGCCAGCTCGGGCAGCGCGGGCTGGCCTTCGACCGCGAGGTCGGGCTCGGGGCGCTCGATCGGCTGAGCGAGGCGACGGAGACGGCACTGTTCACCTCGCTGGCCACCTGGCCCGAAGTGGTGGAGCGTGCGGCGCTCGCCCGGGAGCCGCATCAGGTCACCGGCTACTTGCGCGATCTCGCTCATGGTCTACACAGTCACTACAACGCCCACAAGGTGCTGGTCGACGATGCCACCCTCCGCGACGCACGACTGTGCCTGCTGTTCGCGGTACGACAAGTGCTCGCGAACGGTCTGGACCTGCTGGGCGTATCCGCTCCCGAGGTGATGTAGCGACGTGCAAGAAGGACGCAATACGACCGGCTCGGGGTTCCTCGTGCTTTCGCTCGGCCTGCTGATCGGGTTCGTGATCGGGTTCGTGCTGCTGCTTTCGCGGCTGCCGGTGGATCCCGCGGTCGGCAGCTTCCGCGCCGGACTGGTCGATTCGGCGAGCGACTACGACTTCTTCGACGTGCTGCCGGCCGAGGAGGTCGCCCGCGCTAGCGCGCCGCGCGAGGTGCCGGCCGCCGCGCTCGATACCGTGCGCGCGGACATGATCATCCCGCCCCGCACGCGGTCGGTGCCGGCCGATCTGCAGCGGCTCGATCGACAGAACCTGCCGGCGGAGAACTACCGGGAGATTCCGGCAACGAGCCTCGGCCAGGAGTCCTACTACCTGCAGGCCGGCAATTATCGCGCGGCAGCCGAAGCCGAGCGTGCGCGCGCCTCGGTGCTTCTGCTCGGTCTCGACGCCTTCGTCGTCACTCGGCGCGATGCGCGCGGCGCGACCGGCCACCGCGTGCGCATCGGACCCTACGTCGACAAGGCCCGCCTCACCGAGGCCAAGAAGCGCCTCCGCCGCGGCGGCGTCCCCTACGAGATCGTCCGCGTCACCGGCTGACGGGTCGGACCATGGCAAGCCCTTGATTCGGCCGGTCCCACACCCCCCCACGTCCCTCTTTTCGACCTTAATCGACCCGTTTGCGGCCTGAAACGTCCCGATAGAGAAACAACGGTCGATTGCGTCACCCCGCCACTCGGTGCCAGAATCACCCCCGTCGACGTATCGACACGCCCCACGGATCAGGGGCGCAGGCACTTAACCGGGAGGGAACCCGCATGCCCCGAGCCAACCGCCATTTCGTGGCCGGACAGGTCTGGCACATCACCCAGCGCTGTCACGAACGCCGCTTCCTGCTTCGCTTCGACGTCGATCGTCGCCGCTGGCTGTACTGGCTGTTTCAGGCGCGCCGACGTTACGGGCTCAGCGTCCTGAACTACGTCGTCACATCGAACCACGTGCATCTGCTGGTTCACGATCACGGCAACGATGCCATCGCGGATGCCATGCAATTGATCGCCGGCCGCACCGCTCAGGAGTATAACGACCGGCACGGTCGACACGGCGCGTTCTGGGAGGATCGGTATCACGCGACGGCGGTCGGCGGCGGCACGCATCTCGCGCGCTGCATGCTCTATATCGATCTGAACATGGTTCGAGCGCGTGCCGTCACGCATCCCGAGGACTGGCACGCAAGCGGATACGTCGAGACTCAGCGTCCCCGACGGCGCGGCGCGCGTCTCGACTACCGCCGACTCTGCGACCTGTTCGAGTTCGACACCCTGGGCCAGCTGCAGCACTGGCGTCGCGAGCAGGTGGCCGAACGACTGGGCTCGAAGGCGGATTGCCGCGATCCCGTGTGGACCGAGAGCGTCGCGGTCGGCAGTCTCGACTACGCGATGATGATGCGGCGGGCGCTCGCGTTGTCGAATCCCGGTCGCGAGCCGCACCCCGAGGCGGAAGGCTGGTCGCTCAGGGAAGCGCCGGCGCGCTACGAACTCTCGCTTGCCCAATCGCGGACGGAGCACTAGCTTCAGGAGACGGGCGAAGCGTCGGCTTCGCCCGTCTAGGCATCGCGCGGTCTGCCCGCGGTCGCGTTGTTTCGGCCGTTCAGGGCCCGAAAACCTCCGTATAACGTCCTCATGGCCCGATTTCGGCGCCAGCGCTCTTGTGCAATCAACGACTTGCCGTGGTCCGACCCGCTGCCAAGCTTCACCGTGCGATTGATGCCTGCTTGCAGGCGGATCAGCCGCGCCTGCGACAGCGGGTGGGCTCCCTCGCCGACAAGCCGGCGGACGATCCTGCGCGTCGGAGTCTCGATCAGGCCATCGAAACGTCCGTCGCGAAGCGTCAGGCGCGGGTCGACGGGGCCCCGCGTCCGACGTATCCACCTGACTTGCCCGTCGCCGAGCGGCGCGAGGAGATCCTCGAGGCGCTGAGGACGGAGCAGGTGATCATCGTCTGCGGCGAGACGGGCTCGGGCAAGACGACGCAGTTGCCGAAGATCTGCCTCGAGGCGGGCCGCGGCACGGCGGGGCTCATCGGCCACACGCAGCCGAGGCGGATCGCCGCCCGAAGCGTCGCCGCGAGGCTCGCGAGCGAGCTCGACACGACGGTCGGGGACGCGGTCGGCTTCAAGATCCGCTTCAGCGATCACGTCGGTGAGCGGACCTACATCAAGCTCATGACCGACGGCATCCTGCTCGCCGAGGTCCAGCGGGATCCGATGTTGAACGCCTACGACACGATCATCATCGACGAGGCACACGAGCGATCGCTGAACATCGACTTCCTGCTCGGCTACCTCAAGCAGCTCCTGCCGCGGCGCCCCGATCTGAAGCTCCTGATCACCTCGGCGACAATCGACCCCGAGCGCTTCTCCGACCATTTCGAGGGTGCGCCGATCCTGTTCGCCGAAGGGCGCACCTACCCGGTGGAGCTTCGGTATGCCCCGCCCGGTGGGGATCCGGAGGACGCCGGCGACGCGCTCGAGGACGAGCCGGACATGCCGAGCGCCATCGTCGACGCCTGTGAGTCGCTGCTCGAGGAACGTCACCACGACGTGCTGGTCTTCTTGCCCGGGGAGCGCGAGATCCGGGAGGCGGCGGACCTGCTCGGCAAGCAGACAAGCCGACGCGCCTTTCGGGGCGTGGATATCCTGCCGCTGTTCTCGCGCCTCTCCAACGCGGATCAGAACCGCATCTTCCAGCCGCACGGTCGCCCGCGCATCGTGCTCGCGACCAACGTCGCCGAGACCTCGCTGACCGTTCCCGGCATTCGCGCCGTGGTGGACACCGGGCTCGCCCGCATGTCCCGCTACAGCGTGCGAAGCAAGGTCCAGCGCCTGCCCATCGAACGCATCTCGCGAGCCTCGGCCGACCAGCGCAAGGGTCGCTGCGGACGCGAGGCGCCAGGCGTCTGCATCCGGCTCTATTCGGAGGACGACTTCGACGCCCGCCCCGAATTCACCGAGCCGGAGATCCTCCGCACCAACCTCGCGGCCGTCATCCTGCAGATGGCGTCGATGAAGCTCGGCCGCATCTACGAGTTCCCCTTCGTCGAGGCGCCGGAAGGGAAGTTCGTCAATGATGGCTACCGCACGCTGCAGGAGCTCGCCGCGCTCGACGACAAGCGAAGTCTGACCCCCATCGGCCGTCGCCTCGCGCGCTTGCCGGTCGACCCGCGGCTCGGGCGCATGCTGCTGGCGGCGGCCGACGAGGGTTGCGTGAACGAGGTGCTGACCATCGTCAGCGCACTGTCGATTCAGGATCCGCGGGAACGTCCCTTCGAGAAGCGTCAGGCGGCGGACGAGCTGCACGCCGAGTTCAATGACGAGAAGTCGGACTTCCTGTCGTGGCTGAACCTCTGGACATTCGTCACCGTGCAGAAGACGAACCTCTCGAACGGGCAGTTCCGGAAGATGTGTCGTCAGCGCTTCCTGTCCGGGCTCCGTGTGCTCGAATGGATGGACGTGCGCCGGCAGCTGGAACGGCTGGCGAAGGAGCTCGAGCTGCCGATGACGACGAGCGAGGCCGAGCCCGACAACGTGCATCGCGCGCTGCTCTCGGGGCTCCTCGCCAACGTCGCGACGAAGACCGACAAGCAGGACTACCTCGGCACCCGCAATCGTCACCTGTCGATCTTCCCGGGCTCCGGGTTGTTCAGGAAGGGCCCGAAGTGGATCATGGCCGCCGAGATCGCCGAGACCAGCAAGCTCTGGGCGCGCAGCGTCGCCGCCATCGATCCCGACTGGATCGAGCGGGAGGCTGGGCATCTGCTCGTCTACAGCTATCGCGACGCTCACTGGCAGAAGAAGCAGGGGATCGTGGCCGCCTGGGCCCAGTCGACCCTGTTCGGCCTGATCGTCAACCCGAAGAAGCGGGTCGACTACGGCCCGGTGAACCCGGCCGAGGCGCGACAGATCTTCATCCGCGATGCCCTGGTCGGCGGCGAGATCCGCACCCGGGGCGACTTCCATCGCTATAACCAGGCCTTGCTGGAGGAAGTCGCCGCTCTGGAGGACAAGTCGCGCCGGCGGGACATCGTCGTCGATCCCGAGGAGCTGGTGCGCTTCTACGACGCGCTGATCCCGGAGGCGGTGCACACCACGGCGAGCTTCGAGGCCTGGCGGCGCGAGCACGAGAAGGACACCCCGCGTGCCCTCTACTTCGAGCGCGAGCAACTCCTGGCAGACGCCGCGGCCGAGGTGTCCGACCGTGACTACCCGAACCAGCTGGAGGTGAACGGTGCGATCCTCCCGCTCCGCTACCACTTCGCCCCGGGCGAGGAAGACGATGGGGTCACGCTGATCTGTCCGGTCGAACTTCTGAACCGGGTGGTCGCGAACCGCTGCGAGTGGCTGGTGCCCGGCATGCTCGAGGAGAAGGTGACGCTCCTGATCAAGGCGCTCCCGAAGCACCTGCGCAGGAACTTCGTGCCGGCACCGGATTTCGCGAAGGCGGCCGTCGAGTCGATGACGGTGTCGGACGATCCGCTGGCCGGCGCCCTGTCGAGGCAGCTGCAGCGCATGAGCGGCAGCGAGGTGCCGCAGGCGGCCTGGGCCGAGGCGACACTGCCGCCGCATCTGATCATGCGCTTCGAGGTCGTCGGTGACGATGGCCGCGTGCTGCGCACCGGGCGCGATCTCGCCGCCTTGCAGTCGGGCTACGCCTCCGAGGTGGAAGAGGCGCTGCTGAAGTTCGGCGACGACACGATCGAGCGCGAGACGGTCAGCGACTGGAACTTCGGGGATCTGGCCCAGAGCGTCGATATCGAGAAGGGCGGGGTCACGATGCGCGGCTGGCCGGCGCTCGAGGCGACGGCCGATGGCCGCGTCGGCGTGAAGCTCTTCGCCAGCGAGACGGCCGCGCTGGCCGCGATGCCCCGCGGCGTGCGGGCGCTCTACAAGGCGGTGCTGAAGGACGAGGTCCGCTATCTCCAGCGGAAGCTGCCCGGCATCGACGTGCTCGCGCTCCGCTTCAGCCCCTTCGGCGACAAGCGCAACCTTGTCGACGACATCGTGAACGCGGCGATCGACGAGAGCTTCCTGAGCGACGCGCCACTGCCGCGCACTCGCGATGCCTTCCATTCCCGGCTCGCGGCGGGTCGTCCGGCGCTGGTCACGGTCGCCAACGGCATCTGCGAAACGCTCTCGCGCATTCTCGAGCAGCATCGGCTGGTGGCGCGTCGAGTGGAAGGGAATATCGCGCTCAGCTGGGTCGAGGCGGTCGGCGACATTCGCGATCAGGTGCGCCAGCTGCTCTACCCCGGTTTCGTCAGCGCGACCGGCGTCGCGCGGCTGTCGCGTCTGCCGGTCTACTTCCAGGCGATGGACCGGCGACTCGACGGCATCGACCGGGCGCCGGACAAGGACCGTCGGCATCGCGCCGAGCTCCTGCCCGTCTGGGAAGCGTTCAAGAAGCTGCCGCACGTGCGCGAGGAAGACCCGGCCTACGCGGAGACCCGCGAGGCGCTGCGCTGGGCCTTCGAGGAGCTCCGCATCTCGCTGTTCGCGCAGGACCTCGGCACGCGCGAAAAGGTCTCGGTGTCGCGCGTCGAGAACCGCGTGGCCGAGCTGCGCGAACAGGCGCCACCCCTGCGCAGCGCCGGCTAGCGGCGGATTTCCGCCACCATCGGCAGATCCGCCTTGCGGGCGCCGTGATCCCGACTATGCTCGGTGCGTCACGGTCCCATTGTCCTCGTCCGGAATCCCTGTCATGAACAAGGCGCTCGCGGGTCTCGCCCTGCTGCTCGGCATCGCATGCCTGTCCTCTGCCGCCCGGGCCGGTGGCATCGATTTCGCGCTGAGCAACGAGACCGCGAACTTCGCCGTCCTGTTGAATCCGCAGCGGTTCCGCACCAGCAACGGTGCGGAGATGGCGTTGGGCGGTTTCGTCAGCGAGGACGACGACCGGTTGATCCACGCGAGTCTGCTGGCGAAGGGCTACCACCGGACGCAGCGGTCGATGTACAGCCTCGCGGCCGGCGTGAAGGCGATCGGCGGTGAGGTCGCGATCGAGGATCAGGAGGTGTTGCCCGGCGCCGAGGACACCGAGCGAGTCGGAGCGCTGGCGCTCGGGGTAGAGCTCGGCATCGTGAATGCTTCGCCCCGCAACCCGATCGAGTTCAAGATCGGTGCCTTCTTCGCGCCAAGCATCTCGAGCTTCTCCGATGCCGAGGAGTTCTCGGAATTCACGGCCCGGTTGCAAGTGGAAGTCATCCCCACCGCGAGCGCCTACGTCGGCTACCGTCGCATGGGATTCGACACGAACGACTACGACGACGTGCGCCTCGACCGGAGCGTCCACATCGGACTCGAGATCGTCTACTGAGCGGCGTCGCCCCCGGCAGGACGTGAGCGACGGGACGACACCGCTCGAGCAACTGCGCGCGGTCATGGCGCGACTGCGCGATCCCGACTCGGGTTGCGACTGGGACATCGCGCAGACCTTCGCGACTGTCGCCCCGTTCACGATCGAGGAGGCCTACGAGGTCGCCGACGCGATCGGTCGCGAGGATCTCGACGACCTGTGCGACGAGCTCGGTGATCTCCTGCTGCAGGTGGTCTTTCACGCCCGCATGGCCGAGGAGGCCGGGGCCTTCGACTTCGACGACGTGGCGCGTTCGATCGTCGCGAAGTTGATCCGGCGCCACCCGCACGTGTTCGGCGACGCGACGTTCGACACCGACGAGGCGCGGCGCGAGGCGTGGGAGCGGGCGAAGGCGGACGAGCGCGCCGCGAAGGCCCGGCGTCGCCGGGAGCGCGACGGGCCGGGCGCCTCGGGGGACGCCGCGACGAGCGTCTCGGCGCTCGAAGGCGTCGCGTTGAACCTGCCCGCACTCGTCCGCGCCGACAAGCTTCAGCGACGCGCCGCCAGGGTCGGCTTCGACTGGCCGGACGCCGCGCCGGTGCGCGCCAAGATCGACGAGGAGCTCGCCGAAGTGGCCGAGGCCGCGGCGGCGGCGGACGCCGACGCGCTAGAGGACGAGCTCGGTGATGTCCTGTTCAGTGCCGTCAACCTCGCTCGCCACCATGGCGTCGATCCCGAGCGAGCGCTCGGGCGCGCGAACGCCAAGTTCGAACGTCGCTTCCGGCGCGTCGAGTCACTCGCGACGGTGGACGGGGCAGCGCTCGACACGCTGGACCTCTCCGCGCTCGGCGCACTGTGGGAGCGGGCGAAGTGCGACGGCTGACACCGATGCGGCGCGTGGTCGTGGCGCGAGATCGTCACGCGAGCCGGCTTCCGGATCGAGCGTCGCCGGCCGCGCACGAGGGCGACCCGGACCTACCGCCGTCGCCCCAGTCGCCGGAAGCAGCGAGCCGGATCGAACGGCGTCAGGTCGGTATCCGGCGTCTCGCCGTCGATCAGCTGCGCGAGCAGCTTGCCGCTCACCGGACCGGTCATCAGCCCGATGTGCTGGTGGCCGAAATTGACCCACAGCCCCGACCGACCCGGGACCGCACCGATCGCCGGCCGGCTGTCCGGCAGCGTCGGTCGACTGCCCCGCCAGACGGGCTCGTCGGTGCGGGCACCGAGGGCGATCGCCGCTCGCACAAGGGGCTCGACCTGCTCGAGCTGAGCGAGGTTCGACGGCGCGTCGCGTGCGGCAAGTTCGACGCCCGTCGTCACGCGGAGCCCACGGCTCATCGGTCCCATCACGTAGCCGCCGTCGACATCGTGTACCGAGCGCTGCAGCCGTGCATCGCCCTCCAGTCGGTAGTGCGCGTGGTACCCGCGTTCCACGCCGAGCGGCACGTCCCAGCCACCCGTCGCGAGCAGTTCGCCGCTCCACGGTCCGGCCGCGATGACGAGACGCTCACAGGCGACACTCGCCGTCGCCGTACGATAATGCAAGCCTGACGTATCACCGTCGGTCGCGCCGCCGATCGCGACGACGTCGAGCCGTCTGAGCTCGCCGCCGTCGGCCACGAACCGGGCAGCGTGCTCGGCCACCAGCGCGCCGGGATCGTCCACCAGCCCACCGCCCGGCAACACGATGCCGCTTCGGAAGATCGGCTTCAAAGCGGGTTCGAGTCGGGCGAGGCTCACCGCGTCGTGGTGCTCGATCGCCAGCCCGTGTTCAGCCAGCAGCCGTGCGGTGAACCCCGACCGGTCATGACCGCGCTCGCCGCGGAATACCTTGAGCCAGCCGACCTCGCGCAGACGGTGCAGATTGCCGGTGCGTTGCATCAGCGCGCGGTGCTCGTCGAGCGCCTCCATCGTCAGGGTGCCCAGCGCACGGGCGGTGACGCTCGCCGCCCGGGTCTTGCTCGCTCGCAGGAAGCCGAGCGCCCACGGCAGGTTCCGCAGCACGTACGCCGGATCGTAGCGAAGCGCCGCCCGGCGGTTGCCGAGCAGGTCGGCGAGCGTGCGGTGCAGGTCGGGACTGTTCAGCGGTACCATCGAGCCGGGGTTGATCACCCCCGCGTTGCCGAAGGAGGTCTCGCGTCCGGGCTCGCGCCGGTCGACCAGCGTCACCGTCCAGCCGTGCTGCTGCAGGTGGATGGCAGTCGCCACGCCGACCATGCCGGCGCCGAGAACGGTGATGGAACGAGACATCGAGAGCGCCGTGACCGCGAAGGGAGAACTCGCATGGTAGAGAAGCCGGCGCCCACCGTGTCGGGTTCCGCGATCGGCGGCCTCGCGTCGGGGTCAGCCGGTCCGACAGTCGGTGTGCTGATGCTCGATACCCGTTTCCCGCGGTTTCCCGGGGACATCGGCCACCCGGCGTCCCAGCCGTACCGGACGCTCTACCGTCGTGTGCCGAGGGCGACCGTGTCGCGGGTGGTCAACCGGGATCCGTTGCCCGCCGCGCTGCTCGAGCCCTTCGTCGAGGCGGGACGCGAACTGATCGCCGAGGGCGCCACCCTGCTGGTCACGAGCTGCGGCTTCCTGCATGCCGAGCAGGCGCGCCTCGCTCGCTCCTTCGACGTGCCTCTGGCCACCAGCGCACTGCTGCTGCTGCCGCTGGTGCGGGCCCTGCACGGCGCGCGTGGTCCCATCGGCGTTCTCACCTTCGATGCGAGGGTGCTGGGCCCGACTCACCTCGGCGTCGGCGCCGACTACCCCCTCGTGATCCGGGGCATGGAGGACACGGCGCACTTTCACCCGGTCATCGCGGAGGATCGCGTGACGGCCGATCGCGCTGCGATGGCGCGCGATGCGGTCGAGGTGGCGCGGGCACTGGCGCCCGCCGCCCCGTGCGCCGTCGTGCTCGAGTGCACGAACCTCTCGCCCTATCGGGGCGCCATCCGTCGCGCGCTCGGTGGCGTTCCGGTGTTCGATCTGCACGATGCGGTGGCCTGTTGCGCGGGCGCGCTCGGACCGGCGTTCGACGCGCCGGGCTGACGTCCGCTCGGCCCGGCAGCGGCGGTGGCCACGTCCGCAGTCCGGGCGCGTGTCAGCCGGGGGCGCCCGCCGTCACGCCGAGACGTGCGCTCGGCAACGCGCCGTTCGCCCGTAGCGCCGTTCGCAAGGCCTCGTCGTGTCCGTAGACGTCGGCCCGACGCTGCAGCGCGCCGTACGGGTCGACCCAGGTGGTGAAGTAGGCGAGGTGCGTCGGCAGGGGTTGCTTCAGGCGCGCCCGGCGCGTCGTGCGGCTGCCGATCAGTGCCTCGGCCGCGCCGAGGCTGAGCCCGTCGAGCTGCAGGACGGTCCTGGCCAGGAGGTCCGGGTCGCCGAGTCGAATGCAACCGTGGCTGTAGGCGCGCTCGTGCAGCGCGAAATGCCGCTTCGCCTGCGTGTCGTGCAGGTAGATCGCGTGCACGTTGGGCATCATGAACTTCATGCGCCCGAGCGCGTTGCCGGGCCCGCCGCGCTGGCGAAGGTAGTAGGGAAAGGGCCTGAGATCGAGATCGCTGCGACTGACCGACTCGTGCGCGACCTTCTCCAGCTGACCGTTCACGACCTTCATGTAGTCGAAGTTGCGCGACGCGAGGTAGCCCGGTCGGCGGCGTTCGATCGGCAGCAGCTCGCGGTAGGCGATCTTCGGCGGTACCGTCCAGGACGGATTGAACTCGAGATAGGACATGTCCCGGGAGAAGCTCGGCGTCTGGTGCTCCAGCGCGCCGATCACCACCGGCATGTCGATGACGCGTCGCGCGCCGTCGTGGTAGGTCAGGCGGTAGTTCGGCAGATTCACGAACACGTGTCGCTCGCCGAGAGTCCGCGGCATCCAGCGCCAACGCTCGAGACTCAGCGCGAGAGCGTCGAGCTCGTCCTCTATGTCGACGTTCAGCGCATCGCGCTCGTGTCGATCGACGGTGAGCGCGGGCGGCAGCCCGTTGCGAGCGCGGAAGGCCTCGAGCGCGAGCACGAGCTCGCTGTCGAATATCGGCGTGATGGCGGTCCCGCCGGGAAACTCGCCCGTCTCGACCAGCCGCCGCTTGATCCGCATGACGTCGGGATCATGGGCGCCCGCCTCGAGCACCGTATCCTCGTCGACGCGCGTGCGGACGATGCCGGCGGCTTGCTCGGCGAGCAGCTTGCGGGTGGTATCGACCAGGCGCAGGTAGCGCTCGTGGGTCGGAGCGACGCTGTCCAGCGCGGCGTCGACGTCGAGCGTACCGAAGGCGAGCGCCTCCCGGAGTGACGCGATGTCGACAACGGGAACGTCTCGGTAGAGCTCGGCCTGGGTGGCGCGGGCGTCGACGATGCCGCGCCCGAGATCTCGTGCGAGACGGGAGAAGGCACGGTCGAAGCGATACACGAGGGCCGCGTGCGCGGGTGAGTCGAACGCGAACTCGACCGGGATGCGGGGCGGTTGCGGGTCGAACAGCGCGGCAACGCCCTCGCGCAGCCCGTCGAGGTCGTAGCGTGACGGGTCGAGCCCGTGCGCCCCGATGTCGGCGATCCGCTCGATGAGTTGGCGGGCGTTCGTCGTCGGTGCGTGCGCGTCGAGCCAGGCGCCGTGTCGCGCAAGGCGCCGGCGTTGCTCCTCGAACGCGCCGACGGTGTCGCCCGAGTCGGCGACGGCGGCGCCCAGCAGGGGTTCGTCCGTACGGCCCCGCGGCTCGAACAGCGCGTCGAAGGCGTCGAGGAACGCCGCATCCAGCGGCGGCGACCGGCCCTCGCGAGGAGGGCGCGGGCGCGCGTCGGCCGACGCGGCCTCGGTCGGCGCCGGGGATACCCGCGAGAGGCTCGGCGGGTCGGGGAAGCCGTGCGTCGTGGAGGCGGGCGTGAGGGACGCAGGGAGCGTGTCGAACACCGGCTTCGCTGCCGTCGGCGCGGCCGGGAGGGCGAATGCGACGAGGAGAGCGAGGGCGAGCGAACGTCGTGGCCGGTCGGACTGTTCCATGGTCGGTCGCCGCTCGGGTTCGTGACGAAGGCGATCCGGGGGATCGCGTCTGCCACCTGATGAGCGGCCCGAGCCGCAGGCGCCTTGATGTCGCCGTCACGGAACGGCGACCCGTGTCTCTCCGCCGCGCCGATCGTTCGCTCAGATCAGGTGTCGCAGCTTCTCGAGATAGGCGATCTCGTCCGGCGCGCGCCCCTGACGCTGGGCGTCCCACAGGAACTCGCCGAGGCACTGCATCATCAGGTGCTCGACGGTGTGCCCGTCGCCGTGTTTCAACAGCAGCGAGCGGGTGAGCGAGGCGATACCCGCCGGGCGGTCGGTGCCGACCTGCTCGCGCAAGGCGAGGTGCAGGCCGAGGTGCATGAACGGGTTCTCGGTGCCGTCCTCGGGCGTGAAGTCGCGATCGAGCACCGCATCCGAGCCCTGCATCGTCGCGTGGTACTCGGGATGGTCCTCGAGCAACGACACCACCTGGCGTTCGAGCGGTTCCAGCGCCTCGCCGGCGAGATGCTTGCGCCAGGCGCTGCGGTAGAGCTCGCGCGTACGCGTGCGGTCCTGCGTGAACAGCATCCGATCACTCCGTTCGTGGGTCGGTCCCGGATCGGGACAGGGTGGTCGCTCGCTCGTCGCCACGTCGCGAGCGAGGCGACTCGATCGCGTTCCGCGCCGCCAGCAGCAAGCCGAGGGCGATGAACGCGCCGGGCGGCAGCAGCGCGAGCAGGAGCCCGTGTTCGGCATCGAACAGCTGCCGACTCCACCCCGTCGCGCCCTCGCCGAACAGGATCGCCGCGTTCGCGAGCAGCGTGCCCTGACCGATCAGCTCCCGCATCGTGCCGAGCGCGAGCAGCACCAACAGGAAGCCCGTGCCGGTGGCGAGCGCGTCGACGGAGGCGAGCGTGACCGGAACGCGCGAGGCGAAGGCCTGCGCCCGCCCGAGAATGAGGCAGTTGGTGACGATGAGGGGGAGAAAGATGCCGAGCGCCGCGTGAAGCTCGGGGAGCCAGGCTTGCATCGTTATCTCGATCGCCGTGACGCTGGTGGCGATGATCAGCACGTGCATCGGCAGACGCACGGGCGCCGGAACGTGGTGACGAGAGAGCGACACCGCGACGTTGGTCACGAGCAGGGTGACCAGCGTCGCCAGGCCGAGACCGAGGGCGTTGATCGTGGTGTTGCCGACGGCGAGCAACGGGCACAGGCCGAGCAGGGTGACGAGCCCCGGGTTGGCCGTCCACAGGCCGTCCCGCCAGAGCGATCGGGTACTCGGCAGGGGCGCCGGGTCGATGCGGCATTCGCGGCGTGCAGGCGCCTCGCTCATGGCGCGAAGCCCTCGTCGCGGTGCTCCGCGAACCAGCGCAGGGCACCCTGTGTCGCGTCGACCACCGCGCGCGAGGTGATCGTCGCGCCGCTCAGCGCGTCGAAGCGCGTCGCGTCGCGTTCGTCGGGAAGACGCGCGTCGCTCGCCGCCCCCCTGCGGCGCCGGACCTGCCAGTCGCCCGGCACGTCGCCATCGATGCGGCGACCCTCGAAGGTCGTGATCCAGGCGGAGCGGCGGCGCTCGATCCGGTCGCCGAGGCCCGGCGTCTCACGGTGCTCGGCGACGCGCACCGCGGCGATGCGACCGCTCGCATCGACGCCGACGAGCAGCTCGATCGGGCCGCTGTATCCATCCGGCGCGATCACGCGCATCGCCATACCGACCGGTCGACCGTCGAGGCGCGCGCGGTAGACGGCTCGCGGTTGGTCGCTGTCCGTCGTCGGGTCGACGAAGCGTCGTCGGTCCTGAACCGGGTCGTTGTCGAACGCGACGCCGGGAAGGACCTCGGCGACGGTTGCCGCGAGCCGTCCGGCACGTGCGGCATCGACACGCTCGGCGGCGAGCCGTTCGATGCCGCCGAGCGCGAGTACCGCCGAGAGCACCGCGCCACCGAGCACGAGGGCGCACCGTCGGCTCGACTCGGGTCGACCGTCGTTCGGGCCCGAGTGGCGGACGCCCTCGCTCACCGCGGCGTTCCCGCGGCACCCGACAGTCGATCGAGGAGCGGCACCGTCAGGTTCATCAGCAGCACCGCGAACGCGATGCCCTCGGGATAGGCACCGAACTCGCGAAGCGTGAAGGTGAGCCCGCCGATGCCCGCCCCGTAGGCCAGGCGCGCTCGCGGGCCGCTCGCGGCACTGACCGGATCGGTGGCGATGAAGAAGGCGCCGAGCATCGCCGCCCCGGCGAACAGTTCGACGAGCACGGGGGCCTGCGCGGTTGCGGCGAACAGACCGTGCAGCGCGTGCAGCGTGCCGAGTGTCCCGAGAACCGCCGCCGGTATGCGCCAGCCGATGACGCGCCGTGCGAGCAGCCAGAGTCCGCCGACGAGAAAGCCGCCGTTTACCCAGGGCCAGGCGGAACTCAGGATCATCGCGCCCGGTTCGATCGCGCCCGAGCCATCGGCGCCGGGCGCGCGTTCCAGTGTGCGAAGACGATCCAGCGGCGTCGCGCCGCTCAGTGCGTCCCAGTCTCGCGGCGCGTGCTCGACGGTCCGCTCGAGCGCCGGCGGCGAAGGTGTCGCGCCCCCCGCGGGCCAGCTGGTCATCGTGATCGGGAAGGAGACGATCAGCACGGCGTAGCCGACCATGGCCGGGTTGAACGGATTGAAGCCGAGGCCGCCGTAGAGGTGCTTGCCGAGCAGCACCATGGCGGCGACGCCGACGAGCAGCTGCCCGGCGGGCAGTCCGGGCGGTACCGCGAGGGCGAGAAGCCAGGCGGCGAGGGCGATGCTTCCGTCGGCGAGCGTCACGCCGATGCGGCGTGCGCGAAGCCTGAGCACCAGGGCTTCGAGCACCAGCGCGGCGAGCACGGCGAGCGCGACGTTCGCGAGCACGCGCGGATCGATCAGCCAGGCGAAGAGGAGCGTGCCGGGGATCAGCGCGAGCATCACCTCGCCCATCACGGCGCCGACGCCGCGGCGGTCGTGCCGGATGGACGCGAGATCGAGCACGGGCGCGGTCATCGATCGCCGTTCTCGCGCGCCCGTGACCGCCGACGTCGTGCGCGGGCGCGTTCGAGCGCGCTGCCTGCCGAGGGCACCGGCCGCGCCACCGGCGCCTGGGTGACGCGCGTGGCGAGGCGTGTCTCGCGACGCCGGTGCAAGTCCTCCGCACGCGCCGCGTCCGCCTCGTTTCGCCGCGCGTTCCGGCGCACACCGCGCGCGTGCCGAAACGTCGCGGTCAGGGGTATCGACGACGGGCATACGAGATCGCAACAACCGCATTCGAGACAGTCGCCGAGGCCGCCGCGATCCAGCGCCGCCCGGTGGATCGACGTGCCGCGGATCGCGATCCCCTCTGCGGCCGTCGTCGCGTCGGCCCGGGCGTGGTGCAGGAGCGCCTGCGGAAGCAGGGCGACCGGGCAGACGTCGCTGCAGGCGGCGCAGCGGATGCACGGTGAGCTCGGCGCGCTCGTGAGCGGCGGTTCGACGGCGATGCGATTGACCGTCGCGGTCACCGCGACCTGCTCGTACGCGACGTCGAAGCCGCTGAGCGCCCCCCCGCTACGGCACCGCGTGTCGTCGGCGCGGGGCCGCTGTCCCGTCGCGTCCAGCACCGCCGCGAACGATGTGCCGAACGGCACGCGCGCGTTGCAGGGCGCCTGCGCCCGCCCGCCTGCGACCGTCACGATGCGCGAGAGCAACGGTTCGCCGAGACGCGCACGATGGGCGGCACGAGCGGTGGCCACGTTGACGCACAGCACGCCGTGGTCGGCGGGCCGCTCGCCGCCCGGAACGTCGATGCCGGTGGCGAGGCGGATCAGCAGTCGCTCCGCGCCGGAGGGGTAGCGCGGTGCGATCGTGACGAGTCGCGGCTCGAGCCCCTCCGTCCCGTCGGTCTGCGTCGCGATCGCGGCGCGCAGGGCGTGCTTCGCCGCTACCTTGTCGTCCTCGATGACCAGCAGGCAGCGCGAGGCCGAGACCAGCCGAGCGAGCGCGAGGGCACCCGCGACGATCTCCCCGGCGGCGACCTGCATGAGGGCCTCGTCGCAGGCGATGCCGGGTTCGCATTCGGCGCCGTTGACGACGAGCGCCTGCATCGTGTCCGTCACGAGCTTGTCCGGCGTCGGGAAGCCCGCGCCGCCGAGACCCGTCACGGCACAGGCCGTCAGCCGCTCGCGGGTCAGTCGCTCGAGCGGTGGCAAGGTCGGACGAAGCGGTTCCGGGAACGTGGCCGCGAGGGGTATGTCCGGGGCGTCGATCGCGTCCGTGGTCAGGACCACGCACGGCGCGGGACGACCGGCCGGGTGCGCGATCGGCCGAGCCTCGATGGCGGTGACGGTCGCCGCCGCGCTCGCGAGCAGGCCCGGGCCGAGCGATTGCCCGCGCGCGACCCGGTCCCCCACCGCCACCATCGGCGCGAGCGTTCGACCGCCGTGCCCGACGAGCGGCAGCACGAGCACGCGCGGCAGGGGCACCTCGACGATGTCCCGATCGAGTCCCGGCTTGTCGCGCGGCAGCGCGAGCCCGCCTCGCAGTCCCGGCGAGCGCGGCGTCCGCCGTCGGGACTGCCAGTCGAGAAGGCGTCGGACGATCATCCGCTCGTCCCCGGACGCGGCCAGCGCCAGTCTGCCAGCGACGTCGCGCGCGGTTCGAGCCCGATGCAGTCGACCGGGCACGGCGCGACGCAACGTTCGCAACCGGTACAGTCCGCGTCGATGACGGTGTGCATGAAGGTCGCTGCCCCGACGATCGCATCGACCGGACAGGCCGGCAGGCACAGCGCACAGCCGATGCACTCCGCCTCGTCGATGCGTGCGACCTGCGGCCGCTTCGTCGCGCCGCGAGACGGGTCGAGCGGGATCTCCGCGCGCCCGAGCAAGGTCGCGAGCGCCTGTACGGTCGCCGTGCCACCGGGTGGGCAGCGATCGATATCCGCGGCGCCGTCGACCAGCGCCTCGGCGTACGGGCGGCAACCGGGATAGCCGCACTGCGCGCACTGCGTCTGCGGCAGCAGCGCGTCGACCTCGCGCACGACATGCTGACGTCCGTCGCCGGCGGCGAACTGGTCGGCGGCCCGGTCCAGCCGGGCGAGCAGCAGCCCGATGCCGGCCGCCAGAAGGCCCGCGAACAGCAGCGTCGCCAGCGCGAGCGCGCTCACCGACCCAAGCCCGCGAAGCCGCTGAAGGCGAGCGACATGAGCCCGGCCGTGATCAGCGCGACGGAGGCGCCGCGGAAGGGGGCGGGCACGTCGGCGGCGTCCACCCGCTCGCGAATCGCGGCATACAGCACCAACACCAGCGTGAACCCCAGCGCCGCGCCGAAGCCCGACAGCACCGAGTCGCGCAGCCCCAGCCCGCGCGCCGCCCCGAGCAGTGCGACCCCGAGCACCGCGCAATTGGTGGTGATCAGCGGCAGGTAGAGACCGAGCACCCGGTGCAGGAGCGGGCTCCGTCGTCGAATGACGATCTCGGTGAATCGCACGACCACCGCGATGACGACGATGAAGGCGAGGGTGCGCAGATGCTCGAGCTCGAACGGGGCGAGCAGCCAGCGCTCGACGAGATGCCCCAGGAAGGCCGCCAGCGTCAGCACGAACGTGGTCGCCACTCCCATGCCGAGGGCCGCGTCGAGGCGCGTCGACACGCCGACGAACGGGCACAGGCCGAGGAACTGCACGAGCACGAAGTTGTTGACCAGCGCCGTGCCGAGCAGGATCGACGCGATCTCTGGCAGCGCGCCGCTCACCGTCCTCCGAGCACGCTCGTTCGCATCACTTCACCCGCATGCCGGGCGCCGCGTTCTCGTCCGGCGTCAGCAGGAAGAGCTCCGCGCCGCCGGGCCCGGCCGCGAGCACCATGCCGTTCGACACCCCGAAGCGCATCTTGCGTGGCGCGAGGTTCGCGACCATGACGGTGTGCCGACCGACGAGATCCTCGGGCGCGTAGGCGGCCTTGATACCGGCGAACACGACGCGCGTCTCGACGCCGATGTCGAGCGTCAGCTCGACGAGCTTGTCGGCTCCCTCCACCGCTCGTGCGTCGACGATGCGCGCGACGCGAAGGTCGATCTTCGCCATGTCGTCGATCGTGATCTCCGGGAAGACCGGCTCGATGGCGACGGTTGCGGCCGGATTCGCACCGGCCGCCGTACCGGGTGCGCGCGTGGCCTCGAGAATGCGTTCGATCTGCACGGTCTCGACGCGCGTCATCATCGGCGTGTATCTCTCGATGCCGTGCCCGAGCAGCGGTTCGTCGAGCGCGTCGAGTGTCAGCCGCGTGTTCAGGAAGGCCTCGGTCTTGCCGGCGAGTTCGGGCAGCACCGGCGAGAGGTAGGTGACGATCGCGCGGAAGAAGTTGAGCCCGGTCGTGCAGATGGCCTGCACCTCGTCGGCGCGCTCCGGATCCTTGATGAGCACCCAGGGCTCGGCATCGTTGATCCAGGTGTTCGCGTGTTCCGCGAGCAGCATGATCTCGCGCATGGCCTTGCCGAATTCGCGCGCCTCGTAGTAGGCGAGGATGGTGCTGCGCGCCGCGATGAAGGCGGCGTACTCGCCCTGCATGGCGTCGGGCAGCGTGCTCGACAGCTGCCCCTCGAAGCGCTTCGTGACGAAGCCCGCGCAGCGGCTGGCGATGTTGACCACCTTGCCGACCAGATCTGCGTTGACCCGCGTGACGAAGTCCTCGAGGTTCAGGTTCAGGTCGACCACATTGGCCGACAGCTTGGCCGCGAAGTAGTAGCGGAGGTATTCCGGATCGAGGTGCTCGAGCCAGGTGCCGACCGTGACCGAGGTGCCGCGCGACTTCGACATCTTGGCGCCGTCCACGGTCAGGAAGCCGTGGCAGAACACCCCGGTGGGCTTCCGGAAGCCGGCGCCCTCGAGCATGGCCGGCCAGAACAGGCAGTGGAAGTTGGCGATGTCCTTGCCGATGAAGTGGTACAGCTCGACGTCCGAATCCGGTGCCCAGGCAGCGGCCCAGTCCTCGCCGGTACGCGCCGCCAGATGCCGGTGACTGGCAATGTAGGCGATCGGTGCGTCCAGCCAGACGTAGAAGTACTTGCCCGGCGCGTCCGGGATCTCGAAGCCGAAGTACGGCGCGTTTCGCGAGATGTCCCAGTCCTGCAGTCCGGCTTCCAGCCACTCGGCCATCTTGTTGGCGATCTCGGGCTGCAGGGCGCCGCTGCGCGTCCAGCTTCCGAGCATGTCGGTGAACTGCCCGGCGGCGAAGAACAGCTGTTCGGAATCGCGACGCACCGGCGTGGTCCCTGACACCTGGCTCACCGGTTCGAGCAGTTCGGTCGCGTCGTAGGTCGCGCTGCACTGCTCGCAGTTGTCGCCGTACTGATCGGGTGTCCGGCAGTTGGGGCAGGTGCCCTTCACGAAGCGGTCGGGCAGGAACATGCCGCGCTCGGTGTCGTAGAGCTGCTCGATCGTGCGGCGGACGATGAGACCGGCGTCGCGCAGGCGTTCGTAGAAGAGCACCGCCTGCTCGCGGTTCTCGGTCGAGTGGGTCGTGTGGAAGTTGTCCGGGGAAAGCAGGAAGCCCGCGATGTCCCGCTCGTGCTCGGCCTGGAAGCGGGCGATCAGGGCCTCGGGTTCGACCCCCTCCGCCGCGGCCTTCAGCATGATCGGCGTGCCGTGTGCGTCGTCCGCCCAGACCCAGCTGACGTCGTTGCCCGCGAGGCGCTGGTAGCGCACCCAGATGTCGGTCTGGATGTACTCGAGCAGGTGCCCGATGTGCAGGGAACCGTTCGCGTACGGGAGGGCGCTGGTGACCAGGATGCGGCGGGTCATTGGACGGGCTCGATGGCGACGCACGACGGGGCGGGGATGACGTTCCCGGCCCCCCCGGTGTATGGTGGCGGGTCGAGCCGCTCAGTCTATCAGCCCGCTCCCGGAGGAGCCACGCAGCGCCATGTCCGCACTGTCCAGAGAGAAGATCGAACAGGCGCTCGCCGAGGTCATGGACCCGCATCTCGGCATCGATCTGATCGCCGCGAAGGCCGTCCGGAACATCGCGATCGACGGCGAATCGGCCAGCGTCGAGCTGGTGATGTCCTATCCCTGCGCGCGCTGGGGCGACACGCTCGCCGCCGAGGTTCGCGAGACGCTCGAGAGCCGGACCGGCGCGACCGGCGTGACGGTCGACATCTCCCACGAGATCGTGGCGCATTCGGTTCAGCACGGGGTCAAGCGGCTCGCCAACGTGAAGAACATCATCGCGATTGCGTCGGGCAAGGGGGGCGTCGGCAAGTCCACGACCAGCGCGAACCTCGCCCTCGCGCTGGCGGCCGAAGGGGCCACCGTCGGGCTGCTCGACGCCGACATCTACGGGCCGAGCCAGCCGCGCATGATGGGCCTTTCCGGGCAACCGGAATCGACCGACGGCAAGAGCCTCGAGCCGAAGGAGAACTACGGCGTGCAGACCATGTCGATCGGTTACCTGATCGACGAGGAGACGCCGATGATCTGGCGCGGTCCGATGGTCACCCAGGCGCTCGAGCAGCTGCTGAACGACACCAACTGGCGCGACCTCGACTACCTCCTGATCGACCTGCCGCCCGGCACCGGCGACACCCAGCTGACGCTCGCGCAGAAGGTGCCCCTGTCCGGTGCGGTCATCGTCACCACGCCGCAGGACATCGCGCTGCTCGACGCACGCAAGGGGTTGAAGATGTTCGAGAAGGTCGAGGTGCCGATCCTCGGCATCGTCGAGAACATGTCGACGCACATCTGCTCGAACTGCGGGCACGAGGAACACGTGTTCGGCGCGGGCGGCGGGCAGCGCATGGCCGACGAGGCCGGCATCGACCTCCTCGGCTCCCTGCCGCTCGAGCTCGGCATCCGCGAGAACGCGGACGCGGGCCGCCCGAGCGTCGTGGCCGAGCCCGACGGACGCGTGGCGGACAGCTACCGGGACATCGCGCGCCGTGCCGCGGCGAAGCTCTCGCGTCAGGCGAAGGACTACACCTCGAAGTTTCCGAACATCGTCATCCAGAACACCTGAAGGGGCATCGACCCCGCCAGCGAGTCCGACCGCGTCAGCGATCGTCGGCGGATCGTCCGCGGATCGTCAGGGAGAGCACCGTGAGCATCAAGTCGGACCGCTGGATACGCGAGATGGCCTCGACGAGCGGCATGATCGAGCCGTTCGAGCCGGGTCAGGTCAGGGTGAACGAGGCGGGCGGGAAGATCGTCTCCTACGGGACCTCCAGCTACGGCTACGACGTGCGTTGCGCCCCCGAATTCAAGATCTTCACGAACGTGCATTCGACCATCGTCGACCCCAAGTCCTTCGATTCCGCGAGCTTCGTCGACGTCGAGGGCAGTACCTGCATCATTCCCCCCAATTCCTTCGCGCTCGCCCGCACGGTCGAGTACTTCCGCATTCCCCGCAACGTGCTCACGATCTGCCTCGGCAAGAGCACCTATGCGCGGTGCTTCTCTGCCGACACCCGGGTCGCGCTGGCGGACGGTCGTGCGCTCGGACTCGAGGACATGGCGAGGCGCGCGGAGGACGGCGAGCGGTTCCAAGGCTACGGCATGGACGCGGCCGGCGTGATCGGGGTCGTCGAGCTTGCCGCACCGCGGCTCGTCGGTCGCGATGCGTTGCTCGAATTGACGCTGGACAACGGTCTGACGGTCAGTGCGACGCCGGATCACGAGTTCCTGCTGCGGGACGGCACGATGTGCCCGGCGGCCTCGCTACGCGTCGGCACGTCCCTCATGCCGCTCTATCGCTCGTACCGCGACGGCCGGGAGGTCACGTTCCAGCCTGCATCCGAGCGCGGCGTGGCGCTCGCCAATCACGAGGTGACCTCGGTCCGCGAGCGGCCCGGCGATCACGACGTCTATTGCCTGACGGTGCCGGAGACCGGCAACTTCGCACTCGAAGCGGGGGTGTTCGTCTCCAATTGCGGGATCATCGTGAACGTGACCCCGCTCGAGCCCGAATGGGAAGGTCACGTCACGCTCGAGTTCTCCAACACCACACCACTGCCGGCGAAGATCTACGCCGACGAGGGTATCGCGCAGATGCTGTTTCTCGAGAGCGATGAAGTGTGCGAGACCTCCTACGCCGATCGCGGCGGTAAGTATCAGGGTCAGGAAGGGGTCACGCTGCCGCGAACCTGATCGCTCGCGAGCCGCCGCGCGGACACCGGTTTGCGGGAGGGCGTTTTTTTTGGAATGATCGAGTTCACGTTTCACGCACAGGCCAGACCCGATGATCGACGAGGAAGGCTACCGGGCGAACGTCGGCATCATTCTCTGCAACGACGACGGCCGGCTCTTCTGGGCGCGTCGTATCGGTCAGGACGCCTGGCAGTTCCCGCAGGGCGGCATCGATCGTGCCGAATCCCCCGAGCAGGCGATGTTTCGCGAGCTGAGGGAGGAGACCGGTCTTCGCGACCAGGACGTGGAAGTGCTCGGCTGCACTCGCGAGTGGCTTCGCTATCGGCTGCCGCGACGGTTCGTGCGACGCAACCAGACGCCGCTGTGCATCGGTCAGAAGCAGATCTGGTACCTGCTCCGCATGCTCGGCGACGAGACCGCCGTGGATCTGGGGGCCAGCCAGAAGCCCGAGTTCGACCACTGGCGCTGGGTCGAGTACTGGGCGCCGTCCAAGGAGGTAGTCTTCTTCAAGCGGGAGGTGTACGAGCGCGCGCTCGCTGAACTCGAGCCCTTGCTCAGCTGCCGAACGGCTTGACGATCACCAGCACGACGATCGCGAACAGGAAGGCCACCGGCACCTCGTTGAACCAGCGGTACCAGACGTGCGAGCGCGTGTTCCGGTCCTCGCGGAAGGTTCGCACGAGTCGCGCGCACCACAGGTGGTAGCCGAAAAGGGCGATGACCAGCACGAGCTTCAGCTGCATCCACGTCGCCTGCAGGTAGCCCGGGATCAGCACGATCAGCGTCACCCCGAAGACGATCGTCAGCAGGGCGCCGAGGCTCATGATGCCGAGCAGCTTCTTCTCCATCACCTTGAACGTCTCGCGCTGGAACGTCTCCGTGTCCGGCGTCTCCGCGTGATAGACGAACACGCGCGGCAGGTAGAAGAGTCCTGCAAGCCACGTCACCATGAAGATGACGTGCAGGGCCTTGATCCAGAGCATGGCGAGGGTCGCGGTCAGGCGCCCGCGGGCGCGAGGTTCGTCGGCGGCACGACGACCAGCGGCTCGTCGTCGAGCAGCCGGTCGAGTCGGCGGCGGAGGGCCTCGATGTCGTGTGCCCCGACGTGTCGCTCGACCACCTGGCCCGCCGCGTCGATGAGAAAGCTCGTCGGGGTGCCGGGCACCGGTTCGAACGCGGCGAGCACGACCCCCTCGATGTCGATGGCGACCGGGAAGGCCCATGCGCCTGCCTCCGCCAGCTCGAGCACGGCGTCGGGTCGGTCGTGCGGCATCGCCACGGCCACGAACTCGAACCCGCGCGGGGCGTAGTCCTCCCGGAGGCGAGCGAGTGCCGGCATCTCCGCCAGGCAGATCGTGCACGTGGTCGACCAGAAGCCGACCAGCGTGGGACCGAACGCCTCGCGCAGCGCCAGTCGATCACCGTCGAGCGTGCGAAAGACGATGTCCGGGGCGACCGTCGGCCCGACCCCTGCGGCCGCGCCATCGGCGCGCTCGGCACGATCGGTGCACGCGCCGATCGACAGCACGGTCAGCAACAGCGGAAGCGCGCCGCCACGTCGGGCCCGGATCCACCGGGACATCGCGGGGATGCGCATGAAGGTGACCGGGGCGGGAGCGGGGGCGAGGTCCGGGTTGGGCATCGCCGGATGATACCCCTCACCGCTCCCGAGCGTGCGGCAGGGCACCCGATCGCGCAGGCGAACCGGGCCTCACGGGATTCGCGAGCGTTGCCGATATCCCGAGAGGACGCGCCCGTCGCCGCCGCATGTCGTCCATCCCGCCGTTGTCGAACGTCCGCATTCGAAAGCGTCCATCGCACCGGCGACCGGACGGAGTCACACGGAGATCACGGTTCATGAGAAAGCTTCTCGGCAGTCTGATGTTGGGCCTCGGCATGTTCGCGGGCACCGCGCACGCCGACGTCGCCAAGCTCTATTACGGCTTCGGTCTCGCCGACGGCAGCGCGCAGATCGGCAATACCGACGCGGAAAAGAGCCTCTCAACGGTCAACGGGACGATCGGCGTGCAGTTGCTCGACTTCATCGGCATCGAGCTGCAGGCGGGCTTCGCCTCGGACCAGATGAACAGCATCGTCAACGACTCCCTGGTGAACTACCAGGCGGCGATGGTGCGTCTCGGCTACCGCTGGGACCGTGCCGGCATCTACCTCCTGGGTGGCCAGGCACGACTCGAGGTCGACGACGCCTTGAACAATTCCGACGCCGGCATGGCGATCGGCGGCGGCATCAACCTGTTCGGCAACGAGACCACCTCGCTGAACCTGAATCATCTCAGCTTCGACGACGGCGCGTTCAGCGCGACGACGATCGGCTTCCAGCACTACTTCGGCGGTTTCCGATGAGCACCGCAGGAACAGAACGCAACAAGGTACGAGCAGGCATGACACACACGAGGGGAAGGGACATGAACACGTTCGCGAAGCTGCTCGTCGCCGCCGCGGTGGCGACAGCCCTTGTCGGCTGTGCCGAACGGTCGGAAGACCTGGGCACCGACTCACAGACCACCTTCGACGCGAACGGCAACCCGGTGAGCGGTGAGCCCGGCATCGGTGCGGCGGTCGGCACCTTCGACGTGCAGGTGCAGAGCACGCCGCGCGGCGTCGAGACCGGCGCCACCGAGTCCGTCGTGATTCGCGCCGTCGTCGTCGATCTCCAGAATCAGGTCGTCCCCGGTACCCCGGTCGCCTTCTCGGCGAGCAACGGCGTGCTGAGCGGTGTCGCGACCGAGACCGACGCCGCGGGTGTCGCGACGGCGTCCCTCGAACTCGTCGATGACTTCCGCAACCAGGACATCGTCGTCACCGTCGAGGCGCTCGGTTCCACCGGTGAGACGGTCGTGCGGGCCGACGGCAGCGCCATCCAGGTTAGCGGCGCGACCAAGGTCGCCGCCGGCATGGATGCGTCGCTCGATCTCGCGCTGACCACCGGCACCGGCGAGCCGATCCGCAACGAGTCGATCGCCATCGAGGTCACCGAGGGAACGCTGGGACTGCCGACCGAGGCGACCACCGGCAACGACGGGCGCACCTCGATCACGGTCACCGACATCACCGTCGATTCGGCGATTCGCCTGACAGCGCTGGACGGCACCGTCACCGCCGTGCATGCACTCGAGTCCCTCGCACCGGGCGAGGAGCCGGGACTCGGCGCCGCGAGCGGCTCGACGCTCGACGTTCGCGTGCAGAGCAGCCGTCAGCGGCTGATCACCGGCAGCACGGACGCCGACAGCAACTCCACGACCATCACCGCCTTCGTCGTCGATCTCGACAACCGGGCGATCGCCGATCGGGCCGTCACGTTCAGCTCGAGCAACGGCGTGCTCCAGAACGTGTCGGCCGAGACCGACGAGAACGGCGTCGCCACCGCGACGCTGCGGCTGCTCGACGACTACCGCACGCAGGACATCGTCGTGAGCGTCACCGCGGACGGCTACGACGGGCAGACCATCGTGCGCGCCGATGGCAGCGGCTTCACGGTCGAGGGGCCGACCAAGGTCGTCGCGGGCAATGCCGCCGACCTCGAGATCGTGCTGACCAGCGGCGCGAACACGCCGATCGCCGGCCAGGAAATCAGACTGCGTTCGTCCGTCGGCAACACCATCACGCCGGCGGTCGCGACCACCGATGCGGACGGCCGCGTCGCCGTTCGCGTCTCCAGCGCCGCGGGCACCGACACCCTGCGACTCACGGCCCTCGACGGCACCGTCGTCGGCAGCCACGATCTCGAGGTACTCACCGACAGCCTCTCCTTTGCCGGTATCGCGCCGGACGCGAACCTGCTGGTCGGCGAGGAGCACGCGCTCGAGGTGACCTGGGTACGCGCCGGACAAGCGGTCGTCAGTCGCCCCTTGACCATCACCACGACGACGGGTCGTATCGTCGGCCAGTCGTCGCTCAGCACCGATGCCGCCGGACGCGTCACCTTCCGCCTGCTGTCCGATCAGGCCGGATCCGCGACCATCACGGTGCGCGACAGCGACGGCGAACCGTCGGAATCCTTCGATGTCGAGTTCATCCCGGCACTGGACGTGCGCGTGCTGAGCGACGTCAACCGCATCGAGACCGGCGGCTCGGACGTGGCCAACATCACCGCGCTCGTCACCGATGTCGACAACAAGTCGGTCGCGAACACGCCGGTACGCTTCAGCGCGACCGGTGGCGTGCTGCAGAACGTGTCCAGCGAGACCGACGAGAACGGCGTGGCGAGCGCGACGCTCAAGCTCCTGCAGGATTTTCGCACGCAGGACATCGTGGTCACGGTCACCGCCGACGACTTCGAGGGCGACGTCTCCATCAGCGCCGACGGCAGCGAACTCGAGGTCGCGGGCCCCGCCAGCCTCGTCGAGGGTGCCGATGCCGAGCTCGTGGTCGTTCTCAGTGCGGGTAACGGCGAGCCGATCTCCAACGAGCGCATCCTGTTCGAGTCGGTGGCCGGCAACCGGATCAGTCCGAGCAGTGCGGTCACCGACGCGGACGGCCGGGTCGACGTGAGCGTGCAGGTCACCACCAGCGCGCTCGAAGACACGATCCGCATGCTCGCGCTCGACGACACCGTCGTCGCCAGCCACAGCTTCACGATCTCGACCGACAGCCTCGCCTTCGACATACCCGTCGAGGGGCGGGAGATCCCGGTCGGCACCACGAACCCCGGCGAAGACAACGACGTGACCGTCACGTGGACGCGCCAGGGTCAGCCGGTCGCCGGCCGCGATCTGCGCTTCTCGAGCACCGCCGGGCGTATCGCCGGCAGTTCGACGGTCACGACCAATGCGGCCGGCGAGGCGACGATCCGCATCAGTTCGGCCAGTGCCGGCAGCGCACGTCTCACCGTCGAGGACGCCGCCACCGGCGAGCCGAGCGCCCAGGCCGACATCGAGTTCGTCGCGACGACGCCCGCCAGGGTGGCGATCGACGCCTCGTCGAGCCGCGTTCCGTCGCAGGGCACCAGCGTCATCACGGCTTTCATCACCGACGCGGACGGGAATCCGGTCAAGGGGCGCGAGGTCGTGTTCGGCAGCGGCGACCTGAAGGGCGGACGTCTCAGCCCCTCCTCCGCCACGAGTGGCAGCGACGGGGAGGCGAGCGTGACGTTCACCGCCGGCGCGGACGCCACCACCTTCGAGGAGATCGAGCTGGTCGCCGAGGTGCAGGACACCGACATCGTGGACACGATGCGCCTGACGGTCATCGAGCGGGTGCTCAACGTCACGATCGGCACGTCCAACGAGGTCGACATCGAGGGAGCCGGCACGCAGTACGCGATGCCGTTCGTGGTGCAGGTCGCCGACGGCAGCGGCACGCCGCTCGAGAACGCCGAGGTGGTGATGTCCGTCCGTCCCCTCAACAGCGGGATCTACAACGCGTTGAGGGAGGATGAGGCCGGCAACTTCTATGTCGAACAGGCCTTCAACGCGTACGGTGAAAGGGTCGAGCGCGCGGCCTACGGCAAGGGGTCCATGGAGCTGGCCGACGACCGGGGGTTCCAGCAGCGATTCGGCGATGACGACTGGGCGCCCGATCACTGGGTCGTGTCGGACCTGTCTGTCGGATGCGAAAGCGAGGATCGAAACCTCAACCGCATCCTCGACATCATGGACGACGCGAACGGCAACTACCTCGAGGACGACGGCCCGTTCGCCGGGGAGCGATACGAGCCGAACGAGGACTTCAACAAGAACGGGTCGCTCGATCCCCAGGATCCGGCCTCGCTCACCGTGGCACGTGACCCGGATGCCGCCACGCTGTCCGGTGGCGTCCTCACGACCGACTCGAACGGCTCGGGCTACTTTCGCCTCACCTACCCGGCGAGCAACGCGCTCTGGGCCCATGTCGAGATCACGGCGCGAGCCGAAGCCCTCGGTGCCGAGGCCGAGGATTCGTTCCGCACCACACTGCTCCTGCCCGCGGTCGAGGCCAACGACAAGGACAGTCTCCCGGCCAACGCGCGCAGTCCCTACGGCGTGGATCCCGACTGCAGCACCGATCAGTAGCGGCGATCGTCGCCGGTGGAGGGACGGGCACGAAACGTGCGCCTCCCTCCGCCGGCAGGCGCCTGAACACCGACTCGCACGCCCCCAGACGACGGCCACCGACAGGAAGGACGGGAACAGGAATGGCATTCAAGAGCGATACGAACACGACGCCGGCGGCGGACGACGAGCACGGCCCGCTCGTGCTGGCGGCCGCGGGCGCGGTGCTCCCGGTCAGCGAGCTCAACGTGGCCAACCGAGCGGCGCTCTGCCGCACGGCGAGCGTCGTGCACGTGCAGCGCAACGACCAGATCAAGCCGGAGAATTCACACCGCTGGCTGATGTACCTGGTCGAAGGCACGCTCTCGCTCTACAACGGCAAGGAGGAGGTCGGGCAGATCAACGCTCGCACGCCCGAGGCGCTGCAGCCGCTTTTCCTCGACAAGGGGGCCTACCAGAGCGCACGGACCTCGACGGTCGCTCGCATCGTCAAGTTCGGGCGCGAGCAGCTCGACATCCTGCTCAAGGAGCAGCAGAAGAACGCGATCCACGTCATCGACGTCGAGGTCGGGCCGATCGAGAACACCGTCTTCGATGACATCGTCGCGGACATGAAGGGCCACAAGGCGCATCTGGCGAGCATCCGTGAGATCGCGGCGAGCGTGACGAGCGCGGCCGGTCGGGTGGCGAGCATCCCCGACCTTGCCGAGGTCATTCAGTCCGACCCCGGTTTGACCGCCCACATCGTCAACGCCGCGAACCGGGCCGAGGCGAGCTCGGGCGATTCGATCGCCAGCATTCGCGGCGCGATCTCGCGCCTCGGCGTCGAGACCACCCAGCGCAGCATCGAGGAACTGCTGCGCGCCAACACGGTGATCCCCGCCAACGAGATCATGGAGCGGCGCTTTCGCCGCTACCTCCAGCGCTCCACCCTCAGCTCGGCCATCGTGCAGGTGCTCGCCCGCGAACTGCCGGACCTGAAGGCGGAAGTTGCCGCCCTGGTCGCGCTGACGGCCGACATCGGCGAGCTGCTGACCCTCACCTATGCGAACGACCACGCCGAGCTGTTCGAGGACGACGCGCAGCTGGCCGCCGTGATCGAGAAGCTCCGCACCGTTCTCGGGGTCTGGCTCCTCAACGCCTGGGACTTCCCGGCCGAGTTCGTCGATGCGAGTCTCACCTCGCGCGACTGGTACCGGAACCACAACGGCGAGATCACCTACACTGATCTGGTGACCGCGGCGCTGCTGATCATCCAGTCGGAGATGCCCGACGCCGAGCAGAGTTCGATCCCGAGCGCCGACAACCTGCTGCTCGCCCGGCGCCTGCAGCAGGCCGGCATCGATCTGAAGTCGCCCGGCAACATCGTGCGCGCCGCCACCGGCCGGATCGTCACGACGCAGGCGCTGCTCAAGGCAGGTTGATCCCGTCGCCCGGCCAAGCGTCGAGTCTGGCCTGGCCGGGGATCCGGCCGAGCAGGGAGTCAGGTCGACGCGGCTCCCCGCCAGGTCACGACAGGCGGGATGTGCAGCGCGAGCTCGTCGCCGAGCGCCAGCGAGCCGGGGCTCTCCACCCACAACGTCACGCCCCGTCTTCCCAGTGCCGCCTTCGGAAAGCCGGCGCCGTGGCCGGGCCGGTGACGTTCGATCACCTCGCCGGGAAATCGGCACGGGGCGTTCTCCATGTCGACGACCAGCGCGGTGCCGTTGGCGGCGATCAGCCGCGACGACGGAGGTAGATGCGTGATGTCCGGTATGCCGGAGATGACGAGGTTCGCCCCGATCCAGGCCGGCTCGAGCGTGTCGAGCCCGAGTTCCCGGGCGATGTCCGCGAGTTCAGCCGCGCCGAGCGCCGACAGCTGACGGACATTGCGAATCTCCGTGCCCTTCGGGTACTGACGTGTCACGCGGCTGCACGATCGTCGCGTGAGACCGCCGTGCGCCTCGCCGACAAGTCCGCCCCAGTCGACCACGACCCGCGCGCGCGGCGTGCTCTCGAGCGTCGCCCGATCCTCGTTGACGAGCAGGGCGGTGACGGTGCCCACCAGGCCGGCGGGGTTGAGAACGGGCATGTCGACGGACTCCGGCATCGTGACCAGCGCGTAGCTTGCACGTGACGAAGGTCGTGCGCCAGCGCCGAACTGGAAGTACCGGACGGCAGGCGCGGAGTTCAGGCCATCGGGTTCAGGCCATCGGGTTCAGGCCATCGGGTTCAGGCCATCGAGTTCAGGCCATCGAGTTCAGGCCATCGAGTTCAGGCCATCGAGTTCAGGCCAACGGACTCAGCGCCGGTTGCCGAGCAAGGACGCGGTCAGCAGGCCGGCAGTGAACAGAGCGATGCCGATACCCCCGGCGACCGCATAGCGAGCCGCGTCCGCGTCGACGATCATGCCGTCGGCGCTCGCCTCGCCGTCCCACGATCCGTGCGCGGCCACATCGCGGTCGACGGCGGTCTCGAGGTTGCCGCCGCGGAACCCGGGTTGGGGATCCGCGGAATGCTGACCGTCCCACCCCGCCTCGGCGAGCTTGCGGTCGAACATCGCCGGCGCGATCATGTTCCCGAGCACGAGCCCCGGCACCGAGCGTCCCACGAAGAGCTCGCGCGCACCGCCGTCGATCGCCTGTAGCACGGCTCGCGCGGCGACCTCCGGCTGGTACACGGGTGCGGCGGGACGCGGAACCCGATCGAGCCGGCTGCGCGCCCAGTCGAACTGCGGCGTGTTGACCGCCGGCAGCTGCACCAGCGACAGGCGAATGTCGTCCAGCCCGGCGTGGAACAGCTCGCTCCGCACGGACGAGGTGAAGCCGTTGATCGCCGCCTTGGACGCGCAGTAGGCCGACTGTAGCGGCACCGAGCGATAACTCAGTCCGGAGCCGATGTTGACGATGCTGCCATGACCGAGCCGACGCATGCCGCCGAGGGCCGCCCGCGTGCCGTTGACCTGACCGAGGAAGGTCACCTCGACGATGCGCCGGAACTCGTCCTCGCCCATGTCCTCGAACGGGCTGAAGGCGGTCAGCATTGCCGAGTTCACCCAGACGACCGGTGTGCCGAGTGTGTTCGTCACCTGTGCGTGGGCGTCGGCGACGGCCGCCCCGTCCGCGACGTCGCAGGAAATGCCGAGCGCCTCGGCGCCCAGGCCCTGCAGGTCCGCGACCGTGTCGTCCAGACGGCTCCGGTCGCGAGCCAGCACGGCGACGGCGTAACCACGGTCGGCGAGCAGGCGCGCGGTGGCACGGCCGATGCCCGCTGAGCCACCGCCCACCACGGCGACGGGGGCGCGGCGCGCGGTTCGGGTCGGCGCGCTGCGGTCGTTCGTGTCGGTGTCGTTCGAGTGCATGACGAGCGTGTCCCTGAGCGAGTGATGCCGTCACGGTGTCAATCGCTTCGGAGCGCTGCACGCGGGACTGCACAATCGGGTACATCGGCACGTCGATCGTGAAAACCTTGCCGACCCGATGGTCGACGTGCACATGCCGCAAGCTCTACGCGGGAATCGACACCGCTCGAGCCGCCGACCGTGACGCGAACCGTCGGCGTCCGTGATCTACCCGCCGGTGTCCGGTCCTCCGGTGTCCGGTCCTCCGGGTGCCGGCCTTCCGGGCCGACGCTCGAGTGGGTGCGTCAGTCCGCCGCGGCAGACGCGGGCGGTACGTCGCGACGACGAAGCTCGCGCGGAATCGCGAAGGTCACCGTCTCGACGATGCCCGCGTACTCCTCGGGCATCTCGCCACCGGCCGCCTTCAAGCGTTCCACGACTTCGGCCACCAGCACTTCGGGAGCCGACGCACCGGCTGTCACGCCGACCGCCTCCCGCCCCTCGAGCCAGCCCGGGTCGATCTCGTCGGCCCGGGCGATCAGATGGGACTCGACACCGGCACGCGAGCCTAGCTCGGCCAGTCGATTCGAGTTCGAACTGTTGGTCGCCCCGACGACGAGCAGGAGGTCTGCCGCCTCGCACAACTTCTTGACCGCGTCCTGACGGTTCTGGGTCGCGTAGCAGATGTCGTCGCGCTTGGGCGCGCTGATGGCAGGGAATCGCGCGCGCAGCGCCTCGATGATGTCCTGAGTGTCGTCGACCGACAGTGTCGTCTGCGAGACGAACGCCAGTCCCTCGGGATCACGCACCTCGATCGTCGCGACGTCGGCGACGTTCTCGACGAGGATGATGCGGCCACCGTGACGGGTGTCGTAGCGGCCCATCGTGCCCTCGACTTCCGGATGGCCGGCGTGCCCGATCAGGATCACTTCCTTTCCGTCGCGGGCGTAGCGGACGACCTCGAGGTGCACCTTCGTGACCAGCGGGCAGGTCGCGTCGAACACCTGCAGGCCGCGATCGGACGCCGCCTTCTCCACTGCACGCGACACGCCGTGCGCACTGAAGATGACCGTCGCGTCGTTCGGCACCTCGTCGAGCTCCTCGACGAACACCGCCCCCTTGTCGCGCAGGCGATCGACCACGTACTTGTTGTGCACGACTTCGTGGCGAACGTGGATCGGCGCACCGTGCAGTTCGATCGCCCGCTCGACGATGTCGATGGCGCGATCGACGCCGGCGCAGAAGCCGCGAGGGTTGGCGAGCAGTATTCGCATGGTTCGTCTCCGGCGGCGGGCCCTCAGCGGGACGCCGCGCTCTCCTCTTTGTCGAACAGGGTCAGGAAGATCAGTATGGCGGCCCCCGCGGTGATCGCGGAATCGGCGACGTTGAACGAGGGGAAGTACCAGTCCTGCCAGTACACCTGGATGAAATCGACGACGTGGCCGTAGATCACCCGGTCGATCAGGTTGCCCACGGCGCCCCCGAGGATGAGCGCGATGGCGAGGCCGAGCCAGCGCTCGCGCGGCGTCATGCGCTGTAGCCAGACGACGAACACGACGCTGACGACCGCACTGACGATCGTGAAGAACCAACGTTGCCAGCCACCGGCGTCCTGCAGGAAGCTGAACGCCGCCCCCTCGTTGTACGCCTTCGTGATGTTGAAGAACGAGGTGACCGGCCTGCGCTCGTACAGTTCCAGCGAGCGGTCGACCCACACCTTGGTGATCTGGTCGAGCACGACCACGATCGCGGCGAGGCCGTAGCGGAACCACGCTACGCGCCGTCGGGCCGGCCCGTCGTCCACGGGCAGCGGGGGCGCCTTCGCCCCCGAGAGGGTCGACGTGCCGGCAGCGTTCGCGGTGACTGGCGTTCGGTCGGAAGGGCTCGTCACGGGCTGATTCTCATGGTCGATAGACTGGCGTTCGATGACTGGCGTTCGAGGACTTGAAGGCGAAATACGGTGGTCGACGCGTCACGACGCGCGTCGATCCGCTCACGGCTCAGACGATCCGGCGAACCTCGCCAACGCTGTCGACGTTCTCGATGCACCGGCCGCACAGCGACGGGTGCGCGTCGTGCGAGCCGACGTCGCTGCCGAGGTGCCAGCAACGGACGCACTTCTCGCCGGCCGCAGGCGTCGCCGCGACGGCGAGCGTCGTGCCGTCGACATCCACCCGGGCTGCATCGGCCGGCGCGTCGCCGAAGGGTGCGACCCGTGCGCCGGAGGTGATGAACAGGAAGCGCAGCTCGTCGCCGAGCTTGCCGAGCGTCGCCGCCAGATCGCCGTCGACGTGCACGGTGACGTCGGCCTCGAGCGAACCGCCGATCGTGCCGACGGTGCGGAGCGGTTCCAGCGCCCCGTCGACCGCGCCGCGCACGGCGACGAGCGCGTCCCATTCGGGTCGCGAGATGGCCGCTGCGGCATCGAGTGCGAACAGGCCCTCCGACCAGGTCTCGAGAAATACCGCGCCGACGCCGGCGTCGTCCTCGCTCGTGCCGTCGCCGTGCAGGTGCTGCCAGATCTCGTCGGCGGTAAAGCTCAGCACCGGCGCGATCCAGCGCACCATCGCGTCGGCGATCAGGCGCATGGCCGTCTGCGCGCTGCGCCGCCCCTGGCTGTTCGCCGGCATCGTGTACTGGCGATCCTTGACGATGTCGAGGTAGAAGCCGCCGAGGTCGATCGCGCAGAAGTGGTGCACCTTCTGATACACCACGTGAAACTGGTAGTTCTCGTAGGCCGCCTCGATGTCCGCCTGCATCTCGCGCGCACGCCCCACCGCCCAGGCATCGATCGCGAGCAGCTCGGCCGCCGCGACGGCGTCGCTCGAGGGGTCGAAGTCGTCGATCGCCGAGAGCAGGTAGCGAGCCGTGTTCCGGATGCGCCGGTAGGAGTCCGCCATCCGATCGAGGATCTCGTTCGAGACCGTCATCTCGCCGCGGTAGTCGGCCGAGCAGACCCACAGTCGGACGATGTCCGCGCCGAGTGTCTTCAGGAGCTTCTGCGGCGCGATGACGTTACCGAGCGACTTCGACATCTTCCGACCCTTCTGATCGACGGTGAAGCCGTGGGTCAGCACCTGGCGGTAGGGCGCGTGATCGTTGACCGCGACGCTCGTCAGGATCGATGAGTGGAACCAGCCGCGGTGCTGGTCCGAACCCTCCAGGTACATGTCGGCGGGGTACGTGAGGCGCGCATCGCGCCCGAGCACATGGCTCCAGGTCGTTCCGGAGTCGAACCAGACGTCGAGCACGTCGCGCGTCTTCTCGTACTGCGCCGCCTCGTCGCCGAGCAGTTCCGCGGCGTCGAGATCGAACCACGCCTGTATCCCCCCCTGCTCGATGCGCACGGCGACCGCCTCGAGCAGGCGACCGGTCTCCGGGTGCAGCTCGCCGGTCTCGCGGTGCAGGAACAGGGGGATCGGTACGCCCCAGGTGCGCTGGCGCGAGATGCACCAGTCGGGGCGGTTGGCGATCATTCCCTCGATGCGCGACCGACCCCAGTCCGGCACCCAGCGCACCTTCGCGATTTCCTCGAGGGTGCGTTGGCGGAGCCCTTCGCGGTCCATGCCGATGAACCACTGCGGCGTCGCGCGATAGATGATCGGCGTCTTCGTGCGCCAGCAGTACGGGTAGCTGTGCTGATACTTCACGTGCTTCACCAGGCGACCGCGCGCTTCGAGTTCCTCGATCATGTGCGCGTCGACCTTCATCACGTGCTCACCGCCGAACAGCGCCACGTTCGGACGGAACAGACCGTCGTCGTCGACGAGATCGAGCAGCCCGAGTCCGTTCGCCCGGGCCGCGTCGAAGTCCTCCACGCCGTGATCCGGTGCGGTGTGCACGACACCGGTACCGGCCTCCGTCGTGACGTGCTCGCCGAGGATCATCAGCGAGTCGCGATCGTAGAGGGGATGGCGGAAGACGAGTCCGGCGAGCTCGCCACCCATGGCCGACGCGATGGTCTCGAAGCTCTCGACGCCGTAGCGCGCCATGACGTCGTCGACCATGTCGGTCGCGATGACGAGCCGCTCCTCGGCATCGGCATGCGCGATCGACACGACCGAGTAGGACAGGTGCTCGTTGACCGTGACCGCGAGGTTGCCCGGAATGGTCCAGGGGGTAGTCGTCCAGATGACGGTGTCGAGCGCGTCGTCGCGACCGGTCACGCCGAACGCGCGCCAGACGGTCGCGGGATCCTTCGCGGCGAAGCGCACGTCGATGGCCGTCGAGGTCTTGTCCGCGTACTCGATCTCCGCCTCGGCCATCGCGGTGTGCGCCCCCCAGCTCCAGTACACCGGCTTGACGCCCTTGTAGACATGGCCGCGGGCGATGATCCCGCCGAGCGCCCGAACGATGTCCGCCTCGTTCGCGAAGTCCATCGTCAGGTAGGGGTTCTCCCAGTCGCCGATGATGCCGAGACGCTGGAACTCGACGCATTGCGCATCGATCTGCGTCTGCGCGTACTCGCGGCAGCGCGCCCGGAAGTCGGCATCGCTGACCTTGTCGCCCGGCTTCCCGATCAGGCCCTCGACCTTGTTCTCGATCGGCAGCCCGTGGCAGTCCCAGCCGGGCACGTAGGGCGAGTCGAAGCCCGCGAGCTGCCGGCTCTTGACGATGATGTCCTTGATGACCTTGTTGACGACGTGCCCGATGTGGATGTCGCCGTTGGCGTACGGGGGGCCATCGTGCAGCACGAAGGTCGGCCGCCCCTTCGATGCCTCTCGAATGCGCTCGTGCAGGCCCGTGCTCTCCCAGCGGGCGAGCATTTCCGGCTCCCGCTTCGCGAGATTGCCGCGCATGGGAAACGCGGTCTTGGGAAGATTGAGCGTCTTCTTGTAGTCGGTCACGGGCTCTGTCACGGGTCACGATCCGGGGTGCCCGCTGGTGGACACGTCGCGGAGACGGGCGTATCGGCGGGGAAGGGCGGGAAGCCGCGGCACGGCACTCCCTAGTGTATGCGATTCACCGGAACGAGCAGGTTCGGGGCCGGACCGTCCTATATCATGACGAGGCACCGATCACGGGCGAGGGGGCTTCGATGGGCAGGGCGATACTGGTGTGCGGTCCCACCGGCGTGGGCAAGACGACCTACTCGATCGCCCTCGCGGCGGACATCGCTGCGGTCCGGTTCTCGATCGACCCCTGGATGCAGACGCTGTTCGCGAAGGACATGACGTCGCTCGACTACGCCTGGATGATCGAGCGGGTCACCCGGTGCTACGACCAGATCTGGAGCGTCGGGGAGCAGATCCTGGCGCTCGAGGGCAACATCGTGCTCGATCTCGGCTTCACCGAGAAGGCGCAGAGAGCCGTCTTCGCCGAACGGGCACGGGCGGTCGAGGTGCGGCCCGAACTGCATTATCTCGCCGCCCCTCCGGATATTCGACGACGGCGGGTCGAGCGGCGGAACGCGGAGAAGGATCCGGACGTGTACGCCTTCGACGTCACCGACGTCATGTTCGACTTCATGGAGCCTCGGTTCGAGGTGCCGGACGCCGGTGAACTCGAGCACGGCTGTACCATCGACAACCGCTAGCCAGACGCCGCCGACGTTCGCGGTCAGTGTCTCGGTTTCGAACAGCCGTCACGTTCCGGGCGAACCGCCTCTCGACGGGCGCACGATCAGCTGTCGTGACGTATTGCACCGGCGCCGCTAATCCTGCGACGCTTGCGCCGATTGCCCGAACCCGCACCGTCCTGGAGACGATCTTGACCATCCGGTTCCTTCGCACCTCGATCGCATCGGCGCTGCTCCTGTCCGTCGCCGGGCAGGCCGCCGCGCAATCGCGCGATCTCCCCCCCAGCACGCCGACCGGCGTCGTCGCCGATGTCTACAGCGGCACCGCCGGTGCCATCTCCTGGCGTCGGTCCACCGACGACCGCGGCGCCGTGCGCGGCTACGAAGTCACCCGCGACGGGCGCGTGCTCGACGTGCGAGACGCGCTCGGCTACGTCGACTTCGGTCTATCGCCAGGCACGAGTTACGTGTACGGCGTGACCGCCATCGACGGGGCCGGCCAGCGCTCCGGGCAGACCACGGTCCGACTCCTGACCAGCGGCGGCAGCGCGCCGGTCGCGACCGCTGGCGTCCCCGCGCCGACGGGGCTGAAGGGCACCGTCTATTCGCGCCGCAACGGGGAGATCTTCTGGACCCGCCCGGCGACCTTCGGGCTGAGCCACGAGGTCCGCCGCGACGGTCGGCTCGTCGACACCACCACCGGCGTCGGCTACTACGATCGCGACCTCGACGGCCAGGCCCATACCTACGAGATCATCGCCAAGGACCGGAACGGTCGACGATCGGCGCCGGCCACGATCACGCTCGATCCCGGCGGTCGCGACGGATCCACCGCGCCGACCCCGCCCACGGCCGGCACGCTGGCCGCACCTGCAGGCCTGCGGGGGTCCGTCTATTCGTCCCGATCGGGCGAGATCCGGTGGAACCGGTCGCCGACCTTCGGCATCCGCTACGACGTGATCCGCGACGGCAGGCCCGTCGAGACCACCGACGGCCTGAACTATCTCGACCGTGACCTGCGCGGCGTGCGGCACACGTACGAGGTGATCGCGAAGGATCGGCAGGGCAACGTCTCGGCGGCTGCGAGCATCGTGCTCGACCCGAACGGCGACGGCGCCGGACCCGTGCCGCCGACACCCCCGACGCCGCCGACGCCGCCGGGGCCGCCGGGGCCGCCGGGGCCCGCTCCGGGCGATCTCGCCGCACCGACGGGCCTGAAGGCGAGCGTCTACTCCTCGCGCTCGGGCGAGATCGCCTGGACGCGACCATCGACCTTCGGCCTCCGCTACGACGTCCTCAGGAACGGCACGAAGGTCACGACCACCGACGGGGTCGGCTACTACGACAGGAACCTGTCCGCCGGCACGAGCTACACCTACCAGGTGATCGCGATCGATCGCGGCGGCCGTCGGTCGGCGGCAAGCAGCATCATGTTCGACACCCCGGACTCGAGTGGCGACACCGGGACCCCGCCCAGCCCCGTCGTGCCGCCGATCACGCCGCCGATCACGCCGCCGGTCACGCCGCCCGTGACGCCTCCGATCACGCCCCCCGTCACGCCGCCGGGACCGGCCCCCGTCGCCTCCTGGGGTCCGACCACTTCGCCGCGCGATCTCGCGGTTCCGGCAGGCACCGACACGCGCGACGGCTACGGCGACGGCGACATCGTGCGCTTCGACGTCGAGACCGTCACCACGCCCGGCACCTGCACCATCGACGACCAGTCCGGGTGCACGCTGGCCGACGTGATCGCCGACGTCGACGGCTCGGACGACTTCAAGGTCGACATCCCGGTGCACTTCGTGTCGCCGGACTTCCCGGACGACGGTCTCGAGACCAACGCGGAGATGCGTCAACGCGGTGCGACCTCGCGTCAGTCGAGTCGGAAGTCCTTTCGGGTGGAGTTCAAGGGCAAGGGCGTCAAGTGGCGGAACGAGGACAAGCTGCAGATCAACAAGCACCCCTTCGATCCGGCGATGATCCGCAACAAGCTCGCCTACGACCTCATGGCGCGCATCCCGAACTACCCGAGCACCAACGCCCAGTTCGTCAATCTCTGGATCGACGACGGAGAAGGCCCGGTCGACTACGGCGTGTTCACGCATGCCGAAGCGTCGTCGGAGGAATACTTCGAGAACCGTGGCTGGGACGAGGACGGGAAGTTCTACAAGGCCGAGAAGTTCCTGTTCGCGAACGAGGACCTCGGTTACATGGCGATCGACGAGGACGGCAAGCCCGAGGACAAGGACGCGTTCGAGCAACGCCTGGAGATCCAGTTCAAGGGCGACAACGACCATCGCGCGCTGATCGAGATGATCGAGGCGGTCAACGATCAGGACCGCGACTTCTCCGAGGTGCTCGATCGTCATTTCGATCGTGACAACCTCGTGACCTGGATCACGGTGAACCTGCTGCTCAACCACCGTGACGCGACGACGCACAACTACTACCTGTACAACCCGGCGGGCACCGAGAAGTTCTACATGCTGCCCTGGGACTACGACCAGGCCTTCGGCGTCGAGCCCGAGCCCGAGAACAGCTTCGAGCCGGACGCGTTGCGACAGCGCCTGTCCTACGGCTTCGGCACGTCGCGGGCGAGCAACCTGAGCAAGGCGCTGTTCCAGCAGCCGGGCTTCTACGACGCCGTCATCGCGAAGGCGGCGTCGCTCCGGAGCGGTCCCTTCTCCGAAGCCACGGTCGGGGCCCTGGCGTCGCGTTACGCCTCGGTGGTCCGGCCGGTCGCGCTCGCGGGCCCGGACAGGTACAACTACAAGGACGAGCAGCACCGAAGCTTCGCGCGCGACATCGGGCGATCGCTGGACGCGCTACGCGGCGGGATGCTGCCCTTTCCGCCAACCCTCGCCGAGCCGCGCGTTCGCGACGGCAGGGTCGAGTTCCGCTGGTGGGACGGGCACGACATCACCGAACGCCGCACGATGAGCTATGACCTCGAGGTCGCCACCGCGCCCGAGTTCCGGCGCGAGGATCGGCTCTTCATCGAGACCGGCATTCCGGACGATGCCGACTACATCCGTTTCGAGGTCCCGGTGGACCGCATCGGGTCGGGCAGGCGCTACGTGCGACTCGTCATGCGGGCGGCCGAGGATCCGTCGCGGATCTGGCAGATCGCGAGCAACCGCACGACGATCGACGGCGTGCTTCGCTTCGGGCTGCTCGAGTTCAGCGTTCCGTGATGACGGGCGCGATCAGGTCGCGGCGGCAAGCCACTCGCGGGCGGCGTTCGCGTCGTCGGCGATCTGCGCCTTGAGCGCGTCGAGCGAGTCGAAGCGCTGCTCGGCGCGGATGCGGTGAAGGAAGTCGACCGCCAGATGGTGGCCGTAGAGTTCGGGTGCACGGTCGAGGGCGTGCACCTCGAGCAGTAGCCGGCGGCCGCCGACCGTCGGGCGCTCGCCGAGATTGGCGACGCCCGGCCAGGTCTCGCCTCGCTCGAGATCGGTCGCCTGGACCGCGAACACGCCGCGGAGCGGTGGCCGGTGCCGGCCGAGGGCGACGTTCGCGGTCGGAAAGCCGAGCGTTCGACCGACCTTCTCGCCGTGCACGACGCGTCCGCCGATCCGGTAGGGGCGCCCGAGCAGGCGGGCGGCAGCATCGAGCTCGCCGGCCTCGAGGTGAATCCGGATGCGACTGGAAGAGGCGCGTTCACCGTCGCGTTCCACGGTCGGGCAGGCGGTCACGGTGAAGCCAAGTGCCGGGCCCATCCGTTCGAGCAGGGCCAGATCGCCCGCGCGGCCGCGGCCGAAGCGAAAGTCGTCGCCGATGACGACATGACGGGCGCCGAGCGCGCCGACCAGCGTTTCTCGGACGAAGGCCTCGGCTTCCTGCGCGGCGAGCGCCGTGTCGAACGGCAGCAGGAGCAGGCGATCCATGTGGCAGGCCTCGAGCGAGGCCAGGCGTTCGCGAAGGCCCTGCAGTCGCCCGGGCGCGTCCGCACCGGCGAAGAATTCGTGCGGCAGGGGTTCGAAGCTCACCACCGTCGCTGGCAAGCCGAGCGCGTCCGCCCGTTGGCGCACGGCCTTCAGCATGACGCGGTGACCGACGTGGACACCGTCGAAGTTGCCGATCGTCGCGACCGTGCCCGCGGGATCGTCGGCGGGCCGATCGGCGGGCCAGGCGTCGAGGCGGCGGATCAGGTGCATGCGGTTGGCGTTCTCGGGCTCGATGATCAGGGGCTCGATGGCGTGGGACTCGACAGCTGGCGGGGCCGCACGCCGACGAGCAGCAGCACCAGCGCCCACGCGACGACCGCCACCCCGATTGTACCGAGCAGCGCGATGCCTCGGCGGCCGGCGTCGAGCACGTGCCAGCCAGGGTGCAGGTCCGCCCGCGCGAGGGCGAACAGCACGAACGCGAGCGCCAGCAGCGCGGGCAGCGTGCGAACACCGAACCCGATCACCGCGCTCGGGACACGGTAGATGCCGCGCCGCGCGAGCGTGAGGTAGAGCGTGATCGCCTGCTGCCAGGCCGAGAGGCTGGTCGCGAGGGCGAGACCCATGTGGGGCGAACCGAAGCCGAGCTGCACCATCGGCACGACGAGCAGGACGTTGTAGACCATGTTCGACACCAGGGCGGTGATGCCGATGCGCACCGGTGTTCTCGTGTCCTGCCGGGCGAAGAAGGCCGGGGCGAGTACCTTGATCGCGAGAAAGGCCGGCAGGCCCGTCGCGTAGGCGATCAGCGCGTACGACGTCTGGCGCGAGTCGGCAGCGCTGAACTCGCCGTAGCCGAACAGGGTCGCGACCAGCGGCTCGGCCAGCAGCACCAGGCCGGCGGCGGCCGGCAGGCCCAGCACCACCACCAGACGGAGCGCCCAGTCGAGCGTCGCGCGGAAGTCCTTGTCGCCCTCGAGCGCGTGATGGCGAGAGAGCCGTGGCAGGATCACCGTGCCGAGCGTCACGCCGAGGAGCCCGAGCGGGAACTCCATCAGTCGATCCCCGTAGTAGAGCCAGCTCAGACTGCCGGCGACGAGGAACGAGGCGATGACGGTGTCGAGCAACAGGTTGATCTGTGCAACCGAGGAGCCCAGCACGGCCGGCGCCATCAGCTTCAGGATGCGGCGCACGCCCGCGTGATGCCGTCCCCAGCGGGGACGCGGCAGCAGGCCGAGGCGGGCGAGGAAGGGCAGCTGGAGGGCAAGCTGCACGATACCCGCGCCGAGCACCCCCCAGGCGAGCGCGACGATCGGCACCTCCATGCGCGGTGCGAGATGGAGGGCGGCGGCGATCAGGGAGAGGTTCAGCAGGACCGGTGTGAAGGAGGGCACGGCGAAGCGACCGAAGGTGTTCAGCATCGCCCCGGCGTAGGCGAGCAGGCAGACGAAGAACAGGTAGGGAAAGGTCAGGCGGAGCATCTCGACGGCGAGATCGTAACGTTCGGGTTCATCGGCGAAGCCCGGTGCGAACAGCAGGACTATCATCGGGGCGAGCGCGACGCCGGCGGTCGAGACCGCGAGCAGCACGATCGACAGGGTGCCCGAGACATGGGCGGCGAGCTCGACCAGCGCGGCGCGGCTGCGCGTCTCCCGGTACTCGGTGAAGACCGGTACGAAGGCGTGGGCGAAGGCCCCCTCGCCGAACAGGCGGCGGAGGAAGTTCGGGATCTTGAAGGCGACGAGGAAGACGTCCATCGCCGAGCCCGCGCCGAAGGCGATGGCGAGGGTCTGGTCCCGCACGAAGCCGAGCACGCGGGAGAGCAGCGTCATCGCGCCGACGATACCGCCCGAGCGGGACAGGCTCATCGGCAGGGTGCTCGACGACCGTGCCCAAGCGGAGTACACTGGGCGGCTGAATACCGATCCCCGTTGTCGAGAGGAAGTCCGTGGCAAACACCGCACAGGCGCGCAAGCGCGTCCGTCAGGCTGAAAAGCACCGTCAGCGCAACGCGAGCCAGCGCTCGATGATGCGAACGATGGTCAAGCGCGTCTTCAACGCCCTCGAGTCGGGCGACAGGGGCGCCGCCGAGACCGCCTACCGGGAAGCGGTGCCCGTGCTCGATCACATGGCGCGCAAGGGCCTGATCCACAAGAACAAGGCCGCCCGGTACAAGAGCCGCTTCAACGCGCGTGTTCAGTCGCTCGCCAGCTGACCGCTCCACGTCCGTGAGCCGCGTACCCGTCACGGGCGGCGGATCACGAGGTTGTCGCGGTGCACGAGTTCGGGCTCGGACGCGTAGCCCAGCAGTTTCGTGAACTGCTCGCTGGGGCGACCGAGCACGCGTCGTACATCCGCCGCCCCGTAGTTGACGAGTCCACGCGCGATCTCCGTGCCCGCCTCGTCCACGCAAGCGACGAGTTCGCCTCGTCCGAACTCTCCGTTGCAGGCGACCACGCCCGCCGCCAGCAGACTCGAGCCACGCTCGCGAAGTACCCGGCATGCTCCGGCGTCGAGCACCAGTCGCCCCCGTACCCGAAGCTGCCCGCCCAGCCAGCGCTTCCTCGCGTCGGTCGGCTGTCGATCGCTCGTCAACATCGTGCCGAGCGCCTCTCCGCGGGCCAGTCGCACCAGCACCTCCGGTTCACGCCCGTCGGCAATGACCGTGGTCGTGCCTGATTCGGCGGCCCGCTCCGCCGCGAGAACCTTCGTGCGCATGCCGCCGCTTCCGAGCACCGTGCCGCTCGGCCCCGCCAGCGCCCGTACCGCCGGATCGCTCGCGTTGGCGCGTTCGAGCAGGGCAGCGTCGGGATGCGTGCGCGGATCACGATCGAACAGTCCCGCCTGATCGGTCAGCAGCAGCAACACGTCCGCCTCGACGAGGTTCGCGACCAGCGCGCCCAGCGTGTCGTTGTCGCCCAGCCGGATCTCGTCGGTGATGACGGTGTCGTTCTCGTTGACGATGGGCAGGACACCGCGCCCGAGCAGCGCGCCGAGCGTCGCCCGCGCGTTCAGGTAGCGGCGCCGGTCCGCCAGGTCATCGTGGGTCAGCAGTACCTGCGCGATCAGCCTCTCATGCCGCTCGAAGCCGGCTTCCCAGGCGCGGATCAGCCCGCTCTGCCCGACCGCTGCGGCGGCCTGCAGCTGGTGTACCCGCGTCGGCCGCGCGTCGAGGCCGAGCCGCACGACGCCCTCGGCGATCGCGCCGCTCGACACCAGCACGACTTCGCGTCCGTCGGCGAGAAGGGCTGCGATCTGGGCGGCCCAGCGGCTGATCATCGGGTGATCGAGTCCGCGCCCGTCGTCGGTCAGCAGGGAACTGCCGACCTTGACCACCCAGCGCCGGGCGCTGGCGAGCCGGGTTCGCATCAGCGTCGTTCCGGATCCGGTGCATCGTCGGGGGCGGCCTTGCCGTGGCTCGTACCGGTACCGGTGCCGGTCGCACGGTTGGCCGCCACCGTGACCTCGTCGGTCAGTGCCTCCGCGGCGGCGATCGTCTTGGCAGCGGCAGCTTTCGCGGCGCGCGCCTCCTCGGCGATGCGGACCCGGGCGGCTTCTGCGGCGACCCGGCGCGCCTCGGCGGCGGCCGCCGCCTCTCGCTCTCGCTCGAGGTGCGTCATGATGTCGCCGCACAGCGCGCGCGTGCCGTCGCCGCTGGCCGCCGACACACGGTACACCGGCCCCTCGTGCTCGAGCGCCGCGATGATGGCCGCGCAATGCGACTCGCGCTCGTCCGGTGGCAGCAGGTCGATCTTGTTGAGTACCAGCCAACGCTGCCGGCCCGCCAGGCCCTGGTGCGCGGCGGCGGGATGGCTCGCCACGGCCTGACCGTCGAGCTGCCCGTCGGCATCGCGGCCGGTCGAGTCGCCGACGGCGCCGTCGAGGGCGATCGCCTCCGGGTCCTCGCCGTCGGTCGTTGCACTGACCGTGTCGTGCCGTTCGAGCTCGGCGACGATGGTGCGCGCGTTGTCAGCGGGATCGCTGCCGTCGAGCGGCGCGACGTCGACGAGGTGGAGGAGTAGATGCGTACGGGCCAGGTGCTTGAGGAAGCGGGTGCCGAGGCCGTGGCCGTCGGCTGCCCCCTCGACGAGGCCCGGGATGTCGGCCATCACGAAGCTGCGATGCGCCTCGATCGCGACCACGCCGAGGTTCGGGTGCAGGGTCGTGAACGGGTAGTCGGCGATCTTCGGGCGGGCAGCCGACACCCGGCTGATCAGGGTCGACTTGCCGGCGTTCGGCAGACCCAGCAGGCCGACGTCCGCCAGCACGCGAAGCTCGAGTTGCAGTTCGCGCCGCTCGCCCGGCGTGCCGTCCGAGGTTCGACGGGGCGCGCGGTTGGTCGAGCTCTTGTAGCGCGTGTTGCCGAGTCCGTGGAAGCCGCCGCGGGCGACCCGGACGGTCATGCCGTCCGTGTCGAGGTCGGCCACCACACGGTTGCTCTCCCGATCCCGCGCGACCGTGCCGATGGGCACATCGACGAAGATGTCCTCGCCACCGGCGCCCGAGCAGTTCCTGCCGCGTCCGTTCTCGCCGCGGGCGGCGGTGTAGGTGCGCTTGTGACGGAAGTCGGCAAGGGTGTTCAGCCCGTCGGTGGCACGGAGGAAGACGCTGCCGCCGTCGCCTCCGTCTCCGCCGTCCGGTCCACCACGCGGGATGTACTTCTCACGACGGAAGCTCAGGCAACCGTTGCCACCATCGCCCGCGATGACGTTGATACGAGCTTCATCGACGAATTTCACGGGCGTCTCGGTGGGTCGGTTGGCCGACTATCGAAAAGGTCAGGCGGGAACTGCGGAACGCCACGGAGTTTATCGCAGGCACCGGTGCGACACTTCGTGCATGAATTCGACGAACGATGACACCTCACGGATCCTGCTCTTTCCGACGTGCGACCGTGACGGGCTGCTGCTCGACGCGATCCACTATCGCGAAGACGATCCGTCCACGCGTGCCGACGCCATGCTGTTCGGCTGGATGCTCGGCCTCGATGCCGCCATCGATGCCGTCGGCGCTGCCCGAGCCGTGCTGGCCGTCGCCGCGCAAGAGAAGAGTCCGTCGTCGTCGGCCTATCGCCGGGCGCTGATCGACGGTCTGGAACGCTTCGTGGCCGATCGGGGCCGTGTCGCCTCCCTGTCCTCGACCAGCGGCACCCGGCCGCGACGCCGTTGGCGAGACGACGTCTCTGCCGCTCGAAAGGGAGACGCCACGCTGGGCCGGGACGCCGCCCGCCTGCGCGACTGATCTGGCTAACGCCGCGTCCGGCGACCAAGCCGGGCCTGCCTCAGGCTCGGCGCTGCCGATCCCGTCGTCGACGCCCGAGGATCGAGGTCTACCGACGCCTGAAGATCAACGCCTGAAGATCGACGCCCGAGGATCGAGGTCTACAGACACCTGAAGATCAACGACTGAGCATCGACGCCTGGGGTTCGACGCCTGAGGATCGACACCTCGCGCGACGCCCGAATCGAGAACCGATCGGGGACTCCTTGCAGCCCGGGTCGATCTGAAGATCAGGCGCCAGTGGCGGGAATGATGTCGATGAATTTCCGGCCTTTCGCGCCGCGCACCTGAAAGTCGACCGTGCCGTCCACCTTGGCGAAGATCGTGTGATCCTTGCCGACGCCGGAATTGACCCCGGGGTGAAAGCCCGTACCGCGCTGTCGAACGATGATGTTGCCGGCGAGGACCTGCTCGCCACCGAACTTCTTCACGCCGAGGCGCTTGGAGATCGAATCGCGACCGTTGCGCGTGCTGCCACCTGCTTTCTTGTGTGCCATGTCTGTTTCCTGTCCGGAGTCACCGAAGATCGGATGTCCCGGAAGCGATGCGCCGATCGTGCCTGGCGCGAAGGTCGAGCATCCGGAATGAATGAAGATGAAGCGTTCGAGTGCGGCCCCGGAGATCGTCACGGGCCACTGCCGGCGGACGCGCTCCGACGACCGCCGCGATGACGTCGCGGTCGGCGACCGGACCCTGGCGAATCAGCCTGCGCTGATCCCGGTGATCTCCAGCTCGGTGAAGTTCTGCCGATGCCCCATCTGTCGGCGGTAGTGCTTGCGGCGCTTGAACTTGATGATTCGGATCTTCTTGCCGCGGCCGTGCTGCACGACGCGTGCACTGACCGAGGCGTTCGCGACGAGCGGCGCACCGACCGTCACCGACTCCCCGCTGCCGATCATGAGGACATCACCGAGCGTGACTTCGGATCCCTCGTCTCCCACGACCGACTCGACCCTGAGACGATCCCCTTCGCTGACCCGGTACTGCTTGCCACCGGTCCGTATCACCGCGTACATTGCTGAGCGTCTCTCCAGGCATGGCGCGCCGGGCCGGCGCCGGAATGGCAGGCTCGCGCACGGCCGCGGCATGATGCCGCGGAAAGCCGGTTAGCATAACGATGGCTGCAGGGCTCGTCAACGAGTGCACGCCGGCAGTTGTCCGCTTCTCCTGAACTTGCCACCATCCGGTGGCGCAAGACTCCCTCTGATGACCGTTGCCGCACCGCCGACCCGCCACCATCGCCCGATGCCACCGTCGATAGAGGAGTGCCGCGCGCTGGTCGCGCACGACATGTCCCGGGTGGACGCGCTCATCCGTGCTCGACTCGCCTCCGACGTCGCGCTCGTCAACCGCCTCGGTGCCTACATCATCGGCAACGGCGGCAAGCGCCTGCGGCCCCAGCTCGTGCTGCTCGCCGCCGGCGCCTGTGGAGTTCGCGACGCCCGGCCGATCACCGTCGCGGCGATCATCGAATTCATTCATACCGCCACCCTGCTGCACGACGACGTCGTCGATGCCTCCGAACTCCGTCGCGGACAGGACACCGCCAACACCGTCTGGGGCAACGAGGCGGCCGTGCTGGTCGGCGACTTCCTGTACTCGCGGGCCTTCGAGATGATGGTCGAGGTGGGTAGTCTGGAAGTCATGGACATCATGGCGTCCACGACCAACCGGATCGCCGAGGGCGAGGTCATGCAGCTGCTGAACGTCAATGAACCGGACATCGGCGAAGGACGCTACATCGAGGTGATCGAGGCGAAGACCGCCCGCCTGTTCCGGGCGGCCACCGAGCTGGGTGCGGTACTCGCCGGCAGTGGCGACGAGACCCGACGGGCGCTCGCCGACTACGGCATGCACCTCGGCACCGCATTCCAGATCGCCGATGACGTGCTCGACTACCGTAGCGACAGCGGTACGCTGGGCAAGAACGTCGGCGACGATCTCGCCGAGGGCAAGACGACCCTGCCGCTGATATACGCGATGCGCGACGGCACGGCGGCCCAGCGCGAGACGGTCGCCGCGGCCATCCGCGCCGGTGGCCTGGACGCGTTGCCGGAGGTCCTCGAGGCGATCGCCGAAACCGACTCGCTCGCCCGGTCGATGGACTGCGCGGCTCGCTCGGCGGAGGCGGCGGTCGCCGCGCTCGCGCCGCTACCGGCGTCGGTGCACCGCGACGCGCTCGAACGCATCGCCGCCTACTCCGTCGAACGCGATCTCTGAGCGCCGCCCGCGCGTTGCCCCGAGCGACGTCTGACGAGCACCACCGCCGCCAGCAGGCTCAACAGCGCGCGGCCTCCGTCCCCGCCCCCTCCAGCGCTGCCGCCACCCGCTACCGTTCCGTCATCGGCCCGCAAGGCCTCGTCGGCCGGCGGGTCGTGGGCGACGATCGGCGCCGCGTCTACGACCGTCGACTCGGCCGGGATGGCCATTGCCGTCTGCGAGCCCGGCACGCCGATGTCCCGGAGACGGAGCGACACGCGATCGTTGCCCGGCTCGCTGTCGACCCGTGTTCCGTGTGTGATCGTCGCCGCGAGCTCCGCCGCCCCCGCTCCCGGACCGAGGGTCGCGAGCACCGCGACGGCACTCGTGGCCTCGGGCGCGACGTCACCATGCTCGCACGCCAGCAGCGTGCCCTCGACGGCGCAGCCGGCGCTGGCGTCGCTCAGCACGGTGCCGTCGGGGAAGCGGGCTCGTGTGCTCACCGCCCGCGCGGTGCGCCAGGGATCCGTGTTCACCACCCGCACTGCAACCAGGCGCTGGGCCGCCTCGATGCCGAGGGTCGCGCGCACGTCGAGCGCCAGATCGAGACTGTCGACGAAGCAGTCCGCACCGAGGGTTCGCTGCAGGCGCTCGAGGCTGCAGGCAGAGAACTCGCCCGTGGTCGTGCCCGAGAGCCGCTCCTCCATGACCCCGCGTTCGATCGTCCCGTCCGGGCCCACCGCGCAGCGCGGGTCCTCGTCGTGCAGGGCGCCGAGGTTGTGGGCGATCTCGTGGGCCGACAGCAGGGTGTCGAAGGGGAAGGGCGTCGACATCGACACGTCGTAGCCGTCGAGGCGGCACACGGTGTCGATCCAGCCGAGACCGATCACTTCGTCCGGATCTTCGTGCCCGCTGAACAGGTGCACGAGCGCGAGGTCATCCGACAGGCCCGGATCGTCGCGGCGGACGTCTCGAAATGCGGTCAGCACTTCCTCGACCGTCCCACCGCGCGTGCGCATCGGATCGCTCTCCGGGTCGTCGTGGACCCGCACCTGATCGATCACGACGGCGAGGCCGAGCTGGTCGCGGTAGAGCCCGTCGACGCCGTTCATGATGCCGAGCGCGCGCGCGAGTCCCGCACCGTCGCTGCGCTCGTCGTAGCGGCTGTCGATGACGATGCCGATGCGCATCGCCCGCGAGACGAGCGGTGCACCGTCCCGCGCACGTGGTCGGAGGCGGCTCGGGACGAGGTCACGGCCGACGCGGATCAGGCGGTAGCCCTCGTCTGGCGTGGGGGGCTCGATGCGGTAGAGCGTGTCGTCGGCGAACAGGTGACCCGACAGGCGTTCCGCGGTCCGTGCCAGGCGAACCCAGGATCGCGTGTCGCCGACCACGCGTCCGCCGAGCAGGCGAGGCAACTCACGGTCGCCGATGTCGGCCAGCACGGCGGCGGAGAGCAGCGAACGGGGTTCCAGCGAGATGTCCCAGTCACGACCGAGCGCCGAGAACAGCATGCGTTCGTCGTCGAGGGCGAGGAGTTCGAGCGGGTGCACCTGTCCGGCGCCGATCGGCTCGACCGCCACGACGGCGCGCGAGGCGGCCCAGACGAGCAGGCCCACCATCGCTGACAGTCGCAGCGCCGGAACCGGACGCAGGAGGAAGGCAGGCATCTTCCTAGTGTATCAACCGCGGCCGCGCATGTTCCGGTCTCGCGTCCCGGCGATGTTCCCGAGCGCGTCGGCCGACGCGCACAGGTACTCGCCGGGGGCCAGGCCGTCGAGCGCCCAGGGACCGATCGAGCGTCGCACGAGGCGGAGCGTCGGGTGGCCGACGGCGGCCGTCATGCGGCGCACCTGACGATTGCGCCCCTCGTCCAGCTCGAGCGAGAGCCAACTCGTCGGGATCTCGGCGCGGAAGCGCACCGGCGGATGGCGCGGCCACAGCCAGTCGGGCGGATCGACCGCCGCGGCCGTCACCGCCCGCGCCGGACCGTCCTTGAGCTCGACGCCGGCCACGAGTGCCCGCACGGCACGTTCGTCGAGCGCGCCGTCCACCTGGATCAGGTAGTGCTTGAGCAGCTTGTGGCGCGGGTGCGCGATGCGATGCTGCAAGGCGCCGTGGCCGGTCAGCAGCACCAGGCCCTCGCTGTCCCGGTCGAGCCGCCCGGCTGCGTAGACGCCCGGCACATCGACGAAGTCGGCCAGCGTGCGTCGTCCGCCCTCGTCGGTGAACTGGCACAGCACGCCGTAGGGCTTGTTGAGCAGGATCAACGGCGGGGCGCCAGGCGGTCGGCGCGGACGCCTCACGCGGTGTCAGCGACGAGCAAGGACTCGGCGCGTTCCTCGGCGTGGTGTGGGGCAAGTCCGGCGTCGAGCAGCGCCTCGCGAACCGCGTCGACGTCGACGGGACGCCGCGTCAGCGCGTCGATCCCGACCGGTAGCGACGGGTCATCGAGCAGGCCGGTCAGGCGTCGCGCGAGCCGCACGGTCGGTTCATGCTCGGCGAGCAGAGCCGCCACGCCCGGCGCGCCGCGAAAGCGCATCGCCGGTACGGCGGACAGGTTCGCGTACAGCACGTCGAGCGAGCCCCACTTGCGGATCAGGCGAGCGCTGATCGCCGGTCCCACGCCGGGCACGCCGGGGATGTCGTCCGAGCGATCCCCGCACAACGCCAGCCAGTCGGCGACGGCCGCGGTCGGCACACCGAGGCGTCTTTCCAGCGCCCTGGCATCGCGTTTCGGCTGGCGACCGGCGTCGAGGTAGACATCCCCCCGACCGAGGACGAACTGAGCGAGGTCCTTGTCGCCGCTTACCACGGTGACGGGGTGACCGGCCGCACGGGAGACGTTCGCGAAGTGCCCGACGATGTCGTCGGCCTCCACGCGTTCGCTGCCGAAGGTCGCGACACCGAGACGCGGAACGAGGTCGCGCGCGCGCGCGAGTTGCTCGAGCAATACCGGCGGTACCGGCGGGCGGGAGCGCTTGTAGGCAGGGTAGAGGCGGTTGCGGGTGCCGCTTCGTCCGCAGGTGTCGAGCGCGCAGACGGCGAGGGAGGGGCGTTCGCGGGCGAGCAGGTCGACGAGCGTGTCGGCAAGGCCCGCCAGCGCGTTGGACGGACGCCCGGCGCGGTCGATGGTGGACGCCGGCCAGTGATGCCAGCCGCGATACAGGTAGATGCTCGCGTCGACCAGCAAGGCCGATCGCGGCGGCGACATCGGGGACGGTGCGGACGGCGCACCGGAGACGCGATCGTCCCGGTGCGCCGCGTCGATCAGGCTTGCTTGGCGCCGTAGCGTCGGCGGAACTTGTCGACCTGGCCGGCGGTGTCCATCACCTTCTGCTTGCCCGTGTAGAACGGGTGGCAGGCGGAACAGACTTCGATGCTGAGGTCGCGCCCGGCGGTCGAGCCCGTTTCGAACGCATTGCCGCAGCTGCAGGTCACGGACACCTGCTTGTACTGGGGATGGATGTCGGGCTTCATGACGGGCTCCGGGCTGGACAGAAACGGACCGGCATACTAGGGCTCAACCCGCTCTATTGCAAGTGAGCGAGGAGACCGGATCGATCAAGCGCGACACGGGTCCTGCCGCTATTCGGGTCGGACCCGGCCTTCTGCATGCGGGTCGCGAGGAGGCCCGATCCCATGTTGTCCCGAATGATCGCCCGATTGTTGTTCCGCACCCTGCTCTCCCTCGGCCTGTTGCTCGGCATCGCGAGTTACGGCCATCACCTCGCGGGCGGCGATCCGGGGGCGTTGTGGGGTCGGGTCGCCGACGGCGCGCTGGGCCGGACCGCCGACTCCTTCGCCGCGATGCGCGGCACGGTCTCCGCTCCGGCGACGGCACTGAGCGGGGCGGTCGGCGGCGAGCGCCGCGAGAGCGTCTGGACCTGGCAGGACGCGAACGGGGTCACGCACTACGCCACCGGGCGACCCGCCGATGTCGAGGCCGCGATGGTCACGGTCGACCCGGACCGCAACGTGCTCGCGCCGGTCGCCGCGCCGCCCCCGCGCCGCCGATCCGACCGCGAGCGCGGCGCCGACGAAACGCCCGCCGATGGGCGGCTGACGGCCGGAGGGGATGCCTCGGCAGCGGCGATGCCGGGTCTCGCCGGCGCCGCGCTCCGTGCCCACGGCGACGCACCGGCCGCCGATCCGGCACGGACCGAAGCCCTGCTTCGGCTGCTCCAGCCGGGCGCGCGCTGAATACGGGCCGAAAGCGGCCCGAAAGCGGGCTCATTCGGCACGCAGCGGAATGACCGGGTAGCGGCGCGACGCGGACGTCGCCGGCCCGTCATCGAGGAAGTACTGCAGCAGATCGTTCAGGCAATCGAGTCCGCGCGCGCTCGCGCGCAGCGACAGCCCCGACTGTTCGAGCAGGCCGGACGCCGTGGCCAGCCCGATCGGTTTCTGCCAGCGCTCGAGCGACACCCCCGTGTGCTGTTCGAACAGCGGTATCTCGAACCCGTCCACCAGACGCAGGGCATTCATCATGAATTCGAGGGCGCTGTCCTCGACCGCGATCGGCGACTCCCCGCCGATCGCCGCCGGCGTGCCCGCGGTGTCGATGTAGCGGGTCGGGTGCTTCGTCTTCCAGCGTCGCGTGATCGTGTTGTCGTCCGCGCGACTGATCTTGCCGTGCGCGCCCGCCCCGATGCCGACGTAGTCGCCGAAGCGCCAGTAGTTGGTGTTGTGCACCGAAGCGTGCCCCGGTCGCGACCAGGCGGATATCTCGTAGCGGTCGAATCCTGCGCCGACCAGGCGTTCGGCCAGCGCCTGCTGCATCTCCCAGCGGTCATCGTCGTCCGGCAGCGCCGGCGGGAAGCGCGCGAACAGGGTGTTCGGCTCGAGGGTCAGCTCGTAGCAGGAAAGGTGCTCCGGGGCGTGCGCGAGCGCTGCATCGACGTCGGCCAGCGCGCCCTGCATGCCCTGGTCGGGCAGGGCGAACATCAGGTCCAGGTTCAGTTCCTCGAAGCCCGCCGCTCGTGCGATGTCTATCGCGCGGTGGGACTCCGCGCCGGAATGGATGCGCCCGAGCGTGGCCAGCGCGTGGTCCTCGAAGCTCTGGATGCCGAGGGAGAGGCGGTTGATGCCGATCGCGCGGTAGTCGGCGAAGCGCGACTGCTCGACGCTTCCCGGGTTGGCCTCCATCGTGACCTCGACGGTCGGGGCGAGGGCGGTCAGGGCTCGCACACCGCCGAGCAGACGATCGAGTGCGCGCGCCGAAAACAGGCTCGGCGTTCCGCCGCCGATGAATACCGATGCAAGGGGGCGGCCCCAGATGGCCGGGAGCTCGATCGCGAGGTCGGCGAGCAGTGCATCGACGTAGGCGTCCTCGGGAATCTCGCCGCGCGACTCGTGCGAATTGAAGTCGCAGTAGGGGCACTTCCTGGCACACCAGGGAAGATGCACGTACAGCGAGAGCGGCGGGAGTGCGGTGAAGCGTCGCCCGTCCGATGAATCGACATCGATCACAGGGGGTGCGCGGCGAGGGCCTCGAGCAGACCGGCGACGGCCTTGCCGCGGTGGCTGAGCCGGTTCTTGAGCGCGGGAGCCAGACACGAGGCGGGTTCCTGCGTGTCGGCGTTCAGGAACAGCGGGTCGTAGCCGAAGCCGCCGCCGGACGCCTCCTGTTCCAGCACCCGCCCTTCCCAGACGCCCTGGGCGATGATCGGGGAGGGGTCCTCCGCGTGGCGGAGCAGCACCACGACACTGCGAAAGCGCGCCGTGCGACGCTCTGGCGCGACATCGCGCAGCTGCTCGAGCAGGAAGGCGTTGTTGTCGGCATCCCGCCGTTCGGGCCGACCCGTGCCCATGCCGTGACGTACGGCATGGCGAGCGGAGTAGAGACCGGGCGCGCCACCGAGCGCGTCGACCTCGAGTCCCGAGTCGTCGGCGATGGCCGGCAGGCCCGCGACGCGCGTCGCCTGTCGAGCCTTCAGCAGGGCGTTCTCGACGAAGGTCGTCGCCGTCTCCTCGACCGGCTCGATGCCGAAGGCGCCCTGCGCATGCGCGCGATAGCCGAGCGGGGCGAGCAAGGCGTCGAGTTCGGCCAGCTTGCCGGCGTTGCCGCTCGCGAAGACGATGCCCGCGCCATCACCGCCGGCTCCGGCAACGCCGGTCTCCGGACTGTCCGGCCCATCGCTCAACGCTCGAGCGCCTCGTCCTGATGGGCGACCAGCGCGTCGACGCCGATCCGCGCGAGTTCGAGCATGCGCGTGAGTTCCTCGCCGCGAAAGGCGTGGCCTTCGGCGGTGCCCTGGATCTCGATGAAGCCGCCTGCCTCGTTCATGACCACGTTCATGTCGGTTTCGGCCTTCGAGTCCTCGTCATAGTCGAGGTCGAGCACGGGCGTGCCGTCCACGATGCCGACCGAGATCGCCGCCACGGTGCCGAGCAGCGGATTCTTCTTTATCCGGCGCTCGGCGATCAGCGACTCCATCGCGTCGTGCAGAGCGACGTAGGCACCGGTGATCGAGGCGGTGCGCGTGCCGCCGTCCGCCTGCAGTACGTCGCAGTCGAGGGTGACCGTGCGTTCGCCGAGCGCATCGAGATCGATGCCCGCACGCAGCGCGCGACCGATCAGGCGCTGGATCTCCTGGGTGCGACCGGACTGCTTGCCCTGTGCCGCTTCGCGTCGGGCGCGCGTGTGCGTCGCGCCCGGCAACATGCCGTATTCGGCCGTTACCCAGCCGCGGCCGGTACCCTTGAGCCAGGGCGGGGTCCGGTTGTCGACGCTCGCGGTGCACAACACCTTCGTGTCGCCCATCTCGATCAACGTCGATCCGGCAGCATGCCTGGTGTATCGTCGGTGAATGGCGACGCTCCGGAGCTCGTCGACGGCTCGGCCACTGGGTCGCATCGGCGGGGTGTCCTGCAAGGGGCGGGCGAGTATAGCCGTCCCCGCCGTCCGCTCGCCGATTCCTGCCACCGCCTGATGCTCGAGTTCACCCCGCCCCTCGAACCGCCCGACGAATCGCCCGGGCACGGTCGGGAACGAGTCGACACCCCGTGAGCGATGCCGCTCGGGGTCCGACGCCTCCCGGTGCGAGGGGTCGTGACGCGACGCCCTCCGGCGAGGGCGTCGAACGACGCATCGCGGTCGATGCCGAGGCCCGGCAGCAACGCGTGCGCCCGGCCGAAGGATCGCGCTACGGTCGCGGCACCGGCTACCGACATGTGACGCCGCTGCCGGACCCGGACGCGTCTGGTCCGCCGAGGAAGGGGCGGGTGCAGTCCCTGCTCGGCGCCCTGCCGGTGCTGATGCTGGTGTCAGGCTTGTATATTTATTTCAGCGGTGAGAACGCGCAAAGCGGCGGTGCGCCGATCCGGCTCGAGAGCGTCGAGGCGGAAGGCCGGTTCAAGGGCTTGTCTGTCGCCGGCTCGAGCGCCGAAGGACGGCACTACCTGTGGTTCGACGACGGCAGCCGAACGCGCGGCGTGCGGGTGCCGCCGGTCGCGCGGGTGACGCTCGAGGCGCTCGTGCCGGGGGAGGCGCTGGATCTGCGCCTCGCCCCCACGGTCAGTGGCTCGCGCACGCTCTGGGCCTGGCGGGTCGAGCGGGACGGCGAGTTGCTGTTCGACGACGGCGACCGCCTGCGCTGAGCGCCGCCGGTCTGACGGCCGGGCAGGCGCGCAGGTCCGGTCCCCTCGTTCAGGCCTTCGCCTCGCGATCCGTCCGCGCGACGGCTCGCGCGTCCAGACGGCTCTGGCGTCGGCGGTCGCGTTCGACCGCACGGCGCTTCGAGAACCGCATCATGACGCGGAGGCCCGGCTCGGCATCCTCGAGCGCGAGCTGCGCCTCGTGCAGACGAGCGACCGCCTTGACGAGGCTCAGGCCCAGCCCGTTGCCCGGGGAGTTGCGCTCGTTCTCGAGTCGCACGAAGCGCTTGAACACCCGTTCGCGTTCGTGTTCGGGTATGCCCGGCCCGTCGTCGGCGACGCAGATCAGGAATCTGTCCTCGTCACCCTCGAGCGTCAGGGAAACGCGGCCGGGCCGCGGGGTGTACTTGATGGCGTTGTCGAGGAGGTTCGTCACCGCCTGCGCGATCAGGTGCGGGTTGCACCGGTACTGCGGATTGGCGGCGATGTCGACGACGAACTCCAGTCCGTCCTCTTCCTCGGCGACCGCTTCGTAGAGTTCGGCGAGCTCGCCCATCACGTCACCGATACGCGTGTCGGACCACTCGACCGCATCGATGCCGGCTTCGAGGCGAGCGATTCCCAGCATCGCGTTGAACGTGTGAATCAGACTGTCGGCATCGCCGATGACCTCGTTCATCACCTCGCGGTAGTTCTCGGCATCGCGCTCCTCGAGCAGCGTCACCTCGAGGCGATTGCGGATGCGGGTCAGGGGGCTGCGCAGGTCGTGGGCCACGTTGTTGGTGACCTGCTGCATGCTCTTCATCAGGTCCTCGATGCGATCGAGCATCTGGTTCAGCTCGGTCGCGATCTCGTCGAACTCGTCGTCGCGCTCGGTGACCGAGAGTCGGTGCGAGAGATCTCCACTCATGATCTCGGCCGCCGTGCGACTGACCGAGTCGATGCGCCGCAGGACGCTCAGTCCGACCACGATGCCGCCGATCAGGGAAAAGAACAGGGTGAGGAGGGTCGCGCCGACGACCAGCACGAAGGTGTGATCGAGCAGTGCCTGCTCGTCGCTGATGTCGTAGGCGATCGTCAGCTTGAGGCCGCTCGCCAGTTCGGTCTCCATCACGCGGACCGGGTAGAAACGCCGCGAGTCCCCGGGTGCGAGGTCGGCGACGTCGCCCATCGTGCCCGTGTACTGTGAGCTGACCGACTTCAGGCGGATGGGCAGGTTCTCCCCGTCCTGATCGGCCAGGGTGTCCGCGTCGTCGTTGCGTTCCAGGTCGTAGAAGCGATCGGCCGTCTCGTTCTGGCTCCGTTGCTGGATCACCTCGAGCAGGGTGGCGACCGCGCCCGACTCGTAGATGCTGGTGAGATACTTCGTCTCGAGCTCGAGACGGACCCCGATCTGCGAGTGAATCTGATCGCGCGTCGACCAGTAGATGAACCCGAGCGTCGACGCGCACAGCGTGCTGAACAGCAGCGCGTAGATCACCGCGATGCGGAACGCCGAGGTGCGAAACAGGCGTCGCAGGCCGAAGCGGCGACCGACGCGACCCAGGGCCGAACCGGCCGCACCGCGCGTCCATTCGACGAGGCCGCGTGCCGGGGCCCCGACCTCGTCAGTGGTCACCGATGCGCTTGCCGGGTCGAGTACGCGGCTCACGCGCCGACGATCTGAGAGGAGAAGGACATCGCTCGAGTGTAGCGCCGTCGCCGCCCTGCGGCGACGGCCGGCCACGGCCGGTCAACCAGCTTCGACGACGCTCTGGACTTCCTGGAGCTTGTAGCCTGCGCCGCGCACCGTGTGCAGCAGCGGGGTATCGAAGTCCTTGTCGATCTTGCTGCGCAGACGGCTGATCTGCACGTCGATGACGTTGGTCTGCGGGTCGAAGTGGTAGTCCCACACGTTCTCGAGCAACATGCTTCGCGTGACGACCTGACCGGCGTGCTGCATGAGATATTCGAGCAGGCGGAATTCGCGCGGTTGCAGGTTGACGTTCCGCCCCGAGCGCGTGACCTTGTGCTTGATCAGGTCGAGGGTGAGGTCGCCGACGTGCAGCACCGTACCTTGCACGCCGGACTGGGCGCGACGGGTCAGTGCCTGGAGTCTCGCGATCAGTTCGCTCAGCTGGTAGGGCTTGGTGAGGTAATCGTCTCCGCCGGCCTTCAGTCCGGTGACGCGCTCGTCCACGTCGTCGAGCGCACTGAGGATGAGAACCGGCGTCATGTTCCCCATTCGACGGAGCTCCTCGATCAGCGAGAGCCCGTCACGCTTGGGCAGCATGCGGTCGATGATCATCGAATCGTAGGCATTCGCGACCGCCAGCTGCAGGCCCTTCTCGCCGTCCGCGGCGTGTTCTATCGAGTGACCGCTTTCGGTCAACCCCTTGACGAGGTACGCCGCCGCCTCGGTATCGTCTTCGACGAGCAGGATTCGCATGGCCTATCTCCGGGTTTGGTCGTTCGAGTGATCAGTCGTCTGCGTCGTGCCGTGACGGGCGTGTAATGCAACCGTCCGACGGCTTCATCGGTCACTGACTGACCCGCCGTTTCCTGGCGTCGCGGCTGGAGGTCGCGGACGCCGCGATCGACGGGGACTACCCGGCCGGGCTTTATCGGCGCGGGAAGCGACCCCATGTTCTGCGCGATACCAACGTCCGGGAGGACTTTCCCCATGTGCGTCAGTGCCGATTCTCGAACCCCGCTCGATCGACGAACGAAGCGTCCTGAAAGCGGTCGCGTGAACCGCAGGATGGATGTCCCAACGACTTACAGAGTAGCCCGAAAGGTGATTTTCGGGATAGCACTGCTTCCCATTCTTGCCGTCACGACACTGACGGGCGCCCGGGCCGATTCCTTGCCCGATTTCCGCACGCTCGTGGAAAACGAGGGTGATGCGGTCGTCAAGATCTCGGTGCGAACCGAGCGCCAGGGCCCTGCCGGCGGTCAGCCCGGCTTCGATCTCGATCAGGTTCCCGAGCAATTTCGCCGTTTCTTCGAGGGTGTCCCGAATCCCGGTCAGCCCGATCAGCGTCGACGCGGGGCCGGCTTCGGCAGCGGGTTCATCGTCTCCGAGGATGGCTACGTCATCACGAACGCGCACGTCGTCGCCGATGCGACCGACATCCGCGTCGGACTGCAGGACCGGCACGAATACGAGGCCGAACTCGTCGGGTCCGACCCCGCGAGCGACATCGCGCTGCTGAAGCTCGACGCGACCGATCTGCCCGTCGTCACCATCGGAGATTCCGACGAACTGGCTGTCGGTGAATGGGTGCTCGCGATCGGCTCGCCGTTCGGTTTCGAACACACCGCGACCCAGGGCATCGTCTCGGCGCTCGCTCGCAGTCTTCCCGACGATACCTACGTGCCGTTCATCCAGACCGACGTCGCCGTCAATCCCGGCAATTCCGGTGGTCCACTGTTCGACACCGACGGCCGGGTGGTAGGTGTGAACTCTCAGATCTACTCGCGCTCGGGCGGGTATCAGGGATTGTCGTTCGCGATCCCGATCAACGTCGCGATGTCGATCGCCGATCAGCTCAAGACCAAGGGATTCGCGACGCGCGGCTGGCTCGGGGTCACGATCCAGAACGTCAGCCAGGCCCTGGCCGACTCCTTCGGGCTGGACCGTCCGGAGGGCGCGCTCGTCGCCCAGGTGTCCAGGGGAAGTCCGGCGGCGAAGGGTGGCATCGAGAGCGGTGACATCATCCTCGTCTTCGACGGCAAGCCCGTCCCCTTCTCCAATGCGCTGCCGCCGCTCGTCGGCGCCATCGCCCCCGGGGAGGCGGTCGAGGTCGAGGTGCTGCGCGACGGGGAACGCGAGACGCTCGACATCGTCATCGAGCCTCTGGACGGCGAGCAGCGGGTCGCGAGCGCGGGTAGCGCGCCGAGCGAGGCCGACAAGTCCTCGCGGCTCGGCGTGGTCGTGGCCGAGGTCCCCGACAGAGAGCGCGAGGCGCTCGGGGTCGACAACGGCGTGCTCGTCTCGGAAGTCGATCCCGATGGACCCGCCGCCAAGGCCGGCATCGTCGTCGGTGACGTCATCGTCTCGCTGAACCGCAAGAAGGTGGACTCGGTCGCCGCGCTCGGTGAGCTGCTGGACGACTCGCCTGCGGGCGACGCGGTCCCGGTGCTCGTGCAGCGCGATTCCGCTCCGCTGTTCCTCGCGTTGACCCTGCCGGCCGAGAACGGCTGACCACAGGCCGACCGCGCGGCCCGATCTCTCGAGTAGCGATGTTCAGGGCCGTTCACAGGGCCGCTCACAGGGCCGCTCGAGGGGGCCGCTCGAGGGGGCCGCTCGAGGGGGCCGCTCAAGGGGGCCGCTCAACGGGGCCCCGCTCAGGGGGCCCCGGTCAGGGGGCCGCGTCGTCAGAGGACGGGCGGCGCGCCCTTGCTGCCCTCGAGCGACAGGGTGGGGTGGGCGGCGGAGAGTGCCTTCTCGATCTCCGTCCGTCGCTCCTCGGGTACCTCGGCGATGACGAGGATCTCTCCTCGCTCGATCGCCTCCTCGTACTCGCGGAGCTGACTGTTGTCGATCGAGGTGCCGACCAGGGCCGCGGTGAAGGCCCCGAAGCTCGCGCCCCCCAGGGTGGTGGTCGCCACCAGCGCGGCACCACCGGCGACGACGCCGAGCGGCGGGAAGGCGAGGGCGGCGACACCGGCGAGCAGACCGGTCGCCCCACCCGCGACGACGCCACGGGCAAACGCCGGAATCACGTCGCTGCCGTCCTCCATATCGGCGTCGGGCAGGCTCTCGATGGCGGTGCGGTCGTTCGCAAGCACGCCGATGTCCTCGTCCGTCAGGCCTTGCTCGCGCAGGGTGGATACGACCTCCTTCGCGATGTCGGCGTCGGAGACCATGAAGAGCAGCTTTTCCATCGGGGCGCGGGACCGGGTAGCGGAATCGGAAACGGAACCCGCAGCATTGAAACGCGATTCCCCTCGCGACCGGCAGCGATGCTGAAAATCTTTCAGGGTCTGCCGCGCGGGCTCAGGGTCGACGCGCCGGTGGGTCGTCGTCATCGGACGGCGCCTCTCCGCCAACCATGATTTCCTCCAGCGACAGGCCGGTCAGGCGATTGACGGTGCGCCAGAGAAACCAGAAGATGGCGAGCATCATCACCATCGACGGGATCGCGATGACGGGGTAGCTCAGCAGCGTCATGCGACCGAGCTCCTCGTTGAATGCGCTCGAGCCGCTTTCGCTTCGCACGATCGTCTTGGCGAGCAGGTAGTTCGCGATGGCACTGAACAGAAAGGTGCCGGCGAGCAGCGTGTTGGCGTGGTTCAGCCGATTCTCGAAGTCGCGACGAGTGCCCCGTGCGTCGAGTTCGGCATGGATCCGGTCCACATCCATCAGGCCCGGATTGAACAGCAACTTCCGGATCAGCGGGTAGCCGAGGCGGTTGGCGACCAGCACGCCGATGCCGATCGCGAGCGGAATCGCCGCCTCCTTGACCGCCAGCCACTGCGCGTCGATCTTGAGCAGTCCGATCCCGCCGGTCAGCAGCACGCTCACGATCCCGAGCAGGGCCATGACATTGCGGCGCCCGTGACGAACCAGCTCGAGCAGGCCGTATCCGATCGGGAAGGCAAGTGCCAGCAGCAGCGCGCCGGTCGGCCCGAGCTGCTCGTCGCCGCTCATCTTCATCAGGATCAGCGAAGGGATCAGGATGCTGACGACGATGTCGACGAAGGGGCGCGGCTTGTGGTCGGCGGCTGGCGCTTTCACGGAGGAGTCGGCAGAGGCGGGAGCCGGCGAGTATACCGACCCGGCACGCGCACTCCGGGCGCGTGCCGTTCGCGTTCCCGTCTGGCGGGCGCGTCGGTTCGGGCAAGATCGACGCGACCCATTGGCAGCGTCCGGTCCGGCGGGCACTCTGGAATCGACCCGTCCGTAAACTGCGGCGGTGCACGGCGGATGAGACGCATGAGCGACGAACGGAAGGGCACGGCGTCGGTACGGTCGGCAACGCGACCGACAGGTCCGACGACGGGGCTATCGATGACTCGCTCGTCGGCTCGGTCGGTCGGCCGCCGCGGACCGGGCAGGGGGTGGATCGGTGGCACGCTGCTCGGTGCGCTGGTGGCCAGTGGCTGCCTGTCGGCGCAGGACGCCGGGGGGCGTCCGTTCGAGGTCTCGAGCGACGCCGGCACCACACTGCGGGCGGTGCCGCTCGGCGTGTACGACCAGCCCTGGGCGATGAGCTTCTTGCCCGGCGGAGCGCTGCTCGTCACCGAGAAGCGCGGCCGCCTGCTGCGCGTGGACATCGAGTCGGACGAGCGCGTGGCAGTCGAGGGACTTCCCGAGATCGAGGCCGAAGGTCAGGGGGGGCTCGGCGACGTCGTGCCGCATCCGGCGTTCGCCGCCAACCGCCTCGTCTATCTGAGCTACGTCGAACGGGAGGGCCGTCTCAGCGGCGCGGCGGTTGCCCGCGCGAGGCTCGGCGGTGACGAGGCGGCCCCGGCGCTCGACGGGTTCGAGGTGATCTGGCGACAGGTACCGAAGGTCTCCGGCAGCGGCCACTACGGTCACCGGCTGGCCTTCTCTCCCGACGGCTACCTGTTCGTGAGCTCGGGCGAGCGGCAGAAATTCACCCCGGCGCAAGATCTCGATCAGAACCTCGGCAAGATTCTCAGGTTGAACGACGACGGGACGGTGCCGGACGACAACCCGTTCGCGGATCGAGGGGACGTCGCGGCCGAGATCTGGTCGCTGGGGCATCGCAACCCGCTGGGGCTCGCCTTCGATGCCGACGGTCAGCTCTGGGAGCACGAGATGGGGCCACGCGGAGGCGACGAGCTCAACCGGATCGCGCGCGGCGCCAACTACGGGTATCCGCTGGTCTCGAACGGCAGTCACTACGACGGCGTCGAGATTCCCGACCACGACACGCGACCCGATCTCACCGCCCCGGCGACGAGCTGGTCACCGGTGATCTCCCCGGCCGGCTTCGTCATCCTCGGTGACGGGCGCTACCGAGCCTGGGCCGGCAGCGGGGTGATCGGCGGGCTGTCTTCGGAGGCGCTGGTGCGCGTCGAGCTGGACGGCGAGAGCGCCCGCGAAGTGGAGCGCTTCGCGATGCCGACGCGAGTCCGCGAGGTCGAGATCGGCCCGGACGGCGCGCTCTACGCTCTCGAGGACAAGAGCCGCGCGCGGCTGCTACGCCTCGATCCCGGCACCTAGACCGATCCCGAACGGCAGGCGAAAAAAAGGCCACCCCTTGGGGGCGGCCCCGTGCTTTGGCCGACAGCATCAGCCGTTGTAGAACGTCACGATGGAACCCGTGTTACCGGATTCGCGCCCCGTTCAGAGCTGACCCGCCGAAAATCAAAACACTAGACATTGATCACCTCCTGTTTATCCGCCCAAGGGACCATCAGTGTAGCAGCCTGGCAGCCGCTGTCGCCACACACCTGACGAACCGACCGCGCGCGGGGACACTGCGTCCTGCGCCGCACCGACGTCCCTGTCGCGGCAGCTCGGCTCAGCTGAAGAGGTCGAGGTAGGCGGGTACCGCGTAGCCTGGGAAGACCGCGTCGAGCGCGCCCCCGCCGCCGAGACGCCGGGCGACGAGTTCGGACAGCACCTGGCGGTAGTCGGTGGTGACCGGCAGGTCACCGTCGGCCAGGTCGCCGAGCCCGCTCCAGCGCCCAGCGACCTGTCCACCGTTGACGCCACTGCCGAGCACCATCATCATGCCGCCCTTGCCGTGGTCGGTTCCGTAGCTGCTGTTCTCCTCGACGCGGCGACCGAACTCGCTGAGCACGACGACGGTGACGTCCGATCGCGCCCTGATCGTCTCGTGGAAGGCGACGAGCCCTTCGGACAGTTCCTTGAGCTGGTCCTGCATGGAGCCCCGGTCATAGCGACCGTAGGAGTCGTGCAGATCCCAGCCGCCCATGTCGACCGTCGCCGCCTGCAGGCCGATGTCGGCCTGCACGAGCTCCGCCACCTGTCGCATCTCGCGACCGAAGCGACGCGGCCCGAAGCGAGCGGCGTCGGTCCCGTAGCCGAGGTTCCTGACCGTCGAGAGGTAGAGCGTGTCGAGCGCGCGTCCGGACTGCTCCCGCAGCAGGGACCGCGACGTGCCGGCGTACATCGCCTCGAGCGTCGTGTCGAGCTCGAAGGAGGTGACGTCGCTCGGTGGACGCAGGCGAAGGTTGGCGAGATCGTTGACGCTGAGCGCGTCGTCGTAGCCGCGCAGCATGCCGCTGAGGTTACCGATGCCGACCCCGCGAAACACCGGGTCGTCGCCGCCGGCGCCGAGGGCCAGGTAGCGTCCGAGCCAGCCCTCGGCCGCCGCGCGGCCGGACAGTCCGCCTTCCATGCGCGCCTGCGCATCGAAGTGGCTGCGCGTGCTCGAGGCGTCGTCCAGGCCGGTGCCGACGACGAAGGCGAGATCACCTTCCTCGTACAGCGACTTCAGCGGGCGCATGGCGTCATGCAGGGCGAACTGACCGGTCAGGTCGATCTGACCCCGACGCGGCACCGCGATGCCGGGACGCTTGTCGTAGTAGGTGGATTCGTCGCTCGGAATCAGCGCACCGACACTGTCCATCGCGCCGCGCAGAAAGACGACGACGACGGTGTGGTCACTCTGCCCGTCGGCGGCGAAGGCGAGTCGGCCCGCGCCGGAGGCGGCGACGGGGGCGGCAGCGAGCGCCTGCAGGAGGCGGCGGCGTGTGCGATCCATGATCAGCGAACCTGGAAGGAGGGGGAGGCGAGCGTCAGCCCGATAAGCGCGGGCACACGCTTTCGCATGCGCCCGTCGACCGCAGAATCCTCTCTGGCGCCGAGATGAACGAGCAGATGTTCGCGCTCCTCCGATGGAAGGGTGGTGCCGAGCAGGCGTCCGCAGATCTCGTCGACGAAGGCCCCCGCCGTCGTCTCCTCGACCGCCAGGTCGCCGAAGTCGACGCGTGCGCCGTCGGCCCGGTTGGCCGCGACGCGGAATGCGAGATTCCAGCGCCCGATCAAGGAGCTCGCATCCGTCCACGCGCGGTCCTCGAACGGGTACCCCTTCGGCGAGGGCGACTCGAACGTCACCATGCCCAGGCGCATGAACTCTTCGCGGATCTTGCGGCTGAAACGTTGCACGCCCTCGTCGTAGTACATCCGCGCATCGGTCGCGCGCAGCATGGCGTAGATCAACTCGTTCGGGCGGCGTACTCGCGCGCCCGCGCTGGAGCGGAACGCGTCGGTGGCGAACAGTGTGGCCAGGGTCGCCGCGATGTCGGTGTCGCTGGCGAGGTAGGCTTCCGCCACCCGCGCGACGGCGTCGTCGCTCGCGCCGATGTCGTCGCGGATGAAGTGCCTGCAGAGCTTGTGACACAGGTTGCGCGCCGTCGTCGGGTGGCGGGCGAGGTGGGAGAGCAGGGACGTGCCGTTCTCGCGGCTGCCGTCGGCGGCTACCGGGCTCCAGCCGAGCGTCTCGCGGGAGGCTGCCGGGCCCAGACGGTTCCAGTCGCCGCGAAACACGAACTCGCGACTGTTCGGGTCGGTCGTCCAGCCGGTGAAGACGTGCGCGACGGCTTCCACGTCGGCCTCGGAGAACGCGTCCGCCTGGCCCAGCGTGTGGATCTCGAGCAGCTCTCGCGCGTAGTTCTCGTTCGGCGGGCGCACGCCGTCCGCGCGGCTGGTGCGGTTGTCGAGAAACGCCAGCATCGAGGGCGACGCGGCGCTCGCCATGAGCAGCTGGTCGAAGCGACCGAGTGCCAGACGCCGCGTGACGGTGTTGTCGTCGGCGAGCAGGAACGCGACCTGGTGCTTGGAGGAATTGACGCTGAGATGGTTGCTCCAGAAGTCGACCATCAGTTCGAGCAGTTGCCGGCGACTGCGCACCGACCGCACCACGGTCATGCCGAGCAGCTCGTTCTGCACTTCCCATTGGGAATCGCCGTCGGAGATCAGCTTCGCCCCACCCTTGTACAGACGCGAGAAACGCGCGAGTTCCTCGTCGCACTCGCCGTCACCGATCGACGCCGGATCGAGCTGACGGCGGATGAAGGCGTCCGCGCCATCGGCCGCGAGTTCGTCTCGCAGCGCCTTCGTACTGCCGAAGGTCAGGCGGTCGATGACGTGGCGGGCGTCGTCCGGCAGGGCGGGCGAGTCGCGCAAGGCCGATCGGAAGGAAATCGGCGAGGGTGCCTCGCGGACGGCGCGGCGAGCGGCGGAGATGAAGGACATCGGCGGACGGAGACCTCGTACAAGCGAATCGGTGAAGGTTATCTGCACGCCTCGCGCCGCTACAACCGCCGTTTCCGAACCTCTTGGTAACCTGTCCCGCCCTTAACCCGGATGAGCAATATAATGCATAACCGCGTCGGTCGGATCCGTGGACTGGCCAGCCACGTCCGGGCGAAGACTTCGGAACGTCCGTTGGCCGGCCTTGATCTCGACTCCGCTCAGTGTCGCTCGCCGTTCCAGAGCGCCGTCGCGCACCACCACGTCGAGCGCATGCTCCCCGGGCGGAAGCCGGACCTGGATCAGTGACAGCGTCGCCGGCAGCGTCTCCCAGCTGCGCGTGTCCGCCTGCTCGAGCACGAACAGGGCGAACTTGACCAGTTCGCCCGCCAGCTGATCCTGGCTGGAGACGGAATGGGCGATATTGTATTTCGCGACGGCCCGCGCGCCCTGGCGCACCGCGATGCGCTTGCCCCGCTCGGCGAGCGATGCCCGGGCGACGTCGACCAGACGGGTCGCGACGGTGGCCGTCTCCAGTCGCTTCCCGTCGAGAACGACCTCGACGCGAGGCTCGCGGGCGCCGACGCCCTCCGGGTAGTACGGAAACGCGACGCGCAGGTCGATGGAGACGAACAGGTCACCCGAGTGCTTCTGCGGGACGAACCCCGAACCGAGCACCAGGACGAGCTGCCCGTCGCGCGCGGCGAATTCCCCTTCGACGTCGGCGAGTGCGATCCCGTCGAGCCGTTTCGCGAGCGCGGCGGCCTCGTCGGGCCGTGCCGTGCGCCGGGCATTGAGCCAGGCCGCGCGCACGACGCCCGACGGCGCGGCCGGGTCGGCGGCGAGCTTCCGGTACTCGACGCTCGCGCTGTCGAACTGCCCGGCGGCTTCGAAGCTCATGGCGACCAGCAGACGGGTGACGGCATCGGCCGCGAAGGTCTCGGGGTGATCATCGAGCTCCACCAGGGCGCGGCGCGCCTCCACCGCGGCCCCTTCGGGTTCGTTCAGTGCGAGGTAGTTGAGCATCTGGAAGGTGTTGATCCACAGGCGTTCGCCACTCTCCCCGCGATAGTTCGTCACCCGGTCGTTGACGATCAGAGCGGCGCTCTGTTCGGAGACGCTGACGCGATCGAGACGTTCGATCAGGGCGTCGGCCTCCGCGAAGGCGACCGTGCTCTGGCGATACCGCCCCGCGGCATGTGCGACCAGCCCCCGATCGAGCAGCAGCAGCAGCTCGTTGCGGGCGGGCACTTCCGCCTCGGCCAGCGTGGCGAGCGCGCGCTCCGGATCGCCGCTGCGGAGTTCGACGCGTGCCCGCTCGAGTGCGCCGTTGCCGGCGCAGCCGACCGACAGCAGCGCCACCAGCGCCAGCGTGAGACCGCGCACGACGCGCGTCGACGAGGGCACCGGCGAACGATCGATCGAGGTGCTCGACACGCGGGCGTTCGGGTTCGCCGTCGGGGAGGCGAGCTACCAGCCGATGATCGGCTGCGAGGATTCGCGGGCGATCTCGACGTCGTCCGCCCAGACGAGCTCGCCGCTCTGCAGGTCGGTCATCTCGAGCGTCATGCTGTAGTAGACGAGCTTGCGCTTGTTCAGCCGCCATTGCTTCGGCTGACGCTTCTCGATCGAACGGAGCGTGCCGGAGAGGATGTAGTCGGCCCCGAGCTGCCGGCCTTCGGCGACGCGCTGCTCGGGCGGGACGAAGCCTGCGTACTGGTAGTCCGTCTCGTCGAGCACGTTGTCACGCTGACGGCGATTCAGGAATCGGTACTTGCCCGAATTGATCAGCTCCAGCCGGATCGAATCGGTGATGCCACCGGTATCGATGTGCTCGGAGGTCTGATTGGCGACGCCGTAGGCGACGATGACCGGCTTGCCGTCCACATCGCGCACGCGGGGGGTGGCGAGCAGGCTGGAAGTCAGCGCCTCGACGATCTCCTTCTTGTCGGTGAAGTCGTAGCTCGCGTCGTAGTGCACGTCGCTGTCGGGGTCGATCGTGCGAGTGGTCGCTGCGCAGCCGCCCAGCGCGACGGTCGCCACGAGCACCGCGGACAGGGCCGCGGTGCGCGTGAGCGAGACCGGGCGAGAGGGTGCCGAGACGGTAGATCGGTGAGCAGGCATGACGCGGGTTCCCGGGTTCGACCCTGGGTGTGGGCCGTCGTGAGGCGTCGATTGTGCAAGCCCCGGGCCGGGGCGACAAGGCGACGATCCGGGAATGTTACCGGCGAGAACTGTACCCGCACTGAATGTTTCGGGATCGTGATAACGTGTCAACGAAATGTCGTCGCACCAGGGGTAGCCGTGTCGATGAGTCCGGGAAGACGCCCGCCTTCTGCGGCAGGGCTTGTCAGCGCCGCCGTCAAGTGGCGCCTGGTCGTGCTCACCGTCGGCCTGGTCGGCGCCCTCGTGATGGCCTGGTCGATGAGCAACGTGTCGACGAGCGCTCAGGCCGCGGGGCGACTCGGCCTCAGACGCATCCAGAGCAACATGGACGATATTCTCGCCATCCTCGCGCTGCCGATGCTGCTGTTCTTCGTGATCCTCGTCGCGTGGAGCGTCTTCGACCTGATCAGGCTCCACCGCGCCGCGAACGACCCGGCCAACTACCGCCGAGGGCGCGTGCGGCGAAGGTCCTGAGCTGCCGCGCCGCCGGTCGTTCCACGATCCGCGCGAGAAGATCCGAGAGCAGCAGCACCACGACCACCGCGGCGACGATGCCGATGCGCTCGGAGCCGGTCAGGGTCGTGACCTCCCGGATGATCACGTAGCCGAGGTTCTGGTGCAGCAGATACAGTGAGTAGGAGATGCTGCCCAGCCAGAGCAGCGGCCGGCAGCACAGCCACCCGAGCCGGTCGCTCACCGCCAGGAACAGGAGGCCGTAGAAGGTGCAGATGAACAGGGCATCCACCCACGGGTAGATCGCGAAGTTCACGGCCGCCGAGACCGGCAGGAACCAGCGCGCCGTGCGCCCGTCCGCGCCCTCGTGTAGCCGGAAGAAGACGATGCCGGCCGCGAACAGATGGACGTGCTTGATCAGCAGCAGCTTCTCCAGCATGAGCGGCATCGGCAGCAGGCCGGTGTGCACGAGCACGCCGAGCGCCATCAGCGGGAGCAGCCACAGCTCGGCGCGATGCAACTGGCCCATCTTGTGAATGGTCACTATCCAGAAGTAGAAGGTGAGTTCTGCGGTCAGCGTCCAGTAGGCGCCGTCCACGTGCGGTGCCCCGAGGTACTCCTGCAGCATCGTGATGTTCACCAGAAAGGCCGTGATACTCACCTCGCGCCCCGGCAGCCCGAACACGCTCATCGCGGCGAAGGTGATCACGAGCGCGACCCAGTAGGCCGGGTAGATGCGCGACACCCGCGAGACGAGGAAGGTGCCGATCCCGCTCGACCGTGACAGGCTCCAGCAGATGACGAAGCCGCTGATGAGAAAGAAGAAGTGGACGCCGTAGCGACCGAGCCACAGACTCTCCACCCTGAGGGTCTCGAGACCATAGAGCTGGTCGTAGCGGAACAGGTAGTGATAGAGGACCACCGTCAACGCCGAGATGCCGCGAAAGACGTCGAGCTCGGTGAAACGCCGCACGGGCATCTTCCGATCGGCGATCGGCGGGGTCGCGCTCACCGTGTTCCCTCCGGCCGAGCCTCGCCGCTGCTGCTCGGGTATCTGGTCCTCGTGCACATCGCGCTCGTCCTGCTCCTGTGGCGTTCCGATACCGCCGACATCGTTCGCGCGGCCATCGATCCTCTGCCCGCGAACCGCACGACGGGATACCGCGACACGCTCGCCTTCCATCTGCGTGGCGACGCCGCTCTGCCCGAGGGCGGATGGCGCCTGTTCGGCGATTCCCTGATCCGGGGCTTCCCCGCGGCAGGCCTCCGCGTGCCGGCCGCGAACTACGGGATCGGTCGGGACGACGCCACGGGTCTCGCCGAACGACTGCCGCTGTACGACTCGATCGGCCGCGCGGAGGGTGTTCTGTTGGCCGTCGGCGTCAACGACATCGAGCGCTCGACCGTTTCCCGAATAGTGACACGGTACGGTACCCTCGTGGACGCGCTGCCGCCGGCGACGACGCTCCTGTGCCACGGCGTGCTGCCGATCGACGAACGGGTTCTCGACGTCGATCCGGCCGGTCGATCGAACGCCCGCATCGACGCGTTGAACGCGGCCCTGCGAACACTCTGTACCGATCGGGGGCAACGATACGTTCAGCCACCGGCGGCGCTCGCCGATGCCGATGGTAACCTCCGCGCCGAGCTGCATGTCGGCGACGGCGTACACCTCGATGCGGACGGCTACGCCGTCTGGCTCGACTCACTGAACGACGTCCTCGCGCAGCCAGCGCCCGCTGCCGCCACCGCACCGGAACCGCCATGAACCGACGCCTCTCGCCTGCCGCCGCTCGACCGCACCGCTTCCGTCCGACGGCCATGGCGATCGGAGCCCTGACGGTTGTCGCGCTCTCCGCGAGCGCGGCGGCCGACGACGGACCGAACCTCTGCGAGGGGTTGGTGACCCACACCGAGCGCGTGGCCGTGCGTGCCGTGAAGCGCCCGCCCTTCATGCAGCGCTACCGCGATCCGGCGTTCGGCACGACCGTGATGCGGATCACGAACAGCGCCGTCGACACGGTCAACAAGCCGGTCTACAGCACCATTCAGGCATGGAACGCCGACGAATCCCTGTTGATGCTCTACCGGAGCGGTGGCGGATTCTTCGGGCACGTCCTGCTCGACGGCCGCACCTACGAGCAGGTGCGTGAACTCGACTTCGTGCCCACCGATCTGGAGGAGGTGTTCTGGAGCCATGTGGACCCCGACGTCTTCTATTACGTCAGCAAGTACAAGAGCGACCTCGGCGAACTCAAGCGCTTCAGCGTCAAGGCGAACGCGGCGGAGACCATTCGGGACTTCGACGAGGTCTGCGGTGCGAACGTGATGCCGGTCGCGGGCGGTGACGTGCACATGCAGTCCCTCGACGACGACCTGTTCGGTTTCCGCTGCAAGCGCGAGGACGGCAGCTGGATCGCGTTGACCTGGCGCCAGAGCACCGATGAGGTGCATACCATGGAGATCGGCGACGGTACCGACTACAACCAGTGGTACGCGCCGATGCCAGGTCCGAGCGGCGAGCGCGTCTGGTTCCAGGGTGACGCCCTGACACCGGACCTGAAGACCGTCGAGACGACGATGGACATGGCCAAGACCGACGAGCACTCGAACGTCGGCACCACGTCCGACGGCCACGATGCCCTGTACCAGACGGTGTTCGATCCCTCGCCTGACGGCTGCAACGACGACGTCCGTCAGGGTGTCGCGCACCTCACCGAGTTCGATCTGGAGACCGGTCGCTGCCGCCCGATCATCAACGAGAAGGGAGGCTATCCGTACACCACGAGCGGCACCCATGTCTCCGCACGCGCGATCCACCGTCCAGGGTGGGTGCTGATGTCGAGCATCGGCGACGACTTCAAGTGGTTCAGCAACAAGCGCAAGGCACCGACGCTGTTTTCCGAGATCTATCTCGCGAACACCGATCCGGAGAACCCCGTGACCTGCCGACTCGCGCAGCATCGCTCCTTCGGCAAGCATGCCGATCGGGGCGAGTACTCCGCCTATTTCGGCGAGCCCCACGCGACCATCAGCCCCTCGGGCACGCGCATCGTGTTCGGCTCCGACTGGTACGACTCGGGCATGGTCGACACCTACGTGATCGAGCTGCCGTCCTACGACCCGGACGCCTGAGCGCCGTCCCGTCACGCGCGTCCCGGAGCCGGCGATCGATTGGAGATTCGACAAGCGCCCCGGACGTGCCCGGCGCCGGGCACGCCCGTCTCGTAGACTCCGTCCTCGCTTCATGAAACGGAGACCGCCATGCCGACCGCTTTCGTCAGCAACCTGAACGACAACACTCGCAAGGAGATGATCGGGCTCCTGAACGAGCGCCTCGCCGATGTCGTCGACCTCACCCTCGCGGTCAAGCAAGCGCACTGGAACATCAAGGGCAGCGCGTTCATCGGCATCCACGAACTGCTGGACGCCATCGCGGAGCGCACCCGTGACCACGGCGACACGATCGCCGAGCGCTGCGTGATCCTCGGTGGTCTGGCGCAGGGCACCGTGCAGACGGTCGCGAGCGAGAGCAGCCTGGAGGCCTATCCGACGGAGATCCAGAACCAGCGGCACCACGTCGATGCGCTGCGGGACCGCTTCATGGCCTTCGGTGCAAAGCTGCGCGAGAACATCGACGCGGCCGGTGAGGCCGGCGACGAGGACACGGCCGATCTGTTTACCGGCATCAGCCGCGCCGTGGACAAGGACGCCTGGTTTATCGGCGCACACAACGAGACGGGTGGGGACGCCTAGTCGGGGACGCCTGGTCGGGACACTCGGTCAGCGACGCCTGGTAGAGGACGGCGGGGGCGGCAGTTCGAGGACGGCAGGTGGCGAACGCGCGATCGGGTACGTTCGGTCGACCGCGACTGCCGGCCGTCCCCGGCCGGCGTGCCGGGAAGGCGTGTCCGGCATGGCTGCCGGTACACGCCTTCCCGGCAATCGGCGGTGCTAGTTCGACGCGTCCGCGGCCGGCGCGTCCACGAAGACCACGTCGAGCGGGTTGAATTCGGTCGGGACGAGTGCCTGGACGATGCTGTCGTCGCTCGGGTCGAGCAGCATGAACCCGCGTTCACCCTCCGCGTCTTCCTCGGCGCCGAGCCCGACCCACACCCGACCGTCGGGTCCGACGGCCAGGGTGCCGATGTCGCGGTTCTCGAGGTCGGCGATCACGCCGTCCTGAAGCACGCCGCTGACCGGATTGAACGCGCGGAGCGTGCGGCTGCCGAGCGTCTCGAGCACCAGGTAGCCCTTCTCGTTCGACGCGACGATCGCGTTGGCGAAGAAGCCCTCGTTCTCGTCCATGGTGCCGTCGTCGATCAGCAGCGTGCGCGCGTAGCTCACGGTATCGATCGTCTCGATGCCCCCGTCGTAGGGATCCCCGGGCACCGAGTTGAACTCGTTGAAGATGTTGCCGCGGCCGACGACGTAGACCACGTCGCTGCCTTCCGGGTACAGCAGAGCGCCCGGGTTGCTGGACTCGAGCGCGATGCCGGGGAGGCCGTCGACCGTGGGGTCGGTGTCGATCTCGGTATCGGTTTCGGTATCGATGACCGCGACGTAGCCGTCGGTGTCCGGGTCGAAGCCGCTTGTGCCGCCGAGTCTTTCCATCAAGACGTACAGCTGGTCACCGACCAGCACGGCATCGCTCGGGTTGGGTGTCATGTCGCCGTTCGCCGCGTTGTCGTTGTAGGCGGACAGATCGATCTCGCCGGTCTTGAACGCGTCCAGGGTCGTGGCCGACGGATCGACGATCCAGACGAGGGAGCTGCCGTAGCGGACCACGTAGGCTTTCGTCTCGTCGACGAAGACGATCTCGTAGGGGTTGACCGTCGACTCCGCGCCGTTGGCGGAGTACTGCCAGACCGGCGTCTCGAGATCGTCGGTGCGGAAACGGGTGAGGGTGTCGAGGTTGAAGCGACCGATCTCGTACACGTCGGTCCCGTCGGTGGCGACGCGGATGTCGCTCGTCGTGGATGGGGTGACGCCGGTCGAGGCGAAATCGTCGGCGAAGGCCAGGCGCTCGATCTGACCGGTGCCGGCCAGCGCGCCGGCAACGAAGGCGAAGCGTTCACCGGACCCCGCGGGTGTGTCGGTGCCCTCGACACCGCTCGCGGTCATGCCCGGTGTCGTGTCGGGACCCGGGCCATCGTCGGTCGGCGAGCTGTCGTCGTCGCTGCTGCTGCACGCCGCGAGCGCGACGGTACAGGCGAGGGCGAGCACGGTGGGGCGCAGGTAGGCAGGGTCGATGGGGGAAGTGGGGAGTCGCATCGGTATCTCCTAGAGAGTGAACGTGAGATGGAGGGAAAGGGCCCGTCCGGGACGGGGAAAGCCGTTGAAGTCCTCGACGTTGTCGTCGCCGAGGTTGTCGATCGCGAGGGCGGTGCGCCAGCGCCCCCGGACATGCTCGACGCCGAGGCGGGTGATCGTCGAGTCGCGGGCGGGACGTCGATTGACGCGGTCGTAGTAGCGTCCGCGCGTCGTGTCCGCCTCGAGACGGACATGCCAGTGCGCCGAGGGCCGGTAGTGCAGCGCCGCGTGCGCCTGCACTCGCGCCTCACCCGGTAGCTGGCGACCGTCGAGGGTCGGGTTGGCCGATCGGTTCCGCGCGTCCTGCAGCGTCGCGTTGCCCGTCAGTCTCCAGGCCGGAGCGAATGCCCAGTCGCCGGACAGCTCGAGCCCCAGAATACGGGCGCGCCCGCTGTTGAGCGGGCGACCCACTCCGCGCGCATCGAAGCTCGTGACGATGAGTTCGTCGCGCTCGCTCGCGAATATCGCGGCGGCCACCGACAGCGTGTCGTCCGTCGACCATTCGATCCCGACATCGGCATCGGTGCCGCGCTCGGCGTCGAGTTCGGGATTGCCGCGCACGAGCCCACGGTCCACGAACAGCTCGGCGAAGGTCGGTTCGCGCACGTGTCGCCCCAGGCTCGCGTGCAGCGTCAGCGAATCGCTCGCGTCGAAGCGTGCGCCGATGGCGGCCAACAGCCGCTGCGTGTCGCGCGACCGGCGTTCGCCATCGTCGGCACGCCGCTCGGTGCGCTCGAAGGTGTCATCGTTCAGCTGCCAGCGCAGCGTCGGGGCGATCACGAGACGCCCGGATGCTGCGTAGGCCGAGTAGCGGGTGCCGACCAGCAGCGCATCGCGACGGGCGTCGGTGTCCGGCGCGCCACCCAGTCGATCGCGTCCGGTCAACGTCTCGCGTCGGAACTCGACCTTCGCATCGACGGTGCCGGGCCCGAGGGCTCGCGTCCACCAGGTGTCGGCGCCGAGGGTGCGCGCGCGATTCGATGTGTCCTGAGCGCCGAGCCCCACCTGGCTCATCCGGTCGTCGTAGCGATCGTCCTGCGCGTGCAAGAACAGCGCGTGCCGGGTGTCCCACGCGCCGACCCCGTTCCGGGCATGGGAGAACTGGAGTTGAGCGGTGTCGGTGTCGAAACCCGCCTCGTTGTCGGCGGAGTTGCGCCACTCGGGCACCCCCAGGCGACGGGCACCGAGTTGCAGGAGGAGATCGCTGCGCGCCGACTCGCCGTGTGCTGTGCCGAGCTTGGTGAGCAGTCCGGCGCGGCGGACGTCGGCGTTCCGGCGGGGCTCCCGGCGATCGTCCGCCGCGTTCAGCGGCGTGCCGTTGCCGTCCACGAACCGGTAGTCGTTGTCGGCCGAGAGCAATCCGAGCGCGGTCACCGCGTCCCAGCGCCCGTGGCGTCCCGCATGCGTGATCTCCAGACGGGCCGTGCCGAAGCTCGCGACGCCGACACCGAGGCGGGTGACGGGTGGGCCGTCACCGACGCGCGGCGACAGGAGATTGATCGCGCCACCGATCGAGCCTGCCCCGAACTGCAAGGGTGTCACCCCTCGGTAGATGTCTATCGCGTCCAGCGAGAGCAGCTCGAGCGTCGACAGATCGACCACCGGCACGCCTGCGCTGTTCAGGCGAACCCCGTCCAGCAGCAGAGACGTCTGCGCGGCGCTCGCTGCGCGCACCGTGATCGAGGCGAAGGTCCCGACACCGCCACTGCGTCGGCGCTGCACGCCGGCTTCCTGCGCCAGCACGTCGTCGAGCGCGATGTCACGGCGCTCGAGCGTCGACCCGTCGATGCGGGAGTGCGTGCCCACGTGATCCTCGGCGACCACGTCGCCGGTCCGCGAGGCGGGCGCGGTCACGACGATCTCGTCGAGTGCTTCCCGGGCAAGCGCCAGCGGCGCGGCAAGCACGATAATGGCGGCAACCGACGCAACCGACGCGGTCGACAGAGGTGCCGCGACAGACGCAGCCGACGCGAACACACGGGGAGACCATCGCGACCACGAACCGGCGGACGTCGCGGCGTCGACGGCGCGTCGTGGATCCCGAGCATTCGCGAGTGGTCGCACGTCCGTCCCTGTCCCTTGCCCGGCTGCCCAGCGTGAGCGGACGGGAAGAGGGGCGACGCGGCGCGCGTGCGCGCCGGCATTCGGCGCACGCGTTCCTGTCACGCCCGGCGCACCCCGTCCGGCGAGAACATCGTGCGACGGGCAGGTCTCCTGACTCGCCACGAACGCGATACCCGAACGGGAGCGCGCGATCGCCCGACTCCCTTCCCGGACGCATTCTCGCGTCCAGTGGGCGTACAGCCGGGCCTGCGTGACTTACAGTTGCGGGGGCAGTCGGAGCGTCTCACTCCGTTCCCTATTATTCCGACTGGCGGAACCGCGTCGCGGGCAGAGCATACTCCAGATCATGACGCCACGAACGACACTGATGCTCGGTGGCGCGCGCTCGGGGAAAAGTCGTCGGGCGCAGGCGCTCGCCCAATCGCTGGGCGCGCGACGGGCAATCATCGTCACCGCCGAGGCCTTCGACGAGGAGATGCGCGAGCGCATCGCCAGGCACCGTGCCGATCGAGATGCGAGCTGGCGCACCGTCGACGCCGCGATCGATCTGCCGACGGCGCTCGACGGCATCGGGCGGGACGTCGCAGACGTCGTGCTGATCGACTGCCTGACCGTGTGGCTGTCCAACGTCCTGCTCGCCGAGCACGACGTCGATGGCGCGACGGATGCACTGCTCGCCGCGCTGGCGCGGGCGGTCGTACCGGTGGTCCTCGTGTCGAACGAGGTGGGGCATGGGCTGGTGCCCGGGACGCCACTCGGCCGACGCTTCCGGGACGCTCAGGGCCGGTTGAACCAGCGGGTGGCCGATGCCTGCGAGCGTGTCGAACTGATCGTCGCCGGACAGTCGCTCGTGATTCGGGACGAACCCCGCCCGAGCTCGAACGCCGGGTGGCCGACGGCCGAACGCCGGACGCCGGCCACGCGGGAGACCGCTCGCGCCCGGGCCGACGGCCCGCCCTCGGCTGGCGCCATGACCGTGATCGGTGTCGACTTCACCAGCACGCCGACCCGGCGCAAGCCCATCGCCAGGGTGAGCGGCGCCTGCGAGAACGGCGTGCTGCACGTGACAGACCTTGCCAAGCTGCCGTGTCTCGCCGATCTGGATACGTTGCTGCGTCGCCCGGGGCCGTGGATAGCCGGGCTCGACTTCCCGTTCGGGCAGTCACGACGGTTCGTTCAGAACAGTGGCTGGCCGCTCGACTGGGCCGCCTACGTCTTGCATGCGGCCGCGCTCACGCGGGTCGAGTTCCGGGCCGTGCTCGATGCCTACCGCGAACCGCGCCCCGCCGGTGACCGCGAACATCGCCGCGTGACCGACGCCGCCGCCGGTGCGATCAGTCCGCAGAAGCTCTACGGGGTGCCGGTCGCCCTGATGTTTCACGAGGGCGCGCCACGCCTGTGCGCCTCGGGCGTGCACGTGCCAGGCCTGCAGTACGGAGATCCGGACCGCGTCGTCGTCGAAGCCTACCCGGGCGTGCTCGCTCGGCACTTGCTCGGACGCCGGCCCTACAAGAACGACATGCCTGCAAAGCAGAACGAGAAACAGCGGAGCGCGCGGCGTTCGCTGCTCCACGGCCTGCGTGACGGCCAGCTGGTGGACTCGCACGGGATTCGGGTCGAGCTGGCGGAGACGATCGACGCGTCGGCCTTCATCGACGATCCGACGGCCGATGGGCTCGATGCCCTGCTATGCGCGGTGCAGGCGGCCTGGGCCTGGACGCGGCGCGAGGACGGCTACGGCATGCCGCCGGGCACCGATCCGCTGGAGGGCTGGATTGCCGAGCCGACGCTCGCTTCGCCCGATGGCGCGCTCGACGGTGACGAGGCGAGCGTGAGAACCTAGGCGCTCCTGTTCTCGTCTCGAGAACGATCCACACAGATCAGCAAACGCCTGCTCGGGATCGGCGAATGCATGGCCGAGCTCGCTCCCGAGTCCACGGGACCCTGGCGACAGGGCTCCGCGGGCGACGTCTTCAACGCGCTCTGGAACGCGCGGGCCTGCCGGCACCGGGACGACGCGGTGGACTTCCACACCGGGCTGGGGCGCGATGCCCCGTCCGCCGAGTTCGAGACGTTCCTGCACGACCACGGCATCGAACTCGGCGAGAGCCAGCCCTTCGACGATCGCACGCTCGGGCCGTACGCCATCCACCTGCGGAACGGCGAACGCTCCTTCTCCTACTGGCGCGACACCTCGGCCGACCGTCGGCTGGCCGCCGACCGCGAGCGGCTGTCACGTCGTGTCGCGGCGGCCGATCCCTTCAGCGCAGGTCTTCCATCGCGACCATCTCGACGTCGGAGTAGCCGACGTTGTCGCCCGCCATGCACCAGATGAAACTGTAGGCCGAGGTGCCGGCGCCGCTGTGGATCGACCAGCCTGGCGACAGGATCGCCTGCTCGTTCTTCAAGACGAGGTGACGCGTCTCGGTGGGTTCACCCATGAAGTGGAACACACGCGCCACCGACGATCATGCGATCGAGGTGGCTGTAGACGAGGTTCACGGCGCCGTCGACGAAGAGCGTCTCGATGAGGAACTCGGCACGTAGCCCCTCGGTGTCGAGCGTCTTCGCGTGACGGGGGTCGATCGACTGGCGGGTTTCGGTGGTGGTCACGTCGTGTCGGTTCACGGTGAGGGCGGGGTGACCGCTGGAGAAGATCGTCGCGCCGGGGTGTGAAGGCGTCTACAGGCTGCCGGGCTCGATCGCGGCACAGCCGCGATTGACGTTCGAGGAAATGACCACGGAATCGCCAGCTGCCAGGCGATGCGAGACCTCGCCCACGGTGAAGTCGAACACGCCGGATCGCACGTCGGTGAACCGGGTATCGGCATGCCGAATACTAGCATGGCAGTTGTCGCACGCTCGCGAACAGGCGTCCGAGCGGTCGGGTTGACGGTCGTTCCTGACGGTCGCCCCTCAGTGCGCCTCGAAGAACTCCGGATGCGTTTCCCGCGCCGCGTGAATCACGCGGTCGAGTCGCGACAGGTGCTGGCGGATCAGCGCGACCGCCTCGATCTCGCGGCCCTCGAGCACCAGGGCATGCAGCGAGCAATGATCCTCGTGGGTCTCGAGCAGCTCCTCGCGATCGGCGAGGCTCAACAGGCAGAGCCGGCTGACCTGAGCCTTCGTGGCCACGATCGTGGGGTAGGCGAACGCGCAGCCGGCCGCCCGACAGAGCATATGATGGAACTCGTCGTCGAGCGCCTGGAAGCGCCCGGTGCGGTTCGCCTCGATCGCCGACCGCTGCTGACGGAGGTTCGTCTCGAAGCGCTTGTCGAAGGCGCCCGTGGGCCGGGCGCAGGCGCGGCGAATGACCTCGATCTCGACGGCGGTCCGTACGAAGCGCGCGTTGAGGAGAGAGCTCTCCGAGATGCGTCGAACCTCGGTCGCCCGCTGGGGGCGCACTTGCAGAAGATCGAGATCATGAAGACGGATGAAGGCCTCGCGAACCGGTTGGCGAGACACCTCGAACTGACGGGCGATCTCCACCTCGGACAGCTTGGTGCCAGGGGTCAGCCGCATGCCGATGATGTCGGCGTGCAGGCGCTCGAACACATCGTCCGCGGCCGTGCGGCGCGGTGCGTTTCGGTGGAGGTCTGGCATACATCGGAGATTATCACGCCATGCGTCGGGGCTCGGACGGGTGGACGCCCGTGAGCTGGCGACGAGGGGCCGTGGTTCTCGGTCTGCTCGGCGTGATCGCGATCGCCGGCCATCGCGTGGAGCGCGCCCGCCCGATCGCCTTCGTCGGCGGACAGGTCATGACGATGGATGGCGAAAGCCGCGTCGTCGAGGCCTTGCTCGTTCGTCGCGGCCGCATCGATGCGCTCGGTACCCGCGAGGCGATTCTCGCCCGCCGGCCCTTCGGCACCCGCGTCATTGAACTCGACGGGGCGACGCTGCTGCCGGGTTTCATCGATGCCCACGGTCACTTTCCGGTGTCGGGCCTGGCCGTCGCGAGCGTCGATCTCGCCCCGCCTCCCCTCGGCGAGGTCGGCGACGTGGCGACCCTGCTCGCCCGCATCGGGGACGCGGCCGAGGAGGCGCCGGGCGAGGGGTGGCTGCTCGGCTTCAACTACGACAACACGGCGCTTGCGGACGGGCGTCATCCGACACGCGACGCGCTCGATCGCGTCAGTGGCGGGCATCCGGTCTACCTGCGCCACGGCTCCGGACACATGGGGGTAGCGAACTCCCGCGCGCTCGCGGCGCTCGGCATCGAGGAAGCGGACGTGGCGGTGGTGGGCGGGGTGCTCGGTCGCGATGCCGCCGGACGACTCGACGGGCTCTTGCAGGAACGCTCCGCGCCGTCGCTCGCGCGACTGCTCCGCGACCTGCCGCTGCACACGCTGCCGAAGATCCTGTTTCACGCTCGGGACGAGTACCTCGCGGCCGGCATGACGACGGTGCAGAGCGGCGGGGCCAACGCACGGCTCGCCGCGGCGTTGCGCTGGTCCGCGAGACTGGGCCTGTTGCCGCATCGCGTGGTCATCTGGCCGCTTCATGCAGCGCACGGTGCGTCGGCACGCACGCCGTCGACCCCGTCGACGCCTTCCACCGCGAACGATGACGGGATCCGACGCGCGCGCATCGGGTCGGATCCGAGCGTCGTGGAAGGCCCGTTGAAGCTGCTGGCAGACGGCAGTCCGCAGGGGCTGACGGCCTGGCTGTCGCGCCCCTACGACGCGGCCGCCGGCTTGCCGGCAGGCGACGCCGGGTTTCCGGCGATGCCGGTCGAGACCTTGCACGCGCACATCGCCCACCACCACGCGGCCGGTCAGCGCCTCGCGATCCACGCGAACGGAGACGCCGCGATCGAGGCCATCATCGATGGCGTTGCCCGCGCGCAGCTCGCGCACCCGCGCGACGATCCGCGCCATGTGCTCGTGCACGCGCAGACGATCCGGCGCGATCAGCTCGCGCGCCTCGGCGCCCTCGGCCTCACGCCCAGCTTCTTCGTCGGTCACACCTTCTACTGGGGCGACTGGCACCGCCAGCGTGGCCTGGGGGCGGAGCGGGCGCGCACGATCAGCCCGACCGGCTGGGCCCGCGAGCTCGGGGTGCGCTACACCCTGCACGCGGACACACCGGTCACGCCGATGGACCCGATGCAGTTGCTGTGGAGCGCGACGGAGCGGCTGACGGCGAGTGGCTACCTGCTGGGGCCAGAGCAACGGGTGAGCCGGCTCGACGCGCTTCGCGCCCTGACGATCGATGCCGCGTGGCAGAGCGAGCTCGAGGCCGTGCTCGGGTCGCTGGAGGTCGGCAAGCTCGCCGACCTCGTCGTGTTGTCGGGAGATCCGCTGAGCGCGCCGGACGTTCGCGAGCTGCACGTCACCGGCGCGTGGATCGGCGGGATCGAGCGTTACCGTCGAGCCGGGGCTGGGTCGTGATCCGCCGAGGATGCGCGAACGCCTCGTGCGTTCTCGCGGGGCGTCTCGCCCGGCGTCAACCGAGTGCCAGCGCCGCCATCCAGGAGAGCAACGCGAGTCCGGCCGCCACGGCCCCGGCCTGAAGGGCGCCCAGGGATCGGCGACGACGGCGAACGTCGAGCAACCAGCCGAAAAGACAGGCGATCAGCAGCGTCCAGAGAACGACGGCTGCCGCGTGCTCGGCCAGCGAGCCATCCGCCACCGGCACGGAGAGCGAGCGAAGGCGCCCGGCAAGCGACGGCGTCTCGAACCCGGCGACGGGTACGGGGCCGGCGAACAGCTTGTGGTAGGCCGCGCGGAGCAACGGTGAGACGAGCACGATCGAGAGCAGGCCCAGCAGCATCGTCATGACGAGGTCCGCGGCGGCCGGTGCGAGGGTCGCACGTCGCATGAACCGTCGGCGGAGTGTTCGCGTCTTCATCACGGACCCTGCGAAGAGCACCAGGCTTGCAATGCAAAGCACGGTCGCCAGCAGTGCGCTGCCCGGCAGAGGGTCGCCGTGGTGCGAGCCGAGCAGGCCGCGCAGCAGGCCGGGGTGCCAGAGCACGGCCGTCACCAACGCCCATGGCAGCAGCATCAGATCCTGGTGCAGGTCGTTACGGGTCGAGAGGACACCGCGCCACGGGACGATCACGGCGAGAAAGACGAGCGCGGGGGAGAGCAGTCCACCGACGACGGTTGCGGGATCGAGCGTCACGTCAGACTTCCTTCCGGGAGGGACGACGCCCCGATGGACTGGAATTCTACAGAGACGGCCCCGCCCGAATCCGCGACGACGTCCCGTTCCGGACTCGCGCCGGGGCAAGGCGAGGAACCGTGAAGCGCTCCACACCGGTTCGTGCCGGCGCGGTCGATACGAGACCGGAGACGCGCTTCCGCGAAGGGGCCGCCGACCGAAGACGCGATGGGACCACGCGACGACGATCGTCGGTACCACCCCCGGCAGGCGTTCCCCGTGCGCTCGGAAAGCCGTGTGCGGGGCTGGCGGATACGGCATCATCGGGAGTGCTCTTCGTGCGACCGCCGAGAGACGCGCCGGCAGCAGGCCGAACGGATACAGGATGAGCGAGCCGATAACCCTGAGCACCGAGATGATTCTCGTGCTGACGCTGCTCTCGGTGACGGTCTACCTGTTCGTCTCGGCGGTGGTGCGCGTCGATGTCGCGGCACTGATCATCCTCGTCGTGCTCGGACTGCTCGGCTACGTGCCCGGCATCGATCCGATGCTCTCGAGTGGCGAACTCTTCTCTGGCTTCTCGAGCAACGCCGTCATCTCGATCATCGGCGTGATGATCATCGGAGCCGGGCTCGACCGGACCGGGCTCATGGGCAAGGTCGCCACGCACATCCTGAAGGTGGGCGGGCGGACCGAGACGCGCATCCTGCCGCTGCTCTCCGGGGCGGCCGCCTTCGTCTCCGCCTTCATGCAGAACATCGGTGTCGCCGCCCTGTTCCTGCCGGTGGTCAGCCGCATCGCCGAGCGCGCCGCGATCCCGATCTCGCGACTCCTCATGCCGATGGGCTTCTGCGTGATCCTCGGCGGCACGGCGACGATGATCGGTTCGAGCCCGCTGATCATCCTCAACGATCTGATCGCCTCGGCCAACCGATCGCTCGACTCCGCCGACCGCATGGAGCCGTTCGGCCTGTTCGCCGTCTTTCCGATCGGCGTCGCGCTGTCGGTGACGGGCGTCCTTTACTTCGCCTTCCTGGGGAAATACCTGCTGCCGACGCTGACGCCCGGCGAGAGCAACCGGACCTCGCGGGCGGCGGACTACTTCGAGAGCGTATACGGCATTCGTGGCGATCTCGTCGAGGCGCAGATCGGCTACGACGCGCCGCAGGTCGGCATGACCATCCACCAGGTCGAGGAGACCTACCCGAACACGCCGTTCATGCTCGCGCTCTACAGCGGCGACGTGGTGAAGATCCCGCCCGACCGGGAGGAGACCATCTGGGTCAACACGCGCGTGGGTCTGATGGGCGAGCGTGCCTCCATCGAAGCCTTCTGCGAGGAGAACGAGTGGGAACTGCTCGGCGAGCCCGACCGCTTCGCCGACGTGCTCAACGCGCAGCATGGCGGTATCGCCGAGGTCGTCATTCCGCCCGGGTCGAGCCTCGTCGGGCGCTCCATCGGCGAAATCAAGCCGCGCCGCAACTTCGGCGCGAACATCCTGCAGATCTTCCGCTCCGAGCAGGTCATCCGTCGGGGCTTTCGAGACAAGGAGCTTCAGCCGGGCGACACGCTGGTGGTCCATGCGAGCTGGAAGGATCTCCACAAGCTCAAGTGGAATCGCGACGTGGTGGTCGCGACCGACGTTCGCTACGAGGACGTGCGGACCTGGAAGATCCGGCCGGCGCTGTTCTTCTTCATCTTCTCGATGCTGCTGTTCCTGATCACCGACACGCTGTCGATCTCGCTCCTCGCGGGCGCGGTCGGCATGGTGCTGTCGGGCGTCCTGACGATCGACGAGGCCTACGAGGCGGTGCGCCTGCCCACGGTGTTCCTACTCGCCTGCCTGATTCCGCTCGGCATCGCGGTGGACCACACGGGGGCGGCCGCCTGGATCGCGCAGCAGATCCTGGTGCTCGTGGGCGATGTGCCGGTGTGGGTGATGCAGACGGTCATGGCGCTGCTCGCCACCTTCTTCTCGCTGGTGATGTCGAACATCGGGGCGACCGTGCTGCTGGTGCCGCTCGCCATCAACATCGCGGTGGCGATCGGTGCGGACCCGGCCGTGTTCGCGCTGACGGTCGCCATCTCGACCGGCAACGCCTTCCTGATCCCGACGAACCAGGTCAATGCGCTCATCATGGGGCCGGGTGGCTACTCGGTCGCGGACTTCATGCGCGCGGGTGGCGGCATGACGGTGCTGTTCCTTGTCGTCAGCCTGCTGACCATGAACCTCATGTGGTAGCGAGCGGGGTCCCGTGGTCGGCTATGCTGCGGCGAACCATGGCGCGGAGGGTCGCATGCGGACGGTACTGGGCACGATGACGTTCGGTGGGCAGGTGGACGAGGCGGGATCCTCGACGCTGATCGAGCAGTTCCGTGCGCGCGGGCATCGCGAGCTCGACACCGCCTACGTCTACAACGACGGCGCCACCGAGACCCTGCTCGGGTCACTTCGCGCGCAGGGCCGACTCGACGGTCTGCCGATCGCGGGCAAGGCGAACCCCTGGGTCAGCGATGGCCTGACCGCCGCCTCCGTCACCCGGCAGCTCGAGACCTCGCTCGAGCGGCTCGGCGCATCGTCGCTGGATATCTTCTACCTGCATGCGCCCGATCTCGACACTGCGATCGAGGAGACGCTGGCGAGTGTGGCCGAGCATCATTCGGCGGGACGGTTCGGTCGCTTCGGCCTCAGCAACTACGCCGCCTGGCAGGTCGCCGAGATCGTGGGGCTCTGTGAACGCCACGGCTGGCCGCGGCCCGAGGTCTACCAGGGCATGTACAACGCACTGACGCGGGATGTGGAGCGCGAGCTGCTGCCCTGTCTCGCGCGGTTCGGCATGGCGTTCTACGCCTACAACCCGCTAGCGGGCGGTCTCCTGAGCGGCAAGTACCGGTCGGTCGATGACCTGCCGGACGACGGGCGCTTCGCCGCCAACGAGAGCTATCGGGCGCGCTACTGGAAGCGCGAGTACTTCGAGGTCGTCGCGCGCTTCGCCGCCGTGTCCCGCGAGCACGACATCGAACCCGCCGCTGCCGCCCTCCGGTGGCTTTGCCACCATTCCGCCATCGCTGCCGGTGAGCACGCCATCATCCTCGGCGCGACCTCCGAGGCTCATCTCGCGGCCAATCTCGATGCCTGCGAGCAAGGACGGCTGCCGGATGATCTGGTGGCCGCGCTCGACGCGGGCTGGGAGACGGTGCGGCCCGCCTGCATCAAGTACTTCCGGCCGTAGCGACGACCGCGCGGGAAGCCCGGCGGGTGTCGGCAGCTTGAGCCTCGAACACCTGGGGCCTATCGGGCGCATCGCGGCACCGTGACTGCCGGGGAACACGTCGCGAGGACGATGCACGGACTGTACGAGGCGGCGTTCGTCGAGCGGCTGCATCGGCACGTCGAGCAGCTGTGCCCGCGATGGGGTCTGGCGGCATCGAGCCGGGTGACCACCTTGTGTCTTTCCGAGAACGCGACGTTTCTCGCCGTCGATGCCCGACAGCCCGTGCCCATCGTCGTGCGGGTGCACCGGCCTGGCTACCATGAGTTCGCCGAGATCGCGGCGGAACTCGCGTGGATCGATGCGTTGCGCGAGGACTCGGTGGTGAATACGCCCGAACCGCTCGCGATGACGGACGGGTCACGCATCGCGACCGTCCGCGAAGGCGCGCTCACCCTGTACCTGGTCGCCTTTGCCTTCATGCCCGGTCGCGAGCCGTCGGTGGACGAGGCGCTGGCGCCGTGGTTCGAACGCACGGGGGCGATCGCTGCACGACTGCACGCGCACGCTCGGGGCTGGTCACGACCGACGGGTTTCCGGCGTCGAAGCTGGAACCTCGAGACGATCGTCGGTGAGGTGCCTCGCTGGGGCCGGTGGCAGGACGCCCCCGGGCTCGCGGCGAGCGAGCGCGTGATGCTCGATCGCGCGGTGCGTCATCTGCGAGACCGCATCGAGCCCTACGGGCAGACTGCCGCGCGGTTCGGCCTGGTCCACGCCGACCTCCGGCTCGCGAACCTGCTGATTTCGGGCAACGATCTCGGCGTACTCGATTTCGACGATTGCGGCTTCGGCTGGTTCATGTCCGACGTCGCCGCCGCGGTGAGCTTCATCGAGGAACGGCCCGATATCCCGAGCCTGCTCGCGGCGTGGTGCAAGGGCTACCGAGCGGTCACGCCGCTCGGAGAGGAGGAAGCAGCGATGCTGCCGCTGTTCGTCATGCTGCGGCGGCTACAGCTGACGGCCTGGCTCGCCTCGCGGCCGGAGACCGACACCGCTCGAGCACTGGGCCGTGAGTATCCGGCCGGTACCGTCCGCCTCGCTCGTCGCCTGCTCGCGAGCGGAACGCCGTTCGGGTGAGCCGACGCCATCGCGCGCGCGCCGCCCGCGGGGCGTGGGCGTGAGTCAGTCATCGGTGCGCGTGCGTCGCACCGCGTCCGCCCAACCTGCCGTCACGCTGTCGCGCAGATCGCCGTTCATCGACGGGACGAAGACGTGCTCGCGCTCCCAGTTCGCCGTCAGGTCATCCAGCCCGTCGTAGACGCCGAGCTGCAGGCCGGCGAGGTAAGCCGCGCCGAGCGCCGTGGTCTCGACCTGGCGCGGGCGTTCGACGGCGATGTCGAGCACGTTCGCGAGATACTGCGCGAACCAGTCGTTGGCGACCATGCCGCCGTCGACGCGCACCGTGTCGATCGTCGCGCCGTCCTCGCGCATCGCCGCCAGTAGATCCATGGTTTGGTAGCACACCGCCTCCAGTGCCGCCCGGGTGATGACCGCAGGTCCCGTGTCGCGGGTGAGTCCGTACAGCGCGCCGCGTGCGTCGGCGTCCCAGTAGGGCGCACCGAGCCCGGTGAACGCCGGCACGAGGTAGACGCCGTGGTTGTGGTCGAGGCTCTGGGCGAGCGCCTGGGTCTCGCGGGCCGAGGCGATGATGCCGAGCCCGTCGCGCAGCCACTGGACCGCCGCGCCCGCGACGAAGATCGAGCCCTCCAGCGCGTAGGTGGTCTGACCGTTCAGGCGGTAGGCCACCGTGGATAGCAGGCGGTTGTTCGAGACCACCGGATTCGTGCCGGTGTTGAGCATCGCGAAGCAGCCGGTGCCGTAGGTGCTCTTGATCATGCCCTTGTCGAAGCAGGCCTGACCGATCGAGGCGGCGTGCTGGTCGCCGGCCACGCCGGCGATGGGCAGTGCGACGCCGAGCACGTCCGCGGCGGTCGTGCCGAAGTCGGCGGCGCAGTCGCGGACGTCCGGCAGCATCGACATCGGCACGTCGAGAAGCGCGCACATGCCCTCGTCCCAGTCGTTCTCGCGGATGTCGAACAGCAGCGTCCGGCAGGCATTGGTCGTGTCGGTCACGTGGACGCGGCCGCCGGTGAGGCGCCAGATGAGAAAGGTGTCGATCGTGCCGAAGACGAGCTCGCCGGCGTCGGCGCGCGCGCGCGCGCCCTCGACGTTGTCGAGGATCCAGCCGATCTTGGTGCCGGAGAAATAGGGGTCGAGCAGGAGGCCGGTGGTCTTCGTCACGGCCTCGGCGTGGCCCGCCTCGCGAAGTTCGCGACAGCGTTCGCTGGTGCGGCGGTCCTGCCATACGATCGCGCGGTGAACGGTCTTGCCGGTCGCGCGTTCCCAGACCAGCGTGGTCTCGCGCTGGTTGGTGATGCCGATGCCGGCGACGGTGCGCCCCGCGTCTTCGGCCTTGCCGAGCGCCTCACGACAGACCGCGAGCGTCGTTTCCCAGATCTCCTCCGCGTCGTGTTCGACCCAGCCCGAATCGGGGAAGTGCTGGGTGAACTCGCGCTGGGCGACGGCGAAGGTCGCGCCGCGCCTCTCGAACAGCATCGCGCGGGTGCTGGTGGTGCCCTGGTCGATGCTGAGAAGCAGGGGGTCTGACATGCACGATCTCCGGCGTGGCTGCGGGTGGCGACCAGTCTAGCGGCTTGGTGGTTGGGCAGCCGGGATGTTTCGTTTCGAGTTTCGTTTAAAGTTCGACATCGCAAGACGAAAGGCCTGCGGGACGTCCGAAGCAGGGCGACAGGCGATTCCCGGTCTCGCCCGTGAGAGCGGACAACTGCTCGTCGAGATGCTCGCCGAGCGCTTCGACGTCACCGCCCGGACCATCCGGAAGGATCTGAACCTCCTCTGCGAGGCGAGGCTGCCGGCGCGCACGCACGGCGGCGCCGTGGTCGGCGAGGCGGCGGTCGGCAGCAGCGCACGGCCATCGCGCGGGCGCGGGTCGAGGGCGCCGAACTCGTGCTGCTCCTCGGCGACCCTGCGGCGACCCTGCACGAAGGGCGCATCACCCCGTTCGACAGAACGATCGACGTGCACGACCGACCGGTCGATCTCGTCACTGCCCGGACCTTCGCCGACCCGCCGCTGAACGACTCGCGGGTGGAGAAGCGGGGGTCGAGCCTGCAGTTCGGCGAGCACGCGCCGGGTCACGCCGGCGAGCAACTGGCGGACGGGCCCTACACGCTCGCCCTCCGCCCGCACCATGTCGCCTTCGCGTCCGGCGCCACTCGAACGGTGGGCGTGCCCGCGACGGTCGGCACCGGCGAGATCACCGGCTCGAAGACCTGCCTGCATGCCCGGGCCGGTGGCGGTGCGGACGACGGCGGCGCCTATGCGCTGCCCGGCCCTTCCGGCTGCGGCAAGACCACGCTGCTCGACATCATCTCGGGTCTCCTCGTGCCTCGACCGGGCACCTCCGCTTCGACGACGCCGACGTCACCTCGCACAAGTCCGAAGCGCAGCACAAGGCCCAGGTGTTCCAGTGTCCGGTCTGCCGCGACTCGCCCCTCGTGAGGGCCGAGGCATGACCCGTCCGACCCTCTTCGGGCTGTTCGACACGCACGTCGCGGTCGCGCTTGCCCACGGCCTGTTCACCGTTCCCCGGCGGGAGTACGGTGGTTGCCGACCGGCACCGACGTGACGGGCTACCCCGAGCTTGCGCGTTTCTGGTGGCAGAACGAAGGTGACCTCTCCTCCGGTGTCAAGACCGCGCAGGAAGCGATGGATGCGCTGTGCGAGGCCCGGGAGAAGGTGCTGTCGCCTCTCGAGCGAGCCGGCGTCCAGGGTGACATCGGTGCGATGCTCAACGACGAGGAAGATCCGCAGTACTGGTTCGACCGGCCGGGGGCACCGAAGGCGAAGCCCGACAACGAGAAGCCCGAGCCCGAGCTCGAGCCCGAGACCATCGACTACGACGAGCGGGTCACGAGCCGGCAGTAGTCGTCCGGAGTCTGCGGGCCAGCGTGTCGACGGACCGAGGGCGGGCCCGTCGGCCACGGCCATTCGCATGAGGGGCCGGCCGGCGCGGGCTGTCTGCGCGTCGGCCGGGTCCCGGGACACGGCGCGTGTGCCGCCAATCTTCCATTCTCGAGGCTGGTCGGCATGCGCTGCGGTACCGTAGACGGAACTCCGTTCCACCGACGAAAGGCAGCCTGATGAGCGAAGCGTCCCCGAGCCCGAAAGGGTCCTCCTCCAGCGATCCCCTGGACCTCGTCGTGATCGGCGGCGGTGTCAACGGCGCCGGCATCGCGCGGGACGCCTGCGGCCGCGGCCTCTCGGTCCTCCTCTGCGAGAAGGACGACATCGCGCAGCACACCTCCTCCTCGAGCACCAAGCTGGTGCACGGGGGGCTCCGCTACCTCGAGTACTACGACTTCGCGCTGGTGCGGCACGCGCTCGGCGAACGGGAGGTGCTGATGCGGGCCGCCCCGCACATCATCTGGCCGCTGCGCTTCATCCTGCCGCACCACACCGACCTCCGGCCGCGCTGGCTGATTCGCGCCGGGCTCTTCCTGTACGACAATCTCGGCGGTCGCAAGCTCCTGCCGCGCTCGAAGGGCGTGGACCTCCGGAAGCACGTGGCGGGGGAGGCGCTGAAGGAGCGGTTCGCCAAGGGGTTCGAGTACTCGGACTGCTGGGTGCAGGATTCCAGACTCGTCACGCTGAACGTCATGGACGCCGAGGCTCGCGGCTGCGACGTGCGCGTGCGCACCGAGATCACGGACATCGTCCGGGGTCAGGGCGGCTGGACGGTCGAAGCGCTCGACAAGGCGAGCGGGGAGACCAGCACCGTGTACGCGCGGGCGATCGTCAACGCCTCCGGTCCCTGGGTGGAGAGGACGCTCGGCCTCGACGAGGAGAACGACTCGAAGAACGGGGTGCGCCTCGTCAAGGGCAGCCACATCGTCGTGCCGAAGCTGTTCGAGCACCCCTATACCTACATCTTCCAGAACGCGGACAACCGCATCATCTTCGCCGTGCCCTACGAGACCGACTTCACGCTCCTCGGCACGACCGACGTCGAGGTGCATGACGAGCCCGGGCACACGAACATCACGCCGGAGGAGATCGCCTACATCTGCTCCGCGGCCAGCGAGTATTTCGCCACCCCGGTCGAGCCGAGCCAGGTCACCTGGACCTACTCCGGCGTCCGCCCGCTCTACGACGATGCCTCCGACAACGCCTCCAAGGTCACGCGCGACTACAAGCTCGATCTCGACATGCGCGACGATGCGCCGATCCTCTCGGTGTTCGGCGGCAAGATCACCACGTACCGAAAGCTCGCCGAACAGGCGGTCGACATGCTGCGCGAGCCGCTCGGTTTCGACAAGGGGGCGTGGACGACCGGCGCGCCGCTGCCCGGTGGCGACATCGCCGACGCCGACTTCGACACCTTCCTGAACGCCTGCGGGCAGAAGTACGACTGGCTCGAGCCGCGCGTCGTGCTCGACTGGGCGCGAAACTACGGCACGCGCATCGACGTGATGGTCGGCGAGGCGACCTCGATGGCGGGGCTCGGCCATCACTTCGGCGGCCCGCTCTTCGAGGCGGAGGTGCGGTACCTGATCGAGCACGAGTACGCGCGCACCGCCCGCGACATTCTGTGGCGCCGCAGCCGCAAGGGGCTGCACGTGCCCGCGGGCACCGAGGACGCACTGCAGGCGTGGATCGACGAGCACACCGACGTCGGCAAGCTCCCGACCGAGAAACTGCGCGCCGTCGGGCGCGGCAGCGAGGAGCCGGCGCGCCAGGCCTCCTGAGCCAGGAACACGAGCCATCCCGAGCATGCGTCCGTCGATCGTCACACGTGTACGCTTTGCCGACGTCGGCGACGCCTCGCGGAGTCGGCGGTAGCCTGTCTGACGAACAGGACGGGAGAACGGTGCGATGAGTTCGTCGAAGACCCACGATGAAATCTGGGAGGAGTGGCGCGCGCTCGTCAACATGGCGCCGCAGGCGCTCGAAGACTTTCTCGAAACCGAGGAGAGCCGGAGCGTCGGTGCCGACAGCGGTGACGGCGAGAGCACGGGGCACAAGTCCGGCAAGCGGATCGTGCGGATCAAGCGAACGAAAAAGGACGACATCGATGACGACCAGTGGGATCACATGGCCACCGTCGTCGGCTACATCAAGCGACACCGGTCGCAGGGCGGGCCGGACAAGGACGTCGAGACGAGCGCCTGGCGCTACTCGCTGATGAACTGGGGGCACGATCCGCTCGAGGACGATTGAGCGGCGCGTCCGGCCGGGGCATCGTCGGGAAACGGCACGCCGGGTCGGCGGTCGTCCCGCGCTTCGGCCAGGTGTGGCCGGTGCGGTTTTCAGTCTCCTCCCTGCTTCCGGATCCGGTTCCCGAGACTGCCGCCACGGCGCCGTCGGCGGCTTGTTCGCCCTTCTTGCGCGTTCTCCAGGGCACCCTACTCACGTTTCCGCTGGCAGGGGCGTTTCGTCGGCACGTAGACGCACCGGCCTGCCGCCACGGCGCATCTGCTGCCATGTGCATCCGTAACATCGCACGTGCTGCTGAGTCTGCTCGGCACCTCGCTGTTCTCTCGCGTGGCCAGACACTGACCCCCTCACCGTGCCGATCGTCGCCGTGCCCGTCGACGTTTCCTGCCACGGTGATCAAGTGCGCCCGCAGTCGTTTCTCTTCGCGCTCGCAGGCGGTGCTGCGCGCGTCGACCGGATCTGCATCGGAAGGCGCGTAATCGTCTGCTGAGGAATGCCAGGGGCGGCGATCAGGCCATCACTCTTCCCTCGCGCATGCGCGCGTCTACCCACGCTCGCTCGGCGTCCCAGCTGTGGCCGCACCAGCCCGTGAAGGTGAAACCGAACAGCTCGATACGTTCATCGTGGGATGCCCGCATCAGCGTACGGACGATCGCGATGAACCCGGTACTCGGGTAGACCGCTCCTGCGGCTGCACCGTGATTGGCCAGCTGCGCCTGCACCGTACGGTACTCGCCGACCTCGACGTCGCGAACCGTCCGGGCGGCGTCTTCCAGAACCCGCCGTGCGGCGTCTCGATGATTGATCCTGTCCGGGTCGACCGGTGCGTTGCCACTTCGCTCCAGCGCGCGCGCCTCATGCGCGCTCAGATGTCCGGGCAGCAGCGGTATCGGAAGCACGATCGAGCGGGCCGCCCGCACGGCGGGGTGGGTAGTCAGGTCGTCCTCGGCCAGCCATTCGGCCATCTGCCCACCGTGATTGACGAGGTAGAGTTCATCGGTTCGCGTTCCGCTTTCCGTGCCGAACCCGCGTGCCTTGTTGAAGCGGATGACGTGATCCGCCTCGTCGACCCTTGCGGCGATGGACCGTTCGAGCGGGGCGTTGCCGACGAGGACGGTACGGCAGGTCATGCCGATACCGGCCTCGCCGCGGGACGGCACCTCGCCACTCGCGACTTCACCCGTGGCGTGCGCGTGACACGCGGTTCGCCGCGCTCCGCGCCGTCGATGCACTCGCGGTACAGCGCCTCGTAGCCGTCGAGCATTCTGCTCAGCGTGAAGCGGGTCTCGACGCGTCGGCGCGGCAGCTCCCGCGGCAGTCGGCGCGCCCTCTCGAGTGCCGCCGCGAGCGCTTCCGGGCTTTCACCGTCGGCAGCCACGCCCGCCTCGCCAACGACCTCACGGGCTGCGCCCCGGTCGATGTACGCGACGGGCGTGCCCGAGGCCATCGCCTCGATCGCGACGAGCCCGAACGGCTCCTCCCACAGTGGCGTGAACAGCGAGACGGACGCCCGGCCGACCAGCGCCGACAGTCGATCGCCACCGAGGTGTCCGGCGTACCGCACCTTCCCGTGCAGTTCCGGGACGAGGCGATGCCGGAAGTAGTCCCGGTCCTCGAGCGCCCCGACGAGCGTCAGCCCGATGCCCGCCCGGTGGGCGGCCGCGGCGGCGAGGTGTGCACCCTTGTTCGGCGTGATCCGACCTGCCCACACCGCCGAACCGTCGCCTTCCGGGCGGTACGGCCACGCGGCCGGATCGATGCCGTTGGCCACGGTGCAGATTGCGTCGGGAGGTGACCCGCCGCCGATCCAGACGTCGCGTTGCCGAGCGGACGTCACACTGAACCGCAGGTGCAGCGTGACCGCCACGTTCACGGCCTCGGCGAGCCGCGCGAACGGTGGAACATGCAGCGACGCGAGCATGGGCACGCCCTCGGCCCGGGCACGCGCAATCGGCAGCGGATGCAGACCGCTGTAATGGATCACGTCGTGTCCGCCGCCCCGGACGAGCGACCAGGCGGCATCGTGGACGCTGTCGAGGTGCGCCCGCAGACGCGCGTCGTCACGGTACTGCGCCCACGGCATGCGTCGCTCATAGTGGGTGTCGACGATCGGCACCAATTCGAGCGATGCATCACTGTCCCCCGAGGCGTACAACGTCACGTGATGACCGCGCGCGGCGAGTCCGCGCGCCAGGTGCCACGTGTGCGCCTCCATGCCGCCTTCGAACGGCGGCCGGATCGGATGGCGAACGTGCGCGAGCACCGCGACCCGCAGCGGACTCACGACCCCACGGCCGGGCCGCTGGCCGCCGCGGTCGGTCGGTGCAGGAAGCGCTTCCGGTCGAACCGTTCCGGCGTGGCCGAGCCTCGCGCATCCTTGCCGGCCGTCCTGACCCGGTGCTCCAGGCGATCCAGCGCGCGACCCGTCGATGCGTACGGCAGCCCGTCGCTCGGTGCGCACAGTGCGATCTCTTCCTTCGTTGCCGTCTTGCGAACGATACGGATGCCCGTCGGCGTATCCTCGATCAGGCCGAGCAGCGCGAAGCCGTGCAGCCAGTGATCCATCGTCCGGACTCCCCACTTGTCGGCGAAGCGCTCGGCGTTCGCGACGACCGCCTCTACCTGGTGCAACGGCGGCATGAGGTGCGTGTGGTACTGGTGGAACGCGCGCGCGCCGCGGACCCAACGCAGGGCCACGTCGCGCTCGACGAGGGTCCGACCGAAGTCGGTGTCCTCTCCCCCGTATCCCCGGTAACGTTCGTCGAACCCGCCCGAAGCGGCGAACGTGGCTTGGGTCATCGCGAAGTTCAGCGACCAGAAGCAGCGGTAGTCCTCGCACCGCGCCGACTCCTCGGCAGGGGCTCCGGCACGCGAGTCGTGTTCGACGCCGAGCGTCTCGAGCGTGTCGATCGACCAGCTTGCGGACGTGGCGCCCTCCGGAAGGTAGCGCATCTCCCCCATCAGGAGGCCAGCCTCGGGACCGAGGCGCGCCAGATGACGCGTGTAGTCAGCCACGTAGTCAGTTGCCGGAATGCAGTCGACGTCCAGGAAGAGCAGCCGGTCCGAGATCGCCGCGCGAGCGACCCGGTTGCGCGCGGCCGCGAGCGGCAATCCGCCCTCGCCGGGGGGCACATGGATCTGTCGCACCGGGAAATCGACATCGGGCAGGTTCTCGTAGCGCCTCTCCTGCATGACGCCGATGACGAGTTCGGCCGGCGAAACGCTCTGGCGAGACAGGCCCGTCAAGAGGTTCGCGAGGTGCGCGTCTCGCCCGGCGGCGATCGTCAGGACACTGGCGGGGGCATCGCGCCGAACGGCGTCCGCACGGCTGCGGCGTGCCGACGCGGCGCTGCAGCGCCCACGCCGTCCAGCCGCTCGCTCCGGTCGCTCCTCCCACAGCGACACGCACAGCGCGTCGAGCCAGTCGGCCGCGATCCGATCGGCCGCCCCGTCGACGAGGGCGCGCTGCCGCCCCGGGTCGTGGTTGTCGAACGCCTGCGCGACTGCCGTCCGCCAACCCGCGGCATGAGACGGCAGATACGGCTCGACGTGCGCGACATTGCTTGCGGCGAGAGCATCGGCCTTGCACCGCTGTTCGTCGAAGTAGCACCACTCCGGCACCGTGATCCACGGCTTCCCGGCGGCAAGCACCTGCTGGCAGATCGTGTTGCCCGTCGAGCTCACGACGAGGTCGGCCGCGGCGATGTGATCGAGTGGGTTCGACACCCACCCGTGATGCACGAGATTGGACGGCTCCGTGGCATGCCAGACGCCACGCACCGTGCCGATGGTATGCCAGCGCACGTCGGGCAAGGTCCGCGCACCGAGCCCGAGGGCGGCGCTCGCGAAGCCCTCGCCACCACCGCCGGAGACCACGAGATGCACGTCCGCATCGCGTTCGATCCCGAGTCGCTCGCGAGCGCTTTCCCGCGATGGCATCGCCGTGCGTACACCGAGCCCGCCGGCGAAGCAGGTGCGGCCGAGCAGCTCCGCGGGCCAGTCGGGCGGACACAGTGCGCGATCGAACGGTGCAAGAATGCCCGCCGCTCCGGCGTACGCAGCCCGATGACCCGGATCGTCGCGGACGCCGTGCTGCAGGACCGCGACGTGCGGCACCGAGCACAGGCGCGCGAGTTGGGCGATCTCGGCGGACACGTCGCAGACGATCAGGGCGGGGTCCTGCTTGTCGAACCACTCGACCAGACAGCGCATCGCGTTCCGGATGCCGGGCCAGCCGAGCGGCGCGCAGTGAACGGTGTCCGGTTGCGGCACCCGATCCATGCTCGACACCTCGGCGCCGCTCGGTTCGAACAGCGACGGAATGCGAACGACCTCCACGCCGTCGCCGAAGGTCGGCAGCGCGTCGGGGTTCGCGCAAAACACCGTGACCGGCCGATCGGCCGGCAGCGCCGCCACGACGGCGGCACAGCGTTCGGCATGACCTCGTCCCTGATGATGGACGAAGTAGCCGATCGGGCGACGTCGGGCGCTCACGCCGCTTCCCCCTGGACCGTCGGCCGTCGCCGCCACGCATCGAGCAGATCGAATGCCGCGAGCCCTTCCAGCACACCGAGCGCGAACGGTGCCGACGCCCGGTAAAGCCCGGGCCGATCGATCAGACCGGCGATCTCTGGCAGGGCGTTCGCGACCACGATGGCCTTGCCGCACCCGGACAGCATGTCGACGTCATTGCCGCTGTTGCCGGCCGCGACGCACCGCGCCATCGGAATGCACCGGCGCGACGCCTCGAACTCGATCGCGGCCGCCTTGCCGCCGCGAGCAGGCAGCACGTCGACGAAGCGGCCGTGGGAGGCGACGACGCGGACATCGAGCGGCGCACCACCGTCGCGGCCGGCCAGCACCGCCTCGATCCGGCGCGCGTCGTCTGCGTCACCGAACACGCTGAGCTTCCACGGACGCTGTGTCTCGGCGCCCTGATAACGCAGCTCGAGCGTTGCCAGTCGATGCGCGACCGCCGTCCGGTCCCAGCCCGCGGAGAGGTGTGCCGCATACGACTCGCAGCGCACGAGCTCTCCGCCGGGCGAGGACCGCCAGATCTCGCTGCCGACGGATGTCAGCCATACGTCCGGTCGAGGCAGGCGCCATGCATCGATGACGTTAATCGCCTCCGGCAGCTCCCGGCCCGTCGCGACCGCGTAGGGCAGACGCTCGGACGAACGCCGCCGGATCCAGTCGCGAAAGCGTTCGGCGCCGTGCGCCGAGCCGGTCAGCGTGTCGTCGATGTCGAAGGCCAGGAAGTGACGTCCGCGCGACGAACCCGTTCGATACGGTCGCACGGACGTCACTTCGCCAGGGCGGTGCGCACGAACAGACGATTCGCCGCCGGGTTGGACGATGCACTCCACCGAACGCGCCCAGGCGTCCCAGCTGAAGTGGCCGATGCCGCGTGTCGCACCGCGACTCGCCGACACGTATGCCGCGCGATCGCCGAGCAGCGCGACACACGCGTCGCTGATGGCCGCGCCGTCTTCGGGATCGACCAGTCGCCCGTGGCCGAGGGTCGCCACGATGTCGCGGGGGCCTCCATGGCGCGTCGCGACGACCGGCAATCCGAAGCGGGCCGCCTCGACGAGCGTCAGCCCGAACGGTTCGTGCCGAGCCGGATTGACGAACAGTCCCCGCCGCCGCGCGGCGAGGCGGTAGAGCTGCGTGACGGCTTCGGGCGAGTGGCCCGGCGGCAGCGCCACCCGGCCGCCCAGTCCGTGCTCCCGCACGAGCGCGTGCAAACGGTCGAGCTCCGTCGTCTGCTCGTCGCACTCGGCCCGGATACGCTCGTGCTGCCCGGCCACGACGACGAGGTTGGCTCGGCGGCGGAGCACGCTCGAGCGGCCGTAGGCGTCGACCAGTGCCGGCAGGTTCTTCTTCGGCACGGGCCGCGCGATGGCGAGCAGGAACGGGCGCTCGGGATCGTCGAGAAACGGATCGATCAACGCCCGCGCGAGCTCGGTGCCCGAACTGTCGGCGAGCGAGATGCCCGGCGGTACCACGACGCACCGCGTGCCGGCCGACGGGTCATAGCGTTCGACCTGATGCCGCACCTCATCCTCCGACGACACGACGATCGCGTCGGCCTCGCGGATCGCCCGCGTCTCTCGCGCGAGACGCGCCGGGGCGCCGCCTTCCGCGGGCACGTCCGCGCACCGTTGCTTGTTGAGCGACAGCGAGTGCGGCGTGTACAGCAGTCGCGCGCCGGCGCGCCGCGCCGTCTCCACGACGACGAAGAACGCGTCCGCGAAATGTGCGTGCACGACGTCGGGTGGATCCTCATGCACCATGCCCGCGAACGCATCCCTGAGCAGTGGCAGTTCCGCCTCGAGCGCCGCCTTCGTCAGGTAACGCGGTTCGTCGGTACGCAGGCGTCGGACGTGAACGCGCTCGGCCACGTGTTCGACGGCGCGTGCGTGGACCGCACCGAGGGTCGCGTCGTCGAACGCACGCGTCACGATCGTCACGCGCGTCGCCGGGTTCCCCCTCGCCTGGGCGGTCGCAGCCCCGAGCACATAGGCGATGTGTCCGCCGGTGTCCTGCGTCACGCCGTAGTCGACCGGTGGCGCCTTCAGGCAACCCCCCAATGCAACGTGCATGATGTGCATTCCGACTACCCTCGCGTACGACCGACCATTCATCGGCACGTCGATGCTAGGGGCGCTCGGTTGGCGAGTCGGATGGCAAGCCAACTTTGCGCGTACGCACGCGCTGTTTTACAACCGCCGCGACGGGAATGGTCGAAGGGTTTCCGCCTGGGAACGACGCGACGGTTCCGGACCGGACGGAGCAAGATGGGCGGCTGGTCGAGCGCCGCCGGAGAAGCGCGGTGCGAGGACGTCCGGGCGGGCCCGTCGCGTCGCTTGCCGACACACCGGGGCGAGGTCCGGCGACTCGAGGATGATCGGACTCGAGGATGATCGAGGGAGGCCGGACGGGGCCGTGCGCCGGGGGCGGTAGGGCGTCGGGCGGTCCGATTCATGTGCCCTGTCCGACAGGATCGGGATCACCGTTGTCGACGCGCCGCCCACTGCGATAAGGTTCCGCGGGTGCCCGAATACCGCAATCGACGTGTCGCGAGGCAGCGCCGGGTCGAACGAAGGACGAGATGAACGCCAGGGATACACGGAAAGGTCGCCGGGCGAACGCCGTCCGGCCACGCCGCAAGGACAGCCGGGCGAGAGCACCCGCGTCACGGTCGTGGCTCGACCGGGCATTGGCGACCTCGATCGTCGCGCTCGTGATCGGGAGTGCCGTCTGGTTACTGGCGAGCACTTTACCGGCCGCTCCGCCGCCCGGCGCGCTGCCGGCGGTCGACCCGGTGGCCGTGGCTACCACCGTGGCCAAGGCGCCCGGCGCCGAGGCCGGCTCGGGGGGGAACGCCGACACCGCGCCGGCGCCGCCTGTCGCCGGCGGGACCGACTCCCTGTCCGAGTCAGGCACCGAGCTCGCGGCACCCGATCTGCCGGCGATCACCGGCGCGACGGTGACCAGGCCGGCACGCGCTCGCGCCTCGAATGGTGAAGCCGAGCTCGGCACGCCCGCCCGCGAGGAAGGCGGCCCGGCGGTCTCCCCGGCGCTGCACGACGCCATCGTTCGCGAGAATCGCGAGCTGGCTGCCGAGGTCGCGGCACTGGAGGCCGAGACGATGGCGCTGGAACGCGAGATGCTCGAGCTGGACCTGCGCGTTGCCGCGCTGGATGCCGTGGCGGCCGAGTCGGAGGCCCTGGCATCCGAGCTCGCGGATGCGCCGGCTACCGCCGAGTCGAGCCCGGCGCCCGAACCGATGGAACTCGGCAACACGACGCTGGTGCCGGCCCCCGTCGGTGTCGAGATTTCCCGGGCAGACGCGATCGCGGGTCGGTCGGCATCGCGCGAGATCGACGAGTCGTTCCTGCCGAACGGCGACATCGCGGACGTCGAGGATGTTCGCGACCTCACCGTGTCCGAACCGTCCGACGGCGTCGACCGCTATGCGAGCGACGCCTACGCCGAGGATCCTTACGGGGACGCGGACACCGACCCCTGGTTCGACGGCGATTCGGCCGGGGTGGACCCCTACTACGCCGAGTCGTCTGCCGGACAGGGCGGGGCATCCAGAGGCTCCGGTCGGGCGAGGGCGTCCGCCTCGACCAGTCAGCCGATCGAGCGTCTCGTGATCAGCGAGGTGGTCGCGGGCAGCGCGGCGGAAGCGGCCGGGTTCACGCCTGGGGACGTGCTCCTGGGCATCGACGGCCTGCCGGTCCTGGATTTCGACGATGTGCTGGGGCACAACGTCGGCGAACCCGCGCCGCTGCACGATGTCGAGGTGCTGCGCGGTGAAGACCGGCGCCGACTGACGCTCGCCGGCTCGCCGGTCCTGCTGTCGGTGGAAGTGCGCTGGGTCGACGCGACCCGTCTGGTCGAGTAGGTCCACCTCTGCCTGGCTCGGCTGTTGTGGACAGCCCATTACGACAGTGGTGTACTGATGGAACGAATACGTCACGGTCACGTCACGCCGTGTCTCGATCCTTGCGGGATCCCGTTCCCGCCACCGTCCCGGAGCATCCTCCCGCATGACGATTCGCCGCACGCTATCCACCACCGCTGCCGCCGCCGCGCTCGGTGCCGCGACGTTCGCGACCCCTGTCGCCGCCGCCGAGATCGAGTTCTGGCACGCCTTCACCGGGCGGCTGGCCGAACTGCTCGACGAGCAGGTCGCCTCGTTCAACGCGTCCCAGGACGCGCATTCGGTCGTCGCGACGCCCAAGGGCAACTACTCCGAGGCACTGAACGCCGGCATCGCCGCCTTCCGCGGTGGCGAGCAACCCACCATCCTGCAGGTGTTCGAGGTCGGCACCGCGACGATGATGAACGCCCGGGGCGCGATCAAGCCGGTGTACGAAGTCATGGAGGATGCCGGGGCCGAGTTCGATCCCTCCATCTACCTCGCGGCCGTCGCCGGCTACTACACCTCGACCGACGGCAAGATGCTGTCCCTCCCGTACAACAGCTCCACTCCGGTGCTCTACATGAACATGGACGCGCTGAAGGAGGCCGGCGTCGACACGAGCGAGGCCCCGACGACATGGGACGACGTCGGCGAGATCCTCGTCGCGTTGAAGGAGTCGGGCAGCGACTGCCCGATGACGACCGCCTGGCAGTCGTGGATCCACCTCGAGAACCTGTCGGCTTATCACGACGTGCCGTTCGCGACGAAGGGCAACGGCTTCGAGGGCGTCGACACCGAACTCGAGATCAACGGCGAGGCGCAGGTCCGTCACGTCGACACCCTCGGCAAGTGGGCGCAGGACGGACTGTTCGTCTACGCCGGTCGGCGAAACGAGGGCGGCGCTCGGTTCCGTGCCGGCGAGTGCGCGCTGTACACCGAGTCGTCCGCGGGCTACGCGGGGGTCAAGGCCGAGGCCGAGTTCGACTTCGCGATGGCGCCGTTGCCGTACTACGACGACGTCGAGGGTGCGCCCCAGAACACGATAATCGGTGGTGCCTCGCTGTGGGTCATGGCCGGCAAGAGCGACGACGAGTACACGGCCGCCGCCGACTTCCTGAACTTCCTGTCCACCCCCGAGATACAAGCCAAGTGGCACCAGGACACCGGGTATCTCCCCATCACGACGCCCGCTTACGAACTGACCAAGGCCGATGGCTACTACGAGCAGGAGCCCGGCACCGACATCGCGATCCTGCAGATGACCGGCAAGGCACCGACGGCCAACTCCAAGGGCCTCAGGCTCGGCAACTTCGATCAGATCCGCGGCGTGATCGACGAGGAACTCGAGGCGGTGTGGCAGGGCGAGAAGGACGCACAGACGGCGCTCGACTCGGCCAACGAGCGCGGCAACGAACTGCTTCGTCGCTTCGAACGCACCGCGCGCTGATCGACGAGAGCCCGAGGTGTCGGCCACGCCTGCCGACCGGGCTCGCGGCATGATCGCTCGAGCGAGACGCCGGTCGCGTCGCGCTCGACCGGTCATCGCTCTGGCCGGACGCTGACATGGAGAAGCGCGTCGTCTTCCGCCACGCCTGGCTGCCCTACGCGCTGGTCGCGCCGCAGCTGCTCGTCACGTTCGTGTTCTTCTTGTGGCCGGCGGGCCAGGCGGTGCTGCAGTCCACCCAGCTGCCCGATCCGTTCGGCCTCTCGACCGAGTTCGTCGGCCTCGAGAACTTCGAGTACCTGTTCAGTGATCGCTACTACCGCGCCTCCTTCCTGACGACAGGCGCGTTCAGCGTCGGCGTCACCGTCCTGAGCATGTCGGTCGCGCTCGCGCTCGCGGTGCTGGCCGACGGAGTCATCCGTGGCTCGAGTGTCTACCGCACGCTCCTGATCTGGCCCTATGCCGTCGCCCCCGCCATCGCGGGCGTCATGTGGCTGTTCATGTTCAACCCCTCGATCGGTGTCGTCGCCTACTGGCTGAAGGCGCTCGGCTACGACTGGAACCACGTGCTGAACGGCGGCGAGGCGATGTCGCTCGTGGTCATCGCCGCCTCCTGGAAGCAGGTCAGCTACAACTTCCTGTTCTTCCTCGCCGGCCTCCAGGCGATTCCCAGGAGCCTGATCGAGGCGGCGGCCATCGACGGCGCCGGTGCCTGGCACCGCTTCCGTACCATCATCCTGCCGCTGCTCTCGCCGACGACCTTCTTCCTGCTCGTCGTCAACGTGGTCTACGCCTTCTTCGAGACCTTCGGCATCATCCACACGATCACGCTCGGCGGTCCCGGACAGTCGACGATGATCCTCGTCTACAAGGTGTTCGCCGACGGCTTCGTCGGACAGGATCTCGGCTCGTCCGCGGCGCAGTCGGTCGTGCTGATGGGCATCGTGGGCCTGCTGACCGTCATCCAGTTCCGCTTCGTCGAGCGGCAGGTGCACTACTGATGCGAGCATCGGCAGCCATCCGTTCGTCGGCGGGAGACGTCGACCGATGGTGACCGACAATCGCGTCGGCACCCTCGTCACGCATGGGCTGCTGATCCTCGGCGTGGCGTTGATGTGCTTCCCGATCTGGCTCACGTTCGTGGGCTCGACGGTGACTCAACGCGAGATCGTGCAACCGCCGCTGCCGTTACTGCCCGGCGGGCAGTTCCTCGAGAACTATCGCGCCGCGCTGTTCTCGGGCGTGAACGCGCCGGTCGGGCGGATGCTCGTGAACAGCACCGTCATGGCGCTGGGCATCGCGATCGGGAAGATCGCGATCTCGCTGCTGTCGGCGTTCGCGATCGTCTACTTCCGCTTCCCCGGTCGGATGCTCTGCTTCTGGACGATCTTCATCACCCTCATGCTACCGGTCGAGGTCCGCATCGTGCCGACCTACGAGATCGCCGTGCAGCTGGGCCTGCTGAACAGCTACTCCGGATTGATCCTTCCACTCATCGCGTCCGCGACGGCGACCTTCCTGTTCCGCCAGTTCTTTCTGACCGTGCCGGACGAACTGGTGGAGGCGGCGCGCATGGACGGCGCCGGCCCGATGCGCTTCTTCAAGGACATCCTGTTGCCGTTGTCGGTCACGAACATCGCGGCGCTGTTCGTCATCCTTTTCATCTACGGCTGGAACCAGTTCCTCTGGCCGCTGCTCGTCACGACCGACCCGGACATGAACACGATCGTCATGGGCATCAAGCAGATGCTTCCCCAGGCGGACGACTACGGCAACTGGCCGGTGACGATGGCCACGGCGATCCTCGCGATCCTGCCCCCGGTCGCCGTCGTGCTGCTGATGCAGCGCCTGTTCGTGAAGGGACTGGTCGAGACCGAGAAGTGAGCGCGTGACGACCGAAGGAACGCGTCCGTGCGACACGTGCACGGCGAACCTGCCGCGGCGAGTCGGGCCGAACGCGCTTCGCTCTGCAGCCTGCAGGCAGCCTGACCTGATCACGGGAGAGTGACCGAAGCATGGCGACGATCGGACTCGAGAACGTCAAGAAGCGCTACGGCAAGACCGAGGTCATCCACGGGGTCGACGTCGAGATCGCCGACGGCGAGCTGATCGTCATCGTCGGGCCGTCCGGCTGCGGCAAGTCGACCTTGCTCAGGATGGTCGCGGGGCTCGAGACGGTGAGCGAGGGCGAGATCCGCATCGACGGCGAGCGTGTCAACGAGACCGAGCCGAAGGATCGGGACATCGCGATGGTGTTCCAGAACTATGCGCTGTACCCGCACATGAGCGTGTTCGACAACATGGCCTATGGGCTGAAGATCGCCCGGGTGCCGAAGGCCGAGATCCGCGCCCGGGTCGAGGAGGCCGGACGCCTGCTCGCACTCGACGAACTGCTCGAGCGCAAACCGAAGGCACTCTCGGGCGGTCAACGCCAGCGCGTCGCCATGGGCCGGGCGATCGTCCGTCAGCCTCGCGTGTTCCTTTTCGACGAACCGCTGTCCAACCTCGATGCGCTCCTTCGCGTACAGATGCGGCTCGAGATCCGGCAGCTGCAGCGGCGTCTGGGCATCACCTCGCTATACGTCACCCACGACCAGGTCGAGGCGATGACGCTCGCGGACCGGCTGGTCGTCATGCACGGCGGTGTCGCCGAGCAGATCGACACGCCGATGAACATCTACGATCGACCGGCGAGCCGGTTCGTGGCAGGGTTCATCGGCTCGCCCGGCATGAACTTTCTCGAAGGCACGCTCGACGTTGACGGCGGCGCGCTGCGCCTCGCCGGAGGGGCGGTCGTGCGCCTGCCGCCCGAACTCGTCGCGCCCGCGGCCGGGCATGCGGTGCAACTGGGGGTTCGCCCCGAGCACATGACGCTGTGCCGCGCCGAGGAGGCGACGCTCGCGCTCGAGGTGCTGACCGTCGAGACGCTGGGCGCCGACACGCTCGTCCATGGCCGCGTGCCGGGGCCGGCGGACGACATGCCGGACAGCATCGTCGCTGACGCCGCAAGCTCGATCGCGATGCGTCTCCCCGGTGCGGCCAAGGTGCGCGACGGCGAGCGCATTCCGGTGCGCATCGATCCCGCCGCCTGGCACTTGTTCGATGGCGCGAGCGGCGTGCGTCTGGATCGCTGACGAGCGCTCGGCGCGGCGCTCGCCGGGGCGCGTCAGCGTTTCACGTCGTCGACGTACAGCGTGTAGAGCACGGGCTGCATGATGGAGTTCACCGGGCTGCCGTCGAGCGGTCCGGTGTCCCGATCGAACACCATCGCCGAGAGCATCGATGCGTCGCTGACCGCCCGGGTCGGCACCTGCACGGGGTAGTCGTCGGGCAAGGGCGCACCCGTCCTCGCCATGTTGAACCCCCAGATGCCGAAAGAGGGGAGGGCGGTGTGGTAGCTCGTCACCGACGCGAACACGTCGGCGAGCGTCGCCTCGATCGACCAGAACACCCGCCGGGTGAAGAACGGCGACGAACTCTGTGTGGTCATCACGCCACCGTCGTTCATGCGTCGCTTGACCATCGTGTAGAACTCGCGCGAGTAGAGCTTGCCGATCGCGTCGTCGTGCGGATCGGGAAAATCGACGATGACGCGGTCGTAGCCGATGCCCGGCCGGTTCACGAAGGTGAACGCGTCCTCGTGGAAGACGTTCACCTTCTCCGACAAAAGGCTGCCCTCGTTGAGGTAGCGAAGCATCGGGAGCTCGGTGTGGATGCGCGTCATCTCCGGGTCGATGTCGACCAGATCGATGCGCTCGACATCCGGATACTTCAGGAGCTCGCGAATGGCGAGCCCGTCGCCACCGCCGAGCACCAGCACGTTGGTCCGCGGGCCGTCGACCGACATGGCCGGGTGCACCAGGTACTCGTGATAGCGGTACTCGTCCCGCGAGGAGAACTGGATGTGACCGTCGATGAACAGCCGGGTGTCGCCGGTGGCGACCGAGCGCGTCACGACCAGGTTCTGGTACGGCGTCTGTTCGCTGAAGACGATGTTGTCGAAATAGAGGTGCTTCTCGGCGAAGCTCGCGAGCCAGGTGCCGTAGACGAGCGCGACGCAGAGCGCGACGACGGTGGCGAGACAGACGGCGAGCATGCGGTGGTACTGCTTGCCTAGCAGTTCGCGGAACGCGATCACGCTGACCAGCGCGACGCCGATGTTCATCAGTCCGATCGCGAACGAGGAGCGGATCGGGCCGAGCGACGGCAGCAGCACGAGCGGGAACAGCACCGAGCCGAGCAGCGCGCCGACGTAGTCCAGCGTCAGGACCTCGGAGATCGATTCCTTCGTGGACTTGCCGCGGGCGAGCAGGGTCGTCAGCACCGGGATCTCGAGTCCGACGAGCGCGCCGATCACCAGGATGAAGCCGTACATCACGAACTCGAACAGGACCCGTGCGAACGGGAAGGCCATGAACAGCGCGATGCCGCTGACCCCGCCCACCAGCGCGATCGCGATCTCGGTCCAGATGAAGTAGCGGAGGTGGTCGTTTCCGAGGTAGCGCGAAAGCAGCGATCCGATGCCCATCGCGAACATGAACACGCCGACCGTCAGCGAGAACTGCAGGACGCTGTTGCCGAGCAGGTAGCTCGCGATCGCACCGATGATCAGCTCATAAACGATGCCGCACAGCGCGACGACCAGGATCGAGACGAGCAGCAGGCGGGACTGGTTGCGGTCGATCGACCCCAGGCGGGCAGGGACGTCGACGTCGTCCGTGGCAGCGACGCCGTCCATGCCCGCGTTCGCCGCCCTTGCCTCGCCAGCGTTACTTGCCGCGCGAGAAGCTGCCGGAACCCGCGCGCGCCCTGGCCGCCTGACTCGCGCTCACCGGGCGCTTGCCGGCCAGCGCACGGGTATTCACACCGGCGCCGCGCTGGCGCGTGAGCATGCGGGCGAGAAAGTAGCCCGCGAGCAGCGAGGTGCCGCTGAAGCCGGACTGGCTGACCGCGCCCGCGCGATCGGTCGCGACGATGCGGGCGTTCTCGCCGTCGATCTCGATCAGCCACAGGGCATCCTCGCCCTCGTCCGGCTGGCCGTTGTCGTTGGCGTCGGCCAGCGCGAGGAAGGAGGCATCCTGTTGCGGCGCGACCGTGATCGCGTCCTCGTGGAGGGCGGGCTCGCGCGCGTTGTAGTTGTCCTGAAGCACGCCCGCGAAGCCCAGCAGCAGCTCGACGGTGTCGTCCGGCCCCGCCTCGGCACCGGTGGCCGCGACGTCGGCCGCGGTACCGCGATCGGACGTCGCGCCTTCCATCTCCATCAGCGAGTCGAGTGTCACGTCGAGCACGCCCTGCAGATCGATCTCGGGCTGGCTCGAGCCACCGTTGCAAGCGGCCAGGGTCACGAGCAGGAAGCCGGCGGTCAGCGGACGCATGAGAGACAGGTTCATCGGTGCGGTTCTCTTGAGAGTTCGTTCGGTTGCGGGTACGCCAGCTCGCGTGCGTTCAGGGAACGCCGGCCAGGTCGTGCGAGAAGTGCAGTTCGTGCAGGCCGCGTTCGTAATAGTCGTGCAGCCGCCCGGTGCGCTCGAATCCCGCCGCGCGCAGCGGCTCGTGGATGGCGGGAAGATTGGAGGGAAAGGTCAGGAACACCTTGCGTCCACCGGCCTTCCTGACCCCCTCGAGGCCGAGCATCAGGTCCTGCCGATCGAAGCTGCCGCCGCCGCGCCTGAACAGGGACGCGCGACCGGCCGACCACTCGAAGGTGTATGCCCCGTCCGAGTCGTCGATCTCGCGCAGGCCGACGAACGCGATCGCGGCCCGCTCCTCGGCGATCTCCGGCTCTTCGCTGCCGTCGTCTGCGGCGAGCTGCAGGCCGTGGATGATGAGATTCTCCCCCACGTCGTGGAAGTCGAGCTCGGTCAGCTCGCGGACGAAGCCGAGCTTCTCGTAGAGTGCGGCTGCGCTCGCGTAGATGGCGCCGTCCTCCGGGTCCACGTAGTCCGAGACCTTGACGAAGACCTTGCGACACCCGAGCGCTCGAAGTTCGCCGAGGGCATGCTCGAGCAGCGCTCGCCCGTGGCCGCGGCCACGGTGGGCATGCGCCAGGTAGGTCCAGGACAGCGAGGACGTGCGTTCGGTGGCCGGCACGTGCCGAAACCCCGTGACGCCCACGGGGGTCGGGTCATCCCCCAGGGTGAGCACGAAGTGTCCGTCCACACCGTCGCCGGCGAGGTCGCTCGCCGCTTCCTCGCCGTCCTCCCCGTCGGTCTCGGTCACGACGGCGATGACCGCGTCGAGGTCGGCCGGCGTCATCGCCCGCAGGTGCCGTGCCGTCACGACGCGGACCCGCTCGACGCCGGGACTTCAGGCACCGGCCGCGCGTCCGGCGCGCGTCGTGCGTCCGGCGTGCGTCCAGCGCTCAGGGGCTCTCGAGCGCTCGGGGCAAGCGCTGCCTTCGAGACCGCCGGTGCGATGCCGCGGCGAATGGAGCGGACCGATTCGCGCTCGGGTCGAAAGGCGCGGCGGAGCACGTCGAGCGACTCGAGCGGGCGATGCTCGCCGCACATGAACACGTCGATCGCGACGTAGTCCCGCTCGGGCCAGGTGTGCACGCTGATGTGCGACTCGGCCAGCAGCGCGTAGCCCGTGATGCCACCGTGCCCGGGAAACTGGTGCAGACGCAGCTCCAGCAGCGTGGCATGGGCGATCGTCACCGCGGCGCGAAGCACGCGCTCGAGTTCGGGGACGACGTCGATCGTGCGCACGCCCCAGAAGTCCGCGATCAGGTGTGTCCCGGGCTCGTGAGCGACCGCTTCGACACCCGCCCGGTCACCGAGGCCGTGTGCCTGACCGGCCGGCGGCAAGGCGGTCTGTGGTGCACAACCCATCGTCGTTCCCTGTTGACCCTCGGCGGTACGCGGGAACGGCTTCCCCGGATCGTCGGACCGTGACACTCAGCCTCTTCCGACGAACGGGAGTCGCTGCCGCGAGCTCCTGACGATGGTCCGCGCCCGCCGAGGTCGTGTCAATCGACCGATGCGGGTCGGCGGTCGGTAAAACGACCCGACGCCCGAGACGCCGGCCGGCCACTCGACACGACGGGTTCTGACCCGTGACCAGTCGCCCGTCGCGGACGGCATGGGGCTGGAAGTTCTCACTACTTCCGAAAGTCGGCACCGCGCTCGCGGAGCCGCGTCTCGAGCGCATACGGCACGGCGTCCTCACGCGACGACGGCAGGACGCCGCGGCGCTCGCCAGCGGATGAACGAGCGCCCTTCCGACGGTCGTCCGGCCGTATCCGCGACCGTCGGCGAAGTGAGCCGGTTACCATCCCGGTCGCCCGTCCGCGCGCTGCCAGCGGCATCACACCGTTCGTCGCGATGCGCCGCGCGCTCGCGGCACGCCATCGGGGCGTGTCGCCGACTCACCCTTCACCCAGGAGCCCGTTTCCCATGCGTTATCTGCACACCATGGTCCGCGTCACCGACGTCGACGCCAGCCTGAACTTCTATTGCACGTTGCTCGGCATGACCGAGATCCGTCGCAACGAGAGCGAAGAGGGCCGTTTCACGCTGATCTTCCTGTCCGCCGACGAGGACGTCGAGCGCGCGAAGGCCGACAAGGCGCCGATGATCGAGCTGACCTACAACTGGCCCGTGGAGGGCAAGGACGCCGAGGTCTACGGCGGCGGCCGCAACTTCGGCCACCTCGCCTACGTCGTCGACGACATCTACGCGACCTGCGAGAAGCTGCAGGCCGGCGGCGTCACGATCAACCGCCCACCGCGCGACGGCAACATGGCCTTCGTGAAGTCGCCTGACGGTATCTCGGTCGAGCTGCTCCAGAACGGGGATGCGCTGGCACCGGCGGAGCCGTGGAAGAGCATGGAGAACACCGGCAGCTGGTAGTCGCCTCGCGGCCGGGGGACGGCCGGACCAGCCCGTCCGGCGGTCCGGCGCTCGGTCGTCCCCGGCCCTCGTTCCCGCCCGTGGGCACGGACGCGATCCCGACGCGGGCCGACGCCCACGCCGGCCCGTGCGGGCGCGCTACGGCGCGTCGAACGCCACGACCCCGATCCGGTTCACGCCGAGGATCGTCTCGCGGTTGCTGGCGATCTGCCAGAAGCGCGCGGGATCCTTGCTCGAGCGGGCGATGAGGCGTACGTAGCGAGTACCCGACCCGATCTCGGCAGCCGGCACGTCGAGGCCGACGCGCCCGCTCGGATCGCCGGGAATGCCGGTGCGCGAGAACACGCTGCTCGATGGCTCGAAGTCCGCCGACAGCGAGACATCGATGTCGTAGCTGATCGTGCCGCCGGTGACGTCGTGGGCTTCGGACCAGCGGAACTTCGCCAGGCCATCCTCGATGCGCGGCGTCACCAGGTTCGGCGGCAGCGGAATCGAGTAGCTCGTCTGCATCGCCGTGTGGGTCTCGGCGACGAACCCCGCGAACGCCGGGCTCTGGTTCGCCTGGTACTTGAACTCGTCCGGCCCGGCGTTCGCGACCGGAGTGACGACCGCGTTGTAGCGCGATGCGAGGTCCGCGATCGTGCTGTCCTGGAAGGGGCCGTTCCGGAGCTCGTCGGCCTTGGCGAGCACCTTGGCGTGGATACCCGGCTGCGCGTAGAAGCGCTTGAGGAAGTTGCTCGCGCTGCCCTTGGCGTAGCCGTAGGACAGGCGCTGCGACAGCGCGGCGGTCTCGAGCGAGTTCTCCGGGAAGGGTTCCACGCCGAACGTCTGGTCGTAGTCCCAGGGCGCGAAGTAGAAGACGTCGGAACCTGCCGGGTTGTAGAGGTAGAAGTTGTGCGTCACCGCGTCGAGCTGGCGCAGCAGGAAGTTGACCGCCACCCAGGTCAGCACGTTGTCCTCGTCGAAGTGCTGCGCGAGAATCGCGTCGAAGGTCCGGCTCTGATCGTTCACCGCCGTGATCATCTCGAGCACCTTGCGATGATCGTCGCCCTGCTCGATCTCCAGACGGGTCTCGAAGCGATCCTCGTCGATCGGCTCGCCGGCCTCGTCGACCGCCATGGCGGTCGCGTCGATCGGCGAGAAGAGGAACTCCTCGACCTTGTAGAAGGCGCCGTCCTTGTCCCAGCCGCGATTCTCGAAGTACTCGTCGCCCGCCGCTTCGGTGTGCGTGAAGACGCCGTAGTCGACCGGGCCGGCCCCGTCGTCGATCCAGAGGTTGACGAACTGGGTGCGCGAACTCGGGAAGTCCCGGATTCGGCTCATCAGGTCGAAGGAGAGCTTGTTGCGGATCTTCGACGGGTCGAACGGGTGCTTGTTGAGCTGGAGCTTGTCCTCGTGGCGCCAGCGCACGCCCTTGCCCTTGAGCTCGACACGGAAGGACTTCTGGTCGGCGGTGCGGGACGAGGCGCCGCGCTGACGCAGCTCGGCGTTGGTCTCGAGTCCGTCGTCCGGGAAGTCCGGCGCCTGGAAGTGGACCGGGATGTCGACCTTCAGGTCGTCCGCCGGGTCGACGTCGGCGATGACGTCCGCGAGGGTGCAGCCGGACTGGTCGTCGGCGGTGCAGATCCCGGCCGTCGTGACGGTGCGGACGTCCACGCGCAGCATGTCGGCGGCGCCGTAGCCGTCGCTCTCGTACAGACCGGCGGGTTCGGCGAGCGGACGATCGGCGGGGGGCGGCGGCACGCGCGGCGGCTCGCCGTCACCGTCGCCACCCGTGTTGCCGCCGTCCGCGCCGCCGGTGCCGCCCCCGTCGGTGCCGCCCCCGTCGGTGGACGGCGTCGAGCCGCCCGGAGAATCGTCGTCATCGCCCGAGTCGCTGCAGGCGACGAGCAGCAAGGCGAGCGCAAGCGCTGCGAGTGGTTTCATGATCGAGTGTCCGGGGTCGGATGCGAGGCGGGCGTGGCCGAGCACGTGACGCCGTGGGAATCCTGTACGAAAGATTATAGAGGTCCGACAGGCGCCCGACCTGCCAAGCAGGCCACGTTCGGTCAAACGTGCAGCCCTCGAACCTCTCGATCCCGACAGGTCGAACCGCTCAGTCCGCCGTCTGGCCCGCCGTCTGGCCCGACGTGTCGCCCGCCGTCTGGCCCACCGTCTGGCCCGACGTGTCGCCAACGACCGAGCCCGGCGTCGAGCCCGGCGTGTTGCGCTCCACCCAGCGCGTCGACCCGTCCCGCAGGGTCTCCTGCTTCCAGAACGGCGCGCGGCTCTTCAGCGCCTCCATCAGGAAGCGGCAGGCCTCGAAGGCCGCCGCCCGGTGCGCAGACCAGACCGCCGTCAGCACGATCGGCTCGCCCGGCAGGATAGCGCCGACCCGATGCACGATCAGGGCGTCGATCAGCGTCCAGCGTTCGCGCGCCTCGGTCACGATCGCGCCGAGCTCGCGTTCGGTCATGCCGGGGTAGTGCTCGAGCGCCATGCCGACGACGTCGTCGCCCTCGCTGACGTCGCGCATCGTGCCGACGAAGCTCGCCGTCGCCCCGAAGGCGCCGGGGGCGAGGGTCGCCGCGTGCTCGCGCTCCTCGGCGTGCGGGTCGAAGGCGACCTCGCGAATACGGACCGTCACGCGCTCATCCGCCGGTGACCGGCGGGAAGAAGGCCACCTCGTCGCCGTCGCTCACCGGGTCGTTCGCCGAGCGGTGCTCGAGGTTGACCGAGCAGAGCACGTGATCGGGCATCGTCCGACGGTCGGTGGCGCGTGCCCAGACGTCGGCGATGGTCGCGAGACCGTCCGCCTCGACCTCGTCGACGGCCCGGGGCAGCGCTTCCCTGAGGCTCGCGAAGAACTTGACCCTGATGGCCATGGTGGTTGTCCGGAGGGCGGTGGTCCCCGATGATACCCGCTGCCCTCCGGCCGACCACCGCCCGCCCATGACTGACGAGACCGAGCCCCGCCCGGACACGCTGACGCATTTCGATGCGGAGGGCCGTGCGCACATGGTCGACGTCGGCGACAAGTCGGAGACCCATCGCGTCGCCGTCGCCGAGGGCTGCATCACCCTGCAGGCCGCGACCCTCGCGATGATCGAGGCGGGCACGCACAAGAAGGGCGACGTGCTCGGCATCGCGCGGGTGGCCGGCATCATGGCGTCCAAGCGCACCAGCGAGCTCGTGCCGCTCTGCCACCCGATCGGCCTGACCCGCGTGGTCGTGGATTTCGAGGTGGAGCGTGGCGACCGGCCGCGGGTGCGCTGCCGTGTGCAGGCCGAGACCCGTTCCCGCACCGGCGTCGAGATGGAAGCCCTGATCGGCCTGCAGGTGGCGCTCGCGACGATCTACGACATGTGCAAGGCGGTCGATCGCGGCATGACGATGACCGAGCTTCGCGTGCTCGAGAAGCGCGGGGGGAAGTCCGGGGACTGGCACCTCGCCTGACAAGTTCGGCGACGACGCATTGACGTCGGCGTCGCGGTGCCCGCGACGATCAAGATGCCCGGCGGGCCGCCGACAACGCGACTGTCCGGAGTGCGCGGCGAGGCGCGATCTCGAACCCCCGTCGGCTAGACTGGTCGGGGTTTGTGACCCAGTCGTGTTCCCGGACGTCCCGCTCCATCCCAGAGGTCGAGAATGAAGATTCTGAAGTGGCTCGCGATCACGTTGGGCGTGCTAGTGCTCGTGATCGGCATCGGAATCGCCGCGCTCGTCTACCTCGTCGACTGGAACAATTTCCGCGACACCATCCAGAACCAGGTCAAGAAGCAGACCGGGCGGGATCTGGAGATCGCGGGTGACCTCTCCCCGTCGGTCTTTCCCTGGGCCGGCATCTCCATCGGCGAGATCGCGCTGGCCAATGCCGACGGCTTCGGCGACCAGCCCTTCGCACGCATCGGCAGCGCCGACGTCAAGGTCGAGGTCCTGCCGCTTCTCAAGCGCGTGGTCAATGTCCGCACCGTGGAACTCCAGGGGCTGGAACTCGACCTGCAGCGCGCCGTCGACGGCACCACCAACTGGGACGACCTGCTCGAGAGCACCTCGTCGACCACCACCAGCGGCGAAGGCAGCGACGGCGACGAGGTCACGACCGAGGTCGAGGGCAGCAGCGCGACCATCGCCGCACTCGAGGTCGGCGGCATCGAGATCACCGACGCCAACGTCTCGTGGACCGACGCCCAGGCCGGCACCGACGCGACCCTGACCGACTTCGACCTCGTCACCGGCGCGATCGAGCTCGCCGAGCCCTTCGACCTCTCGATCGACTTCGACGTGGCGAGCGACAGCATGGATCTCGCCGCGGCCATCGACGGCAAGGGCGAGGTCACGATCGATCTGGAGAGTCAGAGCTACTCGCTCGCGGACTTCACCCTCAACACCCGGGCCGAAGGGTCGGCGCTTCCCGGCGGTGCGCTCGAGGCCACGCTGGGCGCGGACGTGCTGGCCGCCCTCGGCGAGAACCGCATCGCCGTCAGCGAGCTCACCCTCGCCGCCCTCGGCATCGACCTCGCGGGCGCCGCCGAGGTCACCAACCTCGACACCGAGCCGAGCGTCACGGCGAGCCTCGCCAGCGCCGAGCCCTTCAGCCCGCGAGAGCTGATGAGCCTGCTCGGCATCGAGCCACCCGTCACCGCCGACGAGAGCGTGCTCTCGAGCGCGACGCTTGCGCTTGCGCTGGCCGCGACGCCTGCCAGCGCCGCGCTGAACGATCTCGAGATCACCCTTGACGACACGACCTTCAGCGGCGAGGCGAGCATGCCCGACCTCGCGGCCACCGGCCTCCCGCCGCTTCGCTTCGACTTCGCCGTCGACGCGATCGACGTGGACCGTTACCTGCCGCCACCGAGCGAGACCGACGAAGCGGCCAGCGAAGACGCGCCCGCCGAAGACGTGCCGGTGGGTGACGGCACCATCGCCCTCCCGACCGAACTTCTCCGCCAGCTCGACGTGCTCGGTACCTTCCGTGTCGGGAGCGTCAAGGTCGCGAACCTGACCACGCGTGACATCGTCGTGCCGGTCAAGGCCGCGGGCGGCCGCCTCGCCGTCGAGAACCTCGAGGCCGCGCTGTACGAGGGCCAGCTCGACGCGACCGCCTCGCTCGACGCCTCCGGCGCGACGCCCGGCTACGGCATGCGGATGACGCTCGACGGGATCCAGGCCGACCCGTTGCTCGCCGACCTTCTGGAGAAGGACAGCTTCCTGTCCGGTGCCGGCCGCGTCACGGCCGACATCACCACCGGCGGCGACAGCGTCGAGGCGATCAAGGCCGGCCTGAATGGGACCTTCGCGACCGCGTTTACCGACGGCTCGATCAACGGCGTCAACATCGCCCAGACGCTCAGGAAGGCGAAGGCGGCGATCACGCGCCAGTCGATCCCCGAGGAAGAGGCCGTGCAGAAGACCGACTTCACCGCGCTCTCGGTCGGCGGCCGCTTCGACGACGGCGTCATGACGTCCGACGATCTCGACCTGCGCTCGCCGCTCCTCCGCGTGAACGGTGCGGGCACGGTCGACCTGCCCGGCGAGGCGGTCGACTACACCGGCACCGTGCTCGTGACGGGCTCCGCCCAGGGGCAGGGCGGTGGCGACCTCGATTCGCTGAAGGGCGTCAAGCTCGACGTGCCGATCCAGGGCACCTTCGACGAGCTCGCCGCGAATTTCGCGGGCGTCGTGTTGAACGGTATCAAGAACAACATCGCCGGCAACATCTCGGGTCAGGCGAAGGCGCTGGCCGAGCAGGAGGCGGCGCGCCTCAAGGCGCAGGCGCAGGAACAGGCCGACAGGCTCCGGGCCGAGGGCGAGGCCCAGCTCGAGGCGCGCGAGGCCGAGCTTCGACAGCAGGCCGAGGAGGCCGCCTCCGAGGTACAGGACAAGGCGAAGGACAAGCTGAAGGGGCTGCTCGGGCGGTAGCCCGACGGGGCGAAGGCGGGGCGGTTCGGGACGGGCGTAGACTCGCAGGTCGAAGGGTTCGCCCGACGTCACGGAGTTCGACCGATCAGTGCCTGACGATGACGAGTTCGTCGCCCGCTTCGCGCCGCGGGTGCTCGACTGGTTCGACGAGCACGGGCGCAAGCACCTTCCCTGGCAGCGGGACACGACGCCGTACCGCGTGTGGGTGTCCGAGATCATGCTGCAGCAGACGCAGGTGGCCACGGCGATTCCCTACTACGAGGCGTTCATGGCGCGCTTCCCGACGCTCGCGACACTGGCCGATGCCCCGCTCGACGACGTCCTCGCCCACTGGGCGGGTCTCGGCTACTACGCCCGCGCCAGGAATCTGCACCGTTGCGCCCGCGTGCTCCGGGACCGCCACGACGGCGTCTTCCCGACCGATCTCGCGGGCGTCGAGGCCCTGCCAGGCATCGGCCGCTCCACCGCCGGCGCGATTCTCTCGCTTGCCCTCGGCCAGCCGCATCCGATCCTCGACGGCAACGTCAAGCGCGTCCTCGCCCGCGCCTTCGCCGTGCCCGGCTGGCCCGGCAAGAGCGCGGTCCTGAATCGCCTCTGGGCACTCTCCGAGCAGGTCACGCCGACCGAGCGCACCGCCGCCTTCAACCAGGCGATGATGGATCTCGGGGCGACCCTCTGCACCCGCAGCCGCCCGGACTGCGCGCGCTGCCCGCTCGCGGACGGCTGCCGCGGCCTCGCCGAGGGCGACCCCGTGCGCTACCCCGGCAAGAAGCCCTCGAAGACGACGCCCGTCCGCGCGACGTACCTGATCGCGGCCCGCAGCTCGAACGGGGCGCTGCTGCTCGAGCGGCGCCCGGCGAGCGGCATCTGGGGCGGCCTCTGGAGCCTGCCCGAGCTGGAGCGCCTCGAGGATCTGCCCGCCCGCCTCGCCGATTTCGGCCTCGAGGCGACCGGCGAGGGCGAGAGCGCCGCACGCCTCCGCCACACGTTCAGTCACTACCACCTCGACATCGACGTGCACGCCCTGCCGGTCCGCTACGACGCCACCGGCGTCCTGGAGGGCGACCGGCTCGTCTGGTATAACGGCGGACCGCCGCCCGGAGGCCTCCCCGCCCCTGTCGCGCGCATCCTCGACAGTCTGACCGGAGAACTGCTGTGACCCGCATGGTGCAGTGCGTCAAGCTCGACAAGGAGGCCGAAGGCCTCGACCGTCCGACCTACCCGGGAGACCTCGGCAAGCGCATCTACCTGAACATCTCCAAGGAGGCCTGGCAGAACTGGGTCAACCACCAGACGATGCTCATCAACGAGTACCGCCTGACGCCGGTCGACCCGAAGGCCCGCAAGTTCCTCGAGGAGGAGATGGAGAAGTTCCTCTTCACCGACGAGGAGACGACGATCTCGGGGTACGTGCCGCCGAGCGAGTGACGGGTTTCCTTGAACCGCTGTTCATAGGGTCGGAGACGAGGCGATGGCGGAACATCACGAGCATGCCATGGCCTTTGCCCGCGAGGATCGGTGGGACGACGCTCACCGCATTGCCCAGGAGCACGATGATCCGCTCTCGTGCCGGATTCACGGGTACCTGCATCGGGTGGAGGGGGATCTCTCGAACGCGAGGTACTGGTACGGCCGGGCCGGGGTGACGTTTCCGGAGGACGGGATGGAAGAGGAGCTCGGGCGGCTGGAGGGGCTCGCTCGGGAGGGGTGAGGACCGACTGAACGTCGTCTTGCCGGTGGTTGGCCATCCGGCGCTTCCCGTCCGTAATCCATGCAAGTCGACCATTGAG